>OCZT010000592.1_pt1 | contig 36308 bp, 27 predicted proteins | sample 1539031 | NCBI WGS metagenome assembly OCZT01 (sample SAMEA3539308, study PRJEB22396) | soil metagenome | biome: tundra; feature: field; material: soil | place: USA | collected 2010-05 | depth 0.15 m | reverse complement strand
TTCGACCTATCCGAGCCGGGAGCGCTTTCTGACCGAGCTGACGCTCGATCCGCCGAACGCAACGAGTGATGAAGCGGGCTTGCCGCTTCTGGACGAGGATTATCTGATCCTTTCAACCATCCACTCGGCCAAGGGGCAGGAGTGGAGATCGGTTTTCCTGCTCAACACGGTCGATGGGTGTCTGCCATCCGACCTCGCCGCCGGCTCAACGCCGGAAATCGAGGAGGAGCGTCGCCTGCTCTACGTCGCCATGACGCGTGCCAAGGATCAGCTTCACCTGATGGTTCCACAGCGCTTCTTCACGCACGGCCAGCGCAGCACCGGCGACCGCCACGTCTACGCGCAACGAACGCGCTTTATCCCGAATCCGGTGTTGGACAATTTCGAGAGTCGCTCTTGGCCACCTCCGAAGTCTGTGAGTGAAGGAGATGGGCGGACACGCCAACCCGTCGATGTCCGCGCGAAGATGCGTCGAATGTGGGGCTAACGAGACTCTGTGAAACGCGCCGTTACTAGGATCAGCAACTTACTCCATGGACGTCATGTCGATCGAGACCATTGGAGAGGCCCATTCCCTCGGCTGGCGAGTCATCGCCCGCTGCGCTTACAGCCGCGGTGACGGCCCTAGCTCCAAGTCGAGCCGGGAATGCATCTACCGAAAAGAATTGGACATGGAGACACTGGTATGGACGCGCGGGCGAGCCTTCCCGCTGTCGCGCTTAGAAAGCCGCTTGAGATGCCCACAATGCGGTTCGCGGCAGATTGTGGTGTTGTTTGATCCGCCGGCAAACGTCGCTGCAGCAAAATATAGATAGGCGGCCGTCGTGCTGCGCTGAGATAATTCGTGTGCCAACGGAGCGAAACGGAAAGTTATGGGCGCGTAGGAGGAAGCCATGGCCGTCACATACTACGTAGCCCTGCCGTTTTTGAGGACGGAAGATGGCGTGGCGCCGGGCCAAGCGCAAGAGATGCCCAACGAAACGGCCGCGATCCGGCGGGCCGAGTCGATGTCGCGGGATCCTGCCAACGCCGGCGCGCTCGCGTTCAAGCGGAGCGGCGACCCGAACATGGGAAATTTCGGCGAAGCCACAATTTTAAAAACGTTCGGCGAGGTGCCGGAGAACTTGGACGAACTATGAATATAGCCGAAGGACATTCGGCACCGGTGCCCAATGGTCGAAAAAGGACCGTTTAGTGCTTCAAAATGAAAAACCTCGCGCCACTACGACCAATGCTCGTTAGCGATTGCGTGACTTAGTTCGAAGATGAAACTTAATCCGCAAGACCTGAAGAAAATTACCGATCGCACACTGGACCATTACAATGAGCACGCCGAAGATTTCTGGGAAGGCACGCGCGATCACGACGTCAACCAGAACATCACTGCGCTGTTACAATGCATCGAGGGTGAACCGCCTCATACGATACTAGATTTTGGCTGCGGGCCCGGCCGCGACCTCAAGGTGTTTGCCGAACTCGGTCACATTGCGGTGGGTTTGGAAGGCGCCGCGCATTTCGCAGTAATGGCGCACGCCCATAGCGGCTGCGAAATATAGCAGCAGGACTTCCTTAAGCTCGGTCTGCCGGATAGCCATTTCGACGGCATATTCGCTAACGCTACACTGTTTCATGTACCCAGCCAGGAGTTACCGCGCGTGTTGCTGGAACTGCACGCAAGTCTGAAACCGGCTGGTGTGCTGTTCAGCTCGAACCCACACGGACATAACGAGGAAGGCTGGGATGGTGGGCGCTACGCTGCATATCATGATCTTGCTACTTGGCGCAGCTACGTGTCAGCTGCGGGGTTCGTTGAGCTCAATCACTATTATCGTCCCGCCGGGTTACCGCGCGAAAAACAGCCGTGGCTAGCGAGCGTCTGGCGTCGGGAAGGATGAGAGCAACAGCCTTCGTCGCGGATTGGGCGGTGACCGAGGGCCCATAACTGCAGACTATGTGTGGCAACGTCCAAGGTTGGGACGCGCTAGACCGAATGGTGAGCTCGGAAGCGACGCCGAGGTGGAGATCGCGAGTTTGATGCGGCTGCGCGCGACCCGGGGTGGTTGATCACGTCATCAGGAGAGGAACATGACTCAATCCGCGATCAGACAGGTCGTCCTCGCGTCTCGGCCCAAAGGATCGCCGACACTAGAGAACTTCCGCTTGGAGGAGGTGCCGATGCCCTCGATGCCGCCCGGAGGTCTCCTGCTGCGGGTGCTCTACCTGTCACTCGACCCCTATATGCGCGGCCGGATGGACGATAGGAAATCCTATGCGAAGCCTGTCGCCATCGGCGAGGTGATGTCGGGCGAGAGCGTGTGCGAGGTGGTCGCGTCCGATCGTCCGGGCTACGCCGCCGGCGACATCGTGCTGGCGCCGACGGGCTGGCGCACGCATGCGGCATCGGCCGGGACCGCGTTGCGCAAGCTCGACCCGGCACTGGCGCCGATCACCACCGGACTTGGCGTTCTCGGCATGCCGGGTTTCACCGCCTATGCGGGGCTGAATCTGATCGGCAAGCCGAAACAGGGTGAGACGGTCGTCGTCGCGGCTGCAAGCGGCCCAGTCGGCTCGCTTGTCGGACAACTTGCCAAGATGGCCGGCGCCAGGGCGGTCGGCATCGCTGGCGGTGCCGAAAAGTGCCGCTACGTAGCCGAGGAATTACGCTTCGACGCCGCCATCGACCATCGCGCGCCTGACTTTGCGCAAAAGCTTACCGAGGCCTGCCCAAAAGGAATCGACGTGTATTTCGAGAATGTCGGAGGCGCCGTCTGGCAAGCCGTGCTGCCGTTGCTCAATACCTTCGCGCGCGTGCCGGTCTGCGGGCTGATCGCGCAATACAGCGCAACCGGCCAGGCCGCCGGGCCCAACCTCCTTCCCGCGACAATGCGCGAGGTGCTGAGCAAGAGCCTCACCTTGCGCGGCTTCATCAACTACGAATTCGCCGCGGACCACTATCCTACCTTCCTGCGCACCGTCTCGGTCGCTATTGCCGATGGGCGAATCCGCTATCGCGAGGACCTCACCGAGGGGCTTGAGAACGCGCCGGCCGCCTTCATCGGCATGCTGGAAGGCCGCAATTTCGGGAAGGCGCTCCTGCGCGTTGCGCGTTGAGAATTAAAACACAACGAAAAGCAAGGCTATCGGGCCGCGCCGGACGAAAGACCCGCCACCAGAAGAACATCGTTGTGCAGGCCGCCGTAGCAGTCACAAGGGCGAACAGCGACGGTTCAAGGCCGGGCCCGCTGGTTTCGCCGGTCGAATTCCATAATCAGGCGTGTGTCTGCGCCGGGGTGATGGTCTTTGCCTGAGCATGCGCCGCCTTTTTGTAGAGCGCAGCCGACCACACTCCGCCGAGCCAGAAGATACAGATGCCCACCGCGTAGAAGAAGATGACCACGGGCAGCGCCAGGATCCAGTCATATATTCTCTGTAAGCCGATCCAGTCCGCACCAATGGACCGGATCCAACCCAACAGCAGGTCGAGCGGCATCGGATGCCAAAGGCCGGAATGCAGCCACGTGACACACTGATAGGCGAATATCACGGTTCCGATCGCGGCGGCGATGATCAGCAGCAGCAACGCGGTGCATGAGACGATTCGGTCCATCGCGTTCTCCTCCAAAGTCGTAAAGCTTTTGTCCTCCGCCTGCGGCGCGGCCATCTTTCCGTGCCATGCCGCCTTGATCCGTTGCGCGCAGGTTTGCCGCGGCAGGGGAATATTGTCATACGCCCCCGGAAATTTGTGATGGCCGCGCAAAGCTTCCGGCCGGTACAGCGTGACAACGTCGTACTGCAACACGCCCGCAAGATTGAACCGCTCGACGACAGTAGGGTGTAGGACGGCTTCTGGGAGAGGATCGCGGTCAGATTTTCCCGCAAGTCGAAAGACAACGCTGCGCGTTTCGTCATGCTGCATACCGCTAGCGGCGGGCTCAGGCTGCAGGACCGCGTGATCGAGCAGAAGGCCTTCCTCGCCGAGGCGATCCGATGCCGCTTCTATCATCCACTTCAGCGAAATGTCCGACAGGCGTGACTCATTCTCGGGATAGCCACCGCCGATATCTGCATGGTTGCCCGCGAACCAAATCTGTTCGAACCGGTTCATCTTCTGGCCGTCAATGACGGCGAGCGAGCCGCCCCACCGGACCCGCTTGAAGTCGGCACGTCGCTCATCGATCGAAATCGCATGCCGCGCGTAGCTGACCCGCGGATCCAAATGCTCGTCGTAAAACTGCTGCCGAAAGGTCGTGAGGTGAACCGTCTGCCACCAATGATAGCCCGGCAGTCGAAAAGAAAATTTAAGGTGCGTATAAATGTAAGCCGCGACCAGGACGCAGACAGTACTGAGTGCCAGCCACGCCGCCCAATAAGCCACGCTTTCGTTCGTGGTCGTGCTAAGCTCAAAGGAGACGACCCCCAAAACAACGGCATAAACGCCGAAGAGCACCAGCAACGAGCCCAGATCAGATAAGGCCGCGACGGTGTCGAACACGCCGATGAAAAACGGATAGGCGCTCTGGTCTTCGGCGGACGCATGTTCGCTGCGGAATTGTTGTGCGAGCGCCTTGCGCTGGTCCAGAAACTGCGCGTCGCGCGGTGAGCTGACATGCTGGTAGACGCTTTTGACCGCGCGTGTGGCAAGCTTGCGGGCCGAGGCGTCGTCCCGCTTGAGGGGTTTGTCTTCCCCCTCCTGCGTCGGTATTCCGGACAAACACAGCGCGGTGGCAAGGCAACGGACCGTGTACGCGCCGCGGCTGAATCCGAATAGAAAAATGTGGTCGCCGGGACGCCAGAGCTGGATGATAGCGGTGTAACAGTCGATGATGTTGTGCGTGATGCCAAGGCCCGTCGCCTGGCTGACGTAGTTATAGATCGTTCGCACGAAGGAAGTGAGAACGCTGCCGGTCGATCGCGTACCAAGTCCGGGATCGTAAAAGGCGAGCTGCCGCTCGGGCGGAATCAATGAGTCTGGCCCACAGCGCGCAGCACGGTAGAGCTTATAAATATTCGTGCGCGACTCGTCGAAATAAACGCCGCCGCGCTGACCGGTGCCGTCCGAGAAGATTACAATACTGCGGCCCGCCGCCGCGGGATTGCCCGGAGGAGGAGCGTCCATGATCGCCTCCCTTTACCTGCAAAGGTAACGCAGCCTCCGATGGTTCCGACGGCCTTGTTCGCGCTTTCCACAGGCTCGGGGGACCACCTGCACCGAGCACAACCATACGCGATTTAGCATCAATGCGAATATCGGCGGCGCAACTGTCCATAATTTCGGGTTATGTGCGGGCAGCGCGGCGTCCGACCGCATGAACGTGATTTCACCGAGGCACGATTTTGAGTCAGATTCGGTCTGCCATAGCGACTTGATTTATCAAGGCGATTTGGCTTCGTTTCTGTGTATGTGTAAAAGACTGTGTAAGTTTCGGAGTTTTTCGCATGCCTCGCAGCGCCCTTAAGAAGCCCGCCGGGAGGTTTTGCGAATTCGCCTTCTGCATATCGCGGCGCAGTCGATTCGGCAAATCCGCATGCAATTTGCAGCAAGCTTCTAAACGCAATCCTAATCGCGCTTGGCTGCTCGATCGCCGGTGGCGATTTAATGTGACTTAACGCACTGAATAGCGAGTGCGCGGAAAGGCCTCATAGCAGGCTCATTTGCTTGATCTCGTCGAGGCGGATAATGCCATTGATCAGCCATGTGTCCGGATATTGGGAGTGCGTGCCCATGGCGAGGACCATCCCCTTCTTCGGATAGTCATCGCCAAAAACTTGCTGCATATTTTTTAACGCTGCCTTCTCGCCGTAGTGACGGTTCCAGTTGTAAAACGTGGCATCCGTCTCCCAATCCTGGCAGGCGCCTTCACGTTCGCCGTCGTCGGTGACGTAGCTGTATTTGAAAACGTACGGGCACGGATCGTAAGGAATCAGCGGCGTCGAGTTGAACATGTCGGCCTGCGACGCGAGGGCCTGGAACTTTTTCTTTTCTTCGTTCAGGTCTGCTCGCGACTTTTTCTCGATTAAAAATTTCAGGTCACGTGGTCGCAACAAGGCCAGCGTCTTGCCTTCCGCCTTGATCTTGTTGATCGATGAAACCTCCAGCCGAGACAGGAAATTGAGGCGCTCCTTCTGTTTCAGCTCACCGATGACCTCGATCGACTGATGATCGACGCGCAAGCTCTCAGGGCGTTGGTCATCTTGCGGCCTTTTCCACCGAAACCGAATACGGTCCCAACGGCGAAACTGACTCGCCTGATTGAGAGTACGAAAACTAACGGGATAAAGCCTGACCCACTCCCCCTTTTCGTTCACGCCGGCACAACAAACCGTCTCGCCGTGTCTCTTGCCGACCTGAGGGGCGGCTTTGACGAGAATAATTGCTTCGGAGGTGCCTTCAAATTCAGACATAAAACGGCAGAAAGAAAGAGGTTAGGCCGCGACTCGGCCCACACATGCATCTTGGACAGTCAAGGGTGTTACGGTCAACTGCGTAATCTTCGCGAGCCTGTCGGCAACGATGCTGCGATGACATCGCGCGTGATTGCATTCGAAGCACATGAGGCAGGCGCGACGGGCGCTTACCAATTCAGCCGCGATGTCTATATCGCGCAAGGCCGCTTCAGTTTTCATGTGGCGGTTGAAGATTGTTTGAAATTCCCGGTAATTGCCGGCACGTGCGGCTTGGCGCCCAGCTCTGGGATCGCCTAGTCCGCGCAAGTGAACGTATTCGATGCCGGCGGCAGCCAGAGCCCCGGCCAGTTGATTCTTCGAAAAGCCCTTCTTCCTTGACAAGGGCAAGTCGCGCACGTCGATCAGCACGTCAATCGAGACATGCAGAAGAGCGACGACGAAGTCATCGATCGTCGATCCCTCGTAGCCGATGGTTGCAATGGTGTGATTCATGGCTGACTTCCCCCAACCGACAGCTTACACATTGGTCGGCGGGCTGTTAAGGATTCGTTAAGTCTACCGCGGAAAGGCGAAATCGGCGATACTTTGCTCTGTAGCGGGCCAGACAGAACATGAGCGATCGAGCAAAAGAATTTGTGGATCACTGGGAATCTGAACACGTCGAAGCGGTGATCGATTCCGAGGAAGCCAAGGAAGCAGAGCGGCTGGCATTGCAGTGCCGGGAAGACGCGCTTCGTGCCGGGATCGCGGAACAGGATCTAGAAGATGCGGTCGAAGGTGATTTGATAAGCAACATGCTGCAAGCGCTTGACGCCGTAGCACTCCGTGAGCTGGAAAAATAAATGTCCCGCAGGTGCATCGCTACTTTTGCAATTTCATCTAAAGCGTTTTGCGGGCGGAAAATCACGCCAATGCACGACGCAATTAAGACATGAGCCAGAGTCACCGCGCGGCAGTAACTTCACAATAGCTCGCCAATGGATGTTCTGCGTCGCGGAACAACGCCTGAAACGCGTGCGTGCACACAATCCGGCTTGCTTGTGCCCTTTGATATTTGACGTTCTTCGTCACGGCATTGGCGATGCAATCCGCCATTTCCAGGAAAGGATTGGCGATGGACTTTGGCATGAAGCAGCCTTCGACTGGCACCGTATGAGGCCCGGCCGTTACGGATAAGCAGGCCTTCTCCGCACCGTTCTGGCGCCACGCTGAACATGAATGGCGTGCCGCCCCTATTGCCAGCCGATAAATGGCCCCGCCTTCGGGCCGACGTGGCTCATTTTCCGATGCGGCCAAGACGGAGAATCTAATCCATTGAATTATATACATAATTTGTAATGACTTGACGACCTATCAACACAACGATATTGTTGTGTTGATGATTCCGGCTCTAGATCTTCAAACAGGCTATCTGCCGCCCGGCCTTCACTTGGCTCCGTGGCCGGAAATTCCGCCAGTGTTCGGGACAAACAGCCATCGGGCTGGGCTCATGAATGGATTGCTCTTGGCGCTCATCAATCTTGCCGGTGCCGGCTGCCGGACCGTGTTGTTGGACGGGAGCTTCGTGTCGATGAAACCTCTACCGCAGGACTATGACGCCGCTTGGGAACCTCACGGCGTCGATCCCAACCGGCTTGATCCTGTGCTGCTTGATTTCAATAACGGCCGCGCAGCGATGAAGACCAAGTACGGCGGCGAGCTTTTCCCCGCCTCATCGAACGCTGCTACTGGCGTCCTCTATCGCGATTTTTTTCAAAAGGATCGAAATGGCGTTCCGAAAGGTGTTCTGCAAATCGATCTTGGGAGTCTGCCATGATCAGCAATGAACGGCAGTACCGGATCACGAAGGCTGAGGCCGAACGATTCAAGCGCACACTTGCGGAGTTTGAACCGAAGGGTGACAGCCACAAGGGCATTCATCCCCGCTTGATCCAAGCCGAGCGTGACGCGCTTCAAAGTCAGCTTGACGATCTGTTGCACGAAATCGCCGAATACGAGGCTCTGAAATCGGGGAGTATTCCGGTCATTTCGATCGATTCTTTCGATGAATTAGCGGATGGTCTGATCAAGGCCCGCATCGGGGCTGGCCTCAGTCAGAAAGCCCTTGCAGACCGACTGCATTTGAAAGAGCAACAAATTCAGCGTTACGAGTCCGAGCGCTATGCGTCCGCAAGCTTCCAGCGGCTTCAAGATATCGCGAGTGCAATCGGCATCCAAATCCGCAAGGAAATTCTGCTTCCGCTTGTTCCCACTAATTTTAAGACACTTGCCGAAAAGCTGCGGCAGGCGGGTGTGGACCATGAGTTCCTGTTGTCGCGGCTCTTGCCGTCGGCCGACGCAGCGAAGGCAGATGGCAGTGTGTCGGAAGCGGACGAATCGGCATTGGTCAAAAAGACCGTCGCCATTTTGTCTCGCATTTTTGGCTGGACCTCAGAGGCCCTTTTCAATCCTGCACCGCTAAGCCCGCCCCGTTATGCAGCAGCGACAGCGCGATTCAAGTTACCTGCGGGACGGATACAACGGGCGACAAGCCTCTATGCGGCCTATGCGAATTATTTGGCAGTTGTCGTGTTGAAAAGCTGCGAGCCTTTGCCGCGTCAGTCGATCCCCGTAGACGCAAAAGCCTTCCGGCAAGCTATCCTCGGCCGGTACGGCGAGGTCACACTCAAATCCGTGCTGCGCTTTGCCTGGGATCTTGGGATTCCTGTCCTTCCCCTCAAGGATCGCGGGACGTTTCATGGCGCATGCTGGCGTTATGACGCGCGGAACGTCATCGTTCTCAAGCAGAACTCCCGAAATCTGGCACGCTGGCTCTTTGATCTTATCCACGAAATTTTTCATGCAGGTCAAAATCCAGACGCCCCTTCGCTCGAAGTCATTGAAGCTGACGAGACTTCGGCCGAGCGCCGCGATTCCCGCGAGGAGATCGCTGCCAGCCAGTTTGCAGGCGATGTGGTTCTCGACGACCGGGCCGAGGAATTGGCGCAGGCTTGCGTTAGTGCGGCGCAGGGCTCCGTGGAGCGGCTGAAGGGTGTCGTCCCTGCCATCGCCGGGCGGCATGGCGTTGATGTTGGTGCCCTCGCTAACTATATGGCCTTCCGTCTGTCATGGCAGGGCATCAATTGGTGGGGCGCGGCGGCAAATCTTCAGAAGGACAGCGGCGACCCGTTGGCTGTGGCTCGTGATGTTTTCCTTGAGCGCTTTCCGTTCGCCATTGAGGCGGAGATTGACCGCCAGTTACTTGAACGTGCGTTTCAGTGAGAATTGTTATGGCAGGATTTCAGAAGCCGCCTCCGCTCAAGATTAGCTGCACCTCTACCGATTGCAGCAACAACCTGCATTGCTTCAAGGCCCATCGGAAGATGGCAGCCGAAGACCGCGGCAAATGTCGTCAATGCGGCGCTGATCTCGTCGATTGGACCCGGGTTCACCTGCGCAACATCCGCGATGCCAGCCACACGTTTACGTCGTTGAAGCATGAACTTATCCGTCACCACTTTTTTCACGAGATTATCGACGAGGGGGCCGTAGCCCACGCGCGCCGCAAGGGCCGGATCAAGCTTCATCTCGCGGTGCGCTCGCGACTGCAAAAATATCTCGCACCAGCAGCGCCGCCCCGCGATGGCCGACAGACGCCGCTTCAGGGCAACGCCATTTATTACGCCCAACACGCGACGGCGTGCTGTTGCCGCAAGTGCCTTGAATATTGGCACGCCATCCCGCAGGGGCGACCGCTCACCGAAAAGGAGTTTGAATACTGCGCCGCCCTTATCGAGCTCTATCTGAAAGAGCGGCTGCCCAACCTGAAAGACGAACCTGAAAAGGTGCCGCCGCGTCGCAATGCGCGCTCGGACGAAGGGGACGCGCGTCAATGACCGCTCATATGAAACCGATTGACACGGCCAAGATGTCGGGCCTTTTGCGCGGGCGTTCGATCGACGTCTCCGCCGGTAAGGTGTTGGTGTCGCGCCTTGGTGGGTCCGATCAGGAAGTCGACCTCGCCGTTCCGAGCAATTGCAGCGGGTACGGCCGTATTCGGCACTTCCACCAGCCGACGTCGCCGGGTTGGCCAACCAATCCATTGCCCATCGTCCCCGCCTGCAAAGCGCTTGGGCTCGATCCTCCGTCCGTCATGACTGCACAGGTCTTCCAGAACGCGGCGTGCGCCTGGCGGTGCTGGTTTTGCTTCGTGCCCTATAACCTCCTGAGCGCTGATCCCAAGCGTGGGGAATGGCTTACCGCCGAAGACCTTGTGCAGCTCTATCGGAAAGAGCCGGAGCGCCCGCTCGTTATCGATCTCTCCGGCGGCTCGCCGGACCTGGTTCCCGAGTGGACCCCATGGATGATGCGGGCGCTTGCCGATGCCGGCCTCGACTCCAGCACCTATTTGTGGACGGACGATAACCTCAGCACGACCTACCTCTTCGATAAACTTGATCGTGTCGAACTGGACCGCATGCGCGCATACCGCAACTACGGACGTGTTTGCTGCTTCAAGGGCTATGACGCACGCTCGTTTGCTTTCAACACGCGTGCGGCAGAAACCGACTTTGAGGCGCAGTTTGAGGTCATGCGGCGCCTCCTCCAACTTGGGCTTGACATCTATGGATATGTGACTTTTACCGCGCCCGCCGACAAAGGTATTGACGACGCCATGGCACGATTTGTCGATCGCCTTCAGGCGCTCGATCCCAATCTACCGCTCCGTGTAGTGCCGCTCGAAATTCGGGAATTCTCGCCGGTGACGCCGCGCATGAATGCAATTCGACAACATAGTTTGGCTGTTCAACAGAGGGCTATCGCCGCGTGGACCAGCGAACTTGAACGCCGTTATGACAGCGCGCTGCGCGCCCTCGACATTGCAAGTGTGCCGTTGCCCCGCAGCGTAGGTGCCCGATGACCAACAGGAAGGCGCAGGCTCGGCAAGCTTTCGACGCGCAGGTCGAGGCATGGGGTGTCGAGGCTTTTGAGGCGGGGGCTTCTAGCTTCCCGGAATTTCTTGCGCGGTTGCCGGGAGTCTATCCGGCTGTCGCCCTCGATGCCCTATATCGCCTGCAGCGGAGCGGACGTGTGTCGGTTGATCTCTCGTCCTCACTTGAGCGGCAGCCCCGGAGCGACGGACATGTAGCGCCAATTGTTCTAAGCCCTCTACCACCTCCGCATCCGTTGGATTTCGAGTGGAGGTTCACCAAGCGGGCGGCAAACGAACTGCTTTCCGTGGCACAGACTCTTGCTAAACCGGATGATCGGGTTGTCTTGCTCGGTACGCCCGCCGTCGCCGCGGTGGCGACCGTCGCACCTATCGACCGCGCCACAGTTTTCATCGGAGAGGACAACCCCATCACGGGTGCAGTAGTGGTGATGAATATCCTCAATGGCAGGCCGCTTCTCGTTCAGGCCTGCAATCCGCAAACGCTACTACCAAAAGAAGCCGGGGTCGTCATCGTCGATCCCCCTTGGTATTTTGATTTTCTGCGCCCGATGCTCGCGGCAGCGGCATCGTCCTGCCGTGCTGGGGGCTTTGTGTTACTAAGCTTGTTGCCCATTGGCACGCGACCCGGTGCAGCGCAGGAACGCGCAAGAATCATTCGCTATCTGCAGGGGCTGTCCCTTGAAATTGCGGAGATGAAGGAGCGCGCGCTTGCCTACGAGACGCCGTTCTTTGAAGCCAACGCGCTCGCCGCTGCTGGCCTAAATAGCATTCCTGGCGATTGGCGGCGAAGCGACCTCTTAGTGCTGCGAAAGAAACGCTCTTTAGATCGGCCGCTGGTTTTCCGCGCGCCGCAAAAACATTGGCACGAAACCATGGTTGGCCGCATGCGCCTGTTTGTCAGCCGCAGCGAACGCAAGATGCCACTTTCCGGGCCGGTCATACAATCATTGTTGCCCGGTGACATTCTTCCTTCAGTAAGCCGCCGCGACTCGCGCCGCCGAAAAGCACAGGTCTGGACATCGGGAAATCGCATCTTCGCCTCGCAACGGCCAGATATTGTCCTTGCCGCAGCGATGCGGGCGGGCAACGGCAAGGGCGCATCCCTGGCGACTCATGGCCACCTTTCAAATACTGAACGCGACGAACTGAACCGACTCAGTTACGCTCTCCTTACCTTGGCTGAAAAAGAAGAAGCTGAGGAATACCCTAGCCCGGTACTGGAGGCGCCTTGCTTGAGCGAAGATTCAACGTCAAATTCGATAGCCTCGTCGCTCACGTCGCGGACCACAGTTTTTGGCTGAGTTATTTGTCGCGCGCTTTCGAGCCGTCGAGCGCCATCGGATTACACCTAGCTGTCTTTGCCGAACCGTTCCTGTCTCTTGTTCTTAACGGCCGCAAGACAGTTGAGTCCCGTTTTAGCCGCGTTCGCTGCGCCCCATTCGATCTGGTGAGCGAAGGAGATGTTATCCTCCTAAAGCAGGTTGGCGGTCCAATTTGCGGACTCGCCCTTGCGAAACGTGCATGGTTTTATGAACTAGACAAGCAGGTATTTGCAGGCATTCGTAAAACCTACGGTAGCACGATTTGCGCGGATGATGAATTTTGGCGAAGTCGTCGCAATGCGTCCTATGCCACTCTCATTGAGCTTGCCGAGCCGACGGCAATTCCGGCTACGCCGTGCGATAAGCGCGACCGACGCGGCTGGGTGCCCCTTCGGTTGCGCCAATCGCCCCTAGGCGTCTGATGTCCTCCGGTCTGGTCATTTGTTTTTCCGGCAGAATCGGGAGCGGCAAGACCTCTGTCACGCAAACACTATCTGCCTCACTCGGCTGGCCTCGAGCAGGCTTTGGCGACTATCTGAGAGCGCGCGTCGAACGCAATGGCGGCGATCCGAATTCGCGGGAAGCGTTACAGGATTTGGGACAGAGCCTCGTTGACGCCGATCCTGATGGCTTTTGCCTTGATGTTCTCAAGTCAGGAAATTTTCAGCCGGGTGGCAACCTTCTTCTCGATGGCATTCGCCATGTTAATATCCTGTCTCGCATTAAGAGGCTTGTTGGGCCGTCACGCGCAATTCTAATTCATCTCACCCTTGATGATGCTGATTTACGAAAGCGCGTTGAAAGTCGTTCTCAAGGTGGCGATGATCTCGTCCGGGCCGAAAAGCACCGGGTTGAGGCCGAGATTTCTTCATCGTTGCCGCAAATCGCCGATCGCGTTGTGGATGCAAGTCCTCCCATCAGCGAGCTAGCTGGAAATGTACTTTCGGTAGTCGCTAAATTTGGGGTTGAAGCCAGCATAATTGCTCAAGCTCGCGCCGCAATTGCAAAAATTCCAATATAATCCTACTTTTATTTTCTTTGGTGTTCGGATTTGTGCGTAGACTCTAGGCAACCAGCCGGGCGTAATTCTGGGCGACGAGGTCGGCATGGGCAAGACGTTCGTCGCGCTGGGTATCGCATACTCCGTGGCAATCCGAAGCCCAAGTGGTCCGATCGTCGTAATGGTGCCCGCGATCCACGGTGCCCCCCGCTCCGCCGAAGGTCCGCACGCATGAAGTTTTCGAACAGGACCCGCCCATATGACACTCACTGCAGAAGACATCGCTTACTGGTATCTCCGCCTAAACGGATTTCTGATTCTGCGAAATTTTCTGGTTCACGGCGATCGGCAAGGCAGAATAAGAACTGATATCGATGTCCTCGGGGTGCGATTTCGATACCGCCGCGAGCACCTCGCCCAGCCGATGAAAGATGATGCGTGGATCGAGCAAGCTAATCGTACGATCGTTGTCTTCTGTGATGCAAAGAAAGGAGCGAATGATTTCAATGATGCTTGGACGGCGCGGGACCAAAAGGTGATGGAAAGCTTTCTGGCACTAATCGGTGTGATACCAGAAGCCCGATGGGATCACGTGTCGGCCGATCTTTAAACCCGCGGGCGGTGCGATCCCGATCCAGACCTTTTGGTGACCACACTGCTGATGCACTACGATCCAAATCGTCAAATTAACCCGCGATGGAAGGACGCCCAGGTAATCCAGCTCGACCATGCACTTCGGTTCATTCACAGGCGCTTCAAGGCGTACCATTCAGTAAAGACGCCCCACGGACAATGGGAGCCCTCAGGGCAAAGTCTTTGGAATCTATACGATCGGCTTCGGCAATCAGAAGACCAGTTTATTGCAGCCGCACTGAATGCGATTGGGTGTAGTCCGATGCACCCCTAATGCACGCACACCGGAGTATAGTGTGCGAAAAGCAGGGCACCAGGCGTCAGCGTTGCCATTGGATTCAGCGTTGCTATTGGATAATGCTCCCCGAGCAAGTTTAGCCCGGATGGAGCATCAGCAAAATCTGGGGCTGGTCAGACCGACTGCCCCCGGCGAGGGGTGCCGTATCGTGCGTCAGGGATGGCTATAACGACCTGACGCCATTTTCGGCGATACGAAGGGGTCCAAGCGTCGTGACACAAAGCAACTAATAATTGTATCATTATCTTAATTTGCGGACTCGTTCTGGAAGGGGTCTGAGGGGTAGTTATGCGTGCAGGTCCGATTGTTGTTGGGAGCCTTCTTCAAAATCGCAATCGCTTTTGCGTTCCGATCTATCAGCGACATTATGTGTGGACGAAGGAAAAACAGTGGGAGCCGTTCTGGAGCGATATTCGCACCAAGGCCATTGAACGTCTGGCCGGGCGTGAACGTCGTTTTTCGCATTTCATGGGAGCAGTCGTATTGGAAGCGCGCGGAGGATTCTCGGCGCGCCGTGTCCCGAGCTTCCAAGTCGTGGATGGCCAGCAAAGGCTGACTACATTTCAGTTGTTTCTTGCTGCTGCACGCGATTATGCCGCCGCAATCGGTCACGGTGGTGGCGCGGAAACGATCGCGACCTATTTGCTCAACCGCGATCCCCACCTCATGGAAGAACCAGAAATTGAAATATTCAAGGTTTGGCCTACACAGTTTGATCGGGCCCTATTCACGAACATCATCAATAACACTGGCGGACGGGAAGCCCTGAAGAAGAAATATATCGATTATTTCTACAAGGGCCGTAGGCGTGATCAGATTTACGAATATAGCACGGTTCCGAGCGTGCTCCGGGCCTATGGCTACTTCTATGAACGCTTGCGTCATTCGGTGGAAACGGATGACCTCGACGATGAGTTTTCGGAAACGCCAGAGCCTGACGACGACGCTCCAGTGTCACCGAACAACGATCTGCCACGAGAACTCAAGCTTGATGCACTTTGGCAATCGCTGGTCGAAGAATTTAAGGTCGTTGAAATCGTTCTTGAAGACGGCGACGACGCCCAAGTAATTTTTGAGACACTGAATGAGCGCGGAGAGCCTCTTCTGGCTGCCGATCTCGTACGGAATAATATCTTTCACCGAGCAGACGCCGCTAAGGAAAAGCCTGAAAAGCTATTTGAAGTTCACTGGAAGCCCTTCGAAGACCCGTTCTGGAGTGTCGGCGAAAAACAGGGCCGCTATAAGAAACCGCGGATCGAATTTTTTCTTTCGAATTTCATAGCTGGCCAAATCGCGAGCGAGGTGAATCTTTCCAAGCTCTTCAGCGAATACAAAGCTTTCAATAAGGCAAAAAAATATCCATCCGTAGCAACAGAACTCGAAGATATTGGCCGCTACGGTGCAATCTATCGGGAGCTGGTGGGACGCACTGCGGACACTGCGCTAGCAACATTCTCTCGCAAACTGCTTCCCTGGGATGTGACGACCGTATTCCCGCTGGTGATGCGGCTCTGGGCCTCGGAATTCTCTGAGGCAGATAAGGAGATTTGTCTCGACACGCTGCTCTCCTTCATCGTGCGACGGGCAGTCTGTGGCCTGACGACCAAGAACTATAACAAGCTCTTCCTATCCGTGATCGCCCATTTGGATAAGGCGGGGTGGAGCACGGAGACTCTAGTATCGTTCCTGCTCACACAGAAGTCCGAGACGGGCCGCTTCCCCCGTGACGACGAATTCGAACAAAAGTGGCTCAACACACCCCTTTACACCGCCATTCATCCAGCGCGGACGAGGGCGTTGCTCGAGGAACTCGAACTCATCAAACGGGGCCGCTTCCACGAGACGGCTAGTCTGGCCAAAGACCTTACGGTCGAACACGTCATGCCACGCGAATGGTCAAAATATTGGCCGCTAGACGACGGCACGCAGGTGACGGCCGATCAGCTCCTTCAAGCGGCATTCATGAGCGCGGAGGATGCAACGCTCATCGGCCAGATTGTACGGCGCAATCGCCTCAGGGATACGCTCGGAAATCTAACTTTGTTGACGCAACCCCTCAACAGCTCCGTAAGCCGCGGCCCATATCCCGACAAGCGTGAAGCTCTCAGACAGCACTCCTTGCTTGTTCTGAATCGCGAAGTCACCCAAAATGACATCTGGGATGAATCGGTCATCGCCGCGCGCGGTAAGGCCCTCTTCCCGCTCGCACTTGGCATTTGGCCGCTGCCGGCATTGACAACGGCACAAAGTGCCGTGGTTTAACTGAAAGAATGTAAATGTTCGCAGAAAGCCATCAGAAGCTCGCCGACAAGATTTGGGCTGTCGCCAACAAACTGCGAGGCCCCTATCGGCCGCCCCAGTACCGGAAGGTCATGCTGCCACTAATCGTGCTGCGGCGTCTGGATTGCGTGCTGGAGCCCACCAAAGACCAAGTGCTCAAACAGGTTGCCGTGCTGAAGGCAAAAAAGCTTTCGCCGGAAGCAATCGAAAAGGCCCTCGCCAGGGTCGCCAGCAAGGATCGCAAGCAACCACTCTTCAATGTCAGCCCCTTCACCTTCGCTAAGCTGCTAGGCGATTCAGCCGGAATTGCAAAGAATCTGACCGCCTACATCAAAGGCTTCTCGCCGAACGCGCGCAAGATTTTCGATCGGTTCGAATTCGAAGCTGAGATAGAAAAGCTCGACGAGAACAACATGCTGTTCGAGATTATCAAGGAGTTTTCGACGGTCGATCTTCACCCCGACGCCGTGCCCAATCTCGAAATGGGTTACCTGTTCGAATACCTAATCCGAAAATTTAATGAGCAAGCGAACGAAGAGGCCGGGGATCATTTCACCCCGCGCGAGGTCATCCGTCTGATGGCGCATCTCCTCTACACGGGGGACGAAGATATTCACATCCCTGGCATATCGCGTACGATTTACGACCCGACCTGCGGGACCGGCGGGATGCTATCGGTGTCTGAGGAATATATCCGGGAGCAAAATCCGCAGGCGCACCTCACGCTGTTCGGCCAAGACTACAATGACGAATCCTATGCAATTTGCTGCTCCGACATGCTCATCAAGGATGAGCCGGTCGACAACATCATTCCGGGCGACACGCTCGGTGACGGCAAGACCTCAGACGGACATGCGGGGAAGACCTTCCATTACATGATGGCCAACCCGCCCTTCGGCGTGGAGTGGAAACGTCAGGAAGCCCAGGTTGAGAAGGAGCACGCGCAATTCGGCTTCGACGGACGTTTCGGCCCCGGCCTACCGCGCATCGACAACGGTTCCCTCTTGTTTCTCTTGACGATGCTCTCCAAACGGAAGCCATCGCCAGACGAAGATGGCGAAGGCTCAAAAATCGCGATCGTGTTCAACGGCTCGCCACTCTTTACCGGTGATGCGGGCTCGGGAGAAAGCAACATCCGCCGCTGGATCATCGAGAATGACTGGCTTGATGCCATCATCGCGCTGCCCGACCAGCTTTTCTACAACACGGGCATCTACACATATATCTGGATCGTTTCGAACCGGAAAGCCAAGTACCGCCGCGGCAAGGTACAGCTGATCGATGCAACGCGGCATTTTGTGAAGATGAAGAAGAACCTTGGCAACAAGCGCAATGAGCTCTCGCCCGAGCAGATTGACGAAATTACAAAATTCTATTCCGCCTTCAAACATGACGCAAAATGCAAGGTGATGATTGACGGCAAAGAAGTCGAGCGCATTTGTTCCAAGATATTCGACAACCGTGAATTTGGATTTCTGAAGCTGCCGGTCGAGAGACCGCTGCGACTCAATTTTCAGGCTTCACCAGAGCGCATTCTACGGCTCAAGGACCAAGGCACGTTCGTGGCCCTAGCGGAAAGCAAGAAGCGCAAGAACAAGAAAACAATCGCCAAGGAAGTCGAAGCCGGACGGGATTTGCAGGAGAAGATCATCGACGTTCTGAAAACCTTCGATGCTGACAAGCTCTACCGTAACCGGCAAAAGTTCAAAGCCGATCTCGACAAGGCACTTGAGAGAGCGGGAGTGGAAGTCGCTGCTCCGATGTATCGGGCCCTTCTGGCAGCGCTGTCCGAGCGCGATCCGAAAGCCGATATTTGTACCGATACAAAAGGCAATCCCGAGCCAGATCCTGATCTCCGAGACACGGAAAGCGTGCCATTACCGAAGAAAGTGCCGCTCCCACTGCCAATCGATTACAAAGGCGCAGACGGCAAGGCGCCTAACAACGACAAACTTGTCGCATTGGTGAAGGCGCACTGCGAGGATTATTTCATGCGTGAGGTCAAACCACATTGGCCAGACGCTTGGATCGACTATTCAAAGACCAGGGTCGGCTACGAAATCCCAATTAATCGTGAATTCTACGTCTACGCGACTCCACGAGCGCTCACCGAGATCGAGGCCGATATCAAGATACTCGAAAGCGACATCCTGAACTTGCTTAAGGAGGTCGCATGATGGGACATGTGCCCTACAGCAAATACGCGATGTCAAATGCCACCGCCGTGCCCCAACTTCCGTCGCACTGGACATCCAAGAGACTGCGATATGTATGCTCGGTGAACCCGAGCAAATCAGAGATTAGTTTACCTGCGGACGCTTCCGTCTCGTTCATCCCAATGGATGCGGTTGGTGAATATGGCGGGATTTCTCTCGACTATGAGAAGCCTATCGACGAGATAGGAACCGGCTACACCTATTTTGTGGATGACGACGTCGTAATCGCGAAGATCACACCTTGCTTTGAAAATGGAAAAGGGGCGATTGCGAAAAGTCTAGTGAACGGCGTAGCTTTTGGTACGACTGAATTGCATGTCTTGCGTGCGACTTCGGAGATTGCACCCCGTTTTCTTTTTTATATTTCGATTAGCGACCACTTTCGAAAGCTCGGCGAGTCCGAAATGTATGGTGCTGGCGGACAAAAACGCGTTCCCGAATCGTTCATCAAAAACTTTCGCGCTGCTATTCCTCCACTACCTGAACAAGCCGTTATATGCTCCTTCCTTGACCGTGAGATTGCACGGATTGACGCTCTTGTTGCCAAAAAAGAGCGCTTTTTGGAGTTTCTGGAAGAAGAGAGACTTGCAGTCATTACTCATGCGATAGTTAAAGGGCTCAACCCATCTGCGTCGACGCGGAATAGCGGCATCGAATGGCTTGGACAAATTCCAGGGCACTGGCAATTAAAAAAAATTAAGTACACGGTGAGTAACGTTGTAGATTGCCTCCACACAACACCGAATTACGACGGAGAATTATTCTATCCAGCGGTTCGCACAGCGGACATTGAACGCGGACGATTGCTTCTTGATCAGGTCCGTCTTGTATCCAAAGAGGTTTATCAAGAACGGATCGAGAGACTTCGACCAATCGAAGGCGATATCCTGTACTCTCGCGAAGGAGAGCGTTTTGGTCTCGCTGCGTTAGTGCCTGGAGGGGTTGAGCTTTGCCTAGGCCAGCGGATGATGATGTTTCGAAGCCTACCAGATATGGCCCCTGCATATCTCATGTGGGCGCTCAACAGCAAAGCGCTCTACCAACAAGTAGTGCTCTACACCGGCGGGGCCACTTCGCCGCACATTAACATCAGTGACATCATCAATTTTTATATCCCATGTCCGCCGCGCGATGAGCAGTTTCGGATTGCTGATCACATCTTGGCAAAGTGCTCGAAACTAGACGTGGTCGTTAATGGGCTGCGGGCAGGCATTCAAAAGCTTCAGGTTTATCGCTCTGCCCTCATCACCAATGCCGTGACAGGCAAAATTGACGTGCCCGAACTTGAGCGCCGGGAGGCCGCCGCGTGACCTCGCAGCCCAAACATACCGAAGCGCGCTTCGAGGACGCAATTGAGTTTTCGTTGCTGGCGCGAGGCTATGCCAAGGGCGACCCGGAATATTTTGATGCAGAGCGGGCAATTTTTCCAAAGGATGTGACCGCTTACATAAAAGCGTCGCAGGCCAAGAAATGGCAGTCACTAGTCGACCTCCAAGGCAGCGCTGCGGAAGCGACACTCCTTGACGCTCTTGTGAAGGAGCTGACTACGAAAGGCGCGCTGTTTGTGCTGCGCCATGGATTCAAGTGCTTTGGCAAGACCTTTCAGATGGCGGTTTTTCAGCCTGCGACCGGCATGAACCCGGATGCGCAAGCGGCTTATGCCCAGAACATTCTGTCCATCACCCGACAGGTCGCATTCAACCCGGCAACATCCCAAACCATCGATGCCGTTCTGTCTGTGAACGGCGTGCCGGTCGTCACGGCCGAACTAAAGAACCCCATGTCCGGGCAGAATGTCGAACACGCCAAGCGACAGTATGAGAACGATCGAGACCCGAAGCTTCCACTGTTTCGTTTCAAGGAACGCGCACTCGTTCACTTCGCGATTGACCCTGATCTCGTGTTCATGACGACGAAGCTTGAAGGTAAGTCGACATACTGGCTTCCCTTCAACAGAGGCAACAGGAACGGTGCAGGTAACCCACCCAGCGACAGCGGCAATTACCGATCTGCTTACCTTTGGGAAGAGGTTCTTGTTCGCGACAGTCTAATGGAGCTTCTTGCCCGCTTCGTGCATCTGGAAACGGAAGAAAGGCAAATCCGAACCAGCTCTGGGGTGAGAACGGTCAAAAAGGAACGGATGATCTTTCCGCGCTATCACCAGCTCGTGGGTGTGCGAAAACTTGTAAGCCACGCCAAGGGCGCTGGTTCAGGCCACAACTACCTTATTCAGCATTCCGCCGGGTCAGGTAAGTCGAACTCGATCGCATGGCTCGCACACCAGCTGGCAAGCCTTCACGACTCTGCCGACAAGAAGGTCTTCGACACAGTTGTCGTTATCACTGACAGGCGCGTACTCGATCAGCAGCTTCAGGACACTATTTATCAGTTTGAACACAAGAAAGGCGTCGTCGAAAAGATTGATGAGAATACTCAACAGCTTGCCAAGGCTCTGGCCAGCGGCGTGCCAATCGTGATCTCGACGATTCAAAAGTTTCCTTTCATCACCCAAGCGATCAACACGCTCGGGAAAAGGGGTGAGACCGTCAAAATTAATACCGTCGGCAAGCGGTTTGCTGTGCTCGTCGATGAGGCTCACTCGTCTCAGTCTGGTGATACGGCGACGGAACTAAAGCGTGTCCTCAACAGCGGTGGAATTGAAGCTGTGCTTGCGGAGCAAATCCTCGATATCGAGGAGGAGGAGCTATCTGAGGAAGCGAGGGAAGGACTCTTGCGCGAGATGCTGAAGCGTCCGCGCCAGCCTAACATCAGCTTCTTCGCATTCACCGCAACACCGAAATTCAAGACCACAGCGGTCTTTGACGAGCCTGGCCCCGATGGAAAATCACCGTTCCACCTTTACTCGATGCGGCAGGCCATCGAAGAAGGATTCATTCTAGATGTTTTGGCCAATTACACGACTTACAAGGCGTATTTCGGGCTGATCAAGAAGGTCGAAAATGATCCGGAGGTGCCGCAGCGCGAAGGAGCAAAAGCGCTTGCACGGTTTCTGCGGATGCATCCCACTAATATTCGGCAAAAGGTCGAGGTGATTGTCGAGCACTTCCATACCTTCACGCGCCATAAAATCGGTGGGCGAGCCAAGGGAATGGTAGTGACAGACTCACGTCTTAGCGCCGTGCGATACAAACTAGCGCTCGACAAATACATTGCCGAGAAGGGCTATACGGACATTCGCTCGTTAGTTGCCTTCTCCGGCGAGGTCACCGACCCCAAAATTCGCGGCAAGAAGTTTACTGAAACCGGTATGAATGGCGGTGTCAAGGAAAGCGAATTACCCGCGAAGTTTGCGACGGAGGAGTATCAGATTCTCCTTGTGGCCGAGAAATACCAGACCGGATTCGATCAGCCCCTCTTGCATACGATGTATGTCGATAAACGGCTGGCGGGCGTGCAAGCAGTTCAGACCTTGTCACGCTTGAACCGTACGGCACCCGGCAAGACTGATACCTTCGTGCTGGATTTCGTCAACGAGCGGGAAGAAATCTACAAGGCCTTCAAGCCTTACTACGAAGTCACGGACATAGGCGAGATGCCAGACCCGCAGCAGCTCTACACGCTGCAGCATGAATTGAAAGAAAGCCCGGTTATCAATCCTGCCGATATCGGGCAGTTCTGTGAAATCTGGTTTCGCAATCGACGGGACTCAACGCCCGGAGAGCATAAGCAACTCAATGCGATCCTCGATCAAGCGGTCGAGCGCTTCAAAGGCTTGGATGAAGCTGCGCAAGATGAATTCAAGGTCAAGCTCGTCAGCTTCCGGAACCTTTATACCTTCCTATCCCAGATCATCCCCTATCAGGATTCAGACCTCGAGAAACTTTACACCTATGCGCGGTTTCTGCTGTTGAAACTGCCGCGCCGCAAGAGCGGTCTCGGCTACGAGGTCGAGGATGAGGTTGCGCTAAAATTTTATCGGCTCCAAAAGATTAGCGAAGGCAGCATCGACCTTTCGCCCGGCGAGGCTGAGCCGCTCAAAGGTCCGACTGAAGTCGGTACAGGCCGTTATGAAGATGAATCTGTGGTTCTCTCGCAACTCATCGAGATGCTAAATGAGCGCTTTGGAACCGATTTCAAACCGGCGGATCAGCTCTTCTTTGATCAGATAACAGAAGCGGCCGTCGAAAACGAAACGCTGAAGACAGCGGCAACGGTCAACACGCTCGACAATTTCAAGCACGTATTCGAGAGTATGCTTGAAGGGCTTTTCATTGATCGCATGGAAGGCAACGAAGAGATTTTCGACCGCATCATGCAAGACGCATCGTTCCGGGACGTTGCGTCTGCACACCTTGTACGTGAAGTCTATGAGCGCATACGAACGCGACAGAAGGCATAGCGCCTGAACTAACCATTCGGTATGCGCACCCTCGCAAACTACGATCTCGCGCTGAGGACTTCCTATTGTCGCCAGCACCTACTCGGCGGTAAGGGGATGCACCTTTGTGGGTCCGCCAGTGGGTACGCCGGGCGCTGATCGGAAAACGAGCCAAAAATCAACGGATTAACGACCGAATTGGCGGACGCTGCGTCCGCTGTATCAGTTCGGATAGGTTCTTGGCGTTGACGGCGCTTATAATTTCCGTTCGATCAGGAAAGACTCCATGCTGGCGCGCTCGGCCCATTCTGTCCGTTTTAGCGTCGAACTCCTCGACGTGACGCTGGTCGGCACCAATATCGGCGCCGGAAACCGCGAGCGCGCGTTGCGCTTTGGTGGCAAGCACCGCGCGAGCAGCCGCAGTGGCCGGCTATGATACCGGCGCGCGACTCGAATATCTTTTGGTGCCGCTCGTGTTCGGTCTTGGCGCACCGCTGGTGGCGGCACAACCGTCCTTGCCGCCGTTATGTCAGGCGCGTGGTTTCGCAAGATCGGCACCCGCGAACGCCTATAAGAACCAGACAAGCACATTGGTCACCCGATTTAGCCGTATGATCTGCGGCATTTTGATTTTTGCCGCTGCCTTATTCGTTCGGGATGTGGAAAGGTAGTCGCGACGTTCATCCGTTCGAAGATAGTTGCTATCAACAACTTTGCGCATCGTGCGAACCTGTTGTTTGTGAGATGGCGCCAGAGTCGCACATCATCGCAACGCTGCAAAATGCGCATTGTTCAGGAGCATCTCCGATGGACATTACTGCTGGCCTTACAGTCAACACGCTCTTCTGGATCAGCTCCCTCCGCGCTGGCGAAGAAGGCCCGACCCGCCGCGTTATCGAAAACCTGGAGGCGGAATGCCAAAGGATCGGCCTCCCGCTCAAGGTCTATGAGCCGACTAGCGTGCCGCTCCTCCTCGACACACTGGAGAAGATCGAGGAGGCTTCCCGGAAAGGGATGCGGCCGATCATTCACTTTGACATGCACGGCTCGATTTCGAAGGGTCTTGAGATCGCTGCGGCCAAGAACTCTGGATCGTGGCCCGCGGTCGTCGAGCGACTGAAGGCTATCAACATTGCGACGAAGAACAATCTGTGCGTCGTCTCGGGTGCCTGCTTCGGATTGCACGCCATCAAGGAGGTGACAATCACCGAGCCCTGCCCTTTTTACATACTGATCGCCCCCGAGCAGGAAGTGAGCTTCGGGTTTCTCGAAGATCATACGGCCGCCTTTTACGCGGAGATGTTTTCGTCGGCTGACATCATGAAGGCCTACGAATCGCACCTCGCGGAGCAGATGAAGGTGTTCCACTGCGAGAAGATGCTCGCCGTCGCGCTCGCGCGATACATCCGCAAATCCTGCAGAGGACAAGGTGGAAAGCAGCGGCGGGAGCGGCTTATCTCCGAAATCTTCATGCAGGGGCGCGAACGGACGCCCGAGAACCTGCGCGAAGTCAGGCGGCAATTGAAGGCGGGCCTCCGTCCGACCCAGGACTTTGTGGATCGCTTTGCCGAAAGATTCCTGATCGGAAAGAAATGTGGTTTCACTCTCGATGATCTCATGGGCGTCATCGAGCGGGCCGATGCTGCGGAGACGCGCACGAAGGCGTGACAACGGCGCAAGCGCCGCCAAGTCAGGACGCCATCCTCGCATAAGAGGGCGGGCGCTCCTCGAAAAAGATCAGATTGCATATCGAACAAATCTAGAACACCATACGTCGTGTCCAAAAAACATTCGAGATCTCCGCAGGTTGCGCCACCCGCGGCAACCGGCAATGCCGGCCCTCAGTTCGAGGGGAAGGTCGGCGCGTTCTATCTTTTGTCGCTGCTGATCGGTGGCGAACCGCGCGGCCTGCCGGGAGCCACAATCCGGACCGTTGAATTCCAGCAACGTGGATCGGGCCGTCCACTTGACGATGTGATTATCCAGGCCGCGAATGCCGATGGCTCCGCCGCGACCCTCGAAATACAAGCAAAGCGGACACTGACGTTCACGACAACTGACGCCGAGTTCGCGGACGTTGTGGCGCAGATGTGGGAGGCTGCGCGGAAGGCCGAGTTCGAGACGAGTCGCTATGAATTAGCTGTCGCAATCGCGCGAACGACCACCCGGGTCGAGTCCTCGTGTCAGGAGGTTCTGCATTGGGCGCGACAACTGCCAGACGGGGCAACGTTTGCGGCGCACATCAAACGCGAAAGATTCTCGTCGAAAGGCATGCGGGACTTCGTCAGCGTATTCCGCGCTAATCTCGCGGCCGCGGGAGCACCGACTGATGATGAAACCGTTTGGCGGCTGCTGCGTTGGTTTCGAATCCTCGTTTTCGATTTTGAGTCGTTCGGCTCTGACTACGAGCACCGGGCGCGCGAGCGCGCGCGCTTAGCGCTGATCCCTGACCAAGCCAGCCGCGCGGGCGACCTGTGGCCGGTGCTGATTGAGCAAGCGGGCGCTTGCGCGAGGGCTGGAGGCGGACTGGACCGCGCTGCCGTGGTTACGCCCCTTGAGAAGCAGCACGGCTTTCGCTTCGATCAACGCGCAGACTTGCGGTCCGTCGACGATCGATTGTCAGCGGCGGCAAATAGCGCACTGGATGAAATCAAGGACCAAGTCGGCGGCGTGAGGCTGGCCCGGGCCGAACTCATCGACCAAGCTTATGAGGCCCTAGAACCGCAGCGCATGCTGCACATCGTTGGCGGGCCCGGTGTCGGCAAGTCTTCCGTCATGAAGCATCTCGCCCTGCAACTTCAACCAGAGGGCCGAATTATCGTTCTCGGAAATGGCCGGATCATTCCCGGCGGCTGGCTCCAGATGTCGCATATGATCGGCTGCCCGGTTTCGCAGGATGAGCTCTTCAACGAGCTTGGATGCGGCGGAGGCGCAACCCTATTCATCGATAACATTGACCAAATCGATGACGCCGGTGAGTGGGCTACGGTCACTGACCTCCTTTCAGGCATCGCCAGATGTCCTGGCTGGCGCGCGGTGGTTACCGGTGGAATCGGCAATGAGGACTGGAAGACCAAGCTTCCCGCAGAGGTGCGCAGGGGCGGCATCGCAACGCTCCATGTCGGCGAACTCACCGATGATGAAACCGAGACGCTCTCCGAAGAAAACCACGCGCTCGCGATCCTCCTGGGCAATGACCATCCGGCGCGCGGCATTGCGCGGAATCTGTTCTACCTGTCGCGGATGGTCGAACTTGGCGCGAGCCAAGGGGGAGCCGCAGCGGCGATCGCTACAGAAATGGACCTGGCTCGCTTGTGGTGGCGCTATGGCGGTGGACGCAGCGAAGACGGTGGCAGATTGGCTCGACTGAAAGTCTTGCGGGCGATGGGCGCGCAGTTTGTCGCGAACCCTGGCCGCGTTTCGTTTAAGATCGATGATTTTGATTCCTCGATAGTCGCCGAACTCTTGCGCTTCGATAGCTTGCGAGAAGACATCAAGGGAGCGACAGTCGCATTCCGGCATGACGTGCTGCGTGATTGGACGGTCGGCTTTTTGCTGCATGCGAACAGCGAACTTCTGAAAACTCTCCCGGTGAACAAGCCGCTAGCGCCCGGCTTGGCCCGAGGCGTTGAAATCGCGGCACGGCTTGCAATCGAAAGCGATCCTACTGGCGCGCGTTGGCTGGTGCTACTCGACGCCGTCCAACGTGACGGCTGCCACGGGAGCTGGAGGCGCCCAGTCCTGCTCGCATTACCGCGCGCCGATCAAGCTTTTGCTTTGTTCGAGAGCTTGAAGTCCGTTCTGCTGGCGAACGATGGGCGTTTGCTGAGTGAAATCATCCGGCTGATGATTTCCATCGAGTCCGTACCGATTGCCAAGCTGATTGAACGTGTGCAGCCCTCCGTCGAGGTGCCGTCCGGCGTCTCGGACGTCATCGTGCCGAAGGGCATCGGCTGGATGTGGTTGGTGCTGTGGCTTGTATCGGTGGCGAAATCATTGCCCACGGCGCTTATCCCAGACGTGTCGAAAGTATTTCGGGCTTGGCTGATCTCGGCGCAGAATCAATCCTTCGGGGTCAATGCGTTGGTCGTGGGGCTCCTTTTCGAGGGGCTGGCGCTGATCGAAGAGCGGATGTCTTCCCGGTTTTTCAGGGATCCGCATGACGCGCCTCCGAGTCTCAACATCCCTCATCCGAGGGATGTGCGCGACGAAATCCGGATGACGGCCTTCGCGTTCGCTCATCTCAATCCGGCCGCAGCGCAAAGCTATCTTTCCGGGCTCAATCAAGAAGACGTCGCTTACAACGACACGCAAGATATTCTGCGCGCAACCGGCACCCTGGCGCGAGCCGCACCTGCGGCTCTGGTGGACTTTATGCTCGGAGCGCTTATCGAAAAAGAAGACCCCGACGCCCTGTATGATAACAGGCGCAGCCGGTACGGACCGTTTAGCGTGCATGACTATCTCTTCTCGCCCGCGTCGCCGGGCCAAGGTCCCTTTTTCGACCTGTTGGAGAGCGCACCGGCCGAAGGTCTGCGCTTGGTCCGGGCGATCGTCGAGCACGCGACGCAATGGCGTCGCGTGCAATACATCGAGGCGCGACAACCCTTTCCGCGCGTTTCCGTTCCGTTTCCAAGCGGCACAAAGTCGTTCGAAGGCGATTGGTCGGTTTATCATTGGGTGCGCAGTATCGTGCCCTCGGTGACAACGGCATCGGCCTTGATGGCGCTGGAGGCTTGGGGACACCGTCAGATCGAGGCGGGCAGACCATTCGAGGAAGTTCTGCATGATGTTCTCGGTCCTGACGGCTCAAGTCTGGCCTTTGTATGCGTCGCCGTTGACTTGGCGCTGTCGCATTGGCGCAAAGCGTGCGACTTCGTGTGGCCGATGGTAGCGACGCCTGAACTGCTTGAATTCGACGATACGCGCATGTTGCGCGACATGGCTGGCGTAGACCGGATGGCTTCTTTCGAACAGGAGCCAAGTACGTGGCGCGTCAAGCGCGCTGAACTTGATGCGAAACTATCTCGGCGCAATCGTCTATCGGATAAAATCGGTCATTATGTCTTTCACGGTAAACCCAACCAATTGGAGACGCTTCGCGCGGCACTGGAGCAGGCTCGAAACGAGATCAAGCAGAAGCCAAACGATCGCGAAGACCCGATCAATGGGCTTGCTGCGACGGCGGAGCGTGCGGTGCGAATGACCGACGCCCAATACTGGCCGTTGGTCAAAGTGACACTGAGGGATGGCTCTGAGGCCGAAGTCCACCAGTTTCAGCGCGATCCGGAAGAACAACGTCTGATGGACGAGAAGGCGACTCGTGCTCAGGCTAATCTGCGGCATCAAAACGTCCGGATGAAAATGCAGGCCGTGCTCTTAGACCATACCAAGTCGACCGCCGAGTTGGTCGTCGAGGGGATTGAGTGGGCGAAGGCACAGACTGCGACCGCTGAGCCGCCCCCGGCGGAAGAGGATGAAGACGAGGATTACAACAAGAAATGGGATAGACGCGCTGTTGTGACGGCTGCCGCCCTCGCCGCGCGCGACTATGAAGGACCAGACCGCAGCGAGATACTCACGTGGGCGCTTCCAATATTGAATGCGGCTGCGGCGGAGAAGGGGAAGGAATACCCCGGAAATGATCAAATCGAACACAACGCGACTGCGATTGCGACGCTGGGCCTGCTGGCGCTGTATCTGAATGATCAGGATGTCGCAAATCGCGATGCTCTGCTGCGCCTCGCCGCGCATCAGCATCTTTCGGTAGTCAACGCGCTCGGCCGCCATTTCCCAGATTTGACTAAGGTCGATCCCCGCTTACCGCGCTCTATCATTCGGATTTTGATGGAAGCATCCATCCACCCTTACAGGGTCGATAGCGACCGCCAGAATAAGGCCAATCAGCAAGCCTGCCTGGAAAGAGTCAGCGCGGCGATTGCGGCAGAGCGAAACTGGCTTGACGGCACGGGGCTCGAACCGGATTGGCCTGAGTTGCCGCCATGGCGATCGCGGCCGCGCCGCGGAATTCGCCTTCGGGGCTGGACTGAAGAACACGATGACGAGGTCGAAGAAGAGAGGCCGGATCAATACGTGGACGAGCACGCGCTCGGAGCGGTCGCCACCTATCTCATCCGCTTCACAGTGGGAGAATTACCTGCCTGGGTCGTCGCGCTCGCGGTGCATCTCATGCGCTGGACATACGAGGCCAACGGCCCTCATGGCGAGAACGACCGGGACCGGGACAATCTGCCGTTGACATGGAACAGCCACTTCTTTGACTTCATTGGAATCCTGTGCGTGGCGCTGCCGAATGACGAGGCGGTCACGAAGTTCCTTGACCCCATCGTGCAGTTCAAGGATGAGCCGTTTCACGACGCCATGGCGGAGTTTCTGCGCGGCTTCGATCGCGCCATGCAGGCGATTGACACCAAAAAGCCCGAGAATCCCGTGGCGGTCCGTGAGCTGTTAGCTGATCGCATCCGGAAAAGTTGGAACTACAAGCGTCTTGGCCGCGAGAAGGGATTGACCAGCGAATCGCATGCGGGCGACGCCCTCAACGCCATGTTCTATCAGCCTCATCGTCTCGCTAACCGGGGACGGCCGAGCATTCCTGATAATTGGGACGGCTTGGATCCCAACATGCCGACGCTCGTGGGACTCGTGATGTCGGCCCCAACCTCAGGATATATTGCGACCCTGTTTCTGAACCTCGTTGAATCTTCGCCGCGCGCAGCCCTGCTACCGTTCGTCGTCGAAGCGCTGACGGCGTGGTGCACCGCCTACGGCGTCGACACGAATTTTTGGTCAGAGAAAGAATTTGGCGGCCGTGTCTGTACATGGCTCGACCGGACCTTCACTGCCGATCCGGCATCGGTGACGGCTTTGGCTGAAGTAGAAGACGAGCTGTTGAAATGTCTCGACGTACTCATCAGGTCCGGCGTGGCTCAGGCGAGGGACATCGAGCAACGCATTGCCAGCATGGCACCACCTCGCAAGATTGCGTAAGGCAACGGGTCTGAGCGGCGACGAGACAGGCAAACGTAATCACTTTTCGAGCAACTGAGGGAGGAGACGCTCGGCTGCCGCATCAAGCCGGTCGATCTCGTCTTGATGAAAGTGCTGCCAATTCGTGGCCCTGAACAATCGAGATTCGATTAGGGTGTAAGAACGAGGATCGCGTTCCAGCACCCGCACAATATCCTCACTGTGGTACCAAGCGAGCGGAAGCCGCAACACCGAGGCCAGACGTGATTGCCAACCCTCTATCATTTCGAAGCGCGGGTGTTCGACGAGCCGCTTGAACCCGCGCCAAAGCGCGTAGTTATGGTCGTGCTGCGAAATCGCCGACCTAATATCGAACCGTTGTGTCCATCGGTACAGTAGACCGGACAGAACGGTGTCGATCTCCGAGGTGGTGATCTGGCGCGCCAGTATGCAAAGGCCCTCGAAGAATTCATCAGTGCCCGACGATATATAGCGCGACAAAAAAGTCACGATACGCGCGTCAATATACTTCAAGATCGATGCGGCTTGCGCCGCAATGCAGAGGTGGGGCAACAGGAGGTCCGCTTGGTCGCCGAGTTCTTCGTAGAACCTGCCGCTGTCGTCCTGAGCGCCGAGGGAGGCCAAAAACCTAGGTATATATGTGGTCGCGAAGACACCTGTCAGAAGTTCCTGGTGCCACGGGATGTTCAATCTAAACTTATTCGCCGCTGCTACCGCCGGCCTAATGAGAGTGCCCGCTGTCTCTCCGGCATTCGTCGTCGTCACCCGCCGTTGAGCGACAACGTGACCGTTTGGTGTGAACGATATCGAGGGGACATATGTCTCGGAGGAGCGATAATGGTCATTTGCCGGCTCCGCCAATAATACGAGATGCTCAAATTGCTCCCTCGTCACTGAGTCTAGCACGAGTGGCATTGCCGATTTGAAATCCGGGTTCGCGCCGGACAGGGCGCGAATGGCGTCATCATAGCTCAGATGCAATACTGGCTGAGCTGCCGCTTCCTGGCTCGCGGTGGGAGATTGGGCAGTTACCGGCGCTGTCGCGCCGTTGACGGTAAATTCGTCGATGACACGATAGAGAAGCGCATTACCCTTGCACGAGGAGGCGTCGACCAGGCCCTTTAGCCTAGCGTTTATATCCGGATCACGCTTTCCCGCGCGCGCTCTTTCCAACAGACATTTCATCGCAAGCCATACATGATAGGCGTGCGGCAGCTGCGCCTCGATCAGGTCCGCCCGCCCGAGCAGACGAAGCGACCGCAGGACGGCGCTTTGCAGGATAGGAATGTGCAATTCGTTGAGCACCCGATCAGGCGCATCGCCCTTACCCGGCCATCCATAATGAGTGAGCCGATCGAAAAGCCAACCGGCGAGATCAGCTCCGGACGGCAGGCTTTCCCGCGACATCGAGGCGTTCCAAATCTGGTCGAAGATCTCTGCAAAAAATTCAACGAAACCGGTCTTTCCCCGAGCAAAAATAGACCTCAGCTCCTGGACGCTACACAGAAGCATGGACGACACAACTTCATGGCATTGAAAACTCTGACTTCCATCTATTATCAACAGTGAGCGTTCCTGCATCACCACAGGTAAAATTTTCTCCAGCGCTGCTTCGTACGGTAGGCGGCCGGCGGCGAATATAGCGGCGCGGCGTAACTGCCAGTTCAGAGTGCCATCGACGGCGAAGTCTACAAGCCGCTCAGCTATCATCGCGTCACGCAACCGCGTCGCCAGAATGCACTGCCAGAGCTGAATTCCCAGCGTATTGTGCCGGGTCGATTGGAGGTCCGCCACTGAATGCGGCCCCGAAGCCACGATTGCGGTGGCCAGCGATACCGCCAGTGCTTCATCATCCTCTTTTGCATACTGAGTAAGCAGGCCGCCCAATGCGACGCGGGAGCGCCGCCGGCTAAGCGATATCGCTACGCATTGGCGGATCTGACGATTTCCATTCGACAGGGCGCCTACAAGCATGGCGGTGATCGCGGGCTCAGGGAATTCGCTTAATCTCATGAGCGCTGCGACGATAATCGGAACGGTTCCATCGTTGGCCGATTTCATGCACCCTTCGAGCAACGGGATGACGTCCGGGAAAGGGGCTTGGGCGCACGCGCTGACAAAGAAAAGATCTAATGCTTGGGCGTTACTGTCGCCTTCCTTTTGTGCCTTGACGAGTCGGTAAATGCGGCCGATGTCGGCGCCGACCGACGCGAGCACAAGAAGCGCGGCCGCCCGGTCTTCAAGCTTAGCATTGGAGTCGAGGAGCCGAGCTTCGTAGCGGCCGCGGTCACAGAGGCTCGGAACCAACACCGGGACCAGCGCTGCAAATCCACCGACCTTGTCCTTCCGGGTCAAAAGTGGATCGCATAACGCGCAAATGGATGGCTCGCCTAAAAAGACCAGGACTCGGATAGCGCTCTGCAGCACCTTTTCTTCCTCGGTCGCGTCCTTCAGAATTTGGATGCAATGCGCCCGCAGCTCCTTCCTTTTAGACCAAACCATGCCGTCAAGCGGGCCAAGCAGGGCCGATCGCGCGCTAAGCATCGCGGCCGGCTGCACGTCTGGAATGGCTGCGAGAAACTCGGCCGCATCCTTTTTGCTGCCTATTTGCAGCGAGAGATCGCGCCAGGGTGAACCTCTTCTTTGTTGATCGACCGGCTCAGACTCGGAGGCGAGAAACTGGAAAACAGGTCTCAAGGCGTCACGTCGCCGATCGAATAGCATGAACGGCAGAAGCTTACGCTTTGTCTCCGATGACGCATTTTTGAAAAACTCAATCGTCGGCGGTCCAATCAAACCGTGTTTACGACGCGCCGCAATCATTAGCGAACCCAACGCCGATTCTATGCGACGCGGTTCACTCAATGTCTCGCTTATGAACCGTATCAGATCGTGCAGGCGCGCCGGATCGAATTCGAGTATCGCCTCGAAGATGGCCAGCGCCCACTGATAGTCGGCGGGAATCCGCTCTGGCTGCTTACGAAGGGTTTGAAGTAACTCGTCGACGTCCACCGGCTCTCCCAAGCCGCGCAGTATTCTGGAAAAGAGGTACTTGTCCTCGACCGGATGCGTATCGGCCATGGCGGAGACGACGTCGTGGGGAGAGACGAGGCGGTGCTCCGTCACATAGGCAGCGAGCGCCGCCCAACGCTCTCCACGAAGGAAGGCGTCGTGCGCTCGTGCCTTCGCTTCACTCGACTTGCCAGCCTTCTCAAGGTGCAGAATCTCTGCGGTAATCACCTCTTGACGTCCATACCATGCCGCAAGAGCCTCATGGGCGGCACGACGAACGTTCAAGGCGATCGTCCCTTCAAGACCGGCGCGCACGGTCTCGTGCATCTCAAATGAATCTTCGTCGTGGAAACGAAGTAGTCCAAGCGCTAGTAGTTCATGGACAGCCGCCCCAATATTGTCGTTTGGAAAGATTTGTTCGGCGTCCTTTCGCCGGAAGGGAAGCGCGAAACAGACGAGCTTTTCGGCTCCGCGGCGCGCGCCCTCGCTAACCCGGGCAAAGCGCTGTCGCTCGGCAAAACCAAGGGTATCTTCGGCGGGTCTCGCCGCTATCTCCGACATCTCCTTAAGCGACTGCGCACCCGCAATCGCTTGCGCCAATTTGGCGAACAATCCAGCGGCGCGGCCCGCTGTAACACGCTGATAAATGTCGAAGAGCGCCCCCCTGTCAGGATGGGGGTGATACCGTCCGACCAGCGTCACAAATTCATCGAAGCCGAAGCCGCGGACATCCAATCGGTTTACACCAAGCTCGTCTTTTTCCAACTGAGTAAGCTCGCGCAAGGCGCTTTCTTGCCCGAAAACCGCAATTCGGCACACGGAGGATGAGAGCGCGCGAACAAAGGTGGCAAGGTCACGCGCAAAGGCCGTATCGCTCGTGCCTTCAACTAAGTCCACAAGGAGTAGTATTTGTTGCGGAATGGCCGAGTATGAACGCGCAAGCCGCGCTAGGACTTCTTCTCCTGTCAGGCCGCTGTCCACCGACAGGGCGAATGGTTCTTCGATGCCAATTCGGCGAAGATGGTAGGCGAGACCAACGAGGACATCGCGCAGGCTGATGTCCGGCCTTACTTCCGCGTAATAGACTTGGCGATCCGGCTCGGCGGCTCGTGACTTCTCCGCCACCTCGGCTGCGAGCATCGTTTTGCCCGATCCGGAAATTCCGACGGCTTCGATTGCCTTTCCCCTCCAGCGCGTCGTGAAGCGTTCAGCTAAGTCAGGTCTTGCTATGTGGTTTGGATCCAGCGGAGGTGCGTCTTTTACCGGAATCATATGCGGCCACACCGAGCGCAACTCAAATTCGAGCTCAGCTTGATCGAAACTCCGGCCTGGTTGTTTGGAAATGTCATTTATGAATCCGCGCAGATTGCGAAACAGTGTGTGTTCGATTACCGAACGCTGAAGGCCGTAGTGCTGCTCCAGGCGGTCATAGACACGTTTTATGACGTCGTGTTCGGTCCCGTAGATGGGCAGAATTTGCGTCCTGGCCAGGACTTCCGGCAGCCGGTTATGCAGCTCCGCGGCCTTCCTGCAGTATCGACCAGCAATATCGTCTGGAGCACCGATACGCGTCACATGCTCGCCGAATGCCCGCGTCATCGCAGCGAGGGCGTCTGCCGGATTAGTCGGAAGATCGGCAGGAAGTTGCCACCGCAGAAGCTGGCTCCGCATGGAATGGCCTACACCGTCAGCATTTATTGCGTCATTTCTGGTGAGCAAGTGGATTGCATTCCAATACGCCTCGGCGGCTGCGGTCGGTGCGTTTTCGCGCGAACTTACGAGCGACCTGACGGCATCGTTGACTTCGTCACCGACAATCCAAACCTGCTCATAGTTGTTGTTAGACAGGTTCGCGATGGTATTGGGAAGCAACTCATCAACCACATCCGACAGCGTCCATGGTTTCGGCTTTAGGTTTCCCTGATTGTCTTCTCTCGGCTTTTTGATCTGTTCGTAGCGACGATGCTCGACCGCATCTTTCGTCCAAGACAAATCAAGGTCGTCGACGCCTTCGGGGCGAGCTCGCGCTGTTGGGCCATTGCGGTCAAAATGGTCGAAGAGACGGTTCAGAATGACCGTTGCCTGATAATCAAAGCCTTTAATTGCATTGATGCCGTTCGCCATTAATCGTCACCTTCGAGATAAGACCAACCTCACTTCGTAATCCTCACTCCCTGATCGGTTGTTGAATGTTGTCGTTTTCGCACGAACCCGCGCCTAGCATGGACGATACGGAAGAGCGCAGTGTCAATATGATTCGACATCACCGCCTGCAGTTTGCGATTTCAGGCAACGCGCCAGCGCGCTAAACAGATTTGGCGCGGCGCGCGCGCAGCGGATTGGCACGCCGGCGACGCGAGCCGAAATCATCGGCGGTCTAAGAGTCCGTCCCATAAGTTCATCAAGGATTACAGGGTTTTCGCAGCATGAGGCGAATGGATGCGAGGCGCAGGAAGATCAGGCCGCTGAGGTTGAGATTTTCCCAGTCCTTGGCAAGCCGGCGGCAACGATTGAGCCACGCAATGGTGCGCTCGATGATCCATCGGCGCGGCAGAACGACGAAGCCTTTGGCCCAATCGGAACGCCTGACGATTTCGGTTTCGAGTTGCGTTCGGATCTTGGCCAGCGCCGCATGGAAGACAGGCCCCGCATAGGCGCTATCGGCAAAGAGCCTTTTCAGAAAAGGAAACAGGCCGAAAAGCGTGGAAAGCAGCAGGATGCCGCCGTCGCGATCCTGAATATCGGCCGGATGAACAATCGCGTGCAGCAACAGACCCTGTGTATCTACCAGGATATGCCGCTTCTTGCCCTTGATAAGTTTGCCCGCGTCGAACCCGGGCGGATCGATGCAGGGGCCGCCTT
>OCZT010000591.1_pt1 | contig 36341 bp, 36 predicted proteins | sample 1539031 | NCBI WGS metagenome assembly OCZT01 (sample SAMEA3539308, study PRJEB22396) | soil metagenome | biome: tundra; feature: field; material: soil | place: USA | collected 2010-05 | depth 0.15 m | reverse complement strand
CAGCTCCATGATGGCCTCAACTTTTTGTTCGGGCGTGAGATTCGCGCGCACCTCGCCTAAGCCCAGTTCCCGCGCCACCGCTTCGGCCGCCTGGCGCCGGTCACCGGTCAGCATGACCGTGTGAATCCCGAGCCGCTTCAGCTCCGCAAGCACGGCGCGGGACTCCGCGCGAATCTGGTCGCGCAACAGGACGCGCCCCAGCACGTCCCGGCCCACCACCCAGATTTCCGCAAGCTCGGCTGGCGCCGGCGGCAGTTTTTCCGCCCATTGCGCCAGCGGGCCCGCCTCGAGCAATTCCCGGCGACCGAGGAGCATTTGCGTATCCCCGAGCCGCCCGCGCACGCCGGCCCCGGCGATGTTTTGAAAATCCGCGATTTCCACCGCGCGCACGCCCCGGGCCTTGGCGTCGCGCACGATGGCGCGGGCCAGCGGGTGCTCCGACTTGGCCTCCAGCGCATAGGCCAGCTCCATCACTTCCTGCTCACGGCCCGCCGGGAAGCTCTCATAGCCGACCACGGTGAGCTCACCCGTCGTGAGCGTACCGGTCTTGTCCAGCGCCACGACATTGATCTCGGCGAGTTTTTCAATCGCCGCGCCGCCGCGGAACAGCACCCCGTGCCGGGCGCCCCACGCAATCGCCGCGAGGATCGCCGAGGGAATCGAGAGCACGAGGGCGCAGGGGCTGGCCACCACCATCAGCGTCATGGCCCGGTAAAACGCCGAGCGCGTCTCCGGCGTGTTCGTGAAGGGCGGCAGGTGAAAGCCCAGCCACCACACCAGAAACATCAGCAATGATCCCCCGATGACGGCATACGTGTAGCCCGTGCCAAACTTGTCGGTGAACCGTTCGCTCGGCGCCTTGAGCCGCTGCGCGGTCTGGATGAGGCGGATGACTTTCTGCAGCGTGCTCTCGGACGGCAGCCGCACGACCTCAAAGTCAAGCGCGCCCCAAAGATTCAGCGTGCCGCTGAACACCTGGTCGCCCGGGCCCTTCTCCACCGGTGTCGCCTCGCCAGTGAGCGTGGACTCGTCGCCCGCGCTCCGGCCGGCCACGACCGTGCCATCGGCGGCAAACGCCTCGCCCGGCCTCACGCGCACGCGTTGGCCGACCTGCAGTTCTCCGACCGCGACTTCCTTTTCGCCACCGTCCGCCAGGATGAGGGTCGCCCGCTTGGGTGAGGTCTTGAGGAGCGCGCTGACTTCCCGCTGCGTGCGGTCCAGGGCATATTCCTCCATCGCCCCCGAGGCGGAAAATAGAAACAGCAGCAGCACCGCCTCGCCCCAGGCACCGATGAAGCTCGCACCGATGGCCACGGAGAGCATCAGAAAATGAATGTCGATCCGCCCCTTGCGCAGATTCTCCCGCGTGTCAGCCACGGCATCCCACGCGCCGGCCACCAGGCCGAGCGCGAAAAATCCCCGCGCGAGCCACGGCAGCCCCGGCACCAAATATTTCGCCAGCACCCCGGCCACGCCCAGCACGCCGCAGCCGGCCGCGAGCCAGGCCAGGGTGCGCCACTCCTGATCCTCCGGCGTGGGCTCGGCCTTGATTTCCGGCCACTTCATCTCGCGCCAGAGCCATAGCTTTTCCCCGGTCGTGTCGGTCTCCCGGCCGATGACCGTGGCCGTCCCGTCCTGGTGCAAGCGATAGCCCGGCGGTGTGGGGGTCGTCTGGCGCGCGGCCAGATTCGCCGCCACCGCCGCAATGGTCGCAGCGAGTTTCGCCTCCAAGGTGGCGAGATCAACGTCGCCTACCGTCGCGACCGAGACCTGGTGGGAAACGGGATCAAACCGGACGGCGCCTATTTCCGGCTGCGTGCTCAGAAACTGCACCAATTCATTCACCCAGTTCGCATCATTGTCATTCGACGACATCAGGAAAAGTATCGGGGGCCGAGGCCGAGCCGCAATTTCATTTGCACCAACCCGAGCCCACTTCATTGGTTGCGGACTCCGTCTCATGATTGGCCTTAGCGACGAAACCGACTCCGCTCCTCCGCCCCCGCCGCCCAGTCGCGCGCCCGAATTCGCCGCCAAGATTTTCGCCGAGGGCGGCTGGCTGCAGGCCGGATTGCAACTCGAGCACCGCCCGGAGCAGGAGCAGATGGCCCGCGCCGTGGCCGCCGCGATGAAGGCCGACGAACCGCTGCTGTTCGAAGCCGGCACCGGCGTCGGCAAATCCCTCGCCTATCTCCTGCCCGGCATCATCCACGCCGTCGACCAGTCGCGGCAGCTGATTGTCTCCACGCACACGATCTCATTGCAGGAGCAGCTCGAGACCAAGGACCTGCCGCTTTGCCGCCGGGTTTTCCGATCGGCGCCGGAGCTCGCACCCTATGCTGATTTCAAGAGCGCCGTGCTGGTTGGAAAATCCAACTATCTCTGCACCACACGCTTGGCCGCGGCCTTGCGGGACAAGCAGGAGCTGTTCGCGTCACCCGAACACAGCGAATTGCAGCGCATCGCGGCGTGGGCGGAGACCTCGCGGGACGGTTTGCGCCATGAACTTTCCCCCGCCCCCGCGGGCGAGGTCTGGGAATGGGTCTGCGCCGATTCATCGGCCTGCTCGCGCAAGCATTGCGACGGCGATCGCTGTTTTTATCAGCGGGCCCGGGCCCGGCTGCGTCTCGCGCACGTCATCATCGTCAACCACTCGCTGCTCTTCGCGCATCTCAACGCCGGCGGCGCGGCGGAGAAAGGCGGTGCGCGCGGCGTGTTGTTTCCCGACGACTTTGTCGTGCTCGACGAGGGTCATACGGTGCCGGAGGTGGCGACGGAACATTTCGGCCTGCGGCTCAGCAGTTATGGCACTGATCGGATGTTGAAGTATCTCTACAATCCCAAGACTCGCCGCGGCCTGCTCGCGAAACATGGCGGCCCGCTGGAGCAGCAATTGGTCATCGATGCGCTGGAGGCGGCCGAGCAATTTTTTGGTTTTCTGCGCGACCGGCTGCTCGAAAAGCAGCCCGTGGTGCGCGTCCGCGACGCCGCGGCCTGCGAACCCTGGCTCGACGCCCCGCTGCTGGCCCTGATCAAGGCGGTGGGCGCGCGCGCCGACCAGCTCGAGGAGGGCCGCGAGCGTGACGAACTGCTCGACCAGCGCGGGCGCCTGAAATCCTGCCAGACGAGCCTGCGCCAATGGCTCTCGGTGGCGGATGACAAGTTTGTCTACTGGCTCGAGCGCTCGGGCCGGCGGCAGACTATTGTCACGCTCCGCACCGCGCCGATTGATGTGGCTCCCTACCTGCGCGAGGAACTCCTGCAGCGCCAAACTTCGGTCGTCTTCACCAGCGCCACGCTGGCCGTGGGTGGTCAGATTCTTCCCTTCCAGCAGCGCATCGGCGCCACCGATGTTCGCACGGCCGTGGTGCAGTCGCCCTTTAATTTTGTCCGCCATATGCGCGTTTACGTGGCGGCGGATGTGCCGCTACCTTCACCGCAGGGCGCGCGACTCGCGATCGAGAGCCTCATTGATTACATCCGTTTCTGCACCCTGCGCGTGGCCGGCGGTTCATTGGTGTTGTTCACCAGCTATCACGACATGCGGCAGGTGGCGGACGCGCTGACGGATGAATTTGCGCGGGCGTCCCGGCCGTTCTTCATGCAAGGCCAGGATTTTTCCCGCACCGAGCTGACGCGCAAGCTGCAGGGAGCGGGCAATGGGATCCTTTTTGGCACCGACAGTTTCTGGGCGGGGGTGGATGTACCCGGGCCGTCACTTTCGCAGGTCATCATCACGCGTCTGCCGTTCGACCGGCCGACTCACCCGGTCACGGAGGCCCGGAGCGAGTGGATCCGCGACAACGGCGGCAGCCCCTTTAATGAGCTCACCCTGCCCGATGCGTTGATAAAATTTCGCCAGGGTACGGGTCGCCTCATTCGCACCGCGACGGACCGGGGCGTCATTACCATCCTCGATTCCCGCATTCTGGCCAAATCTTATGGCCAACTCTTCCTCGACAGTCTGCCGCAATCACAGTTTATCAAGCTGACACGGGAGCTTCGCAGCGACCAATTTCATCCTTTCGCTTAGCCTCCCACCCGGCCAACCTTAGCAACCCTTCATGCCTTCGCTTCGCGCTGCTGCGCTAACTGACATCGGTCGTGTCCGCCAAAGAAATGAGGACCGCTATATCCTGGACCTCCCCTCGATGATCTTCGGCGTGGCCGACGGCGTCGGGGGCCTTCCCGGCGGCGCGGATGCTGCGCAATGCTGTGTGGACGAGGTTGTTGCCGCCGTGGCTAATCAGCCCCCTGACCAGAAGCTGGACCTCGTGCCCATCGTGCATCGGATCAACCTCAGCGTGCACAACCTCGGCATCAAGCTCAGCCCCAGCATGGGCATCGGCTCAACCCTGACCTTCGGCCATGTCCGCAGCAACATCCTGCATATCGCCCACGTCGGGGATTCGCGCTGTTACGGCCTGCGCGCGGACCGTCTCCAATTGCTCACGGAGGATCATTCCGTCGAGAACGAGGCCCGGATGCGACGCGCCCGGGGCGAAACCGTCTATTATCATGAGGCCAACCGCAATGCCCTCACCCGCTGCATTGGCCAGCCGACGCCGCCCCTCGTCGACCTGATTGACCGGCCCCTCGAGGCTGGGGACCGCTATCTTTTCTGCACGGACGGGGTCACCCGCTTGGTCCGGGACTCCGAGCTGGCCGAGATCGTGGAACGCGACGCCACCCCCGAGGAACTCTTGCACGAGATCGTCACTCTGGCCGTCCGCCGCGGCGGGCCGGACAACGCCACCGGCGTGCTGATCTTCGTCGACGACCTCTCGTGACGCATGGCGTCGCGTGCTGACCAGTTCCAGGCGTTGGTCGCGCAGCAGCCACACAACCCGCTGTTTCGTTTCAGCCTCGCGCAGGCGCTCGCCAGTGAAGCCCGCCCCAGCGAGGCCATTCCCCACTTCGAATTTTGCGTTGCCAGCAACGCCGACTGGATGATGCCCCGCATCTTGTTGGGGAAACTGCTGCTCCAATTGGGCCGGACCGCCGAGGCGAAACCTCTGCTGGCCGATGCCCTGCGCCTCGCGATTGCGCAGGAGCACGACGAGCCCGAGCGGGAACTCCGCGCTCTGCTGGGAGACACGTAAAAACGCTCACCGCAGGGCCCGGCGGCGTTGCTTCGGAGCGAACATTTTACGGGGATAAACGGGCTCCCCTGACGACGATTCCTGCAGTCATGCCGGGGAGCGGGCTGCCCGCTTAAACCGCCGAACGAGAGGATAATACCTATGAACGGGGTCTGATTCGTAAAGGAAATGTAAGTTATCGCAGTCAACCTGCATTTCTCTGGCAGCCGAGGAACGGATGTAAGAATTAAAGGCGTACCGCAAAAAGGTAAAGGTAACCAAGACCACCCATGAACATCCCGATGCTCGCCGACTCCAGTGTGCCGATGCTTTTCTGGCACATGCTGGCCATTCTCACCGCCTTGATTCCGATCGTGCTGATCGAATCGTATTCGGCGAAACGCATCCTCGGCTTCTCGATGGGCAAGGCGATTGGGCCGATTTCCGCCTCCAATTTTACGTCGATGCTCGTCGGCTTTCCCGTGCTGTGGCTCCTCTGGCTCTCGGCCCAGCAGCTCGTGGGCGGAGACAATGTCCATAGTCTCGGCACATGGTGGAAGAAGCTTTACGCCGTCACGGTTCAGGCGCCTTGGCTGGTGCACAGTGGACGCGACCTGTTCTGGATGGTGCCCGCGGCCGCCCTGATCATGCTGGTGCCGTCGTTCTTCCTCTCCGTCTGGCTCGAGCGGGTGGTCCTGCAATGGTTCTGGAACAACGAGGATACGAGCCGCCTGAAGTCGTTTTCCCTCAGGGCGCATGTGCCCTCCTACGCCATGCTCGCATTCTTTTGGTTCGTTTTCGGCACGTATACCATGACCCATAGCTGAGGGGAATGGCGGCCGGCAAACGGAAGCAGATCTCGCGCAGGTGATGGTTCAGATGGCGTCCCGACCTGCGCGCGGCCCGCGAGTGCGCAGAGGCCCTGATTCAACACGGCTGCGCCCTAAATTAGGGCGACTCGACGCCGCCGTGGCTGATTCAAGCTTGGTAAGTGGTGCCAGAGGCCGGGATTGAACCGGCGACCAACCCCGACAAGTCGGGGCTGCTCTACCCGGCTCGATTCAGAAATTCGATAGCTTTGCCCGGATTTTTCCAAGCTTTCAGGAGCCGCTCAACCCGCATCGCGTCAGCCCGGGTGGAATATCCACGGGACGCCACCAGCTTCAAATCACCGCCAAGTCGCCGGGTGGTGTGCGTATGACCCGAGCGATGCTCGATGAGTCGTCGCTCAAGATTGTTCGTCATGCCGATATAATGCCGGCCCGACGATCCCTGCAGGATATAGACTACGAACATAGCCTTGATTCAGACAGGTCTAAAATGGTGCCAGAGGCCGGGATTGAACCGGCGACCAAAGGCTTATGAGTCCTCTGCTCTACCACTGAGCTACTCTGGCATTTATTTGATTCGCAGTCACTTACATTGAAAGGTTTTCAGGAATCTCGCATCTTATACGTTGTCTTTATACACCGGATGCATGAAAACGAAGCAAACAGCGGAAACAGCGGACAAGACTTGGGTTTACGTCGAACCTTACCTGTATAAGAACGCGGACAGCGGACGTTATTATTCCCGTTTTGGTCGTCAAGGGTTTCGTGCCCTGAAAACGGATCGCGTGACCGTGGCGCGTTTGCGGCTGGCGGACCGGGTGCGTGACCACAAGGGCCGCATCGATCTGCACGATGCGGCGGGCAAAGGCGATGTCACGATGGAGCAGGTGATGGCGCTTTACACGCAGGCGACGGCGGACGATCCCGGCATCAGTGCCAGCACGAAGAGAGATCGCGGGATTTCGTTGCTGCGGCTCCAAACGACCTGGCCGCAGTTGACGACGATGAAGCCCCGGCAAGTCACCCAAGCGGAGATTTCCAATTGGGCGGCGCGGGCCGCCAAGATTTCGGCGAAGTCCCCGCCCGGTGCGAAAACCCGCAAGGGCGCTTACAGTCACCGCGCGCTGCAAAAGGCGGCAGGGGCGCTGCGCATGGTGTTGCAACACGCGGTCAAGCTGAACGCGATTCCCGCCGCGCCCGAGGTTTCGGTTTTTCCGGGCGGCAAGAGCAAGGTTCCCGTGCTGCCGGCGCGGTCGATTCTCGGCGCGCTGTTTGAGGAAATCCAATTCCCCCGCAATGCGGCGGTGCGGCAGGCGGTCTTGGCGTGGGGCGGTTCGGCCGAAGGAAAAACGCAAGGGGAACTCGCAACCGAATTGGGCATCTCCGTTGCGACATTCAAGCGCCACAAAAGCGGCGGCGTGGGAAACGGCAAAGAAGCGGCTGACTTTGCGCGGCTGCTCGTCTTTACCGGGATGAGAGTGGATGAGGCGCGCCACTTAACGTGGGGCGACGTTGATTTTGAGAAAGGCCGCATTCGCGTGCGTGGCACGAAGAGCGAAACCAGCGAGCGGACCGTTCCGATGATTCCCGAATGCCGGGACTTCCTGCTCTCGTTGGAACGTGGCGAGCCGGGCGACCCCGTTTCCCGCGTTGAGGACATTAACCGGGCGCTGGCAAGCGCGAGCAAGCGGCGCAAGCTTCCGAAGCTCACGCACCACTCGCTGCGCCATCTCTTCGCAACGATCTGCATTGAGAGCGGCGTGGATATTCCCACGGTGAGTCGCTGGCTCGGCCACGCCGATGGCGGGGCGTTGGCGATGCGAGTTTATGGGCACCTCCGCGATGAGCATAGCCAAGCGGCGGCGGCGAAAGTGCGCGTCTTGGCTCCTGTGCCATCGAAAGCCGAACCTTCGCTGTCAGTCGCCGCCAGCTAACAAAACCGCGCGGCACTGGCTGATGCTCAACCCTATTTCGGGAAAAAACCCCGCGCAATCTTGCGCGGCGAGACGATGAGCGGTGATGCGACATCGTGGGCGTCGAGGAGCAATTTCAGCGGCCCGGCTGGCACGTCGAGCAAGTGGTTGTCGGCGGAAATGAGCAGGGCGCAGTTGAGCAGCGAAGCCTCGGCGAGAATCAGGGAGTCGTTCACTTCATCGTGCGGCAGATAACCGCGCTCCCGGATTTTTTCCGCGATGCGTTCGACGATGCCATGTCCTACCGGCACCAAATCGACCGGCTGAAACTTCCATTTGGCGCGAAGCCGGGTGAGGGCAATCCCTGCCAAACGCTGCTCCTCGGGGTCAGTCGGATCGTCGTGCGCGACGACGAGTTCGTCGATGACGGTCGGCGGAACGAGAATGATCGGGCCGGGCAAGCGCCGGCGAATCGTCTCCAACGCCTCCCAAGATACGGCAGTGTCCGCGGCCAGATCGAGGAGGAAGTTCGTATCAACGGCTAGGAGCGTGGACTTTGTTGCCGCCGCCATTGCCGTAGATCAACTGCATCCCACGCAGACGGGCGGCTTCCCGCGCCGTGTCCGAGAGCTTGTTGGCTCGCGCCCGCAAGCGAGAACCGATTTCGGCTCCCTTCGTCGGACGTTCCGGCGTGGCCGCCGGTTTGGGGTGGTTAGACATAAGCCCAAAATCGTTCAGATTGGAGTGTCCGTCAAGCGGCGATGCGTTGGGCCGCGCACCGTATTCAGGCCGGTTGCAGCCGGCCGCTTGCGGGGCACGAAGCGAATCTCAACACGCCGCTCCACGGCAGCGGCGATGCGGTTGAGCATGGCGAGAGAATGACCCTCGTAGTCGGAATCCTCGAGCCGGGAAATCACGGATTGGGTCGTGCCCACACGCCGGGCAAGGGCTGCTTGGGAGAGGCCGGAGTCTTGGCGAAGCTGAAAAATCTTGTGGGCGACTTCGCGGTTGGCGACTTCTTCCTCAAACCCTTGTTGGCGTCTCGGGTCGTTGCCGGCGATGTGTGCTAGAATCTTCAGGGCGTCGGTGGTGGTTTTCTTAGGCATCGTCAATTTCTCCTCTGTAAGTGTGAATGATCGGATTGGTGATAAAAGCGGCTTTGCGGGCAATTGCGCGTTTGATGTCGGTAGCGGGCACGGCGGCTTCTTTGGTCAGGCCGTGGGCGATGACGGAAATCGTTTGCCCATGAAAGAAGTAAAGCAGGCGGTAGCTGACAGACCCCAAGCACACTCGCAGCTCATGGATGCCATCGCGCAGATAGTCGGCTTCCGGTCGGCGCAGCTCGTGACCGAGGAGCGCCAGGCGGCTAAGGGCAGCCCGGCATTTGTCGTAGGCTTTGGGATGGGTCTCATTTAGTTCTTTGAGCCAATCGACCACGGGCGCATCGCCTTCATTTTCTTGGTAAAAGACGACGTGGGTCGAGGGCATTGGATGCCAGGATCGACTAATCGCATATTTGCGATACGCTGTCAAACGCGTTCTAGAAACTCAACCCAGGACATGCGCTGCACCTCAGTCAACGTATTGCGGACAAATCGCGCTCCACGCTTAGGGCCTATTCCGTTTTGCAGTTGTCCGCGATAGTGGGCGCATGAACTCTGAAACTTCATCCTCTGCTCCCATCGCAGCGGTCGTCGATCTAACTCGGCCTCCGCTTGAAACCCTGACCTACTCGGTCACCGAAACAGCCCGCGTGCTGGGTGTCTCCCTGCCGACGGTTTACCGGCTGATCGCACGGCGGCTGCTCAAGCCGTTGCCGGGCCTGCGGCACAAGCGGGTCTCGAAACGGCAAGTGCTCGCCTACATCAACAGCGGACAACTGCTGCCGGCCTAGTGCGGACCGAACAAAATCTGCCCGCCATGTTCCAACTCTATTGCCGCCCATGAGCACTCTCGACAAAGATCGCGTTAACCGGCTCGTCCTCGAACTGTTGGCCGAAAACCCGGACGATGCTGCGGTGGCGCTTTTCACCCGGTTGTGCCGGCAGTCGCCAAAATTGCGCGCGTGGCTGTGGGATGAATTCGCCGGCTCCGCGAAAACGCGGGCCGAGTTCGCCCGCATCCTCGCCCAGACCGGCAAAGCCGACAACCTCACGCTCGCGCACGCGGCCGGCGAGGATCGCGCGCGAGATCTGGAAAACGTGCGGCTGCGCGGCCAGTGGGTGACAGAATCGACGCTTCGACCCTACGGCGGACTCAGCCGGCCGGAAGTGGAAGGCTGGATTCGGCGCTATCAGTCTGGGTCGCTGCATCCCGCCACGTTCCAACTCGTGCTCGCCTGGCGTCACACGGCGGGGACAAAGCCGGCGAGTCCAGCACTGATCCGCGCGAGCGCGGCGTTCCTGGCGGAGGCGCTGGGTCGCGACAATCGCGGCCGGAAAAACGATCCGGAAATCGCGGGCGTAAAATTAAAACTCCACGCCTTAAACATTGCATACATTAATAACAAGCCAGCTGGGAAAGTCTCGCCGGTCACCGCGCACCGTTGGCCCTCCCGGCGGGGCGATCCCAGAGTGAGTTCGGCTCTTGACTTCACTAGCGATGCGCGCGGTTATCGGTTTTGTATACTATCAATTCCGTGGTATACATCCTGCTAGGCACACCCCTGTAATGAACCTGACCTATCGCCTACCGCCCACCCTGCGGATTTTGATCACGAGTGCGGCCCTGTTGGCTGCCTCTTCAGCCAGTTTTGCCCAAGATACCGCCTCCGCTCCTGCACCGAGCGCGCCGTCCGACAAAGACAAGGACAAGAAAGATGAAACCGTCATCATGTCCGCGTTCGAAGTCAGCTCGACGGAGGGCAAGGGCTACACCTCCAGCAACGCCGCCACGGGTTTCAAGACCAACGAGCAGCTGCTGAAGATCCCCCAGGCCGTGACGGTCGTCACGCGCGACTTGATCAACGACATCGGCGCCGTCGACGGCTCGAACATCCTTCGCTTCGCCGGCGTGTCCGATTTCTTCGCCGGTGAATCCTTCGCCCTGCGCGGCGCCCGCATCAACTATCCACTCCTCGATGAAATGCCCGACGGCGTGCCGTACGAGGACAACGTCAACCTCGACTCCTACACCGTGCTGCGCGGTCCCGCGGCGACACTTTATCTGAACGCGGCCCTCGGCGGCACCATTCTCACGACCTCGAAACTGCCGCTGCTCAAGCCCAGGTATGCGGTGACCATGAAGGTCGACAGCAACGGCATCTATCGCGTGGAAGGCGACTTCACCGCGCCGCTCGCCACCGTGGGCAATTTCAAGTTCAGCTACCGCCTCACCACCGCCCTGCAGGAGGGCAACAGCTATTTCAAGAACGTCGTCGACCACCGCAATGTCGTTCATCCGACTCTCCAGATGGTCTACAAAAACACCGTGGTGCGCCTTGCGTTTGATTATCAGCATCTTGAGCACGCGCCCAACGGCAACAGTCTTATCACTCCCACCGGCGAGCTCTACACCCGCGCCGGCCGCGATGAAGCCTACTTCGTCCCCGGCACGATGGAAAATTTCCACCGCCGCGGCGTCCGGGGCTCGATCATCCAGAAGCTCGCGGACAACTGGGACGTCAAGGTCGCCGCGACCCGCTGGTGGTTCTCCCGCCTTGGCGTGGTCGTCTTCCCGTCGGGCGGCATCAACTGGGCAAACCAGACGATGACCCTCAATTCGCGCAAAAACGACCAGAAGGCCGATTTCACGACCGCCGAGGTCGACGTGAACGGAAAATACCAGATCGGGCCGCTCTCCACGCAGAGCACCTTCGGCGCGAGCTACAGCGATGAAGTCGGCAAGAGCCGCATCCTCGGCTTTCCGGCGTCCGTTTTCCCGCCCACCACTGTCTCGCTCCTCAATCCCAACCTGGATTCCATCACCGCCCCGCCCATCAATGCCCCGGTCTCGGGCAATCCCACCGGCTCGACGACCTACCGCGGCAACGGTTATTTCCAGCAGACGCTCGACGTGCTGCCTGATCGCCTGACCTTGGTCGCTGGCGTCACGCGTAGCAAAATCAAGATCAACAACGTCACGAACCTGAACACCGACGCCGTCGGCCTCCCGGCGCAGGGCCAAGCCACCCTCCACCGTTACGGTGTGGTGCTCAATATCACCAAGGACTCGGTGCTCTACGCGATGGAATCCACCACGTTTAACCCGACGAACAATCGCGACGTGAACCTGAACTTCCTGCCCAACGTCGATGGCAAGGGCCGGGAAGCCGGCCTGAAGACCGCGTTCCTCGACGGCCGCATTTCCTCCACGATCTCCGTATTCAACCTCGAGCTCACGAACCAGTCGTTCTTCGGCGGCATCCGTCCTGATGGCATCAGTTACTATACGCCGATCGGTTCGACGATTCAAAAGGGTTATGACATGGATCTCGCCTACTCGCCGATCGACGGTCTCCAGTTCATCGGCACTTACTATAATGGCAAGGTGCGCGACCAGACGGGTGCCAAGGTGGCCAATTCCTATAGCGGCCAGTTCAGCCTCGTCGGCCGCTATGAAATGCAGACCAGCGCTCTGAAAGGCCTGAGCTTCGGCGCCGGCCTCGCGCGTCTCACCGGTCGTCAGCTCGCCGTCGGTGCCTACAACACCGGCATCCCCGGCCAGACCCTGATCGAGGCCAAGCCGAGCAATGAGCTCAGCCTCTTCGCCGCCTATGAGATCAACAAAAAGTGGCTTGTGCGCGCCAACGTCGACAACGCCCTCAATGAGGCCTATGTCCTCGGCGCGCAGAATGCCTACTTTGTCGATCCCAGCCTGCCGCGGACCTTCTCGACCTCGGTCATCTACAAGTTCTAACGCAGCCCGGCTCGACCATCCTTCCCCATCGCCGCGGCAGAATTTTTCCTGCCGCGGCTTTTTTTGCCCCACTCATGATCTACGACTCCCTCGCGAATCATTCCCTCTATCATTCGCTCGGACCACGCTTCCAGCGCGGCCTCGAGTACCTCGCCCAGTTCGATCTCCAAACTCCGCTCGGCCGCGTTCCCTTGGACGGTGATCACGCCTACGCGCTGGTCCAGGGCTACGATTCAAGCGCGCCGGAGGCCCGGCCTTTCGAATCCCACCGGACGTATGTTGACATCCAGTTTGTCGCCGCCGGCGAGGAAGTGATCTACACCGCGCCGCTCGACCGGTTGGCGGTGACGACACCTTATTCCGCCACCAACGACTGCGCGCTCTACACCGGCCCGAACGATACGCCGCTGCGGCTGCGCACCGGCGATTTCTGCCTGCTCTTTCCGCAGGATGGCCACAAGCCCTGCTGCCTGTGGCGCGCGGCCAGTCCCGTGAAAAAAGTGGTGATCAAAGTGCGACTGTAGTTTCCCTCCGCTCATGCACCGTCCTCTCCGCGTCTGCCCGGTCGCTGTGAGGGGTCGGTTGTGGGCGTGCCTGTCTACCGTGTCGGCAAACCTCGCAGCTCCTTCAAGCGCGAGGTCGGTCCACCGTTGATCGAACATCGGTCAAGCCTTTCGACCGCGCTCCACCTACCCCGCCACGCGCCATCACCCCGAGCTTCGCCGTGACCGAAGCGCCTTTTCGTTTGTTGCACTCTTAACTATGAGCCTCGCCCCACCCGCCGCTATTCTCGCCACCGCTGTTGTTCCCTGGACGGAACGCTACGAATTCGACGAAGATCGTTTCTGCCAACAAGTGCACACGATCGCCCGCGGACTGACGAAACATCTCTACGTTTTCGGCACTGCTGGCGAAGGCTACGGCGTGACCGAAAAGCAATTCGACCAAGTGGCGGCGGCATTCTGGCGGAGTTCCGCGGAAGCCGGGGTGACGCCTATGCTCGGCGTGGTCTCGCTTTCCCTCGGCACGATTCTCGACCGGATCGGACGCGGGCACGCGCGCGGCTTCCGGCATTTTCAGCTCTCACTCCCTTCCTGGGGTGCGCTAAACGACCAGGAACTGGACCGATTTTTTGCCGAGACCTGCGGCAAATATCCGGACAGCTCGTTCCATCATTACAATCTGCTCCGCACCAAACGGCTGCTTACCTCAGTCGAATATAAGCGGCTCACGGCGGCGCATTCGAATCTCGTGGCCGTCAAATCAAGCACCGATGATCCCGCCGTCGTCGCCGACTTGCTTACCGTTTCGTCGCGCCTGCGTTTTTTCTTCACCGAGTTCGGCTATACGATCGCTCGCCGCACGCATGATGTCGGCCTGTTGATTTCCCTCGCCTCGGTGAATTACCCGCGTGCGCTCGCCTTTGTCGCGGGCAACGATGCGAACCGTAACGCCGCGGTCGTCGAGCTGCGGACCATCGTCGGCACGCTGGTTGAACTGGCGAAGGGGAAATTCCACATCGACGGCGCGTTCGACAAGATGCTTTTCCGCACCGCCGATCCGACCTTCCCGCTCCGGCTGCTGCCGCCCTACGCCTTCGCGACCGAGGAGGATTTCGCCCGCTTCCAAGCCGCGCTGCCCGCGGGCTGGAAATAAAACCTCCTCATCCCATGAGCACCCGCCGCGATTTTATCCGCTCCGCCGCCCTCGGCTCCACCGCCCTCGCGCTCGCGCCCGCCTTGGTCCAAGGCGCGGCAACGCCCTCCGCTGCGGCCGAGACTGAGCGGAAATCGCTGCTCGCTCGTCACCGGAATATCTTCAACGGGGATTCCTGCGTCTTTTTCTACAATCCCGAGATCATCCAGCCCGAGGACTTCACGCTTGTTCCCGATCCGACCGATCCCAAGGCGAAACTCGTCAAGGGTGGTCCGTTCAAGGCCCAGTCGATTCATCGTTACGTCGACAAGCTCGCCGACAACGGCATCGACACCTTCCTCGTCAACGCCAACGCGTCCCGTGCCTGGTATCCGAGGAAGGTCATTCCGACCATCCTCGACGGCTACCATCGCGGCGACCGCGAGTATTTTCGCGGCCACGCCATCTGCCAGGGCATCACCGATCCGGCGGGCGTCGAGAAATTCATCGATCGGACCATGGCGTTCATGAACCTGTATCAGGACCTGCTCGACGCGAAGGTTGACTGGCTCGCCGAGGCCGCCCAGGCCTGCCGCGCCCGCGGCGTTTCGCCCTGGGTCAGCGTCCGCATGAATGACTTTCACGGGCACAAGAACATCGACGGCAGCTTCTTCAACGTCCCGCTGTTGAAGCAGCCCGAGATGCGGCTGAAGCACAGTGGTTACTCGCCCACGATGAAGGACCCGACTTACCGCAACGGGCTCAACTACGAAAAGGCCGAAGTCCGCGCGCTGATGTTCGCGCAGATCCAGGAGGTCGTGGAAGATTACGACTACGAGGGCCTGGAGCTCGACTGGTGGCGCCAGCCGCTGTGCTGCGAGCCCAACGCGACTCCGGAGACGATCGCGATGATGAACGACTGGATCCGCAGTGTTCGCGCGCTCACGCAATGCCGCGCCGCGCAGACCGGGCGCCCTTATCCCCTCGGCCTTCGCATTCCCGGCCGGCTCGACACCCTGAAGAGCATCGGCCTCGGCGTCGTCACGTTGTGCCGCGAAGGCACGATCGACTTCGTCTCGCCGTCCGGTTTCTGGTGCACGACCTGGGACATGCCGTACGACGACCTGCGGCGCCGTCTCGGTGAGCGCGTGACGCTCTACGGCGTGCTGGAAGACGGGGCCAACTATCTGCCCACGCATTCAGCCGCGCACGATTTCACCCAGCCGATTCGCTACATCTCCTCGAGCCGCGAGATGCTCCGCGCCAATGCCGCCGGCAAGTTCGTCCTCGGGGCCGAGGGCACCGAATGGTTCAATTTCTACTGCACCGATCAGACGCGCCTGCCCGGCATGATTTCCGACTACGGCGCGCTCCGCGGGATGTCCCAGCTGGAGCCGTTGCGCGGTCAGCCGAAACACTACTCGTTTCCCACCGGCAGCACGTTTCTCTACCTGATCCCTTTCGACTTGCCGGCCCAATTTCCCCTCGTGCTTGGGCCCGGCATGAATCACCCGTTCCGACTGCCGATGTGCGCGGAGCTGTCCGATCCAGGTTTGGAATTCGTGATCCAAGTGATCTTGAAATCCGATGAGACATTCGCCGCGCTGCCACTTTCCTTCAATGGCTCCTGGCCGCGCCTCGAGTACACCAAAACGGATCGGCTGCTGCTGCCTTGTGGCTCCCTGACGCATCACGTGCCGGAGAATTCCGGCTACAATTTCAGCTTTCCCCTTTCTCTCATCACCGACGGCTGGAACGAAGTCGTCGTCGAAAACGGCGGCGCCAAGCCGATCACCCTTGTCTGCGTCGAACTGGCCGTATGCCCAGTCGGTGCCTCCGCGTGATCGCACGGCCCGTCGCCTTGTTTCCTCGCTCCCCTTCTCCGTGAATCGTCCCCTCTGGCTCTTCGCGACGCTCTGGTCGCTGCGACAATATCCCACCCGCGGCCGCGAATGGGCGTGGACGAAAAAATTCGCCGCCATTCGGGCCGCAAAATTCGACGGTGTTTTCTCCCCGCCGCTGCCCGCGCTCGCGGAACGCGGCGATCTGCGCTACCTTGCGGTCACGAGTCTCGACGATCCGAAAAAAGTGGAGCCTGCGCTCCGCGCGGCCCACGCGCTGAAACCCGTGGCGATCGACGTGCAGCTCGGGGACTACGACTCGCGTCTCGACGACGTCGTCGCGGTCGCCGTGAAGATCCGCGATGTGGCCCGGGAGCTGGCGTTGCCGTTCGCAATCGAAACCCATCGCAATACGTTCACCGAGACGCCCGAAGCCACTGTGGCACTTTGCCGCGCGTACCGGAAGACCACCGGAGAAACGCTGCCATTGTGCCTGGATCACTCGCATTTCGCCGTGGTACGCCACCTCGCTCGCGATGCGTTTTGGGACTATCTGAAAAATCCGGCCGAGCTCCTCAACGCCGCCACGCAATTCCACCTGCGTCCGTTCAACGGCCATCATTGCCAGATTCCCGTGCTCGACCGCCACGGCCGTCGCACACCCGAGTACCGCGACTGGCAGGTTTATGCCGCGGCGCTCTTCACCCATCTCCACACGGAGTCCGGCGACACGCCAGTGCTCGCCGTGCCGGAACTCGGCCACGCTGCACCCGCCTATGGCCTCACTGGTTTTGGCGACACCTGGCTCGATGCGCAGGTCGTCGCCCGCGACCTCCGCCGCCAATGGCGCGAGATCGCATAATTTTTCGTTTCATTCACCCCCATGCCCATGATCTCAAACCTTCCCCGTCTCTGCCCCCGCGCCCTGCGGTTTTGCCTCGTTGCCGGATTGTCCCCGCTCGCCGTTTTCGCGGTTGAATCGAAGCCCGACGCTAGACCGGCTGCGCCGCCCAAGCTGGCCGTCGACGCCCACAATCGTCCGACCGTCATCCTGTCCGATCCGCGCGTGCACCTGAGCTTCGGACCCGAGCAGCTTGTTCTGCTCGGCGGCCTGCAGCCCTCGATGGTGATCACCAAGACCGGCGCCATCATCGTCCAATCCCAGTTGCCTGAGCATCCGTTGCCCTCGAAGCACTACACTTATCCTTCGGCCCTGGGCACGGTCATCTCACGCGACGCCGGCAGCGGCTGGACTCGCATCCCGCTCAAACCCGGCGAGAACGGCCTCAACATGGAAGGCGGCGCGATCCAGTTGCGCAACGGCGACCTCATCGGGCTCGACACCTACGTCGAGCCGGGCGCGCACCCAGGTGAAGGCCAAGGACAACTCTATGTTTCTCACGACGACTGGCACACGCTCGAGGGGCCGATCGACATCACGTTCAACTTGCCCGGCGTCGTCTTCACCGGCTCGAGCGACGACAGCGGACGTCCGCACAAAGCGGTGCGCCTCCATCGCCGCATCCTCGAGCTGCCGAACGGAGACCTCCTAACGACGCTCTACGGCTGGGCTGAAGGCGACGTCACACCGTCGGAATACATGCCGACCATGCGGAAGACGCGCACCATGCTGCTCCGCTCCACGAACCAGGGCCGGCATTGGGAGCTTGTTTCCACCATCGCAGTGGGCCCGGACATCGGCACCGAAGGCTACGGCGAGGGCGTGCTCGTCCGCATCAACCAAGGCCCGCACACCGGCCGGCTGATCTGCCAGATGCGCACCGGCCGCGAACAACGCGAGGCGGTTTCGGACGACAACGGCAAAACGTGGACGCCCGCCTACCCGCGCGTCTACGCCGATCTCGACGTCTACCGCACCGAAAAATGGCGGGAGATGTTTCACGACGTGAAAGACCGTCACGGCCAGCCGATCGTAGACAATCCGGTCGAGATGATCGGCGCCGTGGTCGATCCCGATCTCCTCGTGCTGCGCAGCGGCGTGGTGGTCGCCGCGTTCGGCGTGCGCGTGCCGCCGCGCGCCTGCTGGCCGAAGGCAGAGTTCCCGTGGAACGGCGACTACCTCGCCGTCAGCCTCGACAGCGGCGTGACGTGGAGCCACGTCGTGCGCCTTACCTCGGGCGTGCTGACCACGCACTACACCGCCATCGAGGAGACACCGAAGGACAACCAGATTTATTACTCGTATGACTTGGGCGACTGGGGTAGTGGCCAAGGCCGCTCGACGTACGCGCGCACGATCACGATCTCCGTCGATCCCAAATAAGAGCCAACGCTTTCGCTGCTTTTGAAACGCTGCCACCACCCACGATGAAATTATCTCCATTCCGCTCCTTGGTGCTCGCCGGTCTCGTCGCCATCGTCGGCGGCGCGGGTCTGCGTGCCGCCGATTCCATTCCCGGCGTGCGCAAGGTCCGCGACCTCGTGATTTACCAGGACGACAAATTCCACTGCGCGTTTCCCTCGGTCATCCAGCGGCCCGACGGCGAAATCTGGGTCGCCTTCCGCCGCGCGCCGAACCGCAAGGCCTTCGGCGAGGAGAAAAATTACCACGTCGATCCCAACAGCTACCTCGTGATGGTGCGCTCCCGCGACGCGGTCACCTGGGGCCCGCAGCCGGAATTGATTTACGCCTACCCGTTTGGTGGTTCCCAGGATCCGGGCCTGCTGCAGCTTCGCGATGGCACCGTGCTCTGCTCGAGTTACAGCTGGACCTTCGTGCGGCCCGACGGCGTGGCCCATCTGCAGCCGCCTTTTCTTCAGAATTTTCCCGGCTCCATCTTCGGCGGTGGCTACTACCTGCGCACCGAAAACGGCGGGAAATCTTGGCAAGGTCCGTTCTATCCTCCGCATATCGCGCCGGAAATCCTGCGCGACGCCTATGGCCAGCTCGTGCCGCCGTACAATCGGGGCGCCATGATCGAAGGTCACGATGGCCGGATTTTCTGGGTCGTGGCGGCCGCCGAAAGCGTCAAGCCGCACAAATCCTCGACGCATCTCCTGATCTCCGAAGACAAGGGAAAGACCTGGAAATATTCCTGCCCCGTCACCGGCGGCACCACCACCTTCAACGAAACCTCGATCTACGAAACGCCCAAGAGCGACCTCGTCGCGTTCCTGCGCTCGGAAGATTTCAATGACCAGGCTTGCATCGCCCGCTCAACCGACGGCGGCCGGAGTTTCCAAAAATGGCAGGGCATGGGTTTCCAGGGTCATCCACTCCACGCCCTGCGCCTTTCCGACAACCGCGTGCTGCTCACCTACGGCTATCGCCACGCGCCGCTCGGCATTCGCGCCCGCATCCTCAATGCCGAGTGCACCGATTTCGCCACCGCGCCGGAGATCGTCCTGCGCGATGACGGCGGCACCACCGATCTCGGATATCCGTGGTCGGTGCAGCTCGATCCGACGCACGTGCTCGTCGCGTACTACTTTAACGTCGGCACCGGCATCCAGCACATCGCCGGCACGATCCTCGAAATTAAATAGCTCGTCCTCACTCCCTGTGCCCACGGTTCACAATCGGCGTGATTTCATTCGCACCACGGCACTGGGTGTAACGGCGGCGGCACTATCGTCGCGCGTGATGCGCGGCGCACCGCCTGTATTGGCGGCGGAAAATCCAGCGCCTCCGGTCGCCGACTCCAGCGCCACGTTAATGGAACGCCTGGTCACCGCCGAGCAACGCGGCGTGGTTTACCTGCACGATTCACTCAACCTCGCCGCACCGGCGCCGGCAAAACTTCTCGCCCGCACCGAACTCGCGGATCCCGCGCAGTGCGGCCGCCGGCGGCGGGGTTGGTCGGTGTCGGCCGGCGCCGGCGAGAGTTATACGTCGGCCACGCTGCACCGCGCCGCCACGCTCGGCAACCGGTCGCAATGGGCGCAGTTCTCCTTCTGCAGCACGCAGGTCGGCGTGCCCGCGGGTGCCCATGGTTTGGTGGAAATGCGGCTCTGTCGTGGGACCACGCCCGACGATCTGCCGTTGCGCATTCGCGTGGAAAACGGCGCGTTCTATATTCTCGGACTGAACGGCGATACGCTCCTCGCCGGCCAACCCGAAAAATCAGTCGTCACGCTCAACGCCGGCACCGTCTACACGCTCTCCGTTTTGTTGTTTACGAAAGCCATCTTCGCCCGTCTCAGTGGAGTCGATCTCCCGGGCGGGCCGATCGAATTGGTGGTACCGGACCGTCGGCGTTTCATTCCAGGTCTGCCTGGTTTCGGCCTGCGGACCAATCCGCACGCTACCGCCGGCGAACTCCGTGTTTTCGATTGGTGCGTCACGCCAGTTGGCCCGGCGAGCAACTGCCAGCTGGGCGTGATCGGTGATTCGATCACCGCGGGCAACGACGGCGAACCCGAAGCGGAAAGCTACGTCCAACTCGCGACGCAGGGCTTGGGCCAGGAACTTGTGCTCAACACCGGCAGCGGCGGCTCAACCACTACTTTGGATCTCGCGCGTTTTCCGTTTGAGATGGCTCCGTTTCGGCCGCGCATCGTTTGGATTGAGGGCGGCACGAATGACATTGGCACTGGCCTAACTGCCGACGTCGCGTTCGGCAATATGCTCAAGCAATCGGACTTGGTGACGTGGCCGGCCCACGTCGTATTTTCGACCGTGCCGCCCCGCACGTTGCCCAGCGAAGCGCATTACGCGCAGCTCGCTCGGCTCAACCAGCTGATCAAGTCCAGCGGTCACCCGTTCGTCGATCGTCACGCGATCGTGCGCGACCCAGCCGATCCCCAGCACATGCGGCCGGAATTCGCGCAGCCGGACCACATTCATATTACGCGGGCCGGTCACGTGCTCATTGCCGCGGACGCACTGCGGGTGTTCCACTCGCTCACATGAAAACCCTACTCCGGGCCAAGAGTCTTTTTCTCGTCGGCGCCGCGCTGGCCGCGATCAGTTCGGTTTTCTCGGCCCAGGATATCGTGGGTTTCTGGGCCCAAACCCGCGCGGACCTGGCCCGCGTTCCGATGGACGCCCGCGTCGAGACGCTGAAGGACCCACTGCCGTACAAAACGTTTCTCATCACGCTGCGCGGGTTGAACGGCGTAGAGTTTCGCGCGCTACTTGCTCTGCCTGTCCAAGGCGAGGCGCCGGCGAAACCTTGGCCGGTGATCGTCACCGTCGCCGGTTACGGCGGCACGCAGCAAGGCGTAATGCTCAGCGAATGTCAGCGCGGCTACGCGATCCTCCAGATGTTTCCGCGTGGCCAAGACGAGTCCGCGGACCTGTGCACATCGATGGGCCCGACAAGCTCACGTGGCGTCTCGCCCAACCGGAAGATGTGTACTACCAAGGCGCGTTCGCGGATGTGATCCGCGGCATTGATTTCGTCGTCTCGCGTCCGGATCTCGATGCGCGCCGGATCGCGCTGGTTGGCACCAGCCAAGGCGGCGGAATTGCGCTCGCCCTCGGGGCGCTCGACGCCCGTGTAAGAACCGTGGTCGCGCATGTGCCCTTTCTCTGTGATTTCCGACACGCGGCCCAGATCCCGGGTTGTTTGGTGAAGCAACTGCTCGATCAATCCGGCCACAACGACGAGGCCGCCTGGCGCACGCTCGACTATTTCGATCCGCTGCAGCTCGCGCCCAATCTGAAAGTGCCCGTGTTGATGAGCGCCGCCGGTCGCGATCCGACCTGCCCGGCAGCGACCATCCACGCGGTCTACGACCGACTGAGCGGCACCAAGTCGCTCATAGACTATCCCGAACTTCCCCACACCACCTGCCTGGCGTTCTACAACCTGACCTGGCCTTGGCTCGATCTCTACCTCCGCCCTTCTGCTCCATGATTATCACTGACGTCCGCACCACCCTGCTGACCGGTCCCTGCACCAACGACCCCTTTCTTCGCGAGGCGCGCCAACTGCGCAGCGCGGCCTTCATCGAAATTCTCACCGATGGAAAGCATGTCGGCATCGGCGAAACCTACGCGGGTTACTTCTGCCCCGAGGTCGTTCCTTCGATCGTCGAATTCTTCAAGCCGATCCTCGTCGGGCAGAACGTCGACGACATCCCTCTCCTCTGGGAGCGCATGTACCAGTGCGGCAACTTCTGGTGTCGCGTGGGCCTGGGCGCGATTGTCATCAACGGCATCGAAGCCGCCCTCTGGGATCTCAAGGGCAAGCTGCTCGGCCAGCCTGTGCACGCCCTCCTCGGCGGCGCGAAGTTTGCCTCGCTGCCGTGTTATGCGACGGGCGGCCCCAGCAATTATCCGAAGGAAAGACTGGCGCAGAAGATGGATCATTATTTTTCGCTCGGCTTTCGCGGCCTGAAAGTCGGGGCCGGCAGCTTCACGGCCGGAGAGGGCTGGTACACGCCGCAAGCGCCCGCCGAAGGCGCCGACTTCGAGGCCGACAAGATCGCATTCATGCGCGCACACGGCGGAGCCGACGCGTTGCTCATGATGGATGCCCACATGGGCAACAGTCCCGGCGCCACGTGGTCGTTGGAGGTCGCCACCGCCGTCGCGAAAGCCCTCGAGCCGTTCAATCTGTTTTTCCTCGAGGAACCGCTGCACTACACCGATCCGTGGGGCTACGCCGAGCTCTGCCGCGCTACGAGCGTGCCGATCGCGGGTGGCGAATGTCTCACGGCCACTTACGAATGGAAGGTCTTCGCTCGCCAGGAAAGTTTCGCCATCGCGCAACCGGACGCCTCGTTCACCGGCGGACTCGGCGAATTCCTGGCCGTCGCGAAGATGATGGAGGAAAGCGGACGCAAGGTCGCCACCCACGCCTGGGGCGCGGGAGCCTCGCTCATGCAGAATGTCCATGCCGGCTTCGCAGCGCCCAACACGTGCATCCTCGAAATCGCGCCCGACTACGCCGGCCTGCACACCGATCTGATCGACGGCGGCCTCATCATCAAGGATGGCCAAGTGCTGCCGCCCGACCGCCCTGGTCTCGGCGTGGTCCTCACCGACGAGATCAAACGCCGCTATCCGTTCCAGCCCGGCACCGGCGAATTCAACAGCGTCCCCGGCAAAATTCTTACCACCTGATCCCGGGACAATTCTCGTCGATGTACCCGTCGAGCCCGCCGTGCTCGCCGCCCTCCAGAAAAATCCTGCCTTCGAATTCGACTGCATCACTCCTCCAGCGGCAACGGCTCGGCCGCTCGACGCCGCACGTGTGCGCGACGCCGACGTGTTATTCTGTACGATCCCGCCCACCAACTTCACCGACCTGCGCGCGCTGAAATGGGTGCAGATCGCTTCCACGGGTTAAATGCAGCTCTTCGGCCTCGATCTACCCCAGCGGGGCATTCGCGCGACCAACTGCCGAGGCACGTTCGACGTGCCGATCGCGGAATGGAACGTCGCGATGATGATCAACCTCGCGCGCGATTTCCGGCAGATGATCCGCAACCAGGATCAGGCCGTCTGGGATCGCTCGGCCCAGTTTCAGCGGGAGATCCGTGGCCTGACAGTGGGGATCTGGGGCTATGGCGGCATCGGCCGCGAAACGGCCCGACTGGCGCGACACCTGGGTTTGCGCGTGCACGTGTTCACCCGCAACGGAGTGGGTCCGAGCGGAGACATCTACGTCGTGCCCGGCACCGGTGATCCGAAGGGCGTGCTGCCCGACCGCGTCTTTCGCGCGGGTGAGGAACTCGAGTTTCTCAAAGGCCTGGATTTCCTGATCCTCGCGCTGCCACTCACGAAAGTCACCGAAGGATTGATCGGAGAGCGCGAACTGCGGGCGCTGCCTCCCCATGCTTTCGTCCTCAATCCTGCGCGAGGTCCGATCATCCAGCAGCCGGCGTTGCTGCGTGCGTTGACGGAAAAATGGATAGCCGGCGCGGCCCTCGATACGCACTACCACTATCCCCTGCCGCCCGATCATCCCCTGTGGCGCTTTCCCAACGTGATTTTCACGCCCCACATTTCCGGGTCGAGCCTCAGCCCCAGTTTTCGCGTGCGGCTTTGGGAAATCTTCTCGTTGAACGTCGAGCGTTTCTCGCGCGGCGCGCCGCTGCTCAACGAATTGACGGCCGCTCAGCTCTCGGGCCTCTAGCTTGGAAGCTCGCGGCCAACGCGCACCGCCGAGCCAAACTGTATACAGGCTACTTGGGTTCAGCCGTTATAGACTAATTCCTCATCCGTGAGCTCGCGTGACATGTGAACGCTGCCTGCGTGTGCCATGATCAGCAGACTCTTGTCGATGATGTCTTGGATGTGGCGTTCCATGGCGTTTTTTGCCGCGCCGGCGTCGCTCCGCGCGATCGCGGTATAGATTTCGTCATGTGAGATCAGAACCTTGCGCCGATTCACGTCCCGTTCGGCTTTCGATTGCAAAGCCACCGCAGAACCGCCCGCGGAATTCACTGGTCCGAACACGATCCGATTCACCAGGTGCAACCGAAGGATCTCCTCTTTCATCAAATCGTTTTTCGCGGCGGTCATGATCGCAATGTGGAAGCGGACATCCTCACGCACCAGCTCGTCGATTAAGGGATGTTCGGTCTCGGCCGCATTGAGGCGTTCCGTCAGGCCGCGCATCGACTCGAGCGCGAAATTGATTTCCCGCAGGTCGAACTGGCTGTGGTTCAGCGCTGCCAGCCCCGTCGCATGGCCTTCCAACGCTAGACGCAGATCGCACATTTCCCGAAATTCCTTCATGTCCATTTTCTTCACACTCGCGCCCAGCCGCGCGCGAATGCTGACCAGTCCATCGGCTTCGAGCCGATGCAACGCCTCCCGCACCGGCGTGCGGCTCACGCCGGTCACGGCCGAAAGTCCTTCGGTCACCAACGAATAGCCCGGAGGATATTCACCACTTAAAATTCGCTTCCGGATATTTTCATAAGCCACATCCGAATTGACTTTCTTCATGCGGCGATAGAACGCACTTGTATACAAAGTTGCAAGCGTTCATCCTCTCCTTTTCGTCCTCTCGAAAGACCGAAATGAAAGGGAAATTCACCCGTCTTAAAATTATCGGCCGTCACGCCGATGGCTATGACTAAACTGGGCTCGGCTCCAAATTTATCCCCCTCCCTATGTCCGACCGCATGAAAAATCTCGTCGCTGTAGTTACCGGCGGCGGCTCCGGTTTCGGCGAAGCCATCAGTCACGCTTTCGCTGACGAAGGCGCTAAAATCGTCGTGGCCGATTTCAACCTGACTGCGGGGGAACGCGTCGTCCACGCGCTGCGCGCGCAGGGCCATGAGTCCGAGTTCTGTCGCGCCGACGTCAGCCAATCCGCGGACATGGCTGCTCTGGTCGAGGTCGCTCTCGCCCGCTTTGGCCGACTCGACGTCATGGTCAACAACGCTGGCATGAGCCACGCCAACCGTCCGATGCTGGAGATCACCGAAGCGGAATTCGATCGGCTCTATCAAGTCAATGTGAAGAGCATCTACCTTTCGGCCACGCACTGCGTGCCGGTTTTTCGCCGCCAAGGCACCGGAAGTTTCATCAACATCGCTTCGACTGCAGCCGTGCGGCCGCGGCCGGGCTTGTCTTGGTACAACGGCTCCAAAGGCGCCGTGGTCCTCCTGACCAAGTCTCTCGCCGTCGAGCTGGCGCCGGATAAAATTCGCGCCAACGCCATCAACCCCGCGATCGCCGACACGCCTCTGCTCACGACCTTCATGGGCGTCGCCGATACGCCGGAAAACCGTGCGCGGTTTCTCGCTTCGATTCCGCTGGGCCGCTTGTGCCGCCCCAGCGACGTCGCGAACGCCGCCGTCTTTTTCGCCGATCCCGCCTCCGAATTCATCACGGGCGTCCGCCTCGAAGTCGACGGCGGCCGCTGTATATAACCGCGACGCGGGCCCCCGTGAAGAACCTCGCCGGCGGTGCACATCATGCTTCGCGGCGGGTCTAGCCTTTCGCCGTTCCCCGCGCAGCTCGGTCGCTCTCTCCACATGTCTTCCGCTCTTTCTCCCCACGATCCGCCCGCCTGGTTCGCTCCCTCCGCGGAGAACCCCGGGTTGTTGCCGGCCGTTTCCTCGCCCGCGACGATCAATCACCATTGGCACCCGCTACTGCAGCATTGGCGGACCCACGGCGTCGAACCCGGTTTTCAATCGGGTTGGGCTAAAATCCAGTGGCATCCTTCGGGCCTGCGATGCGAAGCGATTTTTTTTGGTGCTGCCCCGCAAAATCGCGCCCGACGATTGAATGAATCCACGTGGGAACTCGGGGACGTGTGCGAGGTGTTTCTCGAGCCGCCCGATCGCACTCACTACCTCGAGGTTCACGTCACCCCGGAAAATCAACGCCTCCAGCTCCGCTTTACTTCCGACGGGATCGCGCGCGCCCGGGCCGGAGCAGCCTTGCTGGAAGAATACATGATCGCACAGGACAACTGGGTTCAAAGCGCGACTCAGATCGTCTCCGACCGGTGGTCCGTCCTACTCGCGATTCCCGCGGCGGCGCTCGGGCTCCGCGCCCTCGACGCACAAACCAAATTGCGCACCGCCGTCTGTCGCTACGACTGCGGGCTCAAGACCGAACCCATGTTGTCCTCGACTGCGCCGCTGCAGGAGCCGTCCTACCACCGGCGACAGGACTGGCAGGAACTCGTCCTCGAGCCGGCCCGCTCCGGGACTGAAACCTCCGGTTCCTCTAACCGATGAGTTCACCCGCCCTCAATCGACGGGACTTTCTCGCCACCGGTGCCAAAGCCACCGTCGCTTTGGCCTTGGCGGCGCACACGTCGACCGCGTTGGCGCAGGGCGAATCCACCGCGGCATCCCCGCCGCGTCCCATGAAATCTCACCGCAATCTCTTCAACGGTGACTGCAACTTCCTGTTCTACAATCCCGAGCTCTGGCAACCGGAAGGAGGAGCTTATAGTGCGCGCGCAATCCGGCGCTATATCGATGTTATCGCTCAAAGCGGCATCGATACCCTGCTCGTGAATCCCAACACACAGGTTGTCTGGTACCCTTCGAAAAAGCTGGAGTACGTGCTCAACGGCTATCGCCGCGGCGATCGCGACTTCGTGCGTCCCATCGCCAACGGCAACGCCGGGCTCTCTTCAACGCAAAAGGACCAATACGTCGACCAGCTGGTGAGCCTCTTCGACCTCTACCTGGATTTGACGGAGGCGAAAGTCGATTGGCTGGCCGAATGTGCCGCCGCCTGCCGGCAACGCGGCGTCAGCCCGTGGTTAAGTTATCGGATGAACCCCACGCATTATTCGGGCGCGCCGACGAGTCCCGTTAACTGCCGCCTGTTTCGCGATCCGAAAAATCGGCTTTCCGGCCGGATTCCTGGACCGAAGGATAACTCGCAGGCCGGCTGGGTCGGGCTGAACTACAGTGAAGCCGAAGTCCGCGACCATATGCTCACGATGATGCGCGAAGGCATCGAGGCGTATGACTATGCTGGCCTGGAAATGGATTGGCTGCGGCATCCGGTGTGCGTGGAAACACCCGCTTCACCGCGACAGACCGAAACCATGACCGAGTGGTTCGCTACCGTGGCCGCACTGGGGCGCAGCCGCGGCGCGAATTTTCCCATCGGCCTGCGCGTGCCGGCCAATCTCGGCTATCTTCGCGGCATCGGCATCGATGTGAAGACCCTCGCGCAACGGCGGATCATCGACTTCGTCACGTTCAGCAATTTCTGGCAAACCCCGTGGGAAATGCCGCTCGACGAATTGCGGCGCGAGCTGGGCCCCGAGGTCACGATCTACGGCGGCATGGAAGATGCGCCGAACTGGTTGGAAACGTCCGCGCCTTCCTTGACTGAGCGGCCCGCGGCCCAAGCCCTCCAACTGGCCGGCGACAATGCCTACCACGCCAAGGGAGCACCGGACGGGGCAAAACGGATTCGGGGCACGCGGTATCTCACGGCGAGCGCCGAGTTCATTCGCGCGAATGCGGCCGGCAAACTCGTCCTAGGCGCCGATGGACTGGAGCAGTTCAATTTCTTCGTCACCGACCAAGTCCGCGTGCCCGGCCAGCGCGCGAACTACGGTGCCTTGCGCCAACTGACCGACCTCGCATTCCTACACGGGCAACCGAAACACTACGCATTGAACACGGCGTCAGTCCAACCCAGCAAAATCTGGGACGTGCCCGAGCAGTTGCCGGTGACGATTGCGCCGAACCATCGGCGCGCGTTGCGCCTGCCGATGTGCTCCGAGCCGACCGACACCGGCCTGGAACTCATCGTGCAGGTGGTGACCGAACGCCCCGGATCAGACCGCACGACAGGCGTCAGCTTCAATGGCGCATGGCCGGTGTTTGTCGGCCGCGATACCGATGAGCTGCTTTTTCCGTCCGGCCCTTATACACGGCACGTCGAGGAACATGTCGCACGAAACTATCGGGTGGATCTCGCTGCGCTTCGCGACGGTTGGAATGAAATTACGCTCTACAATGAGTCGCCGCAGCCGCTGAACGTCGTCGCCGTGGAACTGGCCGTGCGGGCCGCGCGCCCGGCTAACGAAACCAAGCCCATTTAACGCACTATTTCGCGTCCGCTTCGCCGTCGGGATTCCTGATCTCCGGCTCGAGCTTCAGCAGCACGATTTCTGATCGGGTGCCGACGCGCAGTGGAGGACCCCACGAGCCTGCGCCGCTGCTCGTGTAAACCTGCAGTCCGCCGAACCGATTCAAGCCGTAGGAAAACGGGCCATAGATTTTCCGCACCAACCCGCTCCAGGGCCAGAATTGACCCGCGTGCGTATGGCCGGCCAGCTGCAGCGAGAGGCCAGCTTCCTCGGCAATTTTGAGATTTCGGGGCTGATGAGCGACGAGCACGCTGGCTCGCTCCCGATCCAGACCCACACGGCGAAGGATATCTTGGTAACCCGCCGCCTGTCGCGTTTCACCGTCGTGCACGCCGACGATTTGAAGTCCTTCGACGACAACTTTTTCATTGTCCAACACGCGTGCGCCGACTTGCCGGAGCGCCGCCAAATAAGGCGCGCGCTCATTGAACTCGTCATGGTTTCCACTGGAAAAATAAATGCCGGCGCGAGCCTTCAATGCCGCCCAAGGCTGCACCGAATTGATTATATCCACCTTCGCGCCGTCGAACATGTCTCCGGCAATGAACACCGCCGCCGGCTCCAGCTGATTCAGTCGCGCCACAATCCGACGCACAAAGCCGGCGCCGCGAATGTTGCCCACGTGGATATCGCTGACCAAGGCCACCGTCCGACCGGTCCAAGCCACCGGCAGATTCGGCAAGCGCACCGTGACGCGCGTCACCCGCAGCCACGCCGCGTTCACAAGCCCGTAGATCGTCGCCAGCACCGCCGCCCCATAGAGCAGCATCGCCACGCTGCGCGCATTGAGCGCCAAACCAAACGCGCGGCTCAATCCGAGCGTCAGCCAGCACGCGAGCGCGGCCATCATGGCAAGATTCAAAAACCCGAGCCCGCCGGCGGTGATCTTGCCCGCCCAACGCAGGAATCCATGTTGCCAGCGAAAACTGGCAAAGACGATTCCCACAAATCCGGCCACGAGCGCCAGCGGCGCACCGGTCCAGGCCCAGCCGACGACGCCGGTAAAATGAATCCACGTTGCGACCGTGGCAAAGGAGGCGCCGAGGAGAACAAAGAGAGCTATGAAGATAAACACGGGTGAGCAGGCATCGCGAGTGCGCGAGCTGCGGATCGGAAGGGACGAAAGGTTTCCCAATCAGCAACCTCGAGATCGAATTGGCGCCGCCGCACCTTTCGATGACCACGCGGCCCTTCCGCGTCATCCCTCAACGGACAGTTCCAGAGGGATCACCGCCAAAGTGGGATATTCCACGTTACCACCAAGTACCCTAGCAAGTGATGCGGCCCGGAGTTGATGCGATATAGCGCCGGATTGACCGAGAGCGAGGGCGTGAGCGCCCAGGTAAACCCGACGGTCGTCGCATTGGCCGCGCCCGCTTTAAAATCAGCCGATAACTGGAGCTTGTCCGACACCACATGCTTGTACCCGAGGAGCAGTTCCGCGTGGTGGTCGACGTTGATGGCGCCAGCCACGAAGTTATCCGCCGGAAGATAGTAACCGTATTCGATCACCGGCTGGGGTCGGCCACCGCGAGTCGACCAATTGATCGCGGCGATAGTCAGGAGATTCAGACCCTGGTGCAGCAGATTGAACTCCGTGCTGAAAAGCCCTTCGCCCGGCGTCAGCCCTTGGAACCACGCCACTTCAAATCGCGGGGTGAGGCCCAGCTCCAGCTGCAGTTCCTGGCTGTTACCAATCGTGGCGTGCTGGGCCTGCGCACTGAAAGCCAGCACGCCCGTCGGCTGGATCTCGGGCGTCACAATCTGGTTTAAGCCGACGATCGTCGCATGCGCGATCGTCGAGCCTCCGAGCAAAATGAGCGCCGTATATAAATTCAAAAAATCCTCGAATTCGAACCTGGTTTCCATAACTGGCCGCCGTTCACTCCGCAATCCGGTGCGGTTTCGTTTTGGATAGTGCTTCAAAGCCGGAAATCACGTCGAACAGTTCCTCGTCGATCCCGCTTTGGCGCAGCTGGTGGAACTTCCCGTGAAGACTCTCCAGCAGGTCGTCGATGTTTTTGTCGGCGCGCTGCATCGCCGCCAGGCGGCTGGCGTTTTCGCTCGCGAGCGATTCGGCGCAGGCCCGGAAAAGGGAAATGAAAAGATATTCGCGGAGGAGAGCGCGCAGGGTCGCGGTGTCCCCGCCAACGATTTCGGGCAGGTTCTTGTCCGGCCACGGAATCCTGGCCAGGCCCTCCGCCCAGGGCGCGTCGAGCGGCAGCAACCGCTGGCTGACCGGCTCGTAGAGTGCCCCGGACTGCGGCCGGTTGTGGAAGACGTAGAGCTGCGCATACTCGCCCGCAGCCCGATGCGCCTCGCTCTCGATTTGAATCTGCCCGACAAGCGGCGTGATGGCCTGGACGGAACCGGGCACGGTGAAGAGTCCCAGCGGCACCAAGCCCGCATCCGTCAGTCGCGCGTGCACGCGCTCGCCGACCGCCCAGACGTGCGGTTTGCCGGGCTGGGTCGCAAGGGTCTTGATGGCAAAGTCGGCGACGACATCGTTGAACTGCCCCACCAGCCCCTGATCGGAGCCGAACACCACCGCGCCGACCGAGGCCTGGTCGGCGAGTCCTTTCGCGGTGGGGGTTCGCGCGGCCAGCGTGCTTTTCCGGAAACAAAGGCTCAGGCCCAGCTCCACGGTTCGGTAGTAGTCACCCAACGCGCTCACCGATTTCTCGTATTGGCCGATGCTCGACGCCGCGAGGGCCTTCATCGTACGGACGACGGCTTGGAGATCACCCGCGCTCGTGATCTTTCGGCTCAGACTGGCCGAGCTGTCGCTCATGGTGGCACGGGCGCGCCCGGCTCAACGCGTGGCGGATCCGTCCGGTGTTTCCGTTCGTCCCGCAGTCGGCCAAGGGTGTGCGCAACCAGGCGGGCCAGTTTGTCCGCCGCGCCGTCGATTGCCTGGTGCACGGTTGCCGCCTCAAATGTGACGGCCAGCGGCTGATGGTGTTCCAGCCGCGCTTCCATGGCGCAACGCATGTCCTGCGCCCCGCTCTTCGGGCCGTTCTCATCAGCCAGGTGGACTTCCACCCGGGTGATGTGTTCGCCTTCATGGCCCAGGGCGCGCTCCACGACCGTGCGGATATGCGCGAACAGCGCCTCGCGACCTTTGAGGTTATGATCGGTGTTGATTTGAATCTGCATAAAATTGCTCAGGCTTTTTTCCCCGGTTCCGGCGCGGCGGGTGTGGTGGGCGCGGGCGGCACTTTTGGTGCGTCCATGGCCGCGGGTTTCGCTCCGTCGCCAGATGGGGGCTTGGGATCGGGGTTGGGTTTGGTCTCGGCCTTTTGCCCGGCTGCTGGCGTAACCTCCGGCTCGGGTTTGTCCGGTTTGGGTTCCGCCTTGTCGCCGGGCTTCGCTTCGGGAACGGCCGCTTTCCCATTCTTCTGGTCGGGCTCGGCCTTGGTCGCGGGCTTGGGCTGGAACGGCGCGAGCGCCGCGGTGGCGAGCGCGATGATGGCGGCGCGATCCTCGTCGCTGAGTTTGTCGGCGGTTTCGAACCGCGCACAAATCGCGGGCGGAATTTTCGCGGCGGCCTCGTGCACAGCCTGCTCGGCGTCCGTCATGTTTTCCAAGGGCACCGCGTCGAAGAGCTTGGCCGTCAGCGCCAGCAGGATGGCGATCTGCGCGGGCACCGGGACCGGGGAAAATTCCGGCTGCTTGAGGCAGGCGCGGATGCGGCGACCGTGGTCGATGATTTTGCGCGTGTCCTCGTCCAGGCGGGCGCCGAAGCGGGCGAAGGTTTCGAGTTCCTCGAATTGTGCGTAGGCCAGCTTGAGATCGCCCGCCACCGCGCGATAGGCGGCGCGCTGCGCGTTGCCGCCGACGCGGGACACGGACTTGCCGACATCAACCGCGGGCATCACGCCCAACTCGAAGAGCGACGGGGAAAGATAGATCTGCCCGTCCGTGATCGAAATGAGATTGGTGGGGATGTAGGCGGAAATATTCTGCGCCTCCGTCTCGATGATCGGGAGGGCGGTGAGCGATCCGCCCCCGCGTTCTTTGCCCAGATGAGTGGCACGCTCGAGCATCCGCGAGTGGATGTAGAAGATGTCGCCGGGGAACGCCTCGCGTCCCGGGGGCCGGCGGAGCAGGAGCGAAAGTTCCCGGTATGCCCGGGCGTGGTGCGTGAGGTCGTCATAGACGATCAACACGTCGCGGCCCGCTTCCATGAAATGCTCCGCAATGCTGGTGGCGGCATAGGGCGCCACGTAGGCCAGGCCCGGCGCCTCGTTGCCCTCGGCGACGACGACCACGGTGTAATCCAGCGCGCCCTTCTCCCGGAGGCTTGCCACGACTTTCGCGACCGCGGAAGCGCGCTGGCAGATGGCGCAGTAGACGCATACGACATTCCGGTCGCGCTGGTTGAGGATGGCATCGAGCGCGATGGCCGTCTTGCCCGTCCGGCGGTCGCCCAAGATCAGCTCGCGCTGGCCGCGCCCGATGGGGATTAACGCATCGACCACCTTGAGGCCGGTCTGGAGGGGCACGATCACGGGCGCGCGATCCATGATGGCCGCCGCGGGGCGTTCGACGGGCAGGCGTTGATTCGTCGCCACCCGACCACCGCCGTCGAGCGGCCGGCCGAGCGGATCGATCACGCGGCCCAAGAGCGCGTCGCCGACCGCCACGTCCATGACGCGACCTGTACGCTCGACTTCATTGCCGGCGTGCAGATGCGAATACTCGCCGAGCAACACGACGCCGATTTCGTCCTCGTCCACGTTGAACGCGATACCGAAGACATCGCCGGGAAACCGGAGCAATTCCTCCGACCCCACACTGGGCAGGCCTGAGACGCGGGCGATGCCCGTCGAAATGTTGATAATCGTGCCAACTTCGCGCGGGGCCAGCCGAGGCTCGAAACGATCGCGCGTTTGGCTGATGTCGGCAAACGCGCGGTCGAAGACGCTATGCAAAGTCTCGGGTGCCGTGCTCATGACACGACAGGTGCGGCCTTGGCTTCAGATGCGGTTTTTACGCCGGCCTCGGGCTTCGGCGCCGCCTTGGCCTCTGGCTTGGCCGCAGGTGCCGGGGCGGCCTCGGTTTTCGCAGCTGGTTCGGCCTTGGCCCCGGGTTGGGGCGCGGCCTCGGCCTTGGGCGCGGCGGGCTCGGTTTTGACTGCCGGCACGGCCTTGGCGGGTACCGGGGGTTCTGCGGCCGGTTCAACCTTGGCTTCCGGCTGCGACGGGGGCTTCACCTCGGCAGCGGGTGGGGGCGCGGCTTTGGGCGCAGCATCCGGCGTTGGTTTGGCGTTCGCTGCGACTCCCGGTTGGGGCGCAGGCTCGGCCTTGGGTTCTGGCTTCGCCTTGGCTTCGGCCGGGGCGGCGGCATTGGTTTTTTCTTCTGGCTTTGGTTTGTCCTTCGCTTCGGCCGCAGGCTCGGCCTTGGCTTCCGGCTTCGTCTCGGGCGTAGCTTCAGCTGCCGGTTTGGGCGCGGGTTTCGGCTCCGGCTTGTCCTGCTGTTTTAACAGTTCGCCGACGCCTTTCTCCAGCGACGTGAGGTAATCCGCGATGCTCCATGCCACTTTTTGTCCGTTCGCGGTGAGTTCGATTCCGCTGATGTGGTCAGGTGCGATTTCGAAACGAAGATGAATATCGGCCGAGAAGGTTTCGTTGACCGCGTTTTGGATCTTCGCGCGTTCTTCCGCGGGCAGAGCGAACGCGCTGCGCACGACCGCGGGCTCCGGCGCCGTCTTGAGCGCGGCGCCCAACGTCTCCTTCGCCTTTGGGTCCATCTCGCGGAGCCGGCGGGTGAACACCTCGCCCATGCGTTCCTCCAGGCTGGTCGTGGCGAGATCCGTCAGCGCCTTGCGCGCGATCGCAAACACCTCGGTCTGCGTCCGGCGGGCGATGGCTTGATTCAGGCTTTGGGCGTCGCGGCGCAGCGACTCCTGGCGCTTCGCGCTCAAGGCGTCTGCGGCCTTGCGGGCCGCGTCGAGCAGCCGCTGGCGCTCGGTGTTCGCCTCCGCCGTCGCCTTGGCGAGGAGCGCGGCGCGTTGCTGGTCGAACGCCTCATTCTTGTGCTGGAATTCGTCGCGGTCCTTCTGGGCCTGGGCGCGCTTCGCGTCCGCGTCGGCAAGCTCCGCCGCGATTTTCTTCTCCCGGGTGTCGATGGCGTGCAGGATGGGCTGATAAAGAAAATGCTTCATCAGCCACACCAGGATGAGGAAATTGAGCGCCTGCGCGCCAACGGTGAACCAGTCGATGAGCATGGCCTATTTCCCCGCCGCCTGGGCCGCGCCGGCGATGACGTGATTCCAGAACGGATTGGCAAAAATCAGGATCATCGAGACGACGAAACAGTAGATCGCGGTTGATTCGATCATCGCCAGGCCGACGAACAGCGTGCGGGTGATCGTAGCGGAGGCGTCGGGTTGCTGCGCCAGGGCAGTAAGGGCGGTCGCGACCGCCCGGCCCTCGCCGAGGGCCGGCATCATGCAGCCCAGGCCGGTGGTGAATCCGGCCGTGGCGATTGAGGCGACGGCGATGACAGTGATGCTATCCATGGTATTTCCTTGGTTATCGGTTGAGCTAAGTGGCGGGCACGGGTTTGGCCTGGGGAGCGGGCTTCGGCTTGCGCGTGCGGGTGGCGGCCGCGATGTAGACCGCGGCCAGAATGCTGAAGATGTAGGCCTGGACCATGCCGGTGAGGAGGCCGAGCACGGTCATGACGAGCGGGAAAATGTACGGCGTGATCGTCAGCAGGATCGCGATGATCATCGCCCCGCTCATCATGTTGCCGAACAGGCGGACGGCGAGGGCGAGGGTGCGCGAGAATTCGCTGATGAGGTTGAACGGCAGCATGATCACAGTCGGCTGTACGTAGGTCTTGAGGTAACCGCCGAATCCCTGCTCCGCGATGCCGAAGAGCGGCACCGCCACGAACACACACAGGGCCAGCGCCGCCGTGGTGGACAACGAGCCGGTCGGCGGCTCGTAGCCGGGAATGACGGTGCAGAGGGCGGCCAACGCGACGAACAGGAAAAGCGTGCCCAGAAAGCCGATATATTTCTCCGGGTGCGGCAGACCGACTTCCTCGATCTGCTTCTCAATCGAGGTGACGATCATCTCCAACAGATTCTGCCAGCGGGTGCGGTTCAGCTCCGTGGAGAGGCTACGCGTGATCAGCTTGGCCCCCAAGGCCAGCACCAGCATCAGCCCCCACGTGAACACGATGGTGCCGTTGAGCTTGATCCACCCGTGCTGCCAAAAAATCATCTGGTCGGGACTAAGGCGCATGGCGGGCCTCCTGAACCGGTTGCTTTTGATCTTCCCGCGCCGGCCGCGTCAGCCACATCACGGCGAGCCGCGCGGCGATGAATCCGGCGAGCGCGCCGACGAGCCGCTGCCAGTGTCCGCCGCCGACCAGGTAGAATCCGGCCAGGACGATGCCCGTGCGCAGCAAGCCGCTGCCGAGAAACCAGCGCGCCGGATGTCCGGACGAAACGGCCTGGCGCACGGTCCACCACAAACCGCCGAAGAAAATCACGCCGAGGGCCGCGCCCGCCAGCCCCGCCAGCCCCCAGGTCAGCGTTTCATTCATCGCCGTCTTCCGGTTCGTCCCGCATGGCCTTGTCCTGCTGCGCCACCCAGTACCACGCATTCACGCAGCCGATCGCGAGGCCGACGACCATCAGGGAGATCGGAAGAGCACACGTCTGAAC
>OCZT010000590.1_pt1 | contig 36375 bp, 27 predicted proteins | sample 1539031 | NCBI WGS metagenome assembly OCZT01 (sample SAMEA3539308, study PRJEB22396) | soil metagenome | biome: tundra; feature: field; material: soil | place: USA | collected 2010-05 | depth 0.15 m | reverse complement strand
GCCAAGGGCAAGATCAAGGTCAAGCACGTCGACGACAACACCGCCGACAAGGTCGAAATCCTCGTCCACCTTCCGCAGGGCGCCGAGCCGGACCAGGTCATCCAGCAACTTTACGTTTTCACCAGCTGCCAAGTGCAGCTCAACCCCGCCGCCTGCGTCATCGTCCGCAACCCGAAGACCGGCGACGACAAGCCCCAGTTTCTCGGCGTGCGCGACATTCTCAAGACCAGCGCCGACGCGACGAAGGAACTCCTCAAGCGCGAGCTGGAGATCAAGCTCGGGGAACTCGAGCAGCAGTGGCACTGGGACTCGCTGGAACGCATCTTTATCGAGGAGCGGATCTATCGCCTGATCGAGAAATCCAAGACTTGGGAAAGTGTGCTCGCCGAGATCCGGGGCGGCTTGAAGGCCTTCCTCAAGCAGCTCCGTCGCGCAGTGACCGACGATGACATTGTTCGCCTCACCGAGATCCGCATCAAGCGCATCTCGGCCTACAACCGGTTCCAAGCCGACGAGACCATGAAGAAAATCGAGGAGGGCATCAAAGAGACCAAGGCCAGCCTCAAGAACCTCACGGCCTACGCCATCGCGTGGTTCGAGATGCTGCAGGAAAAATACGGCAAGGGCCTGAAACGCCGGACGAGCTACGATGAGATCGAGCAGATCAACGCCGCGGAAGTCGTCTCCGCCAACCAGCGCCTCTACGTCAACCGCGAGGATGGCTTCATCGGCCTCAACTGGCGGCAGCACGAGTTTGTCACCGAGTGCACCATCCTCGACAGCGTGCTCACCCTCATGGGCGACGCTTCGCTCAAGGTCACGAAGGTCGCCGACAAGACCTTCATGGGCCTCGACATCCGATACGTCGCGATCTGGCCGAAAGAAGGCGACACCAAGTTCTACACGATGATCTACCGCGACGGTCCGGAAGGAAAGTCGTTCGCCAAGCGATTCCAGATCGGTGGCCTGTCCCGCGACAAACTCTACCCGCTCGCCAAGTCAGAAGGCTCCCGCGTCGTCTACCTCGAGGTCAGCGACAAGGAGAAGGATATGCCCAAGACGGTCCATATCTCGCTCGACGGCCGCAGCGGCGCCCGCGTCCGCGAATTCGATTTCGACCTCACGCCCGTCCCCGTCAGCACGCGCAGCGCCAAGGGCCTGACGGTCACCAAGTGGGCGATCAAGGAAGTGAAGCGCACCGATTTGACGCTGGGATAAACGCGGCGATTGAGTTTCGCGCCGGTCCCGGCAGAGTGTTGGGCATGAGAAAATGCCTGATTGCCTTCATGCTGGTCGCCGCCCTGTCGGGCCGCGCCGCCCCGCTGTCGCACGAGCCGAGGAATCTGGACCTGGGCAAGCAGGAGATCCGCACCTATGTCGAGTCGGGGCAATATGATCACGATCTCGCGGCGGTGGCGGCGGAAGCGGCGATCTGGCTGGACCAGCGGACCAAACAGGGTGGGGCCCGCCTCGCCGTGGTATTTGACCTCGATGAAACGCTGCTGTCGAACTGGCCGCATCTCGTCGCGGACGATTTCGCCTATATTCCCGCCTCATGGACGGCGTGGGTGGCAGAAGGCAAGGCCCCGGCGGTCGCGCCGGTGCGCGAACTCTATCGCCGGGCGCGGCGGCTGGGGTTGGAGGTGGTTTTTATGAGCGGACGCCGCGAGCGGGACCGGCCCGGCACGGAAAAGAACCTCCGCGCCATCGGCTGCGGCGACTACACGGCGCTCCTGCTCACACCCGATGGCGCAAAGGAAACGACCGGGGCCTTCAAGCTGGCCCATCGCCGGCGGTTGCAGGCGGAGGGGCATGTGATCATCGCCAACATCGGCGATCAGGAAAGCGACTTTGCGGGTGATTTTGCCGAGCGCACTTTCAAACTGCCGGATCCGTTCTACATCACGAAGTAACGCTCGGGACTTTCTGACTTTCCCGGACATGGGTGGGGACACCCATGCCACCCGCCAGAGGCGGGCAAGCGTGGTACCGGGCCCAAAATCCCCCCTCGACAGGCTCGGGGCTTGAAACTGACGGGAAGGGCGGGGCGGATTACTTCTTCGGCGCCTGGGCCTGGATCGCGGCGAGACGCCGGTCCATTTCGGACATCTTGTTCATGAGGTTCTCCTCGACTTTCTTGCGCTCGCTGCCGGAGACGATGCTGAGGCTGGCGGCGTCCTTGACGACATTGGCCGGCAGCATGAGCAGGCGGGTGAGGATGCCCTGATCCTTGAACGAGCTCAGGTAGAGCGCGGTGAGTTCGTGGGAGAGCTTGAGCGAGTCCTGCGCCACGGTCTGCGTGGCCACCAGGTTGTTTTGCAACTGCTGGTTCTTCGCGAGTTCACCGGTGAGCACATTGCCGACCTGGTCGGAAATCTTCTGGCTGTAGGCGTTGATCGAATCGCGCGTGAGATGCTGATCGCTGGCCATCTCGTCGAGGATGGGGCGGATCTTTTCCGTCATGCGGGAGGAGACCTTGTCGACCTGCTCGTTCTGCATCTTTTCGGCTTCTTCGGGCGTCTTGGGCAACGGATTGTACGGCTGGACCTTCTTGGCCACGGCCTCGGCGAGGGCGTTGATTTTTTCGGCGTTCAGCTTGTTCACCTCGTCGTCGGTCATGAACATGTCGGCTTGGCGCCGGGAGATGGCGTCCTTGAGGAGCTTGTTGGTCGCCTCGATCTGCCGGCGGTTCTCATCGGCCGAAACCTTGAGCGCATCATTCTGCTCCCGGAGCGGGGCCAATTCCGCCTGTTCCCGCGCGGCCATGTCGTTGACAGTTTTCTGGTGCAGCCAGAAGGCCGCGCCAGTGATGAGGAGCGCGGTAAGTATGACGGTCGGGAGTTGCTCTTTGAGTTTTTGCCACATGGACTTTGGGGGTTATGGGAGCTGACTGATAGCAGGATGCGTTAGAAATGCAATAATGCGATAGACGGGGCTTTGCAGTTGTTTTTCGCCCCGGCCGGGGCACGTTGGCCGAGTGAGCCTAAACCGCCCCGAGCAAAGGATATTCGACTATATTCAAGGATACCCCGAGGAGAGACAATACTGGCAAAACAAGGTTCAAAGTATTGCGGCCGGACTGCCTGACCCCCATGCGGCCGCCCTCCGGATCGAGGCGGACTTGTGGCGATATTACACGGAGCGCAGCGGGGTGGTGCCGGCACTCCGGGAAATGATCCGGCACGACGGCGCAGGCCGAACCAGCATGAAGAACCTGGCGGAGCATCTCCTGCGCCTGTGGGTGGCGCCCCGTTCGAAACCGCCGGCGGCCCCCAGCGCCCGCCCGTGACGCGGGGCCGCCCAAATTTCGCGTTCAGGTTGGTGGAACCTTGCGCCCGTTTCGCCGTCTTAACCTATACACTTTCTCCCGCCTAGCGGGAGAATTGGGGTAAGTAAGAAAGTAATAGGCGGGTCGTCTAGGGGTAGACGGCCCGCCTTCCTTTTTTTGCCGTTGTGGCACGGGTCTCCCGACCCGTGATTCCGATTCACCCACCACCAACGTCGCCGCTATTTCCAGGCACGGGTCGCCCGCCTTCGCCAAGGCTACGGCGGCCAAGGGCGACCCGTGCCACGCCGGATCGTGCACGTGACGGCCAGGTGAAATTTATGCCACAGCCGTAACTCTATTATCGACAGCCGCCATATGCCGTGCACAGTTGTTCACAAGATATCCACACGATGGAAAACCTGCGCGGGGCATTAGCCCCAAATTCGGGGATCAGGGTGGCGGCTAAAGTTAAGACCTTCGTGCTCGACACGAACGTCCTCCTCCACGACCCGCAATCGATCTACAAATTCGAGGAAAACAACCTCGCCATACCCGTGGAGGTGCTCGAGGAACTCGACGCCATTAAGGGCGAACAGTCCACCGAGCGCGGCCGCAACGCCCGCCGCGTGCACCGGATCCTGCAGGAATTGCTGCCCGATTCGCGCTCGATGCATGAGGGCGTCAAGCTGCCCAACGGCGGCACGCTCTCCATCATCATCAACCCCTATTTGATGGAGGGCGGACGCAGCTCGCCGGCGATGGAGCGGTTGCGGGCGATCCTGCCTGATCTCAATAAGAAGGACAACCGTATCATCGCGTCGGCGCTGTTTGTGCAGGAGCAATTTCCGCCCCCGACCATTCTCGTCACCAAGGATGTCAACGTGCAGCTGAAGGCGCGCGCGGTCGGGCTGGAGTCCGAGGACTATCTCAATGACAAGGTCCCGGAGGTGGACGAGGAGGCGAGCTACCACGAGATCGCGGTCAGTCTCTACGAGTTGCAGCGTTTCTGCTCCGAGGGCGAATTCGACATCGGACCGGACGCGGCCAAGCCCCTTTATCTCAACGAATATCTCCTGCTCCGGTCCAACGAGGGGAAGACGATGCCCGCCCGTTACTACGGCGACGGGATGGTGCGGCGGCTGAAAATCCCGGATTTTGTCAAGGCGCCCGGCGGCATCACCATCCGCGCGCGCAACCTCGAGCAGCAATTCTTCCTCGACGCCCTGCTCGACGACAGCATCCACATGCTCACCTGCTTCGGCAAGGCGGGCACCGGTAAGACCCTCCTCTCCATCGCCGGCGCGCTGCACCAGACCCACGACGACCAGTCGCGCTACGACGGCGTTTCCATTTCCCGCCCGGTCATCGCGTTGGGCAAGGACATCGGCTTCCTGCCGGGCACGCTCGAGGAAAAGATGAAGCCGTGGCTCCAGCCATATTACGACGCGTTGGAGGTGTTGATCCCTTCCAAGCCGCAGAAGGAACCGCAGTTCGCCGCCAAGAAGGTCTCCAAGAAAAAGCACAAGAAGCATGACGAGCGGTTTATGGCGATGTCCGCCCCGCAGCCGGCGCACGCCAGCCAGAGCGGCGGGCGCAGCGCGCTGCCGCTCATCAAACCCTACGAGCGCCTGCTCAAGAGCGGCCTGGTGGAGATCGAGGCGCTCGCATTCATCCGCGGGCGTTCGATCGCGCGCCGCTTCTTCATCCTCGACGAGGCGCAGCAGCTCACGCCACATGAGGTGAAGACGGTCATCACCCGCATTTCCGAGGGGTCAAAAATCGTCCTGATCGGCGACCCGGCGCAGATCGACAATCCCTATGTCGACTCGCGGAGCAACGGCCTCGTCTACTGTCACAACCGGATGAAGGGCCAGGCGATCGCCGCGCATGTGAAGCTGACGAAGGGCGAACGCTCCCGCCTCGCCGAGCTTGCTGCAGACCTGCTCTGAGCGGGTGTTGGTTTGGACAGCGATGTAGGGCGGGGTCGCTGACCCCGCCTCATCGGTCCGAGGTAGGGCGGATTATCCCAAATCCGCCGTGCATTGGTCGGCCTACTCATCGAGCGCGGCGCGTTAAGGATAACGCGCCCTACCTTAAGCCGGCGGGGTCAGCGACCCCGCCCTACAATCACCTTACGCCGCTTGCCGCCTGAGCAGGCTGGGTTGTGCGAGCCGCAGCGCGCGATATTCCATCACGAGGACGAAGGTCGCGGTGAAGAACAGGTCGCTCGCGAGCGAGTTGCGGAAAAACATCAGGGTGGGCGGGAATGCCGGATGGCCCACAGTCATCGCCTGCCACCAGCCGGCGGCGGTCTTGGTGTAACTCAGGTCGGACCACCACGACTGGGTGTTCGTCGCGAGATAGAAGATCACCGCGCCACCCAGGGCGCCGGAGAAAAGGTTCAGCCAGTTCTTCTGGCGCGACACCATCCGGCCGAGCCCGAGCGCCGCGGCGAAGCAGATCGCGCGAAGGGCCGCGCCGCCGATGGTCCAGTGATAGGAAAACTGGGCGGCATAGTAGTAATTCAGGTAAACATCCGACAGCACGAGCGCGGCGAACGGCACCAGCCACAGCCGGCGGTCACGGAAATAGACGCCGCCGCAGAAGGTCAGCGCCATCAGCGGCGCGAAATTGGCGAGGGCGGGGTCCCAGGCGGCAACCACGCGATAGCCGGCGGCGAGGACGATGAGGAGGAGGGCGAGGAACATGGACGGGAGATTGGCGGAAAATCCCGCGATGACAAGGCTGCATGGGGGCCGGTGGTGGGTTAGTTTGATGTAGGTCGGGCTTCACGCCCGACAACCAGCCCGGCATGCCGGGGATTCCTCCTTCGCCAAGGCTTCGGCGGACAATAAACCCCGACCTACGAAGTCCCCGCGCCCGCAGACAGGAAAAATTGACCAACCGGCCGGGATTTATTGCTCGGCGGCGCGGGCCATCAGCCAGAGCAGGTCCGAGACGCGGTTGACGAACTGACGCACCACCGGCCGCACGGAACGGCCCTGGGCGGGGAGGGCGATCAACCGGCGTTCGGCGCGGCGCGCGGCCGTGCGCGCGAGATCGAGGGCGGCGGCGGGCAGATTGGCTCCCGGGGTGGCCCAGTTGTCGAGGCGGACGGGCCGGGCTTCGAGCGCAGCGATTGCGGCATCGACGCGGGCCAGCTCGGCCTCGCCGATCTTCTGGAATTTCGATTCCGCGTAACGCGCGGCGTCGGACTCGGCGCAGGCGAGTTCCCCCATCAGCGCGACCAGGTCCCGCTGGAGCAGCTCGAGCGCCGCCTTGCGCTCTGCGTCGGGCGTGGTGGCTTTGGCAAAACCAATCGCGGCGTTCAGTTCGTCGAATGCCCCCACGGCCTCGATCTGCGGGTGGTCCTTGGCCACGCGCTGGCCATACAGCAGGCTGGTGGTGCCGTCGTCGCCCGTGCGGGTCGCAATGGAGCGTGGGGTGCTCATGACTTGGCGGCGGCGCGGGTTTCCTTCGCGAGGGCCTTGACGGCCTCGTCGACCGCGGCGCGCGCCTTCTTGTCCATGCGGTCAATGAACAGCACGCCGTTCAGATGGTCGGCCTCGTGCTGAATGCAGCGCGACAGCAAGCCATCGCCGCGCAACGTGTGCGGCACGCCCCGCTCATCCTGATAACTGACGGTGATGGCGTCGGGCCGCACCACGTCGCCGCGGATCTTGGGGAAGGACAGACAGCCCTCCTCATAGATCAATTCGTCGGTTCCCGGCACGGCCTTGATCTTGGGATTGGCCACGACCATCGGCATGAAGAGGTCGAGGGGCGGCTTGGCCCCGTCGAGCTCCCAGTTGAATTCCGCCTCGGCCGGACGCAGATCCACGACGCTGAGCTGCAGTGCGCGCCCGACTTGCTGGGCGGCCAGGCCGATGCCTTCCGCCTTGCGCATCGATGCGAACATGGCAGAGGCCAGTTCGGCGAGGGCGGCGTCGAAGACAGTGACTTTTTCGCCCTTCTTCCGCAAAATGGGGGCGTTGTAGCGAACAATCGGGAGAGACATCGGTCGGTGTGACTCAAGCGTGGAATTGCTATCTGCGTCCCGCAAATAAATATTCCCGATCCATGAGCGCGATTGCCAATGTCGTCAAAAAGCCGCTGACTGCGCCCTTGGTCGCGTTGGCGGGCTTGGCGTTGGCCTTTGCGGCGTGGTCGGTGCCCGTGAATCTCAAGTCGCTCAGCCCCGCGCTGCTGCGCGAAGCGGGTGCGGGCACGCCGTCCGTGACGCAATTCGGCCGCCAGCTGGTGGATTCGGAGAAGATCGGCCCCGCCACGCTGACCCTGGCCGCCGCCCGTTCCGTCAACGACCCCGGGGCCGAGTCCCTGGCCACCGCGCTCGCCAGCCTGTCCGCCCATACGCCCGAGATGGTGGCCTGGGGCGGCTGGGATCCGTTTCTCGATCCGCTGTTCAACCTGCACGAAAACAAGGGCCATGCGGACAGCACGCCCATCCTGACGTTTTTCATCACGGAAAAGGCCCGGGACACGCTGCGGACCTATCTGGCCAATTCGCGGTCGCTGGGCGTGCAATCGCTCCTGCGCACCCGCGAGCTGACGGCCACCGGTCGCTTTGTGCCGGCGACGCAGCCGGGCGGCCAGCCGCTGGACGCGGTCATCCTCCTCGCCGCGCTGCTCTACCAGGGCGAGCATTTCTCGCCGCCGTTGCAGCGCGAGTTGCGCGGCCTCGCCGACACGGCGGTGGCCCAGAAGGAATTGGGCGCCTTGGAGCCGTTCTTTTTCGACCTGCTTTCGCTCGGGAAGCGCCTCGATTGGGCGCAGCTCGGTGAACTTCTGCGCGGCACCGAGAACACCAAGACCGTCGGGGAATTTGCGCATCTGGCCCGGGTCGCCCCCGACCAGCTGCCCATCATCTACGCCGCGGCGTTGTTTTCCGGTTCAGCGGACCAAGTGGCCGCGTATTTGATCCAATATGGCAAGCCCGGCCTCGACGACCTGCGGCTGGCCCTGGCGAACGGGCAGGGCGCGGTGCACCAGCTGATGCTCCGGCAGGTGCCGGTCAACCATGGCGCGGGTTCCGGCCTCGGCACCGCGGCGTCGCTGGTGCTGCTGCATCCGCGCGGAATGATTGTGATCAAATATTTCGGTTACCTGCTCGGAGCGTTTTTGATTTTTCGGGGTCTTGATCGCTGGATCGTCAGTCCGGTCTCGGACCGGACGCCCGGACTGCCTCACGTGAAGAGCGGCGTGCTGGCGCTGCTATTCGCGGCCGTGTTGGTCATCGTGACCGAACCGTTTCTGCTCAAGGGGGCCCCGCTTTCCGAATATCGCGTCCGGCTCGTTTTGCCCGTCCTCATTTCCTCTTCCACATCACCTGCTCCTCCCAACCCTCGTCCCACGCCCACCATGGACTCCTCCACCCTGATTTCGATCGGCTTCTTTGCCGCGCTGCAAGTCGCCATGTATTTCACCTGCCTCCTCAAGATCCGCGAGGTCGCCCGCTCGTCGCTCCCGCCGCTCACCAAGCTCCGGCTCATGGAAAACGAGGAAAACCTCTTCGACGGCGGCCTCTATGTCGGCATTGGCGGCACGGCCACTGCGCTCGTGCTGCAAGTGCTCGGGGTGATTGAGCCCAACCTGCTGGCGGCCTATTCCTCCAACCTCTTTGGCATCACGTGCGTGGCGCTCGTGAAGATCCGTCACGTGCGGCCGTACAAGCGCACGCTGATCCTGGAGAGCCAGGTCCAGACCGGCGTTAAAATCGCGTCATGAACAAGACCCTGCTGCTCATCCTCTGCGATTTCCTGCTGCTGAATCTCCTCGCGCTCACGCGCTGGGAGAAGGCGGAGCCGGCGCGCGCGAAGCAGCCGCCGGTGCCGCAGATGAACGCCAATGCCGTCACCAAGGACCAGGACCTGGTCGACGCGATGAAGCTTTCGCTGGCGGACGAACGCACCACGCGCGAGCAGCTCACCCAGAAACTCTCCACCACCGAATCCACGCTGGCCCAGCGCGACCAGAACCTCACGCAGCTCCAGGCCGACCAGTCCAAAATGGCCGCCACCTTGGCCGCGACCCAGCGCACCGCCGCCGACCTGAACCAAAAGTATGCCGCCGCCACGCAGGACGTGATGATGACGAAGGAGGAGCTCGCGCGCATCCAGCATGAGCTCGAAGACAAGCGCGCCGAGGCCGAGCGCCAGAAGCAGGCGCTGGCCACGCTGGCGCAGCAACAGGCCGACGCGCGCCAGAAGATCGAGGGACTCTCCGTCGCGGTGAAAGTGGCCGAGCAGGAAAAGCAGTTGCTGCGCGAAACGGCCGAGACGCTCAAGACGCAGGTCGAGGCGGAGCGGCAGGACCGGCTCAAGGCGCAGGCCGCGACCACGCAGCTGGCGCAGGGCGTGGGCCAGCTGGCCGAGAAGTCCGGTGAGTTGACGAAGGAAATTCGCGACAACCGGCCGATCAATGCGAACGTGCTCTTCAGCGACTTTCTCGCCAACCGGGTGACCACGAGTTTCACGGCGGTGCGCGCCGGGCTGTTTGGCCCGGCCACCCGCGAAAAGGAGGCGGCCACGATCCTCGTGACCGACGGGGTGAAGATTTACGCGCTGCTGCACATCGACGACACGCCCTTTCCGCTCAGCGAAACCAGCCTCGACTGGGAAAAGATCACCGCGAAGTTCACCAAGCCACCGGCCTACCGCAGCCGGGTCGCAGTGCTGCAGTTTCTGTCCCTCGACCCGCGCGTGCTCGTGCTGCCGGTGGATCCCGTGCAGGCGGCGGCGCTGGGCGTGAAGGTTTATCCGACCGCCCTCGAGCCGTTCAAGTTTCCCGAGGCGGTGCTCGTGAACGGCGGGGGCAACGGTTACGGCGAGGTCGGCTTCAAGCTCGATGCGTCGCAACCCGGCTATGTGCGCGTGGACAACCGGCTGTTCAAGCGGCTCTTTGGCGACTTCGCGCCGTCGCGGGGCGATCTCGTGCTGAGCAAGACGGGCGAGCTCCTCGGCATCATGGTCAACAGCGACTACTGCGCGATCGTGAACAATTTCCTGCCGATGAAGACGCTCACGACGGGCGAAGACGTGAAGGCCCAGCACACCTCCACGCTGCTCAACGACCTCGCCGCGCGCGTCCGCCTGCTGCCGCCGAAATTGCAGTAACCGGCCGCCGCATCCGGGGCTCCGCGGCGAAGCTCCCGCCAGACCCGGGATCCATTCCGATCAAGTTGGACTTTGTAACGTATTATATTACAAACGGACTTGGTATGGTACGTGAACCCTTGGGCTTGCAGGCCAGTGGTGATCTGGCCTTGGCGCTGTTTGAAGCAGCGTCCCACACGGCGCGACGCGCGGCCCGGCTAGGACGCCGCCTCTGGCCCAGGCGCATGCGGGGACGATGCCTGTCGCCGGGAACCGGCACGCCGCTGTGGAATGAACTGCTCGTCCGGGCGAGGCCGCATCTGCAAAAGCGCGGAAGCAAGGCGCATCTGGCGCGTCTGCTTGGTCTGCCGCGGCAGCGGCTGCAGGACGTGCTGAAGACGCAAAAATCATGCCTTGATGCAGAACGCACCTTGTGGCTGCTCTGCTGGATCGTGGCCCGCGAGCAGGGCCGCGACCTGGGGGCGTAAACGGGCCTGGTCCTTTAGTAATATAATACGTTACAAAATCGCCTGGCGTTGGAGGATCGCCAAGGGTGACAAAGGATGATCAAGTCGGACCGACATTGTAATATAATACGTTACAAAACCGGTTTGGCGGTGGCGGGCTGCGCGGGCGCGGCGGCGGTGCGGCGGGCGGGTTTTGCCATCGACCCCAGCCGGGCCGATTTGCACAGTGCGACACCCCATGCCGCCTTCGTCCCGCAGGCTGATTTACAACTACGACGCGTGGGGCGTGTTTCTCTGGGTCAAGGAGGTCGCGGACATCAAGAAGAACGTCGACCTGTTCGCGGGCTCGCAGGTGACGACGATCATGCTCTGTCCCAACATGGGCCAGAGCACGGTTTATCCCAGCAAGGTCTCGGAGCTGTGCCACTGGCGGGCCCAGTCACCGGAGGAACGCGCGAAATTCCACCACGAGCTGGGCACGCTGTTTGCGCAGGCGTCCGAGCGTGTGGCGGCCTTGTGGCGCCAGCAGGGCATTGATGCGTTCGGGCTGCTCGTGCGGGCAGTTGCGGACAGCGGCCGCGAGGCCTTTGCGACCATCCGCATGAACGATGTGCACTGCCTGACGGCAGAGGACCGGCGCGGCCCGTACACGGACAAGTTCTACCGTGATCATCCGGAATTCCGGCTCCAGCAGAGCGGCGGGCTCAACTATGCGCGGCCGGAAGTGCGGGCGCACCGGCTGGCGTGCTTCGAGGAGTTGTTGCGCAACTATCCCTTCAGCGGCCTGGAGCTGGATTTCGCGCGGGGCGCGCCGTTTTTTCCCGCCGATTTTCCGCCCGATCATCCGGCGGAGGGCCAGCATCCGCACACGTTTCCGCGCGATTTCGCCGAAGGCAGCGCGCCGGTCATGACGGAGTTCATCGGTGAGATCCGCCGGATGATGGACCGCGTGGGCCGGGAAAAAGGCCGCAAGCTCGAGCTGTGCGTGCGCGTGACCTCCAGTCTGTCCGGCTGCCGGCGGGTGGGGCTGGACCCGGAGGAATGGCACCGGCGCGGCTACCTTGATTTTCTCACGGTCAGCCGCTTCCTGAAGCTCCATTACGCGATGCCGATCGCGGAGTATAAACAGGCGCTGCCGGGGTTGCGGGTTTGCAGCACGCTGGAATACATCCTCGGGGGCAGCGGGGCGCACGGGGTCTACATCTATCCGCGCGACGGCACCGCCGAGGCCTATCGCGGAGCCGCGGCGGCGCACTACGCGCAGGGTTCTGATGGGATTTATCTCTTCAACCTCTATGTCACGCGCGGCAACGGGCTCGACCCGGCGGGCCGCGACTGGTGCCACACGGAACCGGTCGAGGTGCTCCGCCAGCTGGGCGATCCCGCGACATTGGAGGGCACCAACAAACTCTACCTGGTGGACAACGTTTACGACCTGTTCGATTTCCGGTTCGTCGACGCCCGGGAGTCGCTGCCGGCGGCGATGACACCGGACGCCCCGCTGCTCGCGACGATGATTGTGGCGGAAAAAAATCCGGCGGCGCGCACCTGCACGCTGCGGGTGGTCACGGCGAAACCCGAGCCCGGGGCGCTGATTCGCGTGCAGGTGAACGGCCGGCTGCAGGGACCGGCGCGCCCGGCCGAGCGGCCGCGGCTGTTTGACGAACCGTACGATCAGGATCCACCGGAGCCCGGACGTTCGCGGGATTTCACGGTGCGCGGGGCGGATTTGAAATTTGGCGCCAATGAAATCGCCGTGATGTCGTCGGTGCCGCTGACGGTCACGAACATCGAGCTGGCGGTGACGGGGTAGCTCGATGGTTTGGGGGTAGGGTGGGACCGCTGGGCCCGCCGTCTATGCAGAAGGTGGAGCGGCTTGTCCTCAAGACGCTGGTTTGAAGTTCGGGACTAACCCAGCGCTTTGGGGGCAATGCGCTCCACCTCGGACGGCGCGCCCGGCGGTCGCGCCCTACCTTCGGATAGGAATCAGTGCTTCGTTTCCGCGGGACCGCCCGCGGCGGCCGGGAGATCACCCTCGCCGAGTTTGCGGCGGAAGAGGCTGATCGCGAGTCCAAGCCCAATGGACGCGAGCTCGGGATCGTACCGCGTGCCTTCGTCGCGGAGGAAGGCGTGGGCGCCGTTAAACTCGTGCCAGGTGAAGTTGGAGCCCGCGGCGCAGAGCGCGGCGTGGACCTTGCCGCGGCCCTCGAGCGGCACATGCGGGTCCTGCCGACCCCAGATCATGAGCAGCTCGCCCTTGATTTCGGGAATCCGGGCGAGAGAGTCGTCCTTCGCCCCCTTGCCGAGTCCGCCCTTGTGGAGATCGGTGGCGTAGAAGCAGGTGGCGGCGAGCACGCCGGGATTCATCGCGGCGCGAAACGCGAGATGGCCGCCGATGCAGATGCCCATCGTGCCGAGCCGGCCGGTGCACTGCGGGTGCCTTGCCAGGTAGGCGAGGGCGGCGCGCGCGTCGGTGTCGTAGGCGACGAGCTCCTTGGTGGTCTTGAGGGCGTTGCCGCGCTCCGCGCCGGCCTGGTCATAGGCGAGGACTTTGCCCGCGAGTTCGAATTCGTGATAGATCTCCGGCACCGCGACGACGAAACCGTGGCCCGCGAGAAACGCGGCCGTGCGGCGGATGGGGCCGGTCACCTGGAAAATCTCCGAGTAAAGCAGGATGCCGGGATATTTCCCGGGCGCAGCCGGCCGGAAGACAAAGGTTCGCATCGGCCCGGACGGCGTGGGCAGGTCGGTGAATTCGCTGTCTATGATTGTCATGGTGTGAAGAGCATCGGAGTTTAGCTAACACCGACGCATGAGCCCGCGCACGCCGAATATTTTGTGGATTGTGACGACGCATCCGCCTGCGTCTCGCTGTTGCGGGACTACGGCGCGATTTTGGGGCGGCGATAGACTGAGTGATTGAGAGCATGTCAGCCAAACCCAACATTCTTTGGATTGTGACGACGCATCCGCCTACGTCCCGTAGCTGCGGGACTACGGCGCGATTCAGGCGAATCGTTGATCCTCTGTGTGGATAAGCGCCATGGCAGCCAAACCTAATATATTATGGATTCTCACGACGCAGTGGCGGGCGTCGGCGACGGGGTATGCAGGCGATCCCAATGTGCGCACGCCGTGGCTCGATATGCTGGCGGCGGAAAGCGTGAACTACACGCAGGCGGTGACGCCGCATCCGTTCGGGCCATTCGCGCGGGCGGCGATGCTGACGGGCGTGCCCTCGCCAAAGAACGGCGTGCGGGATTATTTCGATCCGCTGCCGGTGACGGCGCGGACCGTCGCCCATGAGATGAAGGACCGGGGCTATGCGACAGCGTTTTTTGGCAAATGGCACTTGGGCAAACGCGATCCGGCGGCGCCGCTGGTGGGGGAGGTGCATGCCAAAACGATGGTGCCACCGGAAGCGCGCGGGGGCTTTGATTTCTGGGAAGGATTTGAGGGCGGGTTCCTGCTGAACGATCCCTGGTTGCATGGCTCGCGGCTGCCGGCGCCGGTGCAGGTGAAGGGCTATCAGAGCGATGTGCTTTGCGACCGGGCATTGCAGTGGATAAAGCGGGCCCAGCGGCCGTCTTTCTGTGTGCTGAGTCTTGAGGCGCCGCATCCACCCTACGACGCACCGGCGGACGGAGTGGAGGCGCGGGATCCTGCGTCCATTGTCCTGCCGGCGAATGTTCGCCGCGGCGGCGAGGGAGAGGCCCAGGCGCGGCGGGAACTGGCCGGCTACTACGCCCACATCGCCGCGACGGACCGGGCGATTGGCGCGCTGCTGCGTGAAGTGACCAGGGATGGGGGAAAAGTGACGAGTGACCCTCCGTCGGCAAGGCTCTGGAGGGCAGACGAGGGACCCGCCGTCGCCGAGGCTAAGGCGGGCAAGCAAGAGATAGGTGGGGATCGCACGGGTCGCGGCACGATCGTAGTGTTCACGAGCGTGCACGGCGACATGCACGGGGCGCATGGGTTGTTTCGGAAGGGCTGGCCGTATGAGGAAAGCGTGCGGGCGCCGCTGTTGATCCGGATGCCGGGCGTGCCCGCGCGGCGGGACGATGCGGCGGTCTCGCTGCTGGATCTGGCGCGGATGACCATGAACCCGGAAGGGCCGCTCCCGACCCACGCCGAAATTTCCATGCCGTCGGTGGTGGCGCTGCCGCAGCAGTGCGACCGGGTGTGGCACGGCGTGCGGACGAAAACGCGCAAGCTGGTCCTCAACCCCGATGGCACGCCGTGGCTGTTTTTCGACCTGGAAAACGACCCGCTGGAAATGAAGAACCTCGCCGGCGATCCGGCGAGGGTGGGGGAAATGGAAGAACTCTGGCGATCGGTGGGGTAGGGCGGGACCGCTGGGCCCGCCGTCTGTGCAGAAGGTGGAGCGGCTTGTCCTCAAGACGCTGGTTTGAAGTACGGGGCTAACCCAGCGCATTGAGGGCAATGCGCTCCACCTCGAACGGCGCGCCCAGCGGTCGCGCCCTACCACGAACGTTCAGCCGATCAGGCGTTCGCCGGGAGGTATGGCGGGTGATTTGCCAAACAGGCGGCGGATGGCGGCCTCTACCTCGTGCATCTTCACCGGCTTGCTGATGTAGTCGTCCATGCCCGCCGCCAGGCAGAGCTCGCGGTCGCCCTGCATGGCGTTGGCGGTGAGCGCGATGATCTTGGGTTGGCGGTCGGGCGGCAGCCGAAGGCGGATCTGCCGGCTGGCCTCGAGGCCGTCCATTTCCGGCATCTGCAGGTCCATGAGCACGAGATCGTAATGGCGGGATTCCAGGGCGGCGATGGCTTCCAAGCCATTGCCGACGGCATCGGCGCCGTAGCCGAGCCGCTCCAAAAAGCGCAGCGCGACCTTCTGGTTGACGGAATTGTCCTCGGCGATGAGGAGGTTCAGCGGAAATTCGTGGGCGAGCAGTTGGGTAAACGGAGCCACGGTGCCGCCCGAGGCGACGGCGGCGGTGGGCGGTCCGCTCAAGGCGGCGAGCGCCTGTCGCAGCGCCCCGGTCTTGAGGGGCTTGTAAACGACGGCAAAGGGCAGGCCGTCGGCGGGAGCGGCGGGCGCCGCCTGGCCGAACGGCAGCATGAGCAGCCGGGGAACAGCGAGCGGGAGCAGGGCGGTCAACGGCGCCGCGCCGGCGGTATCCTCGCCATCGATCACGATGAAGGCGGGCGGTTTTTCGAGGGTGGCGGCGACCGTCAGGGCCGCGGTGGCGTTCGGCGCAAACAGGCAGGTGGCACCGAGCGACTCGAACAGTGAGCGGAGGCGCTTCTGGGTCACCGGATTGTCCTCGACGCAAAGCACGGGACCCCCGCGCAGGTTGGCGGGTAAGGGCGGCGCCGCGCTGGCGGTCAGGTTCGCATCGGTCACGGCGAGGATGGTAAAGCTGAAGGCCGCCCCCTGTCCGACGGTGCTCTCGACCCGAATATCGCCGCCCATCAGGGCGCAAAGGCGCTGACAGATGACGAGGCCAAGGCCGGTGCCGCCGTATTTGCGCGTGGTGGTGGAGTCGATCTGGCTGAAGGCCTTGAACAGGCGCTGCACGCGGTCCGGCGGAATGCCGATGCCCGTGTCCCGGACCGTGAATTCGAGGAGCGAGGCCCCGGCACCGTTATGGCTGGCCGGAACCGCCGTGCGCACCTCGATCGTGATGCTGCCGCTGGGCGTGAATTTGACGGCGTTGTTGACGAGGTTGACCAGAATCTGGCGGAGGCGCGTGACGTCGCCGACCACCCAGGCGGGCACGCCGGGCTCGAGGTGGTAGACGAGCTCGATCCGCTTGGCCGAGGCCTGCAGGGCAAAGAGGTCGAGCGTTTCCTCGAGGCAACTCGCCAGCTCGAAGGGCAGGTGCTCGAGGTCCATCTTGCCGGACTCGATCTTCGAAAAGTCGAGGATGTCGTTGATGATGGTGAGCAGGGCCTCGCCGGAGAAACGGATGGTATTGACGTAGTCGCGTTGCTCGGGGGTGAGCTTTGAGTCCATCAGCAGGCTGGTCATGCCGATGACGCCGTTCATCGGCGTGCGGATCTCGTGCGACATGGAGGCGAGGAACTCGCTCTTGGCGCGCGAGGCGGCGTCGGCCTCGGTCTTGGCGCGGCGCAGCTGGGCCTCGGTTTCGACGCGCGCGGTGATGTCCGTCTCGATCGCGATGAAGGTCTCGACCTGGCCGGCCTCGTTGCGCACCGGCTGGATTTCGAGGTGGAGGTGGTATTTGCGGCCGGACTTGGAGTAGTTGACGACGTCGGTGCTGAGGGCCCGGCCGTGCGCCATGGCCGCGCGAATCAGGAGGACTTTGCGGGCGCTGGTTTCGGGCCCGACCATGAAGTCGGCGGGATTGCGGCCGACGACTTCTTCCAGCGAGTATTCCATGACGCGGGTAAAGCTCTCGTTGACCCACTCAATGGTGCCGAGCGGGGAGCCGATCAGGACGGGGTTGTCGGTCTTCGACGCGACGAGGGACAACTTGCGGGTCTCCGCCTGGCTGGCGCGCAGGGCGAGTTCCGCTTCGCGGCGGGCGGTGACGTCCTGCACCGTGCCGACGATGCGCAGGGAGCGGCCGTCCGTCGCGCTCGTGACGGATTTGGAGCGAATATAAACCCAGCGCCACTCGCCGGTATGGGCCCGCACCCGATACTCGGGCTCGATGAAGGTGACGCTGCCGTCGCGCTGGCTGGCGATACGCTGGTGGTAAAGGGGCAGGTCCTCGGGATGAATGAGCGACTGCCAGGCCTCAATGGTCGTCGGCATGCGCTGGTGCTCGTAACCCAGCATGGCCCACAGGCCGGGACTGTAATAGACGTGCCCGGCGGCGACATTCCACTCAAAGATGCCGATCCGGGTTGAATCCAGCGCCAGCCGCAGGCGCTCATCGGAAACTTTCAGCCGCTCCTCGACCCGGCGACGCTCCTCATTTTCAGCCACCAGTTTCCGGTTCGAATGTTCGGCGGTGCGCTGGCCCGTGCGGGCCTTGCGCGCGAGGTGGACGCTGAGACCGAGCAGCAGGGTGATGCCCAGGCCGGCGATGAGCGTGAGCTCGGGCAGAAACCGCCGGTCATTCACCAGCGCGCCGTCAGACGGAGCGAAACTGAGGCGGATGCGGCGGTGGAAGATCGGATACGTCTTGTCGAGCGTCTGGCCGGGGTGGGCCTTCGTGGCCTCGGGCGCGGAATCGAAGAGCGGCTCGGTGCCGATCGTGACGACGACGTGGTAGTCCGAGGTGAGTTTGCGGTTGAGGACGATGCCGGCGAAAAACGGGCGATAGAGAAACTCGGCCGCGACAAAGCCGGCGGGCTGGCCGGTGCGGGTGACGGGCGCATAGATGACGAAACCCTTGCCGCGCCCGTCGATGTCCGTCGTGCCCGAGACGACCGCGGTCTGCCGGCTGCCGGCGTCCGTCAGCGCCTGGCGGCGCACCTCGTCGATCCCGTGGTCAAAATTGAGTGCGCCCTCGTTGTCGTTCTGCGGGTAGACCCAGCTCGTGCGCAAGTCCGCGGTGACCCAACCGAGGGAAACGCAGCCGAGCTGGCGCAGCTCGACAAACTGTGGCGCCGCATCGGCAGCGAGGAGGGCCGGCGTGTTTTTCTGCCCGCTGCCCCAATTGTTGGCGATGCGCTCGACGATCGATTGCTGGCGATCGAGCTCATAATTGATGGTCGTCGCCAGGCCTTCCATCGACGTCTGCGTCTTGATGCCGACATCGGCCGCCTCGCGGGCGCCGAGGCCGATCCAAAGGATGAGCGTGAGGGTGAAGCAGGCGGTCACCGCCGGCAGGGGAGCCCAGCGCGGTGACCGGCCCTCGACGCGGACGGCCTCGCGCCAGGCGAGGAGCAGCAAGGCGGATCCCAGCAGCAACCACGCGAGCCCCTCGACCGGCGGAATGGCCGTGTCGCTGCCCCACTTGTAGACCGCGGGCAGTCCCGCAACGTAGCCGAGCAGCGTGGAGAATCCCACCGAGCCAATCAGGGAGCCGACCACCGCCTCGGTGCTCACCGGCGCGCGCGGGGTGCGGGACAGGCCGCGTGAGACGAGGACGAGCGCGGCGAGCAGGAGGCCGCACGCCGAGGCGAGGGACATCCGGCCGGATTGCACCGTGTCAACGAGCAGGCGGTCGCTGGCCAGCAGCTCGTCGATTTTTAAATCCGCCGCCAGAATGTACTCCACCAGCGTGAGGGCGGCAATGCCCGCGGGCAGTCCGGCGCACGCCACCACCATGCGCGGTGCCGCCAGTTCCTGCCCCAGCAACGCGACGCCGAGCAGAAAGATGCACAGCGAGGCGTTGGCCGTGATCGGGGCAAATCCCGGCAAGGGCTGAACCAGCGCATCGAGATGCAGCCACCAGCCGGCCAGGCCTGAGGCGCCGAGCAAAACCAGGCCGGCCGCCAGCAAAAGCGAGGTGCGTTCAAGCCAGGAGCGACGCGGCATTGTGGGCAAAGTCGCCATGGAGGGGTCCACGGTGGTTAATCGTCCAGCGCGAATCCTGCAACGAGTTTCCGGCCGGCGGGGAGGGCGGTGGTTACTTAGCGCCGCAGGTAATCGGGCCGGGTGGTCGCGGGGGGAGTGGGCGGGGTCGCGGGTTGCCCGGACTTGGTCAGATTGCGCAGGAAGTTGGTCGGTCCGTTCACGAAGGCCCAGGCGGGTTTGTCGAGCTGGCCGGTGAGTTTCACCTCCAGCACGCTGGCAAAAGGGGTGAGCATGGCGCCGAGCAGGATGCTCGGAATGAAGGAGCTTTCCTGAAACGGATTGACGCGCGCCGTGAAGTCGAGCTCATGCCGGTCGAGCGCATAACTGCCATGCGCGTCGATGGCGGAATTCGCCCCGGTCACGCTGATCTTGGAAAAGTCCAGCTTGGTGCCATTGACGTTGAAGCTGGCGCGCGCCGTGGTGAAACGCAGCGACGTGAAGGACAGGAGCTCCGACAGCAATCCCAGCATGCGCACCTCGCCCAAGGCGTCACCGGTAAGCGTGGCGTTGCCCGAGCCCTTGTAGCTGAACATGTCATCGTAAAGCCCCTCGGCCGACACCGCGAGTTCGAGTTTCACGCTGGCCTTGCCCTGGACAAACTTGCCGGGCGCCGGCGCGGGCTGCCCTCTCCGCTTCGCCGCAAACGTCTCCACCGTGCTGATGGCCTGCCCCAGGCTGGCGTTCCGCAGCGTGTAGTCGAAGCCCAGCCGGCGGTTCGCGTCCCGGCCCCAGACGCGCGCTGAACCGCTGCTGACCCCGCCGGCGAAGCCCACCTCGACGTGGTCGAGCACGACCTCATCGTCGTGCACCGTGGCATGGAAGGAGAGGTTGCTGAGCGGAAAATCGTGGAAGGCGAACGGGCCGACGGACTGCGCCGTGATCGACGCCAGCTGGTGCACCCCATCGGGCGAGGCCGCCCCGTCGAAGTGCATGAGCAATTTGACCGACGGCGGATGGGCGAAACGATACGGCTCGAGCACATCCGCCACCACCGGGCCAAAAATTTTCCCCGGGACCTCGAGGGCGATGGTGGAGTCGAAATTCAAGTCCAGGCTGATCAGGGCGAAATTCGCGTCGACCTGCCGGGCGAAGGTGCCCCGGGCCGAATCGGAACCCATCGTGACAAAAACCTCCAGGCCATCGAAAAAATTCGGCCGGATAAACATGATCGTGCGCGCGTGGTCGAATTTCACGCCGTGGACGACGGGCGCGGTGCTGTCCGCAAAGACGAAGTTCGTATTGCGGCGGCCGTCGCGCCACCAGCCCGTGATGTCCACGCTCGCATCGGGCGGCACCACGGGAAACTCGTAGTCCCGGAAGAAATTCGGCCACCACTTGCCAAACCACGGCGCGATGTCGAGCGGACGCAGCCGGCCCTCGAGGAGGAAGCGGTAGGGCAGGGTGCCGCTGAAGTCCTGGTAGAAACTGCCGTGGGCGACGTTCTCCCCGAGCCGGGCGAAGGCGTGGTGCGCGAGGAAGTGCCGGCCATCGAACTCGATCTCGGCCCCGCCGGCATCAATCGGCACATGGTAGGCGTCGATGTGCTCGGTGCGGAAACGCCCGGTGAGCCGCGTGAATTTCCAGCCGGCGGCGAAGGTCGCGTCCACGCTGAGCTGGAGCGGGGCGCCCAACGCGATGAACGGCCGCACGTCATGATGGATCGCCTCGCCGATGGGCTGGAGCAGCGCCGGCGACAGCGCGCCGTCAAAGCGCAGCGCGGCGGTGCCCTGGGCCAGGTCGGTCCGGCCGCGCAGCACGAGCGGAAGGCCGGCGTATTCCGCGAGGATCTCGCCCTCCAGCCGCGGCAATGGGCCGGGGGTGAGCCGTGCGATGAGATTGGTGAAATCGAATCCGTGCGCGGACAAACGCGTGGCGGTGACGGAGGCCTCGCGGGGTTCGTAGGTGTAGAGGGCCGGCTTGAGCGAGCCGCGCAACCGCGCGCGCACGGCTTGCAGGGAAATGTCCCCAGGCAGATGCAGCTCATCCACCGTGAGCGTGAGGGGCGCCATGACCGGGGCGTCGCCCTGGAGGGGAAACCGCGTCGTGACGCGGAGTCCGGTGGCTTGCAGGGCAAACGGCGCCTCCAGTTTCAAGCCGCGGGCGAGCACGGTGACGGCGGCAATGGCGCCCCGCGTATCGGAGGGCGTGAGCTCGACGTGAAGCTGCGGCTGGTCCAGCGCGGCGAGGCGCTCGGTGATCCGGACCAGCTGACGGCAAAGGTCCGGATAGTGGCTGGCGAGATAGTCGGCGACCGGCAGCGGATTGGTCCCGGTCGCCGGGCGCGGGGCCACGTGCACGGAGCCCTGCACCTCGACCGCGATGCCCGCCACCTGGGCCGTGAGGTGCTCGATCAGGAATTCGTTTTCCCGGACCTGAAATGTCGCGTCGAGGTCGCGGACGATGTCCTCCGCCCGGCCGGAGGAGGAAAGCATCGCGGGCACCGCCAGGCTCGCGCCGGACAGCTGCAGGCTGCGCGGCTCAAACCGGCCAGCGAGCAGGGCCCAGGGGTCGATCTCGAGGTAGGCGGTCCGGTTGACGACGACCGGTTCGCTGAACGCGGGCAGCGAGAGGCGCAAGTCCTCGATCAGGATCCGGCCCGACGGCTCAAACCGGGCGTGGCCAAACTTCACCTGCACGTGCGAAACGGCGAGACGCTGCTCAAAATCGCGCAGGACGAAGGCCGGCACGGCGAGCTCGCGCGCGGCGGCGATCCAGATCTCCAGGCCCAGCAGCAGGCCGAGCGCGAGCCACAGGGTCCACACGAGCAGGCTCAGCACGCAGCGGCCGCAAAATCGCGCACTCTGCCCGCAGAGTTTCAGCCAGGGTTTCATCGCAGCAGGCAGGGCGGACGCGGGTATTATTTCTTGGGCTCGGCCGTCGTGGGTGGGGCGGGCTCGGTCGCCGGCAACGCCCCCGGATCGCGGGGCGCCTCGGTGATCGTCCAGAGTGCGTCGAGCAGCGGCTGTTCGATGGAAAACACGGCGTTGAATTCGTTCACCGGCGAGCCGGCGAGCTGCTGGTCGCCGCCCACGCGCCCGGTCAGGAAGAGCGTGGTCACGCTGGTTTGCTCCCCGACGCCGCCGACGAGCATGGCCGTGGCTTCCAGCCGGTAGTGCCAGGGACGCTCCTCTCCGGCGACGGCCACCTTGTCGGCGAACTGGTCGAGGACGAATTCCTTGGCCCGCAGGGTGCGAAGCTGGGTGAGCACGGCGGCGATCGCCTCCGGGTTACGGGCGCCGGCGGGAGGATGGCCGGCCTCGTCGAGGGTGATGTCGAGCAACACCTGGCCGCCGGCGAGATCCGTGAGTTTGAGGGCGGTGAGCCGGGCGCCGGCCGGCAGTTCGCGGAGCAGGCGGTCGCGCCATGCCCGCGGCGCCACCGGCAGTTCGCGCAGGATCGCGGAGTCGACGGCGTAGATGGACGAGCCGGGGTTGGCCGCGGGGCCGAGGCGGGCATAGACGTTGTGCTTCGCGTCCGTGCCGAGCTGGAGGGAGAGCGGGGTGGCGCCGCTGCCCAGGGTGAGGAAGACCTCGCACTCGGGGCGGTTGAAGCCCCAGGCCTCCAGGTCGGCGGCCGTCGGGGCGTCGCTCTTGAAGCCGCTCTTGAAATCGGGCACGGCCAGGCGGGAAAGCTGGTCGAGCAACCGCTGCACGGCCGTGCGGTCGGCGGGCAGCGTCTGCGGCCCGACGGAAGACTCGCCCCGGCGGACGATCTGCCAGGCGGAATTGTCGGCGGATTGCGTGCCGGTCTCGAGGCGCTGCAGGATCAGCTCGGGTTGATTGGGAGCGGTGAGCGTGATAGCCGTGACGGCGGGCGCGTCAAATTCGAGAATGTGGGTTTCACGTAGCGACACCTGGGCGGTGCGCAGGGTGTCCATTAGCTCCGCCGGTCCCGACGGAATCTTGACGGTGAACAACGCGCTGCGGCCCTCGAGCTGGGCGTAATACTCGTCGCGATCGGTCGCGGCGGTGGAGTCGGGGTGGACGAGGCTGCCGAGAATGAGCGTCTCGCGGCGGTTGTTGCCCTCGAGGGAGACGCGCAGCGCGGGGCTGGCCGACGGCAGGACGGCGGGCGGATTGGCAGTGATGAAGGTCGCGACGCGCAGGCCGTTCAGGCCATTGATGGCGAGCTCGGTGGCGGCCTTGCTGGCCCGGGCGATGATCGGAGTCTCGAAGGACCAGCGGCTGCCGTCGCGCCGGAGGCGGATGCGGAGGCTGGCGGGCGCGGCGGTCTGCAGGTTGAGCGAACGGGCCTCGAAGACCGGGATGGTGAACAGGGCGTCGGCGCGAAGGTCGTCCGCGGTGAGCCCGAGGCTGCGCGCCAGGCTCTGGCTGACGACATGGATGCGCTCGCCATCCGGCGAGAGCAGATAGAGGCGAAGACCGTCCTTGGTGATGTCGCCGAGGCGAAGCAGGGTGACCGAGGGATGTTCCGCGGGGTCGCCGGACGTGATCGCGATGGTGAGCTTCGGGTGGTCCAGGCCATAGTCGGCGAGGGACTGGCCGTTTTTGTCGAGGTCGCTGACATTGAAACTCGTCTCGTGTTCGAGGAACTGGAGTTCGGTGAGGATGCGGCTGACCGCGGCGGGATTGGCCGGCCACTCGAGCGGCGCCGTGACGAACCACGTGTCGCCGCGCTTGGCGAGGGCGAGGGTGTGGACGGGATTGCCGCCAGTGATTTCCAGCGAGCGAATGTCGGCGGTTTCGGCGCTGAGGACGCGGCGGCGCGCCTCCGTAAAGTTTTTCTCGATGTTCCAGCGGCGCTCGAACCGGAAGATGAAGAAGAACAGGGCGACGTTCAGGAACAGGAGGACGAGGGTGACTTTGGTACGCATGGTCCGGGAGGGATGAAAGTTGAAAGGGGAAAGTTGAAGGACGGGCGCGCGGCCTGATTTGTCATTCTGAGCGTAGCGAAGAATCCAGTGGGAGTGCGTGGCGGGCTTCGATGTTATCCAACTGGATTCTTCACTTCGTTCAGAATGACAACCGTAGGGCGGAGATTAGCGGCGGCGGGTCCAGTAGACGATGAGGCCGAGGAGGAGGGCGGCGCCGGGAAGGACGAAGAGCAGGCTGCGGCGCAGGCGGGCGAGTTCGCCCGCGCTGAGCGAGAGGGAGAAGCGCTCGACGGGCCGCGCCGGAATGTTGAACTGGGTGTCCCGGTCGACGGTCCAGTTCACCGCGCCGAGGAAGATATTCAGGTTGGCCGCGCCGGCGATGCGGTTGTTCGCGATGAGATCACCGGTCCCGAACACGACCAACCGGCCGCCGCGCACACTGAAGTCGAGGCCGGCGCGCGCGGTGACGCGTTCGGAGGCAATGGCGACGGCCAGCTGGTTCGGAGGTTCCAATCCGGGCCGGTCGTTCTTGATGTCGTAGCCGGCGTTGTATTCGGGCGCGTTGTGCAGCCGGTAGCTGACCTCGCCCCAGGCGCTCGTCGAGGTGACGGCGAGGGTGGTCACGGTCAGGTCATTGCCGAGTTTGCGGCCGGGATCGGGGCGCAGGCTGCGCGCCGGGCCGATCCGCAGGGGCATCTGACGGTCGAGCAACGTTTGCGTAATGGGGTGCGGCAGGAAATAGCGCACGATAAGATCACCCTCCTCCGTCATGTTGTCCGCGCCGGTGTCGTAGATGAGGTCGTCGTCGATGAGGAGGCCCCAGTCGAGCAGCAGATTCGAAAGTCCGGACGGCTGGGCGGGCTCCAGCAGGACAATCATCCGGCCCGCGCCGGCGCCGAGATACTGGCGGAGTTGCTCCTCCTCGGCGGGCGTGTAGCGGCCCTGGGGTGCCACGGCGACGAGGAGGGCGGCGTCGGCGGGAATTTTTCCGCCCGCGGTGAGCTCGAGGCGGTCCACGTCGAAATTTCGCGCGCGCAGCTCATCCCGCAGCATGGAAAGCCCGCGCACCGGGTCGACATCCTCGGGGTTGAGCTCGCCGTGACCGGTGAGGAAATAAACCTTCTTCTTGCCCGGGCTGGAGACGTCGAGGATGGCCGCGGTGAAGGCCTCCTCGCCGCGGAAAGCCGTCTTCACTTTTCCATCCAGCCGGTAGATTTCGCCCAAGGTGACGGTGCGACGCCGGTCGCCGCAGAGCAGCACGATGGTGTCGGGCTGGACGATGCCGAGCTGGTCCGCCTCGCGGCGGCGTTGGTAAACGTCCAGGTATTCGACGGTGATCCGGCGGTTGGCATCGCCTTCCGTGGCATAGGTGTATTCGCGCAGGAGCGCGCTGACGTCGCGGTAGGCCTGGGCGACGTCGGCATTGTCGGAGTTCGGCGTGAGCGTGACGACGATGCGGACCGGGTGCGGCAGAGTCCGCAGGTAGGCCAGCGTCTCCGGCGAGAGCGAATAGCGGCGATGCTGGGTGAGGTCGTAACGCCAGGCGTGGTTGCGCGCGAGGTAGTTGAGGCCGCCGAAGAGCGTGACAAACAGCACGGCCTGCAGCACGAGGTTGAGCGTGCGGACCCAGCGGGCGGTGCGGAAGCTGTCGAGGGCGGGCATGTTTCAGGAATGACGAATGACGAATGACGAATGACGAATGACCAACGGCCAATCACCCATGGCCCATGACCGATGACCCTTGTATGATTTGTCTCCGGGTTTCATGAATGCAGCAGCTTCGCCTCGACACCGAGGATGCTGAAAATGAGCGCGAGCACGGTGCCGCTCAGGTAAAAGAGGAGCTGGCGCGTATCGATGACGCCGCGGGTGAAATCATCGCGATGGATCAGGACCTGGGCGTAGTCCACCGCGAGCTTGGCCGGCTGCAGTGTGTCGCGGTTGAGGATCGAGGAGCCGGCGAGGAAGCTCAGGCCGAAGATGAGGCCGAAGATCATGGTGAAGCACAGGATGCCGGCGACGGCCTGGTTGCGCGACAGCGAGCTGGCGAACACGCCGAGCGCGATGAAGAGCAGGCCGGAGACGGCGATGAACAGGTAGCCGCCGACCAGTGGACCGGGATCGATGAAGCGCACGTCGCCGGAGAATTTACGCAGGATGAAAAAGAACCCCGCGGTTGAGCCCCAGAGGGCGACGTAGAGGAGATAGGCGGCGCCGTATTTGCCGAGCACGACCTCCGTCGTGGTCACAGGCGTGGTCAGGAGCGTCTCGATCGTGCCGAGCCGGCGCTCCTCCGCGAGGCACTTCATCGTCAGCATGGGCACCATGAAGAGCACCGGCAGCCAAAACAGATCGAAGAAATACTGCGCGGGCGACATCTCCTGCGGTGCCTTGCTGAAGAGCTCGAGGATCGTCGTGAAGATGAAGCCCATGAACGCAAGGAACAGGACTGCCGCGAGGTAGGTGCTTGGGCTGACCAGCAGCATGCGGATCTCGTGGCTGAGGAGGGTGAAGAAATGCTTCATGTTATTTCTTGCGCAGGTCGCTGGACTTGACGTCCCAGCTGCGGCGCGTGGCGGCGAGGAACACGTCCTCGAGCGTCGGATTCGTGCGGCGGAGGGAGCGGAGGCGGTAGGATTGCGCGCTGAGCGTGCGGAGGAGCGACTCGCCGAGTTCGCCATCGTTTTCGGTGGAAAGCGTCAGCCGGCGGAAGCCGTCGCCATCGGGATCGCCCGCGGCGCTGACCTGCAGCGAAGGGTCGATCGTGGCGAGCAGGAGCGGCAGCGACGTGGTGTCGCCGGCCACTTCGAGCTCATACGTGGAACGGCCGAGCACCTCGCGGCGCAGGTCGGCGGGCGTGCCCTGCGCGACGACGCGGCCCTGGTTGATGATGAGCACGCGGTCGCAGGTCATCTCGATTTCCGGTAGGATATGCGAGGAGATGATGACCGTCATGCGGCCGCGCAGGCTCGCGATCAGATCGCGCACGATGAGGATCTGGTGCGGGTCGAGGCCGATGGTCGGCTCGTCCATGATGATGACGGGGGGCTCGGCGAGGATGGCTTCAGCAATACCGACGCGCTGGCGGTAGCCCTTGGAAAGCTGGCCGATGATCTTGTGGCGGACGCGCTTGAGGTCGCAGAGCTCGAGCACCTCGTCGATGCGGGGGCCGAGCATGCGGCGCTTGACCTCCTTCAGGCGGCCGCGGAAATAAAGATACTCCGACACGCGCATGTCCTCGGGCAGCGGATTGTTCTCGGGCATGTAGCCGATGTGGCGCTTGACCTCGTTGGGGTGCGAGGCGACGGGCACGCCGCAGATGCTGACGCTGCCGGACGTGGCCGGCAGGTAGCCGGTGAGGATGCGCATCGTGGTGGATTTGCCGGCGCCATTGGGGCCGAGAAATCCGAGGATTTCACCCCGCGCCACCCGGAAGCTGATGTCGTTGACCGCGGTGATGCCGGCGTAGGCTTTGACCAAATGGGAAACTTCGATGGCAGGCGTCTCGGGCATCAAGGGAGAGGGTGAATCAGTGATGGACACGAATAAACACGAATGTTTCGGCGCGCGCGGGGATTTTCAGGCGTTTTTTTCGAGCGTGACCTCGCCGGCCTGGAACCGCAACGGCCGCCCGCCGCCCGCCGGGCGCACGAGCAGGGAGCCGGCGTCGTCCACCCCGGCGGCGATGCCGGTGAACCGCCGGCCCGCCTGGAGGACCGTGACGGGCCGGCTGCGCAGGACATCGTGCTTGTTCCACACGTCGGCGAACGTCCGCCGGTAGTCGCCCTCGACGAACTGGTTGTAGGCGAGCAGCACGCGGCCGATGAGCGCGGCGGTGAAGCGATTGGCGTCGAGCGGGCCGGCGGTCTGTTCGGCGAGGGACGTCGCATGGCGGGCGAGATCCGCGGGCCAGGCACCGGCGGCGCTGTTGAGGTTGAGCCCGAGGCCGAAGACCAGGTCGCGAATCTGGTCGGAGTCGATGCGCGCCTCGGTGAGCATGCCGCCGGCCTTGCGGCCGTCGAACAGGAGGTCGTTGGGCCACTTGATGCCAGGGGCGACCCGGCAGAAATTGGCGATGAGCTCGCAGAGGTTAACGCCCATCCACAGCGTGAACGTGGTCATGCCGGCCGGCGCGAGGGGCGGCCGGAAGGCGAAGCTCGAATACAGGTTGCCGTTGGCCTCGCTGTGCCAGGCGCGACCGAGCCGGCCGCGGCCGCGCGTCTGCCGGCGGGCGAGAATGACGAAGGGTGCCGGCCGGCCGGCGGCGAGCTGACGCGCCGCCTCGTCATTGGTGCTATCCACTTCGTCGAGCAGCGTGATCGAAAAATCGCGCGCCCGACCCTGGAGGTGGGCGAGGATGAAAGCGACGTGCAGCGCGGCCGGACGCTGCGTGATGCGGTAGCCACGCGCGCGCGTCGCCTCGAACGCAAACCCCTGCGTGCGCAGTTTCTCCATGTGCTGCCAGACGGCGACGCGGCTCAGGCCGAGCTTGTCGGCCAGCGCGGCGCCGGACATGAAGCCGGGCTCGCGGGCGAGCAATTCGCGCAGAATGACGAGTTCGGTGCTGGGAGGGGAGGCGGGCGCGGCCACAGTTGAAACTAGAGTGCGTCCGCCTATACTGGGCAAATGTCATTTGAGGAATTTCTCGCCGCCCCCGCGCCGCCCGCGGACGCGGGTGCCGCCCTGAAGGCGCTGTGGCACGAGGCGCACGGCGATTGGGCGCGCGCCCACGCGTGCGCGCAGGAGGACGAGGGCCGGGCCGGCTCCTGGGTCCATGCCTACCTGCACCGCAAGGACGGCGATCTCGCCAACGCCCGCTACTGGTATGCCCGCGCCGGCCGCCCGCCACCGGCCAGCAAGGTCGCCCTCGACGCGGAGCGCGAGGCGGTCACGCGCGAATTGCTGAAAACGTAGGGCGTTTCTGGCCTAGGGAGACGCAGTGGTAGGCCGCCTGCTTGCAGGCGCTTTCGATTCCTGAAGCGTGAGCAAGCCCGTTCGACAAGCTCAGGGCCCAGAGCCTGTCGAGGGGCTCGCTGCCTACCTGCGGACCCACCGCGGATTACTTCCGTGTGTCGCTGATCGGGCTGTCGCTATTCCAGCTGAAGTCGGAGGGGCGGTAATTGGCGCGGTTGCTTTCGCGCATGATGTAGTCGGACGCGGCGGAGTCGCCGGAACGCTTGGCGTTCTTCGCGTCCTCCTTGAGGTCCGCCATGTTATCAAGCCGCTCCTTTTCCTGATACATCAACAGGGACACCGGCCGGTTCAATCCGCCCAGGTTGCCGATATTGAGCCCGATGTAGCGCCGCAAGCCGATGTCCGTCATCTCCGACCCCGTGTGCAAGTCGTGCTCGCGGAAAACGGGCGGTTTCGGCTCCTTCACGACATATTTCGGCAGGCGGATGATGCCGTTCCTCGGCTTGTCCGTTTCACGCAGGTCCGTCTGCTCGTCCTCGGGCTTGGGCTCGACGGGCTTCGGGGGATTGTATTTTGGCATCCCGGTGGCGAGCGTGGCGGCAACCTCGTCCGACATCACGCGCTCGCGCTTGGGCCGGGTGGGGAGAATGCGGTTCTCCGCCGGGGCCGATTTTGCCGGCTCGGCGACGGGCGTCCCCGCGGGCTCGGTGGCCGAGTCGGTGGCTTGGGCCCGGCCGGCGGTCAACAGACCAAGGGCCAAAAGAGGGGTGACCAACCAGGAGACGCGGAGGGCATGGCGCATGACCATGAGGTCACTTTGGTCGCGCCGGGGTTCCCTGCAACTCTGAGAATTAAGACAATTTCGCCTCGCCTCGGGTCGGCGAGCCACGATGGCGGCTGACTCACTCGTCAGGAATTCGGTGCCGTGATGTCCGGCCGGAACGGGTTTCATTTGCCGAAGGGAACACTCACGCTGGCCCCCGCCATGGCGGGGTGGCCGGAACTGGCCTGGGTCCAGCTGTGCAGCGTGCTGCAACCCGTGAGACCGGTGAGAAAGACCCCAACGGCGAACGCGCAAGCCGTGAGGGGCAGGAAGCGGAAACGCATGCGGGGATGAGTCAACCGCGCACCTGGCCGGTTCCCTCGATCACGAACTTGTGGGTGCAAAGTTCGCGCAGGCCCATCGGGCCGCGGGCGTGCAGCCGGTCGGTACTGATGCCAATCTCGGCGCCGTAGCCGAACTCAAAACCGTCGGTGAAGCGCGTGCTCGCGTTCCAATAAACGGTGGCGCTGTCCACCTCGGCCTGGAAGCGGCGGGCGGCGGATGCATCGGCGGTCACGATGGCGTCGCTGTGGTTGGAGCCGTCGCGATTGATGGTCGCAATGGCGGCGTCGAGCGAATCGACGACGCGGACAGCAATGACATAGTCCAGGAACTCGGTGGTGAAGTCGGCGGGCGTCGCGGCGGTGTGCGGGATTTTTTCCCGCGCGAGGATCGCCGCGCTGGCGGAATCGCAGCGCAGCCCGACCTTCTTTTCGACGAGGGCGCGCGCGACGGCCGGGAGGAAGTTTTCCGCCACACTGCGGTGAACGAGCAGCTGTTCGGCGGCGTTGCACGCGCTGGGGCGGGACGCCTTGGCGTTGACGGTGATGGCCTCCGCCATCGCGAGGTCGGCGGCGGCGTCCACGTAAACGAAGCACACGCCCCGGTAGTGCTTGATGACGGGGATGGTGGAATGCTCCGCGACGAAGCGGATGAGGCTCTCGCCGCCGCGGGGGATGATGCAATGGATGAGGGTGTCGAGCTGGAGCAGCGTGGTGAGCGCGGCGCGGTCCGTGGTGGGGATGAGCTGGACGGCGTCGGGGGGGAGCCGGCCCTCCTTCGCCAAGGCTCCGGAGGGCGAGGCGGTCGCTTCAGCCAGCGCGCGTCGAATAAGCTCCACGAGCGCAACGTTCGTATGAAAAGATTCTTTCCCGCCGCGCAGGATGCAGGCGTTGCCGCTCTTCAAGCAGAGGACAGCGCAGTCGATGGTGACATTGGGCCGTGCCTCGTAGATGATGCCGATGACGCCAATCGGAACGCGCAGCTTGCGGATGTGCAGGCCGTTGGGCCGGGTGAAATCCTCGAGCACGTCGCCAACGGGGTCGGGGAGCAGGGCGACCTCGCGGACGGATTTGGCGAGCTGCTTCAGCCGGGCGGGGTTGAGGCTGAGGCGGTCGCGGGCGGCGGGGCTCAGCGCGGCGGCTTCCGGCGAGGCGAGGTCCTGCGCGTTGGCCGCGAGGAGGGTGGAGTGCGCGGCATCGATCAGGTCCGCGAGTTTCGCGAGCGCGGCGTTCTTCGCGGCGGTTGGCGCGGTCGCAAGCACGAGCGACGCGGCGCGGGCGTGCTGCGCGAGGGAGGTGACGAGCTGGACGAGGTCGGCGGACATGGGACCCGAGCTTCTCACGACGCGCCGCCGGGGCGCAAAGGGAAAATCCCGCCCTGGTTGGTCTCCGGGCCGGCCCGCGGCGAAACCCCGGCGAAAACCCGGGCTCAGGCCTGCTTCGGGCGGGCCAGGAGCGCCTCGGCTTGGGCGCGGATCCGCGGCCAGTGCACGTCGGGGATGGCGGCGCCGAGATGCTGGACCGTCTCGGCGCCGAGGATGGAGCCGATGGCGCCAGCGACCGGCAGCGAGGCGCCGCGCAGATGGCCGTAGAGAAAACCCGCGGCCCAGGAATCGCCGGCGCCGGTCGTGTCCACCACGCGCCCGGCGCGAACCGGGGCGATGCGGTGGAGGTGCTTGCCCTGAGCCACCCACGCGCCCTCTCCCCCCATCTTCACGGCGGCGATGCCGCCGAAACCAGCGATCTCGCGCGCGAAATTCTCGTAGGAATCGCGGCGCTGGAACAGCGCGGCGGCCTCATCCTCGTTGGCGAACACGATGTCCACGCCCTGGCGCAGCTGCGCGAAGATCCAGTCGCGGGCGGCGTTCACCACCTCGAAGGAGGCGAGGTCGATGCTGATCGTGCAGCCGGCGGTGCGCGCGGTGCGGATGACCTGCTCGGCCAGGGCGGGATTGAAAAGGAGGTAGCCCTCGATGAGCGCATGGCGCGCGCCGAGGAAGTCGGCGGGTGAAATTTCGTCCGGCGACAGCGTCATGGCCGCGCCGAGGTGCGTCCGCAGGGTGCGCTGGCCGTCGGGCGTGATCAGCGAGAGACAGCGGCCGTTGGGGAGCGCGGCGCGCTTGAAGCGGGAGCCGTCGCCGCCGGCGGCGGTAAAATTTTCAAAGTAGTGCTCCGCGGTGATGTCGCCCCCGATCTTGCCGAGGTAGGTGGTGCGGAGGCCCAGACGCGTCGCCCCCAGCGTGGCGTTCGCCACGGCGCCGCCGGGCATCGTGGCGACCTTGCCATCGACCTTCCTGACGAGCGCGGCGATGTCGGCATCGTCCACCAGCACCATGCCGCCCTTCGCGCCGGCGACATGCTTGGCGAGGAACGCCTCATCCACGTGCGCGAGCAAATCCATGATGGGATTGCCGACACCAATCAGGTCAAAGGTCGGGAGGGACATGGAAGTTAGAATTTGGTCGGGCGGGTCTCTGACCCGCTTTCCGAGATGGCGGGTCAGAGACCCGCCCTACTTGCCGCTCAGCCGCCGCTCACCGTCAGGTTGGTGGCGAGCAGGGGCTCTTCGTCGACCTCGACCAGGATCGAGTAGTCGCCGGCGGCGGGGAACGTGAGATTGCGGATTTCGTTGATGAGGTTGATGCGGTGCAGCGGACTCTGCGACTCGAACGGGCGGTCCAGGAGCACCTGCATTTTGGTCGGATCGAGACCCATCGAGAGGCGCATCTGGTGCTGGCCGGAGGCGCAGTCGGTGAGCGTGAGAAACCAGACCATGAACGAATGGGTGACGGGGAAATGCCGGGCGTTGATGTTCGAGAACACGCCGAGAATGGTGTGCTTGCCCGAGCCTGGGTCGATGTGGACGCCGTCGCAGGTGAGCCAGGTGAGCAGCTGGGGTTTGGATTGCATGGTGGCAGTGGGACGCGGGGCGCAGGAGGGGGCAAATCATTTTGCTTGGAGCGGTGGGGCGGGAGGCGTTAACGACTGGCGCCATGTCGACACCCGTGTTGCCGCCGCATCCCTTGCTCGACTCGCTGGCGAGCTATCCGCCCTGGTTCGTGGCGGCGTGCCTGACGCTGGTGCTGGCGGCCATGATCTGGCTCTTGGCGAAACTGCTGAAATGGGGACTGTACCTGCTCATCGCGCTCGTGCTGAGCGGCGGCCTGGCGGCGACGATCTGGCTGGTGTGGCACTGAATGTTCCGAGGTAGGGCGAGTCGTCCCCGACGAGCCGCACCCATTGATCGGCTCATCCGGCTTGTCCGCCATAGCCTCGGCGACGGCAGAAGGATTCGCCCTACCTTCCGAATCGGCGGGGTCATCCGCCTTCGCCCAAGCTACGGCGTGACAGGGCGACCCCGCCCTACAGTTGCGGCTGCACGATGCGATGAACGCACGCCGATGGTAAATCTGCGCGCGGCAGGCTTTTTCTTGTCACGGCTGCGGGCGCCGCTTAACCCATTCCGGTGAAATACATTTTCGTGACGGGCGGGGTGGTTTCGTCGCTGGGCAAGGGCCTGACTGCGGCGTCTCTCGGCGCACTCCTGGAGCTGCGCGGCCTCACGGTCCGCATCCAGAAATTTGATCCCTATCTGAATGTCGATCCGGGCACGATGAGCCCGTTTCAACATGGCGAGGTCTACGTGCTGGAGGACGGCGCCGAAACCGACCTCGATCTCGGCCACTACGAGCGGTTCACCAGCGGCAAGCTCTCGCGGCTCAACAGCCTCAGCTCCGGCCAGATTTACGAAAGCGTCATCCAGAAGGAGCGGCGCGGCGACTATCTCGGCAAGACGGTGCAGGTGATTCCGCACGTCACCAACGAGATCAAGGACCGGATCTACTCGGCGGCGAAGGACGTGGATATTCTCATCACCGAGATCGGTGGGACGACGGGGGACATCGAGGGCCTGCCCTTCCTCGAGGCGATGCGGCAGTTCGCGCTCGAGGTCGGGCCGAACGACGTGATTTTCCTGCACGTGACGCTCGTGCCCTATGTGGCCGCGGCGGGCGAACTGAAGACCAAGCCCACGCAGCAGTCGGTGGCGAAGCTGCGCGAGATCGGCATCCAGCCCGACATCCTCGTGTGCCGCACGGACCATCCGCTGGACGCGGGACTGCGCGACAAGATCTCGATGTTTTGCAACGTGCCCGTGAAGGCCGTGATCGAATGCGCCGACGTGGCCAACTCGATCTACGAACTGCCGCTCGCCTTGCAAAAGGAGGGGCTGGATCAGCTCGTGGTCGATCTTTTCGGCCTGAAGAATCCGCCATCGAAAAAGAACATCTGGCAGCAGATTGTCGCCCGGCTCCTCAACCCGAAGCACGAGGTTACCATCGGCGTGGTGGGCAAATACATCGAGCTGCAGGACGCCTACAAATCCGTCTACGAATCCATCACCCACGCGGGGATTGCGAATAATTGCCGGATCAACGTCGTCCGCTTCGATGCCGAGGACCTGGAGAAGAAGGGCGGACTCGCGCGGCTCAAGGGGCTCGACGGCATTCTCGTGCCGGGCGGGTTCGGCGACCGCGGCACCGAGGGCAAGATCGCCGCGGCGCGCTATGCCCGCGAGCACAAGATTCCCTATTTCGGCCTCTGCCTGGGGCTGCAGATCGCGGTGATTGAGTTTGCGCGCAACGTCCTGAAGCTCGCCGGCGCCAACAGCACCGAGTTCGAGGCGAATCCGCGCCACCCCGTCATCAACATGATGGAGGAGCAGAAGAAGATCATCGACAAGGGCGCGACGATGCGGCTCGGCAGCTACGAGTGCGCCCTCACGCCCGGCACGCATGCGGCGAAGGCGTATGGCACGGCGAATGTGCGCGAGCGCCACCGCCACCGCTACGAGGTCAACAACGCCTATGTGGACCAGCTCAAGCGCGCCGGCATGATCGTCAGCGGGATCAATCCGCGGCGCAATCTCGTCGAGATTATTGAGCTGAAGAACCACCCCTGGTTTGTCGCGGTGCAGTTCCACCCGGAGTTCCAGTCGAAGCCCAACCGGGCGCATCCGCTCTTCGCCGCCTTCATCGCCGCGGCGATCAAGAACCAAAAGCCCGGGAAGCGGTCGAAGCCGGCGAAGAAAGCCAAACGCTGAATTTCGAACCGTTTTATCACGGATTACACGGATTCGATCCGGATAATGCCTCGATCCCCCATGCAATTTTTTATTCAGGATTTATCATCCGTGCCCATCCGTGAAATCCGTGGTTAAAAAATCAGGAGTTTTAGTCTGGTTGCCGCTCTGCGGTGCCATGTAATTTGTGGTTCTCATCCGCTGATGCTCTTTGACCCAAAAAAACTGCTGCTGATCGCCGGGCCGTGCTCGTTGGAAAACGAGCGGGTCTGCCGCGCCGTGGCCGAGGGACTGGTGAAAATCGGCAAGCAGCACCCGGAGCTGAAGATCATATTCAAGGGCTCGTTCGACAAGGCCAACCGCACCTCCGCCGCCGGCGCCCGCGGCACCGGGCTGGAGGAAGGCCTCGCGCTGCTCGCCCTCGTCAAGCGCGACTACGGCTTTCCCGTGCTGACCGACGTGCACGAGCGCGAGCAGATGAAGGCGGTCGCCGCCGTGTGCGACGTGATCCAGATCCCGGCGTTTCTCAGCCGCCAGACCGATTTGCTGCTGGCCGCCGCCGGGACGGGGCGCGTGGTCAACGTCAAGAAGGGCCAGTTCTTGTCGCCGCAGGAAATGGTCTACGTCACCGGCAAGCTGCGCGAGGGGAAGGCGAAGGAAATCTGGCAGACCGAGCGGGGCACAACTTTCGGCTACAACAACCTCGTCGTGGACATGCGCTCCTTCCCCATCATGCGCCAGAACGGCTACCCGACGATTCTCGATGCGACGCACAGCGTGCAGCTGCCCGGCGGCGCAGACGGCAAGAGCGGCGGCCAGCGGGAGTTCGTGGCGCCGCTGGCGAAGGCCGCGCTCGCCGCGGGCGCGGACGGACTGTTTCTGGAAACGCATCCCGACCCGGCCAAGGCGATCTCCGACGGGCCGAACATGATTCCGCTGGTCGAGCTGCCCGCGCTGCTCGCGAGCTGCGTGGCCGTGTGGAAAGCCGTCCGGAAGTAGCACGGGTCTCCGGACCCGTGAAGGTGAACTCAGCCCACTGGGACCTTCGAGCTTTGTCGCTTTGATCAATTCCAGCATCACGGGTCAGCAACGGTCTTTCAGGCGAGGATAAAATCAGGTTTTTTTAGGAGGTGGT
>OCZT010000589.1_pt1 | contig 36386 bp, 30 predicted proteins | sample 1539031 | NCBI WGS metagenome assembly OCZT01 (sample SAMEA3539308, study PRJEB22396) | soil metagenome | biome: tundra; feature: field; material: soil | place: USA | collected 2010-05 | depth 0.15 m | reverse complement strand
ATACATACATACATACATACATACATACATACATACATACATACATACATACATATACTAATAATTATATCAAAAATACATTTATCAAATAGTTAGTATGGTTTATTTGTAAAATAAAACCGTTTTTTTGAGAAAAAAGAAACCATTTGGAAGTTTTGCTAACTCCAGCTACTAGACCATATAATAAAAATAAGCAGGGAAGAACAACCTATTGAAAATGGGTCCGGTTAGAATAAAAATATTAACTAGTCGAAGACTCTTAACTTTCTCTACCAAAAGCAAACTTTTTTAGAAGCTGTGCCCTAATGCCATCTGCATCATTGATCGCTATATCAACAATCACATTTTGATTCTCAGATACAACATTCGTTTTTCTATATACACGTCTTCCAAAGTCTTCACTGAAGCGCCTTTCTAAGATAAACATACAAACCTGGCAATTTCCAGCTTTAGCTTTATCGTTCATTTTCTGTAATATCCTTAGAGCTCCTTCAGCATTCTGTTGTTCAATATGTTTATAGAATTCAAAGTACTTTCCTGAAGTTGAATCTCTTCCCAATTTCATCCATTGATCGAAAGTCTGATAAGTAATTCCGGCTGCTGAAGAAGCCAAAGCATGAGTTAATCCAAGAGATACACCATCACCGATCTTGTGTTGTATTTAAGGTGTGAGTTTCGAAGGGCGTGGCATGATAACACAGTTTTCACTTCTTATAATTAATATAAGTGAATCTTGTATTTATCATTTAGTTAGTTTCCTTTGATACAAAGCCGACGTTTAGACTAGATTAATCAACGATAGCCATTTTCAGCCGTTCTGAGCAATCTTTAGTGGTATGACGGGAGGTACCAACTTTAGGTGAAAACCCCACCAATGACCCAATTATAAATCGTTTTTCCGACCAAGTTTGACTCCCCATGATTAAAATGACACTGCACGATAACTACCCACAAGATATTTTTCATATACTTTCATTATTTTGTGATGATATAAATAAAGTTTGTTAATTAAAGAAACAAACCCAATAAACCTTGACTTATGAGAACTACATAGCAAAAAATGATCTGTTGTGGGGCGATTTAAGGCATTTCCCTGAATGAGCTAAGGATTAAATATAGGGTAAATTATAAGCATGTGTAGGGCTTGAGATTAAGTCATTTATTGGCTGTGTGGAAAGGCTTCTAGCTATTATAATTCATGAGATTAGAACCACATAATATTAGAGCTAATTACTTTACGTTTGTACAATATATTCATAAAAGTAGATAGGGAAGTAAATCAAATTATAATTAATAAATTTTCCAGCATTTTAAATGGGATATGCTATCAACTATGGTATCCCCTTCGCCTGCAGCTCAAAAGATCAACTTTTTTGACATTTAAGATCATCTGATAACTCAAATTAATCAAAAACTAAGTAACTGATGTCTTTTGAAGAAACTGTGATTGTTATTTGCATGTTCGATGACAAAATTAAAATGAAGCAAGCAGCACATTTATTGTTAAAGTCATTATTGGTGATATATTTTTAGTATTTTCATGGACGATTTGCTTTGTTTCACTACGTGTAATGTTAAATGATTCGGAGAAAATGTGAGCTAAAGAAGATAATGGGAATAATATATACGAGAGTAAATAAGAAGGGATTTAAATTGATGATAATGGATCATTTTAGGAAGTGATTGCTCTTACTGTTTACTGTGATATTGTACACGAAGGATGATATACTATGTTAAAATAAAGTCTTAAGTTTATTCTTTCTTAGGAAACTCTATAGATGAATGAGGAAAATAAAAACCTGAGAAACAGCACTGACCAGGAGTTAGAAAAATATAGATTTCTTCTCCCCCTTATTACTGTTATTTTAATAGGAACTCTTGGATTCAGCATAGTTTTCCCATTTCTATTATTTTTGGTTAAGAGGATGGGAGGCAATGCTTTTATTTACGGGCTGGTTACTTCTATGTATCCGACATTCCAGCTGATAGGGGTTCTCATTTTTGACAGATGGTCTGATATATATGGACGTAAAAGAATCCTCCTCTTATGCCAGTTAGGGAACCTGATTTCATGGATTATCTTCCTTGTGGCTCTTTATCTCCCTCTTATAACCTTATTTAAAGTTAATTTCAAAACCTTGGGAACTTTTACCATTACAGTACCTCTAGCAATTATCTTCTTTGATAGGGCTTTTGATGGGCTGTCTGGAGGAAATATTTCTGTAGCTTATGCGTATGTGGCAGACATTACCGAAGAAAAGGATAGGAACCGTAACTTCGCGAGAATAGCCATTACCTCAAATCTAGGTTTCATAATTGGCCCTGCTCTTGCAGGTATTTTGAGTGTAACAGATTATGGATACGCAATTCCTGTGGTTGGCGCAATAACAATTTCATTTATTGGAGTCTTACTTATAATATTTTATATTCCAGAAAATAAGGAATGCGCTATTAAAAAATCTGAGAACATTTAGGAAATAGGAAAAATCTATGGGTACTTAATAAAGGAATGCAATAACACGCAAATCGCCTTCAAATAAGTTTTTAAACTTCCAAATATTTCCTATATGCTTTGCCTATACTTTCTGCTTTTTCTGGGGCCCGGCATTTTCCACACAGCTTTTCCTCTGCATGCGATTGCAGCCCTATACTGGAACATTTCACAAATGAGAATCTACTTTATGGTTTTGGGTGTCCTTTTGATAATCGTGCAGGGTACTGTGCTTCCCAAGGCTTCAAAAAGATATTCAGATTCGACACTCATAATTTTTGGGAGCCTAATACTCGGCACGAATTTTATACTTTTAATCCCTGGAAATCTCTTCCTTACATACTTAGCAGTGGGATTTTATGCACTTGGAAATGGGATTATGTGGCCCTCCTTTCTCTCACTTCTGTCTAAAATTGCAGAAGGAAAATTTCAGGGTACGATACAAAGTTGTGCAAGTAGTTTAGGATCGCTTGCAAGAGTTGCAGGGCTAATTCTTGGAGGCTTATTATATGAATTACTTGCGGGAAAAACCTTTTTAGTTGCAGGTATGATAATTTACGCTGCTTTTTTACTCAACATCAGGCTCAGGCATTTTGAAAAAGAACTGAAATAGTGAATCCCTAAATATACTTGAAAAAGTATTTGATGATCTTTTTTTGGCTTGTAGAAAACGTCTTTTGTACAACTTATAAAACAATTTTAACCGAATCTTATAACATTGGATCTTAAGATTCAAATTTAGTCTTACGATGCAGGTTTAGATAGGATTTTTGCAAAGACGCTATTTTGTAAGCTTAAAAGGGAAGTTGTTATTTTGGCCTTTATTGGTAGAGCCCTAGGTCACCGTTTTTACTTTATAATTAATATTAATTAGTTTTGTATTTGAATATTTAGTTCGTTCTGTTTTACATAGAAGCGGAGTTTATATCTATCAAATTTAAGCCGTTTTATGGCTATGTGGGCTGTTGTTTTGAATAGGGCAAAAAATTTCCATCGGATTTCAAAAAAAAGTATCACTAGTGAGCTCAGCTTAAGTAGTTTTTTCTACAAAATAAATCCCCATGATTTTGCTGATATGGCACGATAGGTGTCTTCGAGAATTATCCCATATATTTGTATTACTTTAAAAGTATATAAATTGAGTTTAAAAATATATTTGTATTTATCAAACAGAAAGCCATCGTTTAAGGTATTGAAATTGAATTGTTCTAAAGTAATTGCCATAGCTTTAAGATTTTAGCTAATCTTATCCACAAGATAATTCGAAAGAAAAACTAATGTTGGGATTTAGATTAAGCTATCAAAACATAAACAGAATATTGATCAGTAAAATTGTTGACTCTACATCTTGTTTTTTTGTGATTATGTGAACGATATAGAGTCAATCAGAACTTACAGATTTTTAGGTACATTACTTACATAGCGGATTTATTTAATCCATTTAGATAAAGTATTTTTATCGTACCAAGCTTCTAAGGTGCGGATTAATTTCAATTGCTTCATCATACGCTTTTACTGATTCGTCATATTTGTTTAATTTATTCAGAGCATTTCCTTTATTGTACAAAGCTATTGAATTTTGTGGATTAATTTCAATTGCTTTGTCATAGACTATTATTGCTTCATCATACTTGCCTAAATCATCTAAAGCAATTCCTTTATTGTCCCAAGCCTTAAAATCATGTGGATAGATTTCGATTGCTTTGTCATATACTTTAATTGCTTCGTCGAATTTATTTAAATTATCTAGAGCAACTCATTTATTGTTCCAAGCTTCTGAATACTGCGGGTTAATTTCAATTGCTTTATCATACGCTTTTACTGATTCGTCATATTTTTTTAATTTATATAGAGCGTTTCCTTTATTGTACCAAGCTATTGAATTTTGTGGATTAATTTCAATTGCTTCGTCATACGCTATTATTGCTTCATCGAGCTTACCTAAACTGCTTAGAGCTTTTCCTTTGTTGTCCCAGGCATACGAATCTTGCGGGTTAATTTCAATTGCTTTGTCATAATCTTTTATTGCATCTTCATGTTTGTTTAAATGATTAAGAGCAAGTCCTTTGCCATCCAAAGCATCTGAGTACTGCGGGTTAATTTCAATTGCTTTATTGTATGCTTCTCTTGCTTCATAGAGTTTATTTAGATAAGATAGAGCAAATCCTTTATTTTTCCAAGCATCTGAATCTCGCGGGTTAATTTCAATTGCTTTGTCATAAGCTTTCATTGCTTCATTGAACTTACCTAATTTCCCTAAAGCAACTCCTTTATTATACCAAGCATCTGAATCATTTGGATTAATTTCAATCGTTTTTTCATAGGTTTTTATTGTTTCATCTGATTTATTCAAATGATCGGAGAAACTCCTTTATTGTACCAAGCATCTGAATCATTTGGGTTAATTTCAATTGCTTTATCATAGGCTTTTATTGCTCCAATGGATTCATTCAAATTTGATATATTGTTGCTGCCGGAGTTAGGAATGTATGCAAATGGTCCCGCACCTGCGATACTCACTAGAATTAAAAGCATCACCATAGTAATTGCCAAAGTCATTATGATGGTATGCCCTTTACTTACATTATCATATGTTACTTTGTTCATATCAGGTCTTCCGATGTTGTGTCCTGCACTGATGATGGAAAATAACTAAGCAAATGTGCAAGAATTAATACCACATTATCTAAATAAAATTAACCTGCTTAAACATTTTATTTTCCAATTTATTAAACAAATTTTGATATTAGTTTTAAAATTTATCTGAACTTTCAAAGCTCCATAAATACATTAACTTTTTAAATTGAAAGAAGCTATTCTGAAAAAACTCTTACTCTAAATTAATATAAGCTAAAAAAGCTACATTTGAATGTGAGTACAACTACCCAAAAAACTTGATATGAGATCTTTGATGGAGTCATGTTGTTCATCGGAAAAAGGCTTTCAGCTATTATAATCATGTAACAGGACCATGCAATGTCAATAATAATTAGTTTAAGTTAGTAGAATATATTCATAAAAGTATATAATCAGCTAAATTAAATTATAATTAATAAATTTCCCTGTATAATTTAATTAAATATTCGATCGAGCTGCAGGCATCTCCTTCGCCGCAGCTCACAAGATATATTTTTTGATATCACATATCTGTTGGATCACTTAAAAATTGTTAAATAATTTCGATCGGTAAAACAATATCATTCTCTTTTGCAATCTAACCGCTTATGTAAAATAATAAGAATCAATATTTCAAAAGCTTATTAACCTAAAGAAATTAATTTTCTCTTTTGAAAGCTACTGAGAAAGAAAAGAAAATGAGATATATTAGGCTCTATGACTATTCGTTCATGTACACTTCTGATTACAAATATGTCTCCCGCCGTTTATATTCCCAATAGCCCCCAATTAGTCCCGCTATTTCCCCATTATACTCCCATTAAAAATAATATAAAAACAATAATAAGGGGATCAAAATCTTAAAAAACAAGGGAATTATGTTCCCAAAATAAAAAAATGATATATGATTTTTTAAAGTAATATCCGAAATATTAGAATGTCAAAAAATGTAAGTTTCTATTTCTTTCTTGCATTTTCGGGGTTTTAGGAACAAAATATCAACTGATTACGTTTTAGGGAGGATAAAACGGGAATGTTTTGGAATAAATGGGAATATTCGGGGAATAAAAGAATCAGTTGTCTTTGTACCCTGATCAGGCGTCATTCAAAAAGATGAACTCCTTATCAAAGAGTGGCTAGATATTAAACTTTGAAATCATAGACCCATCGGGATATTTATTATAATATTCTTTTATTCGTTACTGTAGTTTGCTGCATCTGTAGAGATCAAGCAAAGAAAAATGATCAGAAAAGGAAAAATATGGGCAAATACAGAAATCAGCGAGAAAGATATGGGCAGGATTCCTGCGAAGATAAAAACTGCTAGATAAATCGTAATCTTTTTTAGTAAGCCTGTATAGCTGAGGGGCATTCTCATCTTTTATCTAAAGGTCTCTTTTAAAGTGGTTTAAATCCTTGTTTTTTGCGATAATCACTGATCGCACTGTGTATAGCTTCCCTTGAAACTACTGAGCATTCAAGCTTTCCGGGAGGCAGGCCCTCAAGAGCTTCGGCAACACCCTCATTTGTGAGCGCACAAGCCTCTTTTAGGGTCTTACCTTTTATCAGTTCTGTTGCCATGCTGCTGGCTGCAATTGCTGCTGCACAACCAAATGTCTTGAACTTTACGTCCTCGATTCGGTTATCTCGAATTTTTAGAAAAATCTTCATGTAATCTCCGTGTGGATTTCCAGCTTCTCCAATGCCGTCAGCATTTTCAATTTCCCCAACATTTCTTGGGTTCATGAAATAGTCCATGACTCTTTTATTATACACAAAATCACCTCGATTTCGATATTATTATTTATTTCTAATCATCTCTCACATATCAATATTTTTAAATTCCATCAGTTTCGAAACCATTAATACAAATCAGAAGAATATCAAAAAAGGTCTTGGAGATAATGTAGTGGTTGATTATTACTACGAAAGGTGACCTCACTCCTGATATAGACACAGTTTCTTTACTTTCTGTATCTTCTGAATTATGTAGTAGCGCTTATAATAACTTATCCTGATAAATCAAATTATAGCTATCAAAAAGTTCACGATACATTATCTACGGTGAAATATATTCTACCAGTAATTTTGGATCTGCGAGCAATCGTATAAAGGTTAAAAATACAAAATTAAAAATCTCTCAAAAGGATATTATTTTTGATCACGTAACCCTAAGTAAATGAAAAGTAACAGTTTACCTTTTATTTGTTACCTCAAATAATCCTATCCAAATCTTTCTTGCTAGTTTTGGTATCTGTTCCTATTTTTCTTTCTATGATCTACTATTCTTTGATTTTAAAAATAGCTTCTGATATCATCAAAATATTTATTTTATTCTACCGCTAAAAACATGCTTTATAAGCTTGTAAATGAAGGTAAAGTAGATAAAATAAAAATTGAAGGCGACAGTTATGGGTGGCAGAAAGTAAAAGGTGATTAAAGTGAGTTTTATTGACAGTTACAAACAAGAAATTAGTCCATAATTCGCGTTACAAATGATGCCAAAATTAAAAGAAGATTATCTCCAACATCATCCATGTAAATGGGAAGAAGTTAGGATACAGCTTTAGAGTATCGCAAGTGCACGCGTTGAAGATTGTTCCCCGTCAATCAAGAAATATTCTTTATTGTGCACTCCGATACTACTTGATAACGAAGACACCCCAGAATATTTCACGGTATGTGACAAAATAATGGAAGAGCAAATAGCTGAGTTTGATCAACAACTTGGTATTACTCATGAATTGGGTTGTACTATAATGAATATAGACTGGAATGCAGAAGTAAAAGTTAAGCTTTTGCACGTGACTTCAGAAATTAATTATGGGAATAAATTGTAAACATTTAATTGAAAAATTTATCGATTTACTATAACTTCTACCATGCTGCTTTCTCGCTTAATTACAGCCGGCTTTGCACCTAAAGTACCCTTTTCGCTCGACTTTAGGTGCAGAAACTGGACTTTAGGTGCAAAATCAAAATTAGATAGTTTTTTGTATAGCAGGTAGTTTAAAATTAGAATGATATGTGGTAAAATATATTAAGAATGTAATTAAATTTGTTAACAAGAGAATTTGAGATGTGATTGAAATCCCATCTCTGTACGAAAATGCTATTTCCATACAAAATGCTATTTCCATACAATCTTCTGTAGTCTACTCTCACCTTATCTCTAACCCAATCAAAAATCAGGTGGATTATATAAGCTATCATAGTATCGACTATAATTTCAAATAAGTTCATATCGTTTTTCTCCTGATTTCGATATGGGGGAACTAAAAGTTCCCGAAAAAGAAGTAATTAAGTTGATATATATACAACTCGAATAAATTTAACCAAAATTGAGCAATAGAGAATAAGAATGATCTCTAACAAAATAGCCTAAAAATAATAGTTCAAAATACCTATATTTTTAGGTAAGTTTATAATGGAGTTAATTTTTTGGTTCCGTTGCAAAAATAATATTTCTGCATTTTAACACTATAATTTTCACCTTTATGTGTCATTTTCTTTTTAATTAAAATGATTAACTTTCCTAATTGTGAAGGTTTTTTCTGATTTTGCAAGGGAGCCAGATTTTTTGCAACGGAACCACAAAAGAACATCAGTGGCTTGAAGCTCATCTGTGCGTAGGTGTAAATACTAATATATTAACTTCTATTACCACAACTGATGGAAGTAGCGATGATTCTCCACAATTTAGCTAATTGATTAAACAGACATCGGAAGGTTTCACAATCAATGAGGTTTCTGCGGACTTAGCTTATTCGTCCCGTGAAAATTTAGAAATGGTAAAGAGTATTGGGGCACAGTCATATATCCCTTTTAGGAAAAATGCGACTGGAAGAGCAACAGGCTCAGCCATGTGGAAGAAGATATTTCATTACTTTCAGCTTAACCGCGGAGAGTTCATGGAGCATTCTCATAAGAGAAGTAATATCTAACCAACAAATGCAGCTATAAAAAAGAAGCTCGGAGATACTTTGAAATCTAAAAATAGAGTCACTCAGGGAAATTAATTGTTGTCAAAAATAGTGGCAGACAACTTGACGGTAGTAATTCGCGAGATGTACGAAAATGGAATCAATCTTGAGTTTTTATATACTAAATGCTATAGAAAAAAATTGGTTCCGTTGCAAAAAATCTGGCTCCCTTGCAAAATCAGAAAAAACCTTCACAATTAGGAAAGTTAATCATTTTAATTAAAAAGAAAATGACACATAAAGGTGAAAATTATAGTGTTAAAATGCAGAAATATTATTTTTGCAACGGAACCTCTTTTGTCTGTCCATGTTTCAACCCCTTATATACACGAGATGTTGTAGTTCTAAATCCTGTAGAATCTACAATGAAATCCGTTTCTAATCCTACTACCGATAATGCAGATAAGAAAACTAATTTACGTAAAATTTGAGTGATATGTGATTTGTTTAGGAGTTTCGAAGGAGCACTAAAATGTGGTGCATGCTAGATCTGTCCTTTCTCAGATGCATTCTGGAAGAGACTATATGCTCGGCGACTGGATAACTGAAAATATACCTTTTGACTCTGCTTCAAATATCCTCTATCTCTGTAAACAGTTTCATTTTTTCTGATAAATTTATCTGTAAATCATGAAGTAATGAAGTTATTGGTTTGACTCTTCTGATCAGCTAATAATCTCTGTCTATTATACTATAAAGTTTATATCCCAATTGTAACTTATCCCCCTTTTTACCAAAGTATATGATGCTTTTCCTAATTTTTATTTATCTTCTCGAAGGTTATCAAGTTTTGCATGTCCAGGATCTGAATAGATAAAATTATATACTAAATCATCCTTTTTGATTTTCAAAACTCAGGTAATCAAGTTGGCTTTGCAACTGTCTTAATATCATATTTTCTTTGTAATTCTAATTTTTTTGAATTATCAGACGTTGGTATTATCTAACATTTACTAAGAAAAACCAAGGAATGTCCTAAAAGAAATTATATCAGTAAACAATTTATCAATTTCAAAGTAGGAAAAATTATGATATTTCTGTTAAAAAGCGTTTTTTAACGCAATGATTACGTCAGTTTCAGATCTGGCTCGATAAATTTTTTGTTAAAACATATGGACTCAAAAATGGTACGAAAAATTTTCCAATAAATTAAGGACTTAATTTCAACAAGTTTGCCTCTTATTGATTGAACAAGCTTATATATTTCTTTAAGAGCAAAATCAGTATACATTTTCATGATAAAAATCATTGTTCAGGGATTTTAACTAGCAATACTCAAATGTATAAAAATCTATCAAAATTTTTCTAATATTTGTAGCTACAGTCGTATCTATATTGTGCTTTTTGAATATTCAGGCCAGATCCATTCACTGTCTTTCAGAGTTAGAAACCAAAATATTAAATATAATTCATTCAAATAACTATCTAAAAAAAGTACGAAGTGTGAAAAATGCATAACCATCTCAAGGATACAGTAAAATTTGAAGTCAGGAGAGTAAAGAAGAGGAGTAGGAAACTCTACCCATTCCTGAACTTTATTGAATATAAACTATTGATGCTTGTTGATTTATAAAATAAGGTTCAAAAAAATTAATTTGGAAAATATTTTTAAAGCAACAATTGTCAAATTAGATTAAGGATTTTAAGAGCGAATTTAAGACCCTTTTTTTTAAGAGGATCAGATAATAGAGCACTAAATCCTTATTGTTAATTTACTAATACATGATTATTTTGCGAGGTTATAATTTTGGTTAACTATCTTAAGGGCGCAATAGTTACCACACATGGTACAAGCGTCTGTATCTTCAGGTGCTCTGCTAGCCCTGATTTCTCTTGCGTACTGCGGGTCGATTGAAAGGGAGTACATCTTTTCCCAATCGAGTTCTCTTCTGGCTCTACCCATCGAAAGGTCCTGTTTTCTTTCTCTGTCTGGGTACTTTACCATGTCCCCTACATGAGCTGCAATCTTAGCTGTTTTGACTCCCATGACGACGTCTTCGATGTTTGGAAGGGCAAGGTGTTCTGCAGGAGTCACATAACATAAGAAGTCACATCCATGTGATGCAGCTACCGATGCACCGATTGCTGTCACTATGTGGTCGTAGCCGGGTGCGATATCAGTTACAAGTGGACCAAGCATGTAGAAAGGTTTGTGCCCACTCATTTCCTTCATGAGTTGTACATTTGTTGCGATCTGATCGATTGGAACGTGCCCTGGGCCTTCGACAATGACCTGCAGTCCCCTCTGGTGGGCCTTATCTGCTAGTTCGGCGTTGATAATCAGTTCTTGGATCTGTGCCCTGTCGGTTGCATCGTGTACTGCTCCTGCTCTCATCCCATTTCCCGTGGAGAGTACAACTTCGTGTTCCTTGAGAATCTCAGTTAGATAATCAAAGTTAGCATATAGGGGATTTTCCTTTTCGTTGTGAAGCATCCAAGAAGTCATGAATGCTCCGCCACGAGAACAGAGCCCACCATACCTCCCATGAGCTTTGAGTCGATCCATAGTGATATTGTTAATTCCTGTATGGATTGCCATGAAGTTGGTCCCGAGCTTTGCCTGATCTTCAGTTGCCTTGAAGAGTTCTTCTCAGTCATATGTACTATTGAACCATACTTCCTTGCGGCCTCAATGAAAGCTTGGTATAGAGGTACAGAACCTACAGAAAGGGAGATACTGTCAATTACCTTTTTTCTGATTGCTAGGAAATCTCCGCCAGTTCCTAACTCCATAAGAGTATCTGCTCCAGCGGCTTCCGCGGCTTTTGCTTTATTGATTTCCATATCTACATCAACGATGTCTGAGGATACACCAATGGATGCATTGACTTTGGTTCTGAGTCCTTCTCCAATTCCGCAAATTTTTACTTTCCTGTAGGGGGAAGTTGGAATGACGATTCTTCCAGCTGCAACACCACGGAGGATAAATTCAGGGTCAAGTCCTTCATCCTTTGCAACGATCTTCATCTCGTCTGTAATTATTCCTTTTTGAGCATCTTCTACAATTGTCATCTTTAGTACCTCAAATATCTTTTATAAGTAAAATCTCATGCAATCCACTTCCTTAAGATGTACACAAGAATGTCATCTATTTCCTCAATGATAGTAGATTAAAAAATGAATCTAACTTTCAATGAATAAATAGTGGACAAATAGATTCTACATCTGTGTGTATGTACAGAGCTTCGGATGCAATAATTAGATTTCAGTAAAAGATTGTGAAATTGAATCATAAAAGTGTGTAATTATATATAATACTATTTAAAAAATTGATTTTAGCATTAATCAACTTTACTTTACTTCTATAATTGCAGATATCGAAACTGCAAGATATATAAACAAGTTGGAGTTGTCAAATTAAATTCATTTTTACATGTATCAGAATTTATTTATGTTTAAGTGCCGGGCTATTCTAAAAATTTTCACTCACGATTTTTGTTTCTCCAATTTTATTCTTATAGTCTACATAGTAAAAATTGAGCACTTAATAAACTTAGAAAAATATATTTATCATCAAGTGTGTTTATTTTTTAGAATTTATAATGCAAATTAATCACTGAAACGCATTGAAAGAACAGTAATATCGTTTCTATATTTCCTATATAGGTGTTTTTCATATTTAGGTGGTTATGAAATATTGAAGATCTAAGGAAAGATTGAGAAAATAAATAAGGAAGAAAAATCTCTCCGATTAAATCGGTATACTTTTCAAGAATAACAACTTTGCAAAAATAATAAAAATAAGTTAATTAATAAAGGAATTTAGGATAAATTCAATGGATAATGCCTCCCTACTTATGCTTTAGGGCCTATTATCCAGCTCACATTTCTTCCATTTTTATTATCTGTTGATGTCTCGTAGAGTATTTTCCCATCGTGTATATGACATTCACAGGAATTTGTGACTTTGTTTTCCCTTCCTACATATTTGAAATGTAATTTGCAGTATCCTTCTGAGCAACTTAACCCATACTTGATCCAACCCTCTATATCAGCTCCGCCTTCGCAACTTCCTTCACACGCTACGAGTTCGATCTCCTTTTCTTCATAGGATTCTATTTTAGCTGGAGCTTGATGGCCTTTTTTGTATTTTCCTTTCTCTAGTTTCTGGGCCTGAAGCACAAAATCCTCACATGTGTTATTTAGAATCTTCAACCGCAAACCTTCTAACATTTCAGTAGTTTCTTCTCCTGACATTATTAATTACTCCTTTAAATACAGGATTCGTATTAATACTCTAATATTATGTTGTCTCTAAGAAATAAAAAAGTATCTCAGTTATTATGTAAAAGTTAATCAGAATAAATTTTTGAAAGAATAGAAGAACATGAATAAATTGAAAGCCTGAAATCAAGTTCTTCTGGAAAATGTTATATGCTACTATATTCAGTCGGTGAAGATGCAAGATTTTTGTCTGCAGTTTGGAAATATAACTGGATAAGTTTTAAGGAATACTTATTTGAGATTCACTGAATAAATGTTGACAATTGATAGATACATTAGAAGCTGTCTGCAAATGTTTCTCCCTATTTTTTTATGAAAGTAAATGATGAAAATAGTTACTTACGTATTCGTCCATTTTTTTCCATAATTGCGATCATTTAACCAATTATTTTTAGATCTGACATTCTATAGATGTACATTTCAACGGGAAATTGTTGAATTTTCGGTATTGGACCCAAATTATCATAGAGATAAAGTAATTGGAAGACATACATTAACTAATGGTGCAAGTACCACAAACTTCAATTCAAATAATTATTATGTTCTTCAGGTGCTTTAAACAAACTTATTGGGATGGGAGAAACTTATCTCCTATTCATTTTTCATGCATAAATATTAGGCTATATTCAAAACTGAGTGACGCTCAAAATATGATGATTCACTGTCTTTGATTATTGTAAAAAATCATTTAGTATAGCAACCTTTTATAGTTAAAAGGGAGCTGTTTCTTTGATTTTTAACTAATTTTTAGGGCAAATAATCGGCATATAAGCCAAAAAAGCTACGAAGTCAAAAATAGCTAGATTTCATCATTTTATAGTTATTGATCCGCTTTAATACCCATATTTTATTGGATAATCGTAAGTCTACAACACAATTTCTATGTTTACGCAGTAAATAAAATGTATTGGGTAACTCAAAAATTCATTGGTTCTATGAATATAGAATACTTCACTAATGATAGGGGCTCATGAAAAAGTTTTTGGGCCATGAATCATGGAATAAAGTAGTATATAGGAATTTTTGATGATTGTACAAGTTTAGATGAGATTAAAACCTGTGTTGAATATTAGGGAAAATAAATAATATAAGTTAATTAAAATATATTGTATAGAATTATTTTTGTATATCCGAATGGAGGCTTGAGCGTACCCAGTTGTTTGTAGTTTGGTAAGACATTCAAATGTGAATTATTTACTGTGGCTTTGATTTATTGCGGTTACAGAATGCGGTAAGTAAATATGAATTTTTGCGATCATGATTTTGCGTTATAATCGTCAACAAAAGTATCTCACCGTTTCCGATGCTCAAATTATTATGTTGTTTCTGTATAAATAATTACTGTATGGAATTTAATTTTTAGACATCGTAGGCCATCTAAAACTTAACACGTTAACATCGATAAAATTACTCAAAAATATCAAAGTATTAAAGGGGAAAACTGGCTGAATTTATTAGAATATATAACTATTCAGTCTACCAAAAAAAAGTTGGTTGATATCCCTTTTAATGCGGTATAATATTTCTGATTAATAACTAATTGGAAAATAGAAAAAAAATAGTCAATAGACAATAGTAAAAAAATAAGTCCATTTAAATTTGCTCACTAAGTTCTTGCAACAATGTTTATTGCAATTTTTTTTCAGGCTGAATAATTACAAAGAAATTTACACTTTACGATAAATTATATTGTTCAAAATGATTATTGTATCAAGAGATTTTCGGAACCAAAAATAGGTAAATTTTCCGCAGGATTAATAAATTGATTTTTACAATCAAAATAGAAATGTTCTTTCTGTTATTATGAGTATTATTTTTATGCTTAAAAAAACAAGACGTTAATCAATCTTGAACATTTAATTAAGTATTAATAGGGTGAAATTAACTAATGATTATGGACATCAATATCAATAATGACTTCGAAGAAATTCACGTCAAAGATGTCTATATAGTTGATATTTTTGAGGACCCAACACCTATGGTGCTCCTTGAAAATACGGAGGGGAATCTGCTTCCTATGTTCATAGGCCACTTGGAAGCTCTCTCGATAGGTAATGTGCTTAAAAATATCTCACCTCCTCGCCCGATGGCCCATGACCTTATGATTAATATTTTTGATAGATTGGGAATAAAAATTGAGTGCGTAATGATCGACGACAAAGTGGAAAAAATATATTACGCCCGCCTTCTTATAAGAAAAGATAGTAATATTATGCAATTCGATGCAAGACCAAGCGACTGCATTGCTCTTGCCCTCCGTGCAGGAGCTCCTATCAGGATTAGAAAAAAAGTATTAGAAAGTTCTGATGTGGAGATGTCCAAATTTAATGGTGCCCGTGTGATAAATATTTTTGGTTAAATCGCGCAGAAGTTATAATATGCAGAATTCACATTCTTGAGCCTTCAACCTTCACTTTAAATTTTTTAACGGTCTCATTTTGAGAGCTATTTTTTGATTCATTTTTACAGTTCATTGCTTTTTCTTTTCGCAGATTAAATCTAAGATACTACTATTTGTCTTAATTTCGATAAGCTTTTAATAACATTTCACTTAATTATCCAATAGATGCTCACTAAAAGAATCATACCATGCCTTGATGTGACCCTTGACAGAGCAGGCGGCTGTGTAGTTAAAGGGGTAGAGTTTATCGACCTTAAAGAAGCTGGAGATCCTGTGGAACTCGCTCAACGCTACAATGAAGAGGGCGCAGATGAACTTGTTTTCTTGGACATCACAGCTTCTGCCCATGGTAGAAAAACAATGATCAATGTTATCGAGAGAACTGCAGATGAGGTTTTTATTCCCCTCACTGTTGGAGGCGGGATAAGTTCCATTGAAGCTATCAGACAGATTCTCAGGGCTGGAGCAGACAAGGTCTCTGTCAACACATCAGCAGTTCAGAATCCTAAATTTATCAAAGAGTCTTCAGATGTATTCGGAACCCAGTGCATTGTAACTGCAATTGACTGCAGGCGGAATAATGACATAAAAAATAATCATGACAAGACTATTTTGGAACTTGAAGATGGAACTTTTGCTTGGTACGAAGTAGTTATCTATGGAGGCAGGCAGGCGATAGGAATTGATGCAGTGCAATGGGCTATAAGGGCAGAAGAACTCGGTTCTGGAGAAATTTTGCTTACCAGTATGGATCGTGACGGCACCTGCGCTGGCTATGATATTCCGATTACAAAGAAACTCTCCGAAGAGCTGGATATACCTATCATAGCTTCAGGAGGTGTCGGAAATCCATTACACATATACGAGGGATTCTCCGAGGGAAAAGCCGATGCAGCCCTTGCAGCAAGTATATTTCACTTTAGTAAATATTCGATAGAGGAAGTTAAAGAGTACCTTAGAAATAAGGGAGTTTCTGTAAGACTCTGATATCAGAAAAAGGTTAGGAATATATATTCAGACGATCAGGAATATAATATCCAGGGAAGAAACATTATATTAAGGTAGTAAGTATTCCGAGTACATGGATGAACAACGGAAATTTCCGGATTTCAGAGAATTATTTACATAACTTTGTTTGGATGATGTAAGAGAAGAGAAAAAAGTTGTCATTCTCTGGTTTGTTGATGAAATTGGATACTTTACGAAGCTGTCAGCATGGAAGAGGTCTAACAAGAAAATAAAATTATTCGGATAACAAAGACACAAAAATGATTTTTTTCACATTACCTCTTTTAGCTATCGATTCAGCATTATCTTGGGCAAAAAGGTTGTCTGGATTTTTTTTAAAAGCCATTCGTAAATTAATTGGTGAATTTTTTGGATACCACAGCTTTGAACTAACATTAAAAGATAACGAATGGGAATTTTTTTATTTCACGACAATACATGATAGAGACATTAATGTTGCAATTAACATAAAAAAATTTTATCTCATTGATCAAAATCTAATTGGAATTTGACATCATGGAGTAAGGGGGAATGGACTTAGGACTTGTTCTCAAAAGAGAAAGGACTGAACTAAGGAGTCACTTAGTCTACAGCTGAGTGGTCGTTCACGGAAAAGTACCACCTAAAAAGTTAAGTATTTAGTATTTTGAATATATCTAGGATTATATCATGATAAGAGAAATTGAAGTCGAGTGCCCTTCATGTTCCCCTAAGGAAGAAGTAGGGCATCAAGTTCTAAAAGAAGGGCAAAGCGCGCTAGTTCGTTGTCTGGAGTGTAGCCAGGTACGTCCAGCGAAGATAAAAACACCAAAAGCCTCTGTTTTGAAGGTCGTAGTCAGCAAGATGGATATTTCGCGTACTTACAAAATTAAACTGGATTCCGAGATTGTTCTTCATGTAAATGACGAAATGGTTGTAGATGATGAGGAAACAGAAATGGTTTTTCCTATCATGATTACTGCCCTTGATGCTAGAGGGAAACGGGTCAAGGTAGCTAAGGCAAGAGATCTCGAAACAATATGGGGCAGGTATATTGATGAGATAATTGTAAAGTTTTCGGCACAGTCAGGAACTGAAAAAACAGAGGTTATTGAAAAATGTGTCCCTGGCGATTATGAGTTTGTTGTAGGAGCAGAGGAAATAGTTGGAAATACGCATCTTTTCATCAACAAAATTAAGGTAAGAGACGATGAATTCAGGTCCAGGAAAGGTGATGTTGTGCTTGCAAAATACATAAAAAGGATTTTTGCAAGAAAGAAAGTAAATGGCTCATATCAGCGTGGTATACAAAGAGGACCGTGGTGAAGAAGTTTGTGAAGAGAAAATTGGTAAGGAAAAGGGATTCCAGGAACTATGCCAGTATTTTTTAGAAGGGAAAATTTTATTCCAATAAAACATCCTGCATCTTGCTTCGAAACCGTTCTACTAAGAAGAGTCCAGAATATTACGTTTAGTTTTATTTAGACGTATTTTCACTTTGGTATATTTGTTATTGAGAAAACTCAATGTGAAATCTGTGAAATATTTTCGGTAATTATAAAAATATTATTAATATAAATTTATTATTTCATTTCAGATTTTTTATATGGGGGTAAGTTTTGTTCTAAAATTATTATATTTAATATCAAATATCTAATTATTGTTCAATTTTAAAATATTTTTTTGAGAAGTAAATTTTATTCAGAAACTATTTTTGGTATCATTAATTAAAAATAGTATGGAAAAGTAGTAAATATCTAGTTGCGACAGATTACTTATATAAGTTATATAAACAATTTGTTAAAACTGGAGCTTAATATATATTAAAATATGTGATAAGTTCTTGAAGTGTAAATTTGCAGAATATTATAGGTAAAAGGAGATATTTAAGCATGCACGATTTAGCAGGGAAAGGTCCAATAATGCAGACTGTGATGACTCAGACGTGGGAACTTCTGACCGAAGAACAGAAAAAAAAAGTTGCAGTAATGAGAATGGATATGATAATTAAATTTTTAGAAATGAAAATATCTGATATGGAAAAAATGATTGAGATGAAGAAAGGAGCTATAGCTAATATTCGAAAAGTCCAGGAAATGATCAGATAGTGCAAATGTTAAATGGAAGAACAACATCGAAATTTAGGCGCTGTATAAATTATCTGAAATAACAAATTTCCGTGATTATTAAAATGGACAGCGTGCATAATTTTCTATACAATCTGCCCTTTACCTTAATTTTCTGTTTTGATTACTGTTCCATTATTATTAATGTTAGCATGAGGAAATCTGTTTTGTAAGTCATTTATATTCAATATATAATTGCTGGTTCCGTTGCAAAAATAATATTTCTGTAATTTGACACTATAACTTTCACCTTTATGTATCATTTTTCTTCCGAATTAAGATGATTAACTTCCCGAATTGTGACGTTTTTGATATTTCTGTGAAAAAGCCAAATTTTTTGCGATGGAACCTGTAAGATCTTAAGGCCTATTACATTCTTGTCTAGAAATTTCATTTCTGTGCACGTTACTTCTACCAAATTATTTTGTTTTCCTGCAGTGATTTTTCAAGTCTTTTTGTGTTTGCAGTTTTGATGCTACCTGTTTCCTCAGTTTATGATTATAATGCAAAAGATGTTTATGCTCTATTACCTTATAGTTTTTTTTTCGGAATATTATTTAGTATATATCATTCTATAGTATTTATGAAAATTGAGATCATATTGTATAGTGAGATTCATCGCTATAAACCCTTGTATACCTTTTAATCAACTTACATATAAAATATATATAGACAGTTTGAAATGAAATCGGTTTATTGAAAGTAATTCTATAGTAATCAAATCGTATTTTGGTGAAATACAGTCAAAAGAGGAAAGAGGGATAATGCAGAGGATTAAAGGATACGATTTGATAAGGACAGTTATGATTCTGTCTGTTTTTGTTGCACATATTCTACTTGCTCAAAGTAAGAATATTTTCAGCACCATATTTTTCACCAGTATTTCACCTGGCATAACAATGTCTTTACTGGCATTCATTAGCGCATGTTTGTTGGCCGACAATAAATTAATAGAAAATAATTTCCAAGTGTTCTTATTTAAAAGATTAGCTAGAATCTACATCCCACTTATTTTATGCTTGACTTTTGCAGTTGCACTTAAAATGTCATATGGTTTAAATGTTCAGATTGATCATTTAATCTATAATTATTTAGGGTTAGGGCTATTTTTTGACTGGTTAAAAGTTCCCAACAATGCAATTGTAGGACTTGGGACATGGTTCGTAACAGCAATAATTGTAATGTATATGTTATTACCAGCATTGAAACTACTTTTTAAACATAAGAATAAAAATCTACATTTTATTTTGCTGTATATATTATGCGAAACAATAAATTTTATCACAATGCCGCCAGCAACTTCGTTCTGGAATGTCGCGATATCTTTCAGTTTGGGAGTATATCTTTGTGTCAATGGTTTGCTATCTTATCTCGTTAATACAAAATTGAAACATTCGATTCCATTGTCGTTTTTTGTATTTGTTGTGTGTATGTTATCGTCATCAGGAATCATCAATATATATATCAGAAATTTAATGTACCCAGTATATCCGATTATATTCGTACCTATGTTTTTCGGTGTCTCTTACTATTTACCGATCTTGATTGACACTATAGTAAAGAAGTTTAGTGAAATAAGTTTTGAATTTTATATATTACAATTTTATTTTATAGACAGATCATTTATTCAGATATTCGGAAGTGGATTTGGATTACTCACACAGATTATCATTGGATTTTCAGCAAATTTATTTGTAGCTGCTATACTTGCTAAAACTGCAAATATAATAAGAAAATCAATAGATTCTTATTTTGAGTTGAATAAACAAACAAATTCGTCGCCGGCGAAGAATCTTCTTGGTACTGCATTCGACGAGCCGATGTGATTTTTTCTGGTTGTGAAGCAAAAAGAACAATTGATTTGCTTCGAGTATCTGGTGAATTAGCTGAAGAAAGACAAAGTGATATCATAGAAAAAGATGTACGGAACGCAAATAAAAAAATTGATATTGGAAGAGTAAATCAAGTAATAAAATCATTACCAAAACAAAGCAAATGAAAATGTATATTGCCCTTGATTTTTGATTTAAATTGCTTAAGTTTCAAAATTAAAAGTAGGGAAAGGTATGGAAAATCTAAATCCTTTTACTCTTGTCTTTATTTTTGCGACTAGCATAGTATTCATTTATCTTGCTAGCTGTTGCAGCTGCCACTGCTGCTGAAATGTTACTGTTGCTACAACCACTAATTCCATAGAGCCATTAACTCCTTAATTTTAATTTTTTGGAAGACGAAGTTCAAAGAAGTGAATAGGCATCTGTTTTTGAAATTGTGGCTTGATGATAGATTAATTAGGGGAACAAAATTATTCATTTCCGACGCTCGATGTGATTATATTACTTTTCATTATATAAATAAAGATTAATAAAGACAAATTATTGTAACTTTGAGAAATACTGTGAATAAATGTAAGCAATAAGCAGTACTGCATTTAAAAAATCAAAGTTGCTCATTATATAATTATAAAAGTTGATTTAATTTTAAGCTCTCTGACTTCACAGGGATACCTTAGAGATGTGGAGCTCAATCCTTAATAAAACAATAGAAGCGAATAATTGAAGTGCTATGAGTATCAGCGATATATAAAAAAATAAATCTTACAAGTTGAGGGTAACAGATTCCGTTGCAAAAAATCTGGCTCCCTTGCAAAATCAGAAAAAACCTTCACAATTAGGAAAGTTAATCATTTTAATTAGAACGAAAATGATACATAAAGGTGAAAATTATAGTGTCGAAATGCAGAAATATTATTTTTGCAACGGAACCCAAAAATGTATCTGTAATTAACAATGGGAACAATAATGTTGTAGGCACAGTTGATTTAGGAGTGAATCCTTATACTCTCGGGCAATTTATAGGAAAATTAGTTCCTACGATTTATTGGAATAATCCTACTAATATAACCTATGGAACAGCGTTGAACAACACTCAACTAGATGCGTATGCTTCAATAAATGGGAATTTTATATACACTCCACCCAATGGCACTGTGTTGGGTGCATGTCAGCAACAGATATTAAGCATCACTTTCACACCAAATGATACTGTCAACTATACCCAAACATATGCAACTGCTTTGATCAATGTAGCACAAGCGGCTCCTGCAATCACCTGGAATAACCCTGCTGATATAGTCTATGGAACACCATTAAGCAGTGTTCAGCTAGATGCAAATTCTTCAGTAAAGGGAATATTTATTTATAACCCTCCCTCAGGGACCGTATTGAGTGAAGGCAATCAAACATTGCATGTTAATTTCACACCTGATGATGCTATGAATTCTACTACAGCATCAGCGAGTGTTACAATTAATGTACTGACCCCTGTGCAGAAAATTTATCAAATGATTACTTTTGTAGAAGGTTTAGTTACTTCAGATGAATTGAATCGTCGATCTGGCGTTGAATTGATCTATGAACTACATGATATAATTGGAGATCTGATTCAGGGGTATAAAAATTTAGCGATTGTTAAAATTAAAAACTTTATTAACTAGATATAAATTGAATCAATTTTGGGGTGCTTTCGCCAAAAAAAGCTAGGAGAAAGATAATCACTACGCTGAGATGTGACTTTATTATGCATGGAGTTTCACACGAAAACGATGTATTTCTTTCGTTTTTTTACATTAAATCAGCAGTTCACTGAAAGTTCTGTAAAATCTGATTGACTCTGTATCCTTTTTCTTTCAGCAAAAAAAAGGGGGAAAAGTCAATTGTTAATATCTAAAAATATATATCATGTGCGACATCTACTGCATGGGCAATCTGCAAAAAGGAAATGTGGAATCTTACCATAGGCGAAGCATAAGGGTAGATAAAAAAATTTGATTTTGAAAAATGGAATATTTGTTGTCAAGTATTGTTAAGTATAAGTTTCGTATTTATAATTCTCTTTGTTTTATATTCATTGAATAATAATATATGGTTGATACAACTTGAAATCACTTTTCATTGGCATATCTAGCTTATTCCAAAATTGAGTGATTTTTAAATTTTTTGATTGAAAATCCGAATTCATAAAAAGAATTCAGCCTCCGATCAAAATTAACATTCGATATTTAGAAGCTTCAATCCAGAAGTATTACAAGAGTTGGAGCAAATTTCAAAATCGAGTGATTTTAATTTTACGCCAATCACTGAATTTTGGTGCTGAGTAGGTATGTGTATGAAATTAGAGAGGGTTTTGATAAACTTCTGAATTTTCACTAGTTGTATGTAAACCATTTATAAGACGTGATAACATTTGGTAGTTTATTGAAATTTGAAATTTCAAAACTTACACATTTAACAGTTACTTATTTTGCTGTTCAGCTACGTAAGTTCCAAACCGATTTACATTGTATCAAATTAAATAAAATGGGAGTGTAAACAAATGTTGAAATTTGAAATGAAAAAGGTACTCACAGTTTTGCTGTCAGTCCTGTTTGTAGTATCATTGACTGCAGCAGCAGCAAGTGCACATGATGGTAATCGTGATCGTAGCGGTCACGGTGGCGGCTTTGGCTTTGGCGGTGGCTCTGGCGGTGGCTTTGGCGGTGGCTTTGGCGGTGGCTTTGGCGGTGGCTTTGGCGGTGGCTTTGGCGGCTGTGGTGGCTTTGGCGGCTGTGGTGGCTTTGGCGGCTGGGGAGGATATGGAATGGGTTGTGGATATCCTTGCGGAATCGGCATGAACTATCCTTTCTACCCTTACTACCCACCAATTAATATTATATTGTAACTAGTATATATTATGGGGAATTCCGATTTACATCTGCTTTAAATAACCAGCATAAAATTGCGATTTATCGGAATTTTCTATAATTTTTTTTGTTGCTCTATAACTCATTTTTTATTCTAAAAATTATTTTTATTGCTATTGCTAAGCCTTATGTGGTATCCGTGTTGACATTATGTTTTGTAAGTCATCTATGTGAATATCACTTACATCAAAGGAAACATTTATAAATATTTTTATTTGATTTTCTAATGAGTGTTATTGGCGATGAAATATTCCATGGATTATTGATGATAAGGTGTTGATTTCTGTGTTTGATGCCGATTTTTTAAATAAAGGAAATGCTCTTAAAAACTTAAATCAATTTGATGAAGTAATACAAGTCTATGACCAAGTACTTGAAATTAACCCGCAGGATTCATATGCTTGGGATGGAAAAGGCAATGCTTTTTCTGATCTTGGTCTAAAAGATGAAGCAATAAAAGCATATGACAAAGCACTTGAAATTAATCCCCAGGATCCATATGCTTTGAAAGGAAAATAAACTTTGTTTGAATAGATTAAATAAATCTAATCCGTAGGTTGAATAGTTACTTAATTTTCATTTATTTTTTATCAGTTGCGAGATATGAGTATAATCGCGCCAAAGATCTGAATCATCTGGGTTGAGTTCAGTTGCTTTTTCAAACATTTTTATTGCTTCATAATACGGGCTGTTAGCAATGTAAGTTATACATAAGCCTACTAAAAATGCAAAGATAATTAAAACACCAGCAATAAGTTGTACATTAATATATTTTTTTTATTGGGTTCATTATTAACTGTGCATTTGCTTTTATTTATGTCAATAGCTTCCATTGTCTCGATTTGATCCCAAGATATTAAATGTAATGCATTTCCTTTACACAAAGTGACAAAAAACTTATTTTGAAACTCTTTTAGTTGACCTTTGAATTCCTTCAAATTAGTTTTTACTATTAAACTTGGAAAATTAAATTAATAGTGATTTATTATTGGATTTATGACGGTTTTAGGGAATTGTCTAATTTTTTTAAGTAAATCAAATAAAAAATTAAGCTTAGAAGCATTACTAGAAGAGATATAACAATAATAAAAACCAGAGCAAATTTATCATAGAATGTCCATCTAATAGTGTGTGCAAGAAAGATTTTATTCGTCTCCAAGATGTATAACATAATAATTCCTAAGATATAAAGTCCAAGTATTAGTCCCATCGCAAACCAAAATAAAAAATAGGCCAATATCTTTGAATTTCTTAGTTTGCAAAAATCATTATTTTTTTCAATTAAAAGACGCTTTGATTTAATCAACTTACAACAAAACAAGCACATTGTCAAATTAATTAAAGTTGGGACAAATACAAGGAATAAAAGTGCGTAGTAAAAATAACCAATGTCACTTATATTAGCCAAAAGGATGTATTTTTTAAAAAATTCGAAAAAATGAGCTGATTTTGAAAATACATATAAAAATAGCTGGAAATATAAACAACCCAGGATTAAACCAAAAAGCAAAATGTTAATAGAATAAATCGGACTAATTCTCTTAAACTGCTTTATTGTATTGTAAACTGTTTCTACACTGGAATAATTTATTTTTAAAAGGTCAAGATACCAATTTTTTTTCTCTTGAATTAGAGTAGAATAACTTAATTGTGTTTATAACATTAGTAAGAATAGAAAGAATAGCAGGAATAACTAAATCCTTTAGAATTACTTGAGAATTGGTTGATACGAAATCTATTAAATTAAAATCTGTTAAATGATTCCTAATTTACCAGATTATATGATCATCTTATTATTTTTAATTTTTTGTTTTTATCATAAATTCACGGGCTTATTTTTGCAACAAAACAATTTTAAGTGATGCATAGATTTTATAGCAAAAGCTCTGCATTAAAATACTAGTTTTTTAAGCTTACTTATTGGCTCCAGAATCCGTTTTTGTGATGGAGATAAAGGTCGATCCTATTTTACAGAATTTTTGATACATTGCACTAATACATTTGATCGTTTGTAAAATTATCAAAATTTGTTCCTAAATAAGTTATCAAATGAAAATTATTTTACACTCCGTTTTCAAATTGATTTGAATTTCAAAGAGCTAAAATACTGAATCCAATCCCAAATAGTATAATTTGAATTGGAAATAATAGATAAGTAGAAACTATAAGTTATTAAATTAAAATATAGAATATAAGTGATAAATTAAACTTAAACCTAGAATCGTAAAAGGTATTTTTAGTAAAATGGTACTCTGACACTGCTCATTTGCAGTATGATGGAACATGGGATATTGATCTGAACTTTAAACAAAATAACTATTATGAAAATCAAGTTTCTTCATGAATTGGGTTGAGAAATACTTTTGATGCTGCATGCATAAACAGTGTCTAATTTACTTAGAGAAGATTGTTTATCTGTTCAATAAAGTGGCATTGGTTTATTGTTTTATACATTTTTAAATTGGTGCCATTTGTCTTCTAACGATTATATATATATCGGGTGAAAATGTGGCTACCCAGACAGTCAATAGTGATGTTGAATAAAAATAAAATAAGTTCATTTTAGTCTTAGTAGTTGTACGATTGCCGTGAGCTCATGGGCACAAAAATGTATAACAGTTATTTTACAGTTTGGAGCAGAAATATTTCCAAAAAAAATAACTGATAAAATCAGTTTCAAGCCAAAAGCAACTGTTTTTTTTGGTGAATTAATATTTACTCATGACATAACAGTGCACATCGTCTTTTTGTATACTAACATCCTTAGAAAAGAAAATCTATCTAATGTAATAACTTTTAAATTATAATTTAATATGAATGCGCAATTTACTTCCTTAATAATTTCAGAACAAAATTTAGATGAACCACTGATTTTAGCAAATTACTTATATATATGATTACATATATTTTTTTGTAAGAAACCAGCCCAAAATTGGAATTTATCAAAATTCTCTAAAATCGATGTAATTAACTAACAAAAAATTAAGATTTATTACAATTTTCGAATATGCAGTGCCGTAAAAGCTAAATACATTATATCTGTTTTTCCCAACTCGTTTTATATTTTCAATTAACTGTAAATTCTAAAAATTAATATACTTGCCGGTGTCATGATAACCAATATGCCTTTCGAAAAGTGCAAAATGATACCAAATTAAATTGATTAATCCAAATAAAGTGTCTAAAATTAGCGAAAGATCATTTAATAAATGACTGCTACCAACAAATTTACCGAAATCTTCATCATCTATGTTATGGTTCTTATCAAGATCTCTGCCATGATTTCCAAGGTCACCAAAATCATCTATTGATATTAAGATCCAAAATCCGTTAGCTCCTAAAGCCCAAGTAAACCACTGTCATGATTTTATAATCTATTTTATGATGCTAGGATACTTTCTGCCCATGTCCATTTAATAAAAAACTTACTTTGAGCCTATGAGTGGCTTATTCCTTCTTTATAATTTATGCATCTATCATTATTAACTCATAATATGTAGAATAACTAAGTTAGGGGATTTATGAGATGATTAGTTTCCTTATTCTTCACCCTCTACTATTATTAATTTGCATTTTTCCTCAATAGTTATCTAAGAACTTTTTAATTTAATAATATTAAATTAATAGAGGTCCGTGGAAGAATATATGATTAATCTTAATGTTTATAGGATCAAAAACATAGTTGCTTTTTCAGTTGTCTAAATAGCAACCTTTTTGAAAAAATTGCTATTTTTTAAATTCCACATTTAAATTTGTAAATAAAGTTAAATGCTGTGAATATCACACATATTTTCACATTTAGAAATGTTAAAACATCAGTCGTGTAATAGTGGAGACCTGTTACAGGCTCAAACTAAGAAAAAAACAGGAGGAAAAAATGAGAAATAAGGGGAAGTCTAAATGGAAAATAACTGTATCTGTTGTCACTATATTAATGATGTTGATTCTATTGTCTGTAGGAACCTCTGCAAAATGTTCTGTATCCCCGACTCCTCTTGGTGCAGGAAACTCCTCCAGCGACAGCCCGCTTATCCGGCTGCGGGGATGAACATATTGATTATACGGCGATAGCTGTTTCAAGTGATCCACGAATAGTACGATTTAAGGATCTATCAAAAGTGATGAGACGTATATTAGATAGGACTTTGGAGATGGAACTTCTCGCGAAGGGACAAAAATTACTTCATCACTAAAAAATACGTTACACAAATTTCCAAAGACTGGTTATTATATTAGTTGTATGACTATCAAGTGTGATGGTTGCGTTAGGAAGTTGTGGGTTCATAAAAATGTTATTATTAAATAAATTTAAAAAATTAACCGTTTACTTATCATTCCATCATTTTATAAATATTATTTTTATATTGCTAAATAGATTTATTTTGTTTAAAATCGCAATCTTCTAACGTGAAATTAATTTAGCTATATGCTTTTTTCTATTTTTTGTATGTGTTTCCTATGTTATCCTTTATTCGAATTCGTACTTATGATTAATGAAGAAATGCATGTACTTGACGGTGGACCCATTTTTCTAAGTTGTTAGATTGTAAATTTTTAATATGACAACTATATTTATCCTCCAAAAAATCTAAAAAAACCATCATGTAAATTGCTTCAATTCAGAGTGGTTACTTGCCAAGTATAGGTTCTTATATAGGATTTTTACATAATTTTGAATATTTTTTGTTTGGGCAGTGTTATTTGGGATGATAAAATTATGGTTGGACAAAAATCTTCTACTTAACAGATATCTTTGGATAGATAGTGAGCATAAGGGGCACCGTGCAGTAAAAAAACTCACCAAAGAAATTATCAAGGCAGTATACGGACCTGGAGCACTTATTGGTTTTCCTGTTGTCGGAACTTTGAAAAATAAGCAGCATTAAAAATACTGAAAAGAACTGCTTTTTTAAGAAAACAGGAAAAACACTTATTATTAAAGTAAACAAAAAAGAGTTGGATTTCTAGATAGGGTATCCACATCTAAAGCAGTGGGTATCCTGTATTATAATTTTAAAAATGAGTAAAAATGAGACCACATTTGGTATTGATCTTTTAACAAAAAGACAATTTGGACTGGAAATAAACGTGTTTGTTTAAAATCAAATATGTATGCTTTTTTCTATACTTTTCAGTTTGTGTTATATGATCTATGATTTTTATTATTTTGCCAATCTTTACAAGTTGGTAGTATTGGAATTCGACAACTAGGGATGATTAAACACTAGTAATTCAAAATAGAGAACTTGAAATAAAACTTAAAAATTGAATCTATCTGGTCTACGTTGTAAACAAATATCTTATGGTGTGTGTTATGTAATGCAGATTATGGTGCAAAAAATCTGGCTTCTTCACAAAATCATTAAAAAATACTCACAATTCGGAAATTTAATTATTTTTATTAGAAAGAAAATAACACATAAAGGTGAAAATTATAGTGTCAAATTGCAGAAATAATATTTTTGCAACGGAACCATCAATATTCCCCTGAAATAGAACAGAAGATAAGAAAACATTTAAGATCAACAAATGATTCGTGGAGAGTTGATGAAACCTATATCAAAATAAAAGGTAAATGGAAATATTTTTATCGAGCAGTTGACTCAAATGGAGATACAATTGATTTCATGTTAAGTGCAAAAAAATATAAAAGCTGCAAAACGATTTTTTAAGAAAGCTTTGAGTTCTAATCATAATCAAATTCTAAGAGTAATAACAGTCGATAAGAATCCAGCTTATCCTATTGCCATGCAAGAACTGAAAACGGAAAAGAAGTTGTCTAAAAGTGTTGAAATTAGATAGGTCAAGTATTTGATAATATCATAGGACAAGATCATAGGTCCATAAAGCGGATAATTGGTCCAATGCTTAGATTTCAGGCTTTTTGCTCTGCAAGTAAAATCAGAAAAGGTTTTCATAAGTAAAAATTAGTGTTAAAAAATGTGTTTCTGTTGCAAAAAATCATAAATATAAAAGTAAAATTTAGTTACAAAGGGAAGAATATAAAAAAGTAATGATTCAGAGCTCTACTTTTATTCATTAAAATTCTGGGCATGCAAAAGCGGATAAATCTCTACAAAATAAGGCAAAAACAAGGAGGGGAGAAAATTGAACATGGACTAAAAGTGGGTGGTAAGTTACACTGAGGATATAAATTTCATAATACAATATAGTGGGTTTATGAGCTGATTGGAAAATTCAAAACAACAACTGCATAAATCCATGATTCATATGTAGATTTATCTGAAAAAAGGAAGTGGTTTACAAAGCCAGAGGATACTTTGAAGTAAAATCAAAATGTAATTAAAAGGAGTATTTTAAGGATAGGGACTCTATTTTTTAAATAAAAGGATAATGAACCAGAAAAGAAAAAAATTATAGTAAATCGAAAATCCTCTAAAATAGTGAATTTTTAAGATACTCAATTTTAAATTCTTATTATTAAAACATGCATACGATTTAAGTTGGAAATTATATAAAAAATTAACTAATTTCCTTTAGAATGTGATTTCATTAGAAAACAAGAGGCTGAATATAAAATTTTGTGTTCTTCCTGTTACATTTTATAGTATTAAGTAAAAAAAATGGAAAGAATGAAAATATGCTTTTTAGAGGGCTAAAGCTATTTTTGAGTAAATTTTGGTCTCAAAAACTTGATTTTTAAGTGGGAACTCTCCGAGTTTTAGAGATTTGTGAGAAATGAGATAAAATGTGCAGTAGAAACCATCGTTTCCGGGCTAAGAATTGGGTCTCTTAAAAGTGGGATAAGAACCCAGTAATTTTAAAGTATCAACTTTAGCCTTCGTTTCTTCTAAGGCACCTTTTATAACTGCATTGCTAGAATACCCTTCAAAGTCGATATAAAAGTAATAATCTCCGAGGCCTTTTCTAGAGGGCCTTAACTCAATCTTTGTCAGATTAATTTTTCTTTTTGCAAAAACCCCAAGGATATCATATAGAGCCCCATGTCTATTTTTTTCAAGATATATGATCAGGGAAGTTTTGCAAGCTGAAAGGCTGAACTTCCCGGGTTCGATTTCAAGTTCATACTGGAACTCAGATCCTGATTCCAGCCTTAAATGTAATTTTCTTTTGGCATTTGAAGTATATTGAAACTGCTCAAATGACGCAACTTCCCCAGCTTTCAAAACAATAAAACGAGTGTAGTTTTCGTTCTGGTCTTGAATATTTGAAAGAAGAATTTTCAGCCCATAACACTTTGCAGCCTCAGGTGATGCTATTGCTGCCATTTCTTCGAACTCTCCTGCAAGTTTGGCTGCATGGGAAGTACTGCCTGTGCTCCGACGTTCGGCCTGAGGGATATATTTTTTAAGGAAGTTTCTACACTGAGCAAGCCCCTGTGGATGTGAAAGAATGATCCTAATATTCTCAAGCCTACCTTTAGAAAGCAAACAGTGTTCGATTTTAACAACAATCTCTCCAACTATTAAAGCTTGGTTTTCGAGAAAAAGGTCAAGAGTGATACCTATTGAGCCTTCAATAGAATTCTCTATCGGTACTATTGAAATATCTGATTTTCCTTGAACTACCGCCAAAAATGCATCCTCTATGTCTGCAAAATACTGAATTTCTGCGTCAATTAAACCACATTTTAGAATCCACAACTTTGCAGCTTTTTCTGAGTATGAACCTTCAGGCCCCATTACGCCTATGATCATCTAAGGAATTAATTGGGGGGATAGTAATAGTATTTTGTGATGATCCAAAATTATGGTGTTTCAATTATATTTGGTTATGTTATATTACAATTTACACTGTAGTGTATTCGGAATTCCCTTTAATTTTTTCTTCGCGGGAATTTGCATCTTTATGAGCATTTAATAATCTGAAAAAATATACATTAGTAAAACCTCCAACAGGTTTTTGGATTATATTTCGTCTAAAAATTGTATATAGACTATACAAAGGAAGCTGGAAGTCAGTATAAGAGAGTATAAAACGTTGAAGTAAAACGATCTGGCATTCATTTATTAGAAGTTGAGTTCAGCAAATTTTTAATTGCTTCTGATTAACGGTTGAAATTTCCTAAACGCATTAATATATAGTTTATGGCATAAAAACATTGCACTTTTTGCAGATGAATACAAAAATACCATATATTTTATCAGTATGAAAGTCGCTTAAAAAGTAATATAAATTTCAACGAATAATAATTAACAAACATGCAAGCAAAGTCTACATTTGTGTTTCAAACAAGGTATTGAACCAAAAAATCAATAGTATTTTCAAGCAAATACTGTCAAATAGATATAAATGATAAAAAAATTAAGAGTCTCACTCTGTAGTCAATGACGTTTTTTAATACCTGATCGAACAACCTTACTTAAGCAGTAAGGCTCTTATCTGCATTTAATCTACTATTTGATAATTCTTGTCAACTTTTGTGTTATCATGTCGTGCAGTGGTACCCAGAGTTCGGTACTCAAAAAACCGGGAAAAGTCCACAAACTAGTACTTTGACAACTTGTTGGACAGTTGTTGTGACGGGCACGTCGACACACTTCTCGATATATTATGTGACAGGTACTTCGATGACTTTTTTGACAGTTTTTGTGACAGGTACTTCGATAACTTTCTTGACAGTCGTTGTGAGAGGTACGTTGACAACTTGGTCAGCATATGTTATGATAGAGGTACTATAAGCAGGTCCACAAATGGGTTATCCACAGCCACCATAGTCGCCCCAACTACCGTGCCCCCAATGCCACCATGTCCACCGTGGCCACCGCCACGCATATGTGCATTAGCAGACACTGCTGTCAAAGACGTTACAAAAAAGACTGCCATCAGAATTGAAAGTGCCTTTTTCGTTCTGAATGATTATTTCAACATTTGATTTCACTCCATGTATATTGTTTAAATTAATAACATGTTAAATATAGAGAATTTCAATAAACAGATCTGTCAGGTCTTTGTCAATTCAGCTATTAATTGCCTGATCTTAATAGTTTTTTATGGCCACCTTTTCGTGGCTACTATTTTCGTTCTAGTCCCACTATCCATGGCTGCGCCTTTGGAAGCTATTTTCTTTTCAGTTTTACTATTAACAGCCACTCCTTTCCCAGTTACCATCTTTTTTTCAGTTTCATTCTTCATGGTCATTCCTTTCGCTGCTATCTTCTTTCCAATTTCTTTATCAATAGCCATGATCTTCTTCTCTTTAGCCACATTAGGTTCTGCGCTTACTGCTGTAATGGTCACGGACATTAAAAGCAAACTACTCGTATAATACCTAGTGTCTTTTTCATTTGTTTTAATATCTTATTATCCCTTTTTTATTCATTTTAATAAATATTTTGACCAGTATTGAAATAAAATTTAACTGTACTGCTAGCAAAAGAGCAAATATCTTTGTTACTGAACAGCGATAATTAATAACATTTTCTTTTTATATTAATATCATTAGAGTAATAAACAAATATCTATAAAAGTTCACGAATGAATTCACAAGTCTAAAAAAGCGCATTTCTGCATTAAAATGAAAAAATTAGGATATCAAATGCCTACTAATCAAAATTCAAGAATGTAATCAATAACATAATTCCTGTAATAGAAGGCCAGTACAGTATCTTCATGAACATGTTGTCTTTTGTATCCAGAGCTCTGAATTTCCTAAGTTCCATCCAGAATAAAAAACATTGCTGATCTATTATTAATAGAGCTTAATTAATAGAGCTTATGGGACTTATAAAGCGTATGGAACTCATGAAACACTTGGAACTGGTTACCATAAATCACAATCCTAAAACAGAAACATATAACGAATAATAATATAATACTCTAAGCAAAACTATAATATAGGGGATTCAATACATCTCTAATTTTTAATAAATTCTTAATGTAGGCTTTATAGATACCAACTAAAATTGAAATTTATTCAAAATTCTCTTTAGTCTTTATAGATTTTTAATTGATTACTTTCAAAATTGAATATACGTTAACCACTTATAATTCCATATTTTTAATAGACTGAAACTTTAACTTTTGCCGTAGCCAAAGTTTTTTTAAGTGGGCAACAACTGTGTTTTACTGGAGTTTGTTCGACTACCGGGGTTACAGGACAACCATAACTCATATAGGAACAACCTATGTCAGATCAGCTCCAACCCGAGTGCCGAAGCAAAAAATCAAACAACGTTAAGAAATAATATTGGCTTATAACTATTAAAAATAGTTTTATGGGCCTGACCGGATTTGAACCGGTGACCGCTCGGTTATGAGCCGAGCGCTCTAACCTGACTGAGCTACAGGCCCTTATTGAATCTATACATTTTAAGTGACAGTTAGTAGCTAGTTGTTAAGCTATAACTCCTTATTATAAGATTTTATAGGGATTATATATTCTTCGAGAAAAAGTGTACTTTAAACTGTACAAAAGTCTTACGCCGCTTGCAGGGCTCGAACCTACGACATTCTGGTTAACAGCCAGACACTCTACCAACTGAGTTAAAGCGGCTTTATTACCGGGTGTACATTTTTTCACCCTGTCGCGAACATTCTTAAAGCGACAATTGTATTTATATATTTCGCTTGAGGCTGGTCTCACAAGAACATTTCGTTTATTTGTTTCACTCCACTTTCTGTAGATGTATACAAGAATGTCATGTATTCTCTCAATATAACAGTAGCTTAAAAATTAATCTAACCTTCCTAATTATTGTAGCCTACCAAAAATCAGTTGAAAATGTGTCGATTTTATTTCAATAGCTATTTTTGATTACTAACTGATGAAATACTTAAAAATATTGTCAATAGTTAGCAGTTAAAGAAAATCAGCCCACTGAAACTTGCTCATTGAATTTTGATAAAGATAGCTATTGATACTTAATCCTCAAGACTGAATCATTACGAACTTTAGGTAAATAATCGTATGTGGATGGTCAAACAAATTATACATTTGTACATCTCTGCACAATGTCGATTCCATCTTTTAGTGGCATATTAACAACATATCACTATTTTATCAACAATTATTCAGCTACCCAAAATAAATATATTGATATTTTTTTAAACTGTGAAAATTGCGAAATTGAAAGCCCATCCAAAATTAAAAAACAAACTAAATAATCACCAAATGAAGAAAATAAGTTCAAAAAAATATTTATAAATTCCTAAATAATATGGCTAATGAAATTATATTTTCATAGTTGAATAGTGACATTTATTTCATATATAATCACTCTAAATATAATGCGACATCATTTTATATGATATTAATACATTAATTGAATTATGAGCTTGGATATGTTCACTACGCATGATATTGCTAAGGCAACAATTAGTTCTTGCGACAAAAAAGAGCAGATGAGACTTCAAGCTTTATTATTAGTTAAAAGTGGTGTGAGTCCAGCCAAAGTTGCAGAAGATTTTTTAGTATATCGCTCAACGATTTATCGTTGGGTAAAGCGTGCTGAAAAAGAAGGTTTGTTCAGCCTTAAATGTAAACATGGTCGAGGAGTAAAGTCCCTTTTAACAGAAGAACAATTTTCGAAGTTAAGAAAAGCACTTTCAGAGCCAATATCAACAGAAGATGGTTATTATCGTAGTTGGCAAACGCAGGACGCAATCCAATTTGTTAAAGAAGAATTTAAAATATCTTATTCAAAATCAAGAATGAGACAAATAATTAAAGATTTAGAGCCCTGGAAATTAACATATAAACCTAAATCAAGAAAGAAAGAAGAAGCAATCACGGAAGAATTTATTGCTAAAGTTAAAAAAGAGATTACTGAACCCTGATTAGGGATTTATCGAAATCTCCCTTAATATTTACACAGCTTTGGAAGATTATTATATAGCATCAATATATCATTTTGAGTTTGATTTTATTTTAGGATCATATTCAGGTTCATATGATGAAAAGGAAATATGGGAGCATTTTCACCGCAAATAAATATGCATGAAGATGTCTTTTAGAGGGAAATAAAAAAATAACGACGTACCCGGTATATAAATTTAGTTCTTCAAACTATTATTCAAAATGTTTTAATTCACCACCGATTAAATCTTACTCTTAAGTTCTTCTTCAAGGTTCTATTACCAACGATTATCCAATAGATTTAGCATAGCGATTATTCCAGCCTTATTACGATCAAAAAAGGCTGGTTAGACGTGTTTCGGAGTAATTTCTACTCAATATTTTTCACACTTATCAGCTCGAACTTGAAACAAATATATCGGAAAATAATACTGACCAGAGTAAGGAAAAGGATGTATGCATGATATTCATGTTTTTAGGAAAATGATCTGAAAGCTAAAGAAGTTCTTAATCTTTTTTCTACTTTATTTAATCAATAACAGCTGCCCGAGAAAAGCATTTCTCCTGTTCTGACCTATAACTTCATGTGATCTCATTTATCGAAATAAGGCTAAAATCAAAATACTCGAGATATGAATATGCTAAATAAGTATCTGTGATCAAATGCATTGGGGATTATTTAAAGTGGATCAGTTTACAACATAGATATTTAACATGTATAATGAATTGTAAATCTATGGATATACCTTGAATTTATGCCCCTTAATTTAGACTTAGACAATTTACGGCCAGGAAATTACAAATTATGACAAAATTAAGCTTTCAGCTGTTTAGACATAATTTAGCTACAATTAAGGCTATATCCTGAATTGAATAGAAAAGGAATAAACAGGACAGGATAACAAATGGTTAAAGTAAAGATTGCAGTAAACGGTTACGGAACCATAGGAAAAAGAATTGCAGATGCTGTCAGAGCTCAGGACGACATGGAAATTATTGGAATTTCCAAGACAAAGCCTAACTATGAAGCTGCAGTAG
>OCZT010000587.1_pt1 | contig 36479 bp, 27 predicted proteins | sample 1539031 | NCBI WGS metagenome assembly OCZT01 (sample SAMEA3539308, study PRJEB22396) | soil metagenome | biome: tundra; feature: field; material: soil | place: USA | collected 2010-05 | depth 0.15 m | reverse complement strand
CACTCGCCGGACCGCCCGCCACTCGCCGGGCCGCCCGCCACTCGCCGGGCCGCCCGCCGTTACCGAGGCACCACCCAATAGGCAACATCTCGTATTGCCGACCGGCCACTCCAACCGGCATTCTGCGCGCGGAGCAAGGGGGGCCGCGGCTTTAGGGTACGTAGGTCATCGTGGCCAATCCGACCCCAGGGACGCCCACTCCAACCACCCTGCACATTCGTGTGCTACCGCCGGTTCTACCCATCGGCGGTACAGCCGCTGCCGCGGGCGACTCGTTACCCCCGGATCGCCCGCGCGCGGCACCTTCCCCGGCCTGCCCTTTCGGCAGCCCTTTCGCCTTCTCGGGCGGAGCCACTCGGGTCCGGCTCCCTCACATGGCGCGACCGCCTGCCCCGCAGCTACGGGTGCGGCACGGCGCCCTGCTAGACTTTGCCCCGGAACGCCAGGGATCGGGCATTGCACCCGGCCCAGCGACCGCGAGAGTTAATCTTCGCGCCCCGACGCCTGCGGCCGTCCCGCCGCTAGCAACGGGCCTGCTGGAGAACTGATGACCGGCCTCTGGTACGTAGTCGGACTGGCCCTGGGAGCCGTGTCGTTCGTTTTCGGAACGATCGCCATGGCCTGGGCCCTCTCCCACCGCAACCGCGGCGACCGCCACAAGGGCATGCCCTACGAGAGCGGCATCGACACTTACGGCGACACCTGGGGCCGTGCCGGCATCTCCTTCTACGTGTACGCGCTTCTCTTCGTCGCCTTCGACGTCGAGGTCGTCTTCCTGTATCTGTGGGCGATCGTCTTCCGCGATCTCATGGTCGGAGGTCTGGTCAGCATGGGCACCTTCGTGGTCGTCCTGCTGCTCGGCCTTGCCTACGCCTGGCGCAAGGGGGTCCTGACATGGCAGTAGGCGACAAGGGCGCGACCGGTCGCGTGGCCACGGGCGGCAAGACGGCGGGTCGCGGCCCCGTGCCCGCAGCCACCAAAGGCTCGAGCGAACTGGTCAAGCCGTTGGTGGTCCCCAACACGTTCTGGGAATCGGCCAATCCTCTTGCGTACGACGGCGGCCGGGCCAGCGAAATCACCCATCTCCACGAATACGGCCTGACGGATGCGGGCCGCAACGACGCCGCTCGATGGGGAGCGGCTCAGGTGATCCCCGCCCGCGCCGACGAAATCCTGGATCTCATCCGGGCCAATAGCCTCTGGCCGCTCCTTTCGGGGCTGGCCTGCTGCGCCATCGAAATGATGTCCGCCGCCACCAGCAAGAACGACATGGACCGCTGGGGCATGTTCCCGTTTCGCGCCTCGCCGCGTCAGGCGGACGTTCTGATCGTCGCCGGAACGCTCACCACCAAGATGTCCGGACCGCTCATCCGCCTCTGGGAGCAGATGCCCGAGCCAAAGTGGTGTGTCGCGCTGGGGGACTGCACCGTTTCGGGCGGTCGATACAAGCGCAGCTACTCGGTCGTTCAGGGCATCGACCGGATTATGCCCGTGGACGTATATATCCCCGGCTGCCCACCGCGCCCGGAAGGCCTTATCTACGGCATGATGCAACTCGGCCAGCTCGTCAAGGACCGCCGCGGCAAATGGGCCGAGCGCGAAATCGGGCCGACGGCCCCGGACAACATCTAGCCGATGGACAAGACGCTCAAGACTCGACTCGAGGCCCGCGTGGGCGAGCACCTCCTGGTGCCCGTCTACCAGCGCCAAGACGAAACCGAAATTCGTGTCGCGCCCGGCAACGTGCCTGAGGTGCTGACCATGCTCCACGACGCGGTGGACCTGCGTTTCGAGATCCTGGCGGATCTGGCCGGCGTAGACACCGGCACCACGATGCAGGTCGTCTATCACCTGTGGAGCCCGATGACCACGGACTGGCTGCGCGTGATAGCGGACGGCATCTCCCGCGACGACCCGCGAACACCGTCGGCCACGTTCCTGTGGACAGGCGCCGAGTGGCTCGAACGCGAGGCGTACGACATGTTCGGCATCATCTTCGAAGGCAACCGCGACCTGCGGCGCATCTTCATGCCGGCGGACTACGCCAGCTTCCCGCTCCGCAAAGACTTCCTCCTGCCGGACGACGCCGCACGCTCCACGGGCGCGGGCATCCGCCACGTGGAAATCGGCCACACCCCGGCCGGCCTGGCCGATGACGCCGCTGCCGGCATCCGCCGCGCGCCGGTGAGCTGAGGACCGAGATGCCACCCCGCCAGCCCACCTCCAACACCCCGAAGCCGCCCGCAAAGGCCGCCACCGCCAAGGCGTCGACGCCGGCGCCGGCGCCGACACCGACGAAGGCCCCCAGCAAGGCCGCCGCCGCAAAGGCTGCTAAGGCCGCCGCTGCCGAGGCCGCTGCTAAGGCCGCCGCCGAAGCCGCCGCTCGCCAGTACACGTCCGGCGATGACCCGCGAATCACGCTCGAACGCCAGGTCGGCCACATCTACGAGCCGATCCCGCCCTATCCAACGCGCACGGAGCGCGAGAGCGAGTTTTACACCCTGGGCGACGGCGAGATGTTCCTCAACGTGGGCCCGCACCACCCGGCCACGCACGGAGTGCTGCGCCTCGTCCTGAAACTCTCCGGCGAGCAAGTCGTAGACGTGGACCCGGTTCTGGGCTACCTCCACCGTGGCGTCGAGAAGATCTGCGAGAACTCGGACTACTACCACGTCATCGACCAGGTAGATCCTCTGGAATACATCAGCTCGCTCTTCCAGGAGTGGTCCGCCGTCCTGTCGTTCGAGAAGCTCATGGACGTGCAGGTGCCGCGCCGGGCGGAGTACATCCGCGTTCTCTCGGCCGAGTTGCTGCGCATCGCCAGCCACACCCTCTACATGGGCTTCCTGGCGCTGGACCTGGGCGGCCTGACGCCGATCCTCTACGGCTTCATCGAGCGCGACGAGATCGTGGAGATGCTCGCGGCCCTGACCGGCGCGCGGATGCTCTTCAACTACTACCGCATCGGCGGCGTGAACGGCGACCTCAACCATGACTTCATGAGCCGCCTGGGCGACTGGATGACCCGAGCCGCCAGGCAGACCGAGGCCAGCGCCTCGCTCCTCAATGAAAACGAGATCTTCGTCCGCCGAACGCGCGGCGTGGGCGTCATGAGCCGCGAGATGGCGCTCCGATACGGCGTAACCGGCGGGAACCTGCGCGCGGCCGGCGTGCCGTTCGACGTCAGGCGAGCCCATCCGTACAGCATCTACCCCGAGCTCGAGTTCAACATCCCCACTCGCGACGAGGGCGACTCGCTGGCTCGCTACCTGATCCGCGTCGACGAAGTCCGCGAGTCCATCAAGATCATCGACCAGTGCCTCCATAACATGCCCGACGGCCCGATCATGGCCAAGCTGCCGCGCCTCATCCGGCCGCGGCCCGGGCGCGCCTGGGGCGCAGTCGAAGGGCCGCGCGGCCTGATGGGCGTCTACTCGATCAGCGACGGCTCGGATCAGCCGTTCCGCTTCCGCATTCACGACCCCAGCTTCGTCAACCTGCAGACCGTGCCGGCGATGCTGCCGGGCAACCTGCTGGCCGACACCATGGCCATCGTCGCTTCACTGGATCCCGTGATGGGCGGGATCGACAAGTGACCGGACGCCGGATGAACATCTCCACGAGCCTGCCCGTCCGCGTCTGGACGCGCCTCACGGTGCGCCAGCGGATAGGCATGATCTTCGTTCCCGGCGCGATCGGGGCCGGACTGGTCACCGTTGTCGCTCTCGCCCTTCTGGGGCCGGGGATCGTGAACTTCCTGAGCATCAACAACGGTATTCCGCGCTTCGTTGCCGCCGTGACCGCGATCCTGATGATGACCGTGCCCACGGCCTTCGTCCTGATCTACCTGGAGCTCAAGGTCATCGCCCGTATGAACTTGCGCGTCGGTCCCAACCGGGTCGGCCCATGGGGCGCGGCGATGAGCGTCATCCACGGCTTCAAGGTCCTCGCCAAAGAGGACTTCGCGCCCACCGGCGCGGACATCACAGTCTTCACCCTGGCTCCGGTAGTGACCTACATGGCCAGTGTCATGGCCCTGCTCGTGATTCCGTTCGCGCCCGGGCTCGTCGGCCAAGACTTCAACATCGGCCTGCTCTACTTCTTCGCCATGGGCGGACTCACCGTCGTGGGCCTACTGATGGCCGGCTGGTCCAGCTTCAACAAGTACTCGCTCTTGGGCGGCCTCCGCTCGGCGGCGCAGATCATCAGCTACGAAATTCCGCTCACCCTGTCCGTCGTGGGCGTGATCATCCTGGCCAAAACGATGAGCCTCAACGGCATCGTTGCCGCCCAATCCGGATGGCTCTTCGACTGGTTCGTGTTCAGGCAGCCGCTCGCCGCGCTCATCTTCTTCATTGCCGCCACGGCGGAAGCCAACCGCACTCCGTTCGACATGACCGAGGCGGACTCGGAGATTGTCGCCGGGTTCGCGACCGAGTATTCCGGCATGCGCTTCGGCTTCTTCTTCTTCGCTGAGTACGTGAATGTCTTCATCGTCTCGGCTCTGGCGGCCACGATCTTCTTCGGCGGCTGGAATGCCCCGTTCAACTGGCCGTGGACGTTCACGCTGAACGCCTTTCACCCATTCACCTACGGCCTGATCGGTTGGGCGGCGATCGTCCTCACGGTCGGGTTGGTCGGCACGGAGGCCCTCGCTCTCCTGGTGCGTCTTGTCGGCGGCCGGACCTGGGACATGACCAGCAGCCTCGTCATGGGCCTGATTATCAACGTCTTCCTCGTGATCGGCCTGCTCGGCCTCCTGGGCTTCGTCGCCTTCGACGTCGTCCGCGGCCTCACCTGGTTCATGATCAAGACCTACGGCTTCGTGATCATCTTCGTGTGGATGCGAGCCACGCTTCCCAGAGTGCGAGTCGATCAACTGATGGGCTTCGCCTGGAAGTGGCTCCTCCCCGCCGCTCTGCTCAACCTGTTCGTGACGGCAACGGCCGTCGTCCTCACAAATTCACGGTGACCGCCCGATGAGCTTCGTCCCAGGCCTCGGAATCGCAAAGGGCATGGCCCTGACCATGCGCCGCTTCTTCGCGCCCAAGGCCACGATCCAATACCCGGAAGCCACGCCGGACATAGCCCCGCGCTTTCGCGGCCGACTCCAACTCCTCTACGACGAGCTGGGCAATCTCAAGTGCGAGACTTGCTTCCAGTGCGCCCAGGCCTGCCCGGTCGAGTGCATCGACATGGGCGGCTTCGATACCAAGGGCCGCTTCCACGTCCACTGGGGCGCCCCGGAGATGTACGCGGAGCGGCGCGAGGAATCCGCTCTCCGCCGCTCCGGTCGGCCCGTTCCGGATCCGGTCTACACGCACTTTGCCCCGCTGGACCTAGCTCCGGTGGACGCGCTGATGGAGAAGTACGACTACGACCGTAACCGGCTCATGCCGATCCTCGAGGGGATCCAGAAGGCCTACGGCTATCTTCCCGTCGCCGCGATCATGCATCTCAGCCAGATCTCCGGCGCCCCGTATGCCCTCCTCTACGGCACGGCCACTTCCTACAAGCATCTCCGCTTCGAGAAGCCGGGCCACACCGTTGCCGTCTGCCCGTGCACGACCTGCCTGCTGGCGGGTTCCAATCGCCTGCTCAAGACCCTCGCCAAAGAGTTCTCCACCGAGGTGGGCCGCAGGCCGGCAACCGGCGGCATCGCCCTGGAGCAGATCCCGGCCCACGTGACCGGGGCGGGCTCACCCTGCGTCACCCTGGACGGCAAGGCCGCCGCAGTGACCCTCTCCGGGGCCGCGGCCTGGGCCCGCACGATCTCCGGAAGGAACGTAGCATGACCTCCGCCCGCATCCTGGAGACACCGGCCCGGTTCCCGCGCTTCCTCCTGCCTGCGAATCCGCCGGCCAAGCCACTCGATCTGGACGAGGCCGTCGCGGCCGGCGCATTTGCCGCGCTGCGCAACGCGGTTCAGGAACTTAAGCCTGCCGGAGTAATCAGCGCCCTTTCCGAGTCCGGCATGCGCGGCCGTGGCAGCCGCGGAACTCCCATCGGCGAGAAGTGGCGCCAATGCGCCTCCGCGCCGGGCGACACCCGCTATGTCGTCGTCCATGCCTACCAGTCGGACCCGGCCGTCGTAACCGAGCGCGTCCTGCTGGAAACGAACCCCTACGCCGTCGTCGAGGGCGCGGCCATCGCCGCCTTCGCCATCGGCGCCCCGGAAGTCATAATCGCCATCCGGATCGAGGCCGTCGACGCCATCACGGCCATCGAGACCGCCATCGCAAAGGCAGAGGCGGCCGGCTATATCGGCGAGAACGTGCTCGGCAGCGGGACGGAGATCCGGTTCTCTGTTAGGCCGCTGCAGGGCTCGTACATGCTCGGCGAGGAAACCGTGCTGCTGAAGGGCCTCGAAGGTCAGCGCGGCCAGCCGGAGCAGCAGCCGCCGTTCACTACGACCCGCGGCCTGTGGGGCAAGCCCACCCTGGTCCATAACCCTCAGATCTTCGCTGCCATCCCAACGATTCTGTCGGGTGGCCTCCCCGGCTTCCCGGAAACCGAATCCCGAACCTTTGCGGGGACCGTCCTGATCCAGATGTCCGGGGCAATCGCCAATCCCGGCATCGCAGAGGTGCCGTTTGGAGCCACACTCAGAGAGATTCTGGACGTGGCCGGCGGCGTTCCAGCGCCGCACAAGCTCAAGGCCATCCTCGTCGGCGGCCCCTCAGGCGGCATCCTTCCGCCGGAAGCCCTCGGTGTTGGTTTCGACCACGATTCTCTCGATCAGGCCGGCGCCCACATGGGGTCCGGCAGCATCGTCTTCGTGGATCAGCATGCCTGCGTCGTGGACCTGGCCGCCACCCTGACCCGCTTCAGCGCGGATCAAGCCTGCGGCAAGACCATTCCGTGCCGAATCGGCTTGCGCCGCCTGGCGGAAATCGGCGCTCGGATCTGCGAGGGGCAGCCCCGCGGCGACGAAATCGCGCGGCTGACTGACCTGTCCGTCGACATCACAGCGAGTTCGCTCTGTTTCCATGAACGCCGCTCGCCCGTGACCATGCTGAGCGTCGTGCGGTATTTCCGCGAAGAGCTCGATGCCCACATCCTCCGCAATAGCTGCCCAGCCGGGATCTGCCAACCCAAGGCGGAATCTCGAGCCGGGGCCGTTTCCTGAGGCGTCCCATGCGAAAGACCACCAGCCGCCCCAGCCCCGCCTCTCCGCCCTCCAGCGCGCCCGCCGACTGGACGCCCGTCGACACGTCCGCCGGTGTCCCCGCAGCCCCGGCCAACTCGACCGCCAATCCAATCGCCCCGGAAACGGCCGCGCTGGCGGAATACCACGAGAGTACCGCCGAAACGCTATACGGCCTCAGGCCGGCCGACAAACAGAAGGCCGTCTGGAACAAGCGCGCCGGCCGTGTCGACGCCCGCCCGGACGCCAAGACGCCGTATGACACGGTCATTCCGTACGACGACTCGCTGACGGAACGGCTCATCACGGCTCAGGCACCGCAGCGCCCGCTCTCCACTCCCAAATTTAACATCGAGGTGGACGGTCGCCAGTTCCAGGGCACGGAAGGCCAGACGATCCTGGAGGTCTGCCGGGCAAACGGCATCGAGATCCCCACGCTCTGCTACGAGCCCAAACTGCCGGGCTTCGGGGCGTGCCGGATGTGCGTGGTCGAGGTTGAGGGCGAAGATCATCCGCCCATTTCCTGCTCCCGCGCCGCCGAAGCGGGCATGGTCGTACGGACACAAACCGAGCAACTCCGCCGCCTGCGCAGGACCAATCTGGAGCTGATCTTCAGCGACCACAACGCCTACTGCCTGCCGCCCTGCCAGAACAAGTGCCCCAGCCACATCGACATCCCGGGCTTCCTCAAGGCCAATGCCGAGGGCCAGTTCCGCGAGTCGGCCCGCATCTTCAAGCGGACCATTCCGTTCCCATCCATCCTGGGCCGCGTCTGTCCCGCCCCGTGCGAAGACCACTGCCGCCGCGATGAGGTGGACGAGGCGATCGCCATCCGCGACAGCCATCGTTACGCCGGTGACCAGGTTCTCAAGGCCCAACTGGAAGGCGTCGAGGCGCCGCTGCCGTTCGAGGCCCAGGCCAGGACGGGCAAGCGCGTTGCCGTGATCGGCTCGGGGCCGGCCGGCATGTCCGCGGCATACTACCTACTCCTCTCCGGCCACGACGTGACCGTCTTTGAGCGCAACGCGGCGCCGGGCGGCATGCTCCGCTACGGCATTCCTGAGTACCGCCTGCCCAAGGCGGACGTGCTGGACCCGGAGTACGAGTCCGTCTGGCGGCTCGGCGGCAAGCTTGTCTGCAACAAAGCCCTCGGCGTGGACTTCACGTTGGACGACCTGGCCGCGCAGGGCTTCGACTCCACGGTCGTTGCCACCGGCTGCTACGACACGAACAAGCTGAATATTCCCCACGACGACGGCGACGGGGTCATCGACGGGCTGGAATACCTAAAGATCGCCGCCCTCGGGCTGCCTTACCCCGGTCACAAGAAGACCCGAGTGGTGGTCGTCGGCGGCGGCTTCACGGCGATGGACTGCTGGCGGACGTCGATCCGCCAGGGCGCCAAGGAAGTAACGCTCGTCTACCGACGCGACATGAAGGACATGCCGGCTTCCTCCGAGGTTCACGAGGCGCTCGAAGAAGGCGGCCGGGCCATCTTCCAGGCCGGTCCAACGCGCGTAATCGTCGACGAGAGCAACAAGGTCACCGGCATCGAGTTCATCCGAATGCAGCCGGGCGCGCCCGATGCCTCCGGCCGCCGCCGCCCCGAGCCCGCCCCCGGCACCGAATTCATCATCGAATGCGACCGCGTTCTGCTGGCCATCGGCCAGGGGCCGGATCTCACCTGGATCGGCCCCGGCAACGAGGGCGTGGCCGCGGTCAATTACAAGCTCAAGGCCGATGCGGTTACCTTCGAGACCGGCCGGGCGGGCGTCTTCGGCGCCGGCGACGTCCGCGTCGGCGCCGCAACCGTGGTCCAGGCCATCGCCGAGGGCCGCCGCTGCGCGTACGCCGTGGATGCCTTCCTGCGCGGCAACGACCTCTCGGACCTGCGCAACCGCCAGGAACTCGCGGAAGTGGAGCCGACGTTCCTCTCCATCGTCCCGTTCACGGACGAACCGAAGGAAGCCCGCCACCGCCTCAAGTCGCTGCCGGCCAAGGAACGCAACAAGAGCTACATCGAGTACGAGATTCCGTACACGGCGGCAGACGTCATGGCGGAGTCCACGCGCTGCCTGCAGTGCACCTGCGAGGCGCTGGGCAACTGCGACCTGCGCCGCCTCGGCATCGAGTACGGAACCACGCTCAAGACTCTGGAGCCCGGCAACGATTCCGGCGCCGGCTTCCGGAGCGTCACCGAGAACCGCTTCACCGGCGCCAACCACGACTACATCCGCGACGACAGCCACGCCTTCATCCTGCGCGAGCCGTCTCGTTGCATCGACTGCGGACGCTGCGCCAACGTCTGCGCGGAAGTGGTGGGCGCGGCCTGCTACGACTTCATGCGAACCGGCTTTGACACGCTGGTGACGACACCGCTGGACATGAGCCTCAACGACACGCCGTGCGTTTCCTGCGGCCGCTGCGCCGAGACGTGCCCCACGGGCGCGCTCATGCCCAAGCCGCGCGTCCTGGAGAAGTACGACGTGGACGAGAGCCGCTGCATTTTGTGCGGCATCTGCGTCGACGCCTGCCCCTACGATGCGCTACGTGGCGGCCCGGACAACGAGCTGGCCCACACGGGCCGCGGCAACCCCGAGATCGATCTCATCGCTCTTGCCGCGGTGGATCGTGAGACGGAAGTGACATATATCCAGCGCGAGCGCGACTGGCTGGCCCACGCCATCACCGAAGGCCGCGTCCAGGCCCCGTTGAAAGGGCTGCCGCAACTGCCCGCGTCACTCGCCGGGACCGCCAGCAAGAGCAACGGAGCCAAGTAGCCAGTGATCGTCATCGCGTTCCGGGCCGTAGGGTCGGCTCACAAGGAGGAGGGATGTCGGGCATGCCGATAGGCGAAACGATGCCGCTCATCGGGACCCGCTGGGACGACATCCTATTCATCACGCTCGCGGCCGCGCTGCTCGGATCGGCACTGCTCGTCGTCACGATGCGCGACATCATCCGCTGCGGCCTGGCGCTCACCGTTTCCTTTGCATCTCTAGCGGGGATCTACGCGCTGCTGAGCAACCCGCTCATCGCCGCCACACAGGTCCTGGTCTACATCGGCGCGATCAGCGTCCTGATCCTCTTCGCGATCATGCTGACCGAGAAGAAGAACGCCCCCACTCGGCTGGTCTTCCAGACTCAGGCCGCCGTCGCGGCCGTGGCCGCGGGCATCGTTGCCGTCGGGATTGCGGTTGTTGTTATCGCCACCAGCTGGCCGGCGCTCCCGTCGCGCCTCGCGACTCACACCGCGGATGTCGCCAGGCTGCTCTTCAAGGATTACGTGCTTCCGTTCGAGGTCGTCAGCGTCCTGCTGACCGCGGCCGTCGTCGGTGCGATCTACCTGGCCCGTCGCGAGCCGGCCGGCAGCGAGGAGGACAAGTGAGCAACTCTCTCGACTCCTACCTCGTGCTCTCGGGCCTGCTCTTCGCCATCGGCGTTTTCGGGTTCCTGGCCCGGCGCAACGCGATCAGCATGCTGATGTCCATCGAACTGATGATCAACGCCGTCAACCTCACGATCGTCGCCTTCGGCGCCTTCATCGCGCCGCTGAACAAGCACGCGGCAATCATTGCCCTGATCGTCATCGCCGTCGCCGCGGCCGAGGCTACCGTGGGCCTGGCCATCGTCATCGCCATCTTCCGCAACAAGAAGACCCCGCTCGTCGACGAATACGACGCGATGCGGGAATAGCAGATGACCTACCTCATCCCGTTCATCCCCCTCATCCCGCTCGCCGGATTCATCATCACCGGCCTGCTCGGGCGGAGCTTCCCCAAGAGCATCCACAACGTCGCCATAACGGCCGTCGTGGCGTCCTGGGTCGTGGCCATGATCGTGGCCTTTGCCGCCCTCACCCATACCTTCGGCGTCCCGGACACGGGCGCCGGCATCACGCTCTGGAACTGGATTCCCGCCACCGGCTTCAGCGCAGACATGGGCTTCTTCGTGGATCCGCTGACGGCCTGCCTGCTCATCGTGGTCACGACCATCGGCATGCTCGTCCACTTCTACTCGATCGGCTACATGGCCCACGATCCGGGCCGCTGGCGCTTCTTCGCCTACCTGAACCTCTTCATGTTCTCGATGCTCACTCTGGTGCTGGCGGACAACCTGCTGCTGGTCTTCGCCGGCTGGGAATTGGTGGGCCTGTCCAGCTACCTGCTGATCGGCTTCTGGTATCCGAAGCGCTCCGCGGCGCTGGCGGCCAAGAAGGCGTTCCTCGTTAACCGGGTCGGCGACATGGGCTTCGCGCTCGGCATCATGGCCATCTGGACGCAACTCCACACCGTGAACCTGCGGGCCGTCTTCGAAGGCATCGGCAGCGTCCCGCACGAGTGGCAGATCGCCATCGCCCTCCTGATCTTCTGCGGAGCGGTGGGTAAGAGCGCCCAGTTCCCGCTCCACGTCTGGCTGCCGGACGCGATGGAAGGCCCCACGCCCGTTTCGGCGTTGATCCACGCCGCCACCATGGTCAACGCAGGCGTTTACCTCGTAGCCCGTTGCAATCCCATCTTCAGCCACGCGCCGGAAGTGATGGTCGTTGTCGCGGCGATTGGCATCTTCACCGCCGTCCTGGCGGCCTCGATCGCCTTCACTCAGACGGATATCAAGCGCGTCCTGGCCTATTCCACTCTCTCGCAATTGGGCTACATGTTCGCGTCGCTGGGCGTGGGCGCATGGACCGCGGCCATCTTCCACCTCATGAGCCACGGCTTCTTCAAGGGCCTGCTCTTCCTGGGTTCCGGCTCGGTGATCCACTCCGTGGACGGCGAGCAGGACATGCGCAAGATGGGCGGCCTGGCCCGCAAGATCCCAACCACATACGTGACGATGCTCATCGGCTCTGTGGCGATTGCCGGCGTTCCGCCGCTGGCGGGCTTCTTCTCCAAGGACGAAATCCTGGGCGGCGCGTTCAAAAACGGCTTCCTATGGGTCTGGGCGATCGGCTTTGTCGTCGCCGGCATGACCGCCTTCTACATGTTCCGGCTCATGGGCATGACCTTCTGGGGCCCCAGTCACGTCGACCCGGAGGTGGAGCACCACATCCACGAGTCGCCCAAGACGATGACCCGGCCACTCATCCTGCTGGCCATCCCGGCCGTCTTCCTGGGTCTGGCGATCGGCTTCCCGCCGGAGAACGGGCTGCTGCATACGTGGCTGGCGCCGGTGTTCGCGAAGACGATCGAAGCCAGCGGCCGAACCGAGGCCGCCTACAACTTCTTCGGCATCGACGGCGTCTTGGCGATCGTTACCACCACGCTGGTGGCCTGCGCCATCGGCCTCGCCTGGCGGCTCTTCGGCGTAAACATCCGCTGGTTCGGCATTCACGCCGAGCCGCGACCGGATCGAGTCCGCGAACTCAGCGCCAGCCCCCGGCTTGCCGCGCTCTACAAGGGTTCTTCGAACAAGTGGTGGTTCGACGAGATCAACAACCAGTTATTCGTGGTCTGGGGCGGCAAGCTCGCCGCCGCGTGCTTCTGGTTCGACCGACGCGTCATCGACGGCACGGTTAACGGCATCGGCACGGTGACAACGGACGCCGGCGCGAAGCTCCGTCAGATCCAGACCGGGCGGGTTCAGAACTACGCCCTGGGCATCGCGATCGGGCTGATCGGGATGACCGTCCTCTACATCCTGATCGCGGTTCGGTAGGAGAGCGAAATGATCAGCCTGCCGATCCTGAGCGTTGTCACGGTCACGCCGCTTGTTGGCGCCCTTGTGGTCGCCTCAATTCCATCCAAATACCCCGACGCCATCCGGCGCACAGCCCTAGCCTTCGCCCTCGTGGCCTGGGTCATGTCGCTGGGGCTGCTGGCCGCGTTCGCCTTCGGGCCCGTCGGCTTCCAATTCATCGAGGCCCATAGCTGGATCGGCAACTTCGGCATCCAGTACAAGGTGGGCATCGACGGCCTCAGCGTGCTGATGCTCGTCCTCACCACCACGCTCACCTGGATCAGCATCCTGGCCAGCTTCGGGCCGATCAAGGACCGGGTGAAGGGCTACATGATCTGCTTCCTCATCCTCGAGGTCGGCATGATCGGCGTCTTCATCGCCCTGGACCTCTTCCTGTTCTACATCTTCTGGGAGATCGTCCTGGTCCCGATGTACCTGATCATCGGCATCTGGGGCGGCGCCAACCGCATCTACGCCACGATGAAGTTTGTGCTGTACACCCTCGTCGGATCGTTGCTGATGCTGGTCGCGATCCTGGCGACGGCGTTTGCCTACCAGGTGGCGCACGGCGGCTCGTGGGCAGGCGCGTTCGACTATCAGGGCCTGCTCGCCTTTGCCGGCAGCGGCGGCTTCGGGCAGAACTTGCAGCTGATCGCGTTCCTGGCCCTCTTCCTGGCCTTCGCCATCAAAGTCCCGATGTTCCCGTTCCACACCTGGCTACCGGACGCACACACAGAGGCGCCGACCGCCGGTTCGGTGATCCTGGCCGGCGTCCTCCTCAAGCTCGGCGCCTACGGCCTGATCAGGTTCGCGGTGCCGCTCTACCCATACGCGGCTCACACATTTGCCGGCCCGATCATCGTGCTGAGCATCATCGCCATCGTCTACGGCGCGATCGTCTCGATCGTCCAGACGGACCTCAAGCGCCTCGTTGCCTACAGCTCGGTCAGCCATATGGGCTTCGTGACGCTGGGCATCTTCGTCTTCAACGCCACGGCCTACCAGGGCGCGGTTCTGCAGATGATCAACCACGGCCTGATCACCGGCGGGCTCTTCCTCCTGGTCGGAGTGCTCTACGAGCGTACCCACGATCGGACGATCGCCAAGATGGGCGGAGTGGCGGCCCTGATGCCAATCTACGCCACGATCTTCGGCTTCTTCATCCTGGCCTCGGCCGGGCTGCCGGGCCTGGCCGGATTTGTCGGCGAGTTCCTGGTCTTCGTCGGCTCGTTCCAGGCGGCGCCCATCTATGCCGCGGCCACGATCATCGTCATGGTGCTGGGCGCCACGTATCTGCTCTGGATGTTCCAGCGCGTGGCATTCGGCACCCTCTCGGAGTTCCTCACCGGGCTGGGCAGCCACCTCACGGACATCAGCAGGACCGAGATGCTGACCCTGATGCCGCTGGCGATCCTGGTAGTTGTGCTCGGGCTCTTCCCGAGCCTTGTGCTTGATCTCCTCCGCTCCCCCGCTCAGGACTTCCTGAACGCGGCAGCGGCTGTTGGCCACTAGGAGGGGATGCCGTGAACTGGTCTGACGTCGGAACCATCGCTCCCGTAATCGCCGCGGTCCTTGTGGCCGCCGCCATCTTGATCGTCGACATGGCCGTGCCCGGCAAGCGCGCGCCGATAATCGCCACCGCCCTGGGCGGCCTGGCCGTTGTCGCAGCGATCGTGCTGGCGCAGGCCGGCCACTCCTACAGCGCATTCGACCACGCCTACCAGCTGGACAACCTGACCGTCTTCCTGGACATCCTCTTCGTGGCGATCGCCGCCCTCACGATCCTCTTCGCCGCGGATTATCTGGAAGCGCGCGGCCTACCGATCGCGGAATTCGCCGCGGTCCTGGTCTTCGCCATCACCGGCGCGATGATCGTCGCCGGCTCGACGGACCTGCTGCTGCTGTTCGTTGCGCTGGAACTGATGGTTCTGCCCGGCTACATGCTGGCCGGCTTCGCCCGGCGCGATCCTTACTCCACCGAAGGCGCGATCAAGTACTTCCTGCTCGGCTCCTTCTCGAGCGCGATCCTGCTCTTCGGCCTGGCCTATGTCTGGGGCCTGACGGGCACTACCCGCGTTGAAGGCGTCGCAACCGCGCTGCAGACCGCCTTCGCCCACGGCTCCATCCAGCCCGGCCTTGCCATGGGCCTCGCCTTCATGACGGTCGGCGTCGGCTTCAAGATCGCCGCCGTGCCGTTCCACTACTGGACGCCGGACGCATACCAGGGCTCACCGACGCCGGTTACCGCGTACCTCTCCGTCGGACCCAAGATCGGCGCTTTCGCCATCGCCCTGCGGCTCTTCGTGGGAGCGCTGGGCCCGCTCAAGGCCGACTGGCTGCCGGTGGTGATCCTCCTGGCCGCGGCGACGATGACTCTCGGCAACCTGGTGGCGATCACGCAGGACAACGTCAAGCGAATGCTGGCCTACTCCTCGATCGCCCACACCGGCTACATCCTGGTGGGTCTGGCGGCCTACGCCGGCGGCCAGCAGACCGGCATCTCGGCGATCCTGTTCTACGGAGCCGCCTACACGTTCATGAACATGGGCGCCTTTGCCGTTATCGCGGCTCTGCAGAGGCGCCCGGGGGTCAGCAGCCAGATCAGCTCGTTTGCCGGACTGGGCCGGCGCGACCCGTGGCTTGGGGCGCTGATGGCGCTCTTCCTGCTGTCACTGACCGGCATCCCGCCGCTGGCAGGCTTCTGGGCCAAGGCGTACGTGATCCTGGCCGCAGTCCAGGCCGGCGGCTGGCTGACCGTTCTTGCCATCCTGGCGATGCTCAACGCGGCCGCTGCGGCGTTTTACTACCTGCGGGTCGTGGTCTACATGTACATGCGCGAGCCAGTCGGCGAGACGGCACCGAGTACGCCGGGGCGGCTGTTCAAGATCGGCCTCGCCGTCACGAGCGTGGCCACGCTTGCCTTCGGCTTCTTCCCGGGGCTGGTCACGGCCGCGATCAACGCCGCGAACGTATTCGCCAAATAGGCCGAACCGCCACGCCATAGACTTGGGCACGTGAGGCGTACGGCGGTGCTCCTGGTCTTGTCCGCGCTGGTCGGCGCGCTGTTGGGCCTGTTCATGTCGTCGATCCCGCGTCCATCCGACGACGGGACGTTCTATGTCGGCAACTTCTCGGCTCCATGGGCAGTTCTCGCCTTTGGTGTGGGTTGGGCCCAGCGATCCAAGCTCTCGGCCGTCCTTGGCGGAGTGGCTGCGGAAGTCGCCTGCTTGGTCGGTTTCTATGGACAGTCCCTCATCGTCTGGTTCGAAGATCCTGGAAGACTCCTCGGCCGTGACCCGTATCCAGGACTTCTGCAGTTCACCGAGACCGCCGTCACCAGATGGCTGAGTTACCTCCCGGACCTGATTGGCCCCTGGTTGGTCATGGCCATTGGGGCGGGCATCGTCTACGGTCTGCTTGGCCGGTGGTGGGGTCGGTCTCGCTCGATTGTGGCCGGAGCCGCGCTCGCGCTGCCGTTCTTTGCCGAGCCGTTCGCCTGGCGCATGTATGGCGCCTTCCCAATGGGCCCGCTCGCGGTGTGGGTCGTCGAGATAGGCGTTGGGATCGCGCTTCTGGGATTGGTCCTCGTCCTGGCCAGGAGACGCACCTCGGCGACGGGCGCGCTTACACAACCACCAGAACCCAGGGACTCCTCTTCAGCCGGGATCAGAGACTACTGATCACCGAAGGGCTGAATTGAGTGCGAAGGCGCCGCGACGGAGTTCGCCGTCGGGGTGGGCGTGATGACCGGCAGCAGCGTCGGCGTCTCGGCGGGAAGGATAACGGCCGTCGGCTTCGGCGGGACTGCGGAGCTTGTGCCGGGCCAGACCACGATGACCGTCAGCGCGATCACAAGGGCCGTCGCCACACCGGCAAGGGCCCCAACGAGCAGATGAATTCGACCAACCATGTTCTGAGGTTACCAAGGATCGGCTTCTTGCGCCACAGGCACGAGGCCCACGCGGTCACATAGGGCGGCTCCGAGGCCATTTTGAGGGCTCCCCCGAGGCGGACCGAGGTCCGTCCTGCTAGCATCGATGATCATGCGACGCCTTCGATCGCTCCTGGGATTCCTGCATCCGGCCGCATTGCGTCCACTCGCGCGCCTCGGTGGCGACCTACTCGGGCTTGGGCCGGCCCTAATCGCCGGCGCGGGTGTCTTCCTCGTGGTTGCCGGGCTCTTCTACTATCTCCAGCCGGCCTCGGCCAACTCCAATGCAAGCCCGTCCCCGTCACCCACGGCACTCGCAATCTCCACCTTCCCGGGTCGTATCTCGCTTGCCCCATCGGCCGGCGGCAGCGGCGGCCCAGCGGCCATCGCCACTCGGATCCGGATCCGGTCAATCGTCCCGCCGATAGATCTACCGGTCGTGACACCGCCGCCCAACGAAGAATTCGTGCTCTGCAATGCGGCGGAATATATGGCCGTCGACCCGACCAAGCCGCTTGCCTATCCCGGCTTGACGAGAGCGACTTTCCTGTATGCCCACGCTCGGGCGGGAATGTTCTTCCCGCTGCTGGACGCGGTCCGGAAGAACAACATCGCCTCGCTTATGGGTCTCTGGATCGAGATCTATACGGCGGACAATCAGGATCACGTCTACCAGGTGACCGAAGTGATCCCACACATCAGCGACTCTTCCCAGATTGATCGGGCTTCTTCGGCCAAGACGGACGAGTTGTGGCTCCAGACCTCCGAAGGCGCCATCGGCACAACGGGGCGCATGTACGTAGTTGCCCAGCCGATCGGGGTTCTGGCGGCCAGCCCGGCAGACGCCCACCCAACTGGAACCGGCAACATCTGCCCGGACGCCCCCATCTGCAAGCACGTCGGCGACGGCGCCTGCCGGCCCGCCTAAGCGGACCCGCTAGATCCAGTCGATCTTGCGCAGGACCGCGGCCGCAATCCCGGCCATAACCAGGCTGGAAAACGCCACGATCCAGAAACCCGGACCCTCGTCGAGCCGGAAGGCCGCCTGGGCCTCGCTCATCCCGAAGATCCCGCCGATCGCTCCGACTCCGGCCACCACGACGGTCACGCCGGTCAGGCGCTTCATGATCAGCGACAGGTTGTTGTTCACCGTGGATAGGTACGCCTCAAGCGTGGCCGAGGCAAGCTCGCGATAAGTGTCCAACTCGTCAGTGAGGCGGATCAGGTGGTCGTAGGCGTCTCGGTAGTAGAGCCTGTCCTCAACCGAGATGAACTTGTCCTCGCGGCTTGACAGCGCGTTGAACATCTCCCGTTGGGGCGAAGTGACCCGCCGGACCTGGATGAGCTGGCGCTTGAGGTCGAACAGGCGCTCCAGCACCGACTGATCGGCGCGGGCCACGACCTGATCCTCCAGGTCGTCGATTTCGTCACCGAGCTGGTCCAGGATGGGGAAGTAATGGTCGATGACGTCGTCGGCCAGGGTCCACATGAGATAGCCCGGACCCCTGGCCAGCACGTCCGCCACGCCCAGGCGCAGGTGGCGGGTGGCAAACGGATCCCACCGCGTGCTGTGGTTGCTCAGCAGGAACCGCTCCCCCAGCACAAAGTCCAGCTCGCGCTCGTAGATCTCGCCGTTGTCGAAGCCCAGCGAGAACATCACCATGTGGAGCACCTCGCCGACCTGCTCCAGCTTGGCGCGCTGATCGCGCTCCGCGATGTCTTCCACGAGGAGCGGGTGCAACTTGAGGATCCCAGACACGCGGCCCTTCAACTCCGGGCCGGCGCCTGTGACATCGACCCAAATCTTGGCCGAGCGGCGGCTCAGGGCCTTGGGAAGTTCGGCCAGCGCAGCTTCGCCTTCGGATTGATGGCAGGTGCCGCCGTCGAGAACTGCCAGCCGGACGATCCCACCGGATGCAGGCTCCGGGGACGGCCCCGCCAGCGGGTCGGCCGGAGCAACTGCGAGATCAGAAGGCAATTTCGCCATGTTCGGCCCCTCCGGCGGTGTTGTCTGGACTTGATCCGGCGGTGCCGGGACGAACGCGAATCAGGAGAGCCGGCAGCACGGCAACCAGCGTGACGACGGCCGCCACCAGGAAGATCGAGACCAGGATCGACGCGCCCTTGCTGGCCGCCCATTGCTCCAGCGCCTGAGCCACCAGCCCGTCGTGGATCGGCCGATCCCGCAGGTAGGCGGGGATGTACTGCTTGTACGTGTCGCCGGAGCCGTAGATCTCGTTGGAGATGTTAGTGATCGTGGTGGATCCGTAGGCCGTCAAGGCAGCCATGCCTATCGCCATGCCGATCATTCGGGCGACCGTGACCGTGGCCGACGCCGCACCGTACGCCGCTCGCCCGGCAGCCTCAACAGCCGCGGTCGATCGTGGCGTGACGGTCAGACCAAACCCAAGGCCGAAGAGCGCCCCGGACGCCGCGAAGGCGTTCACCGACGCGCTCGGGGTCCAGGTGGACATCCAGGCCAGACCGGCCACGCTGAGCGCAAGCCCCACCAGCGTCAGCAAACGCAGCGAGATGATTCGGGCCAGAAAGCCCGATGCCAGCGCCCCCACCGCCATCGAGCCGGCGATCGCCCCCAGCACCACGCGCTGCTGATCCGGCCCGCCGTAGAGCACGCGATCCACGAAGACCGCCCCGCCCACGATGGCCGTGGCCATGCCGTACCCGGTGAGCAGCGAGATCAACGCCGCGGACGAGAAGACCCGATCCGCAAACAGCCGTGGATCCAGGAACGGATGCTTCCGCCCCAGGCCGTGCCAGACGGCCACCACGCCGAACAGCAAGCCGCCGCCGATCAGTCCGCCGACTGCCACGTCCGTCGGCACGCCGAAAACCTCTTCCGCGTTACCGATCAGCGTGACACCGGAAAGGATCATCGCCAGCGCCGCCGTGAATAGTCCGGCGCCCACCAGATCCAGGCCGGCGGGCTGGCGGCGTGTGTCCCAGTCCGTGCTCGCGGCCCAGGCAATGGCCAGAGCGCACACACCAATCGGGACGTTCACGAAGAAGACCCACCGCCAGGAAGGCGCCACCGCGGAGACGAGCGGCCCGCCGGAGATCCCCATGCTCGCCAGCGCCGTCTCAGGGTGGATCGTTTCCAGCACCGCAGCGCCCACGAACGGCCCCGCGGCCATGCCCAGAAACGTCAGCGCCCCGATGATGCCCAGCGCTCGCGGCCGGGCGCGACCCTCAAAAAGATGCGAGGCCGCTGCAGTTGCGACCGGGATGATCGCGCCGCCGCCGACCGCCTGGATCAGCCGCGCGGCGATGAGCTGGTCCAGCGTCTGCGCCAGGCCCGCGGCCAGCGAACCGAAGGTGAAGATGGTCAGCGCTACAAGGAAGAGCCGCCGCGCGCCCCACAGGTCCGTCAGGCGGCCCGCAAGCGGCATCGTCACGACATAGACGAGCAGATAGCCGTTGATGATCCACGAGGCCTTGCGCAGGTCCGTCCAGTCCGCCACCGAAGACAGGATCTGCGGCAGCGCCACGGCGGTGACCATCAGCTCCAGGCCGGCCAGGAAGACCCCGATGCCGAGCACGAGCAATAGCAGGTACGTGTCGCGTTTGCGCATGTCGGCCAGTGTAGCGAGCGACAGCCACTCGCCACGTCGGACGGCGTCTTCATGCCGCACCGAGCACCTGGGTCTACTATTCCGGCACGCCCCAAGCCGAACCGGGGCGCCCAGGAGGCCGTCCATGCCCTCGCGACGCTCGCGAGCCAACGACACCGTGAAGAGACCGGCGAGGAGCCGCCAGACCCGAAACACAGCATTCGCGCTGGTGATCGTGGCTGCGATCATGCTTCCGGTCATGGCCACGATCGCCGCTGGGAACAACGCCGGCTCGGCCGCCGCCGCCACTCCGGCCGCCTGCGAGCACTGGTGCGGCAACGGCTGGGCCACCGTCACGATCAACGGCGTGACCGCCCAGATCTCCGGCGGGAGCTGCTTCGACCGCGGCGCGGACGGCATCGACGCCCGATTCGGCGACTGGGTGAACACTCAAGGCGACTATCTGGGCATCACCGGCTACCGGCCCGGCGGCGCCACTCCGACGCCCGAGACTCCGGGTTCCTCCGTATTCGGCCCACCCCCTCGCGGCGGCGGCAGCTCGGCCGGCACGCCCTTCGTACTCGGCGCCGACGCGACGATCACCTTCAACACGGACGGCACCGGCTCATTCTCCGGCAACGACGTCACCAACGGCGCCATGGGCGGATTTCCGGTCAAGGGCACGTTCTACTGCGGCTAGGGTCGCCATTCGGGAGTGTCTGGCCCCCTGACGGTCAGATGCCCGCGAGCGCTCGATGGTCCACGAACCGGCTACGGATTAGTGCAACACGACACTAGGCGCGGAGCTCCGCGGGCAACGCCCATCGCCAAAGCGCAGCATATTCAGTTCCGGGATGTCTTGACATGACCCGCTTCGCCGCCTAGCATCAACGAGCCTTTATATAAAGGCTCGTTTGTTCGGGGCATTCCCGGCCCCGGCAAAGACCCGCCGGACCGCCGGAAGCGGCTCGCGCGACCAGCCACAAACGGACAAAGAGGCCGCTCATCTTGCCTTCACCAGCGCACATTCGGAGCACCGTCGCCACGATCGTCGACCAGCCGGACGATCTGCGCGAGCTTCGGGTATTCCACAAGGCCCTCGCGGACGTGAATCGCCTGCGCATGGTCAAGCGCCTGGCAGAGGGTCCGGCCACGGTCGGCGAGCTAATCGAAACCGTGGGCCTCAGCCAGCCGCTCGTCTCCTGGCACATCGGCCGCCTCAAGGCCGCCGGCATAGTCGAAACCAAGCGCTCGGGCCGAGAGGTCTTCTGCCAGCTTCGGCCCAACGTCTTCGCCGAAGTCGCGGAGCGCCAGCGAATTCTGCTGGGCCTCTCGAGTTCGGCTCCGGTTGTCCCGGTGCCCGCCACCCGCCACATCGAGGCGCATTGACCGTGGGCGACCAGTCCTTCGTTTCCCAGAACACACGCGCCCGCATCCGCGGCGCCGTTACCCCGATCGCCCTGGCGATGGGCAAGGTCGGCCTCACGCCGAACGCGCTCACCGTCATCGGCTTCCTGATCAGCGGCGTAGCGGCGGCGGCGGCGGCACAACAACTCTGGCTGGCCGCCGCAGCCCTCGTCATCTTCGGCGGCTCCTTCGACATGCTCGATGGTGGCCTCGCCCGCGCTCAGAACCGCGTCACCCGGTTCGGCGCATTCCTCGACTCCACCCTGGACCGCTGGGGCGAGGGAGTCGTTTACATCGGGATCGTCGCCGGGGCTTCGGCTGCCGGCTTTGTCGTGGGAGCGGTCCTGGCCGCTGCCGCGGCCGTATCCAGCTTCCAGGTCAGCTACACCCGGGCCAAGGCCGAGAGTCTCAAGCTGCACGGCGAGGTGGGCATCGCGCCCCGCGCCGAGCGGCTCGTCCTCTTGACCATCGGCCTTGTCCTGGCAGGCCTTGACGGCGGCCTGGTCTCGGGCGCGCGCGGCCAGCTCTGGCTGTCCATTGCGCTCGGCATCATCACCGTGACGGCCAGCATCACCGCCGTGCAGAGAACCTGGCACGTTCGAACACAGCTTCGCAATGAGGAGCAAGGAACAAAGTGACCGAGAAAGAACCCAAGGATGTGGCTACGCCGCAGAGCCCGGCCGCTGCCCAACTGCCGCCAGTCCACGGCGTCGGCGGCTCCCTGCCGACCGGCAAGAAGATCCGCGTCGCCATCGTCGGCGTCGGCAACTGCGCGAGCTCGCTCGTCCAGGGCCGCTACTACTACGAAAACGCCGAGGACACAGACGACATCCCCGGCCTGATGCACGTCAACCTGGGCGGCTACCACATCAGCGACGTCGAGTTCGTCGCCGCCTTCGATATCGACAAGAACAAGGTCGGCAAGGACATTTCCGAGGCGATCTACACCAAGCCGAACAACACGTTCGTCTTCCAGAAGGTCCCGAACCTCGGCGTCAAGGTCGAGCGCGGCATGACCCACGACGGTCTGGGCAAGTACCTGTCCCAGATCATCGAGAAGGCCCCCGGGCCCACGGCCGACGTCGTCGGCATCCTCAAGGAGCGCAAGGTCGACCTCGTCGTGTCGTACCTTCCGGTCGGTTCTGAGGAAGCCACCAAGTGGTACGTCGAGCAGGCCCTCCAGGCCGGCGTCGGCTTCATCAACTGCATCCCGGTCTTCATCGGCCGTGAGCCCTACTGGCAGCGCCGTTTCGCGGAGAAGGGCCTGCCGGTCATCGGCGACGACATCAAGAGCCAGGTCGGCGCGACGATCAGCCACCGCGTCCTGACCCGCCTCTTCATGGATCGCGGCGTCCGACTCGACCGCAGCTACCAGCTCAACTTCGGCGGCAACACGGACTTCCTCAACATGCTCGAGCGCGAACGCCTCGAGTCCAAGAAGATCTCCAAGACCAACGCCGTCACCTCGATGCTCGACTACGAGATCGACCCGGACAACATGCACGTCGGCCCGAGCGACCACGTGCCGTGGCTCAAGGACCGCAAGTGGTGCTACATCCGCATGGAAGGCACCACCTTCGGCGACGTGCCGCTCAACCTGGAGATGAAGCTCGAAGTCTGGGACAGCCCCAACAGCGCCGGCGTCGTGATCGACGCGATCCGCTGCATGCGCCTCGGCCTTGACCGTGGCCTCATGGGAACGCTTGTCGCTCCCGCGGCCTACTTCAAGAAGTCTCCGCCCATCCAGCTTCCGGACGACGAGGCGCGCGAACGCGTCGAGGCGTTCATCCGTGGCGACGACAACCAGACCCTCGTGGGCACCGAAAACCTGCCCAAGAAGGTCAAGAAGGCGGCCCCGGTCAGCGGCGGCAAGCCTCATGTCGAGGCCAAGTGACACAGGAACCCATTGGTTCCGACTCGGTGAGCGGCGTCGGTAATACCGGCGCCGCAGCCACCGGGAACGGTTCCGAGGCAAGCTCCAAGGCGGCGTCAGTTCGACGCCGCCTTGGCATGCCCGGCAAGTCCCCGGTGGCCAAGCCCGAGACGTCGAAGAAGTTCGAGGCGCCCCACCGCCTGCAGAAGGAGACCTTCTTTACCCACCTCGCGGGCCTGACCGCGCTGAGCTTCTGGCGTACGTCGTCGTGGCTGGCCGGACACCTACCGGCCGGGTTGATGTACCGCCTGGGCGCCTTCTTCATCATGATCGGCTATGCCGTCAGCCCCGAGCGCCGCCGCTGGCTGCGCGCCAACTTTGGCCACGTCCTCGGCATCTCGCCCAATGACAAGCGGGCCGGCCACATGGCCCGCGCCGCATACCGCAACTACTCTCGCTACCTGATCGAGCTGATGCGCCTGCCCTGGCTCAAGCCGGAGGTGCTGGACGGCCTGCTCGAGGTCCACAGCCTGGACAAATTCCTGGAGATCTACAAGGCCTCCAAGAGCGTAATCCTCGTGGCCGCTCACCTTGGCAACAACGAAGCGGCCGCGGCCGGGTTCGCCAAGCAGGGACTCCAGATCAACGTTGTCGGCGACGACAGCTCATACCCGGAGCTGTACAAGCTCTTCTCCGACATGCGCGAACGCTGGGGCATAAAGATGATCGCCTGGCGCAATCTGCGCGGCGTCTTCGGAGCTCTCCGCCGCCACGAAGGCCTCGTCCTTCTGGTCGACTGGGGTTACCGCGAAGACGGCATCCCGGTGAAGATGTTCGGTTCGTGGACGACGCTCCCTGCCGGCCCTGCGATTCTGGCGGCCAAGCACGGCTCCGGGATTGTGCCGTTCTCGGTCAACAGGCTGCCGAACGGGACCTTCCGGGCGGTCGCCGGCGATCCGATCCTCGTTCCCTCGGACTCGCCATCAGACATCGCCATTGCAACTCAGAAGATTGCCACCGCCCTGGAGGGCCACATCTCGCCGGCGCCGGAGCAGTGGTACATCTTCAAGCCGATCTGGCCCGCCACGGCTGAGGAAGCCGCGGCCCTGGAGGCCCGCAATCGGGCGGCCATGGCGAACGACGCCAAAGGCGCGGCCCCGACCAGCGCGGCCCCGAAATCAACAGAGAAGTGACCGGCTCGACCGCCCCAGCGACCGCCCCAGCGACCGCCCCAGGCCACGCCCCGGCGGCCCCGAAGTGGCCCGGCCTGGGGCGACGCTTCCGCGAGGCGGTCACGGCCTACCTCGTCATCGGCGCCCTCAAGCTGGTAGGCCATGCGCCCGAGCGGTTGGAGTATTCGCTGGCGGGTTTCGCCGGCGGGATTTCCTACCGCCTTGTGCGCTCTCGCCGCGACCGGGCCCGACGCAACCTCAAGCGGGTCGTCGACTGGACCGCGGCCAACGGCCAGGGTCCGGAATCCGTCCGGGCCGCGGCAGGCGATCCAAAGGCTCTCGAGGCCCTCGTGCGTGCGGCGTTCACCCACCACTTGCTCGGCTATGTCGAGATGGCGCGGGCACCGCGCTTCACCACCGCCTGGGTGAACCAGCGGCTCACGATTGAGAATGCCGCCGAAGTCGACGAATGGATGGTTCCGGGCCGCTCGTTCATCCTCGTGGGCATGCATTTCGGGGCAATCGAGGTTCCGGCCGTCTTTGCCGTAAGCCGCCTCCGCAGCATCGTCAGCCCCATGGAAAGCGTTCCAAACGCACGTATCCAGCGCTACATCTTCGAGACGCGGGACACGATCGGCATCCGGATCGTGACCCTGCAAGACGGCGCCAGGGAGTTGCTAGCAGCGCTCCGGAACGACAAGGCCGTCGGCATCGTGGCAGATCGCATGATCGCCGGCAGCGGCGTCGAGGTGGAACTATTCGGCGCCAAGACCAAGATTCCGGCGGGACCAGTTCTCCTGGCTGCGGAAACGGGTGCGCAAGTTTACGTTTCCGCCGTGCGCCGGGTCGGTCGGGGGCATTATCGTGGCGGAGTCATACAGCTGGATCCGGCCGAGGGGACGTCCCGGAAGGAACGCAGCCGGGCAATGGCTCGGGAAGAAGCCCGGGCATTCGAGCAGATCATCATCACCGCGCCGGAGCAGTGGCTCTCACTCTTCCACCCGATCTGGCCGGATCTGGAGCAAGCGTGACCGAATCGGCGAAACCGCGCACGGGCAAGGCGGATATGCACATCCATTCGATCGCCTCGGATGGAACGGCCTCGGCCGCGCGCATCCTGGAGTACGTGGAGAAGTTCACGGATCTGGATGTCATTGCCATCGCGGACCACGAGCGAATCGAGGCCGGGGTGGAGTGCCGGCGCCTGGCGCGCGAGCGGGGCAGCCGCATCGACGTGGTAGTCGGCGAAGAGGTTACGACTGCAAGCGGCCACCTGCTGGGCCTCTTCCTGCAAGCCCGCCTGAAGCGCGGTCAGCGCCTGGAACACACGGTCGCCGAGATCCACGAGCAGGGTGGCCTGGCCATCGTGCCGCACCCTTTCTCGGCCTTCACCAAGGGGATGCGCAAGCACGCCATTCTGCGAGTCCACGACTGCGCCGATCCACTCGTCTACTGGGATGCTCTGGAGGGCTACAACCCGTCCACTGCGGGCCGGTACGGCCGAAACGCGACGATCCGCCTGGCCGCCGAGCTGGGCCTGCCTATCGTGGGCAACAGCGACGGCCACACTCTGGAGACGATCGGCGACGGGCGGACCCTCTTTCCCGGCTCCACGGCCGAGGACTACTGGCTGGCCGTCGTCGAAGGCACGACCGAAGGCCTGTGCACGGACTGGGGCGTCGTTCGCGAAGTCCTCATCTACGGTCGGCAGGTCCGCAAGCAGGCTCGCGACGTGAGCCGATGGGGCCGCCGAAACCTGCTCTCCCACGACACGCCACGCGATCTGGGAGTGCCGCACGATCAGCTGGCGCTCCATAGACAGCGCGAGGCCGAGTATCTGGCGGATCGCAGTCGGGCCGGCGGCATGGCATCCGGTGACCCCGCGGCCTCCGATCGCCGCGAAGCCCAAGAGGCGTCTCGGTGAAGATCGGCCTCGTCACGCCCTACGTCTACCCGCTACCGGGCGGGGTCAACGAGCACGTCCGGTTCCTCTACGAGAACCTCCGTGCCCGCGGCCACGATGTCCGCATCATCAGCAGCAGCCACGGCCTGCAGAAGTCGTCCGAGGGAGATGTCGTCCGTATCGGCAAGGGCTTCAGCATGCCGAGCAACGGCTCGATGGGCACGATTACCCTCTCGCCGCGCTACGTATCCCAGGTCCAGAAGGTTCTGGACCGCGAGAAGTTCGACCTGCTCCATTTCCACGAACCGTTCGTGCCGTTTCTTTCGCTCGTGGTGTTACGCCAGTCGACGAGCGTCAACATCGCGACGTTCCATGCGTACGCAGGCTTCTCGCCATCCATGGAACTGGGCAAAAGGACACTCTCGTCGTACTCCCAGCGATTACACGGCCGCATCGCCGTCAGCGCCGCGGCGGGCCACTTCGCCGACCGCTTCTTCCCCGGCGATTTCAAGGTCATCCCCAACGGCGTGAACGTGGGCCGATATCAGCGCGCCGTTCCGATCGCCCGCTGGCAGGACGGCACACCGAACATCCTGTTCGTGGGACGCCTCGAGGACCGCAAGGGCCTGCCCCACTTGCTCAAGGCCTTCCGCCTCGTCCGCAAGAGCGGCCAGGAAGCCCGGCTGCTGGTCGTGGGTTCGGGTCCGCAGGAGCGCGAGGCGCGTCGCTACGTGATGACGCGCGGCCTCCAGAACGTCGAGTTCCTGGGCCGTGTCGGCGACCATGAGAAGACCCAGCTCTTCAAGACGGCCGACATCTTCTGCTCACCGGCCACCGGCCGCGAGTCTTTCGGCATCGTTCTGCTCGAGGCCATGGCCGCGGGCACACCGATCGTCTGCAGCGATATCCACGGCTACAAGGGCGTGGTCCAGCGCGGCCGTCAGGCCATCCTGGTTCCACCGCGCGACGCCAAGGCGCTCGCCGCCGGGCTCACCGAGTTGCTCGAAGACCCTGACCTGCGGGCCCGAATGGGCGCCGCGGGACTGGAGCGGGCCGAGCAGTTCAGTTGGGAACACGTAACGGCGAAGGTGGAGGAGTATTACAGCTTCGTCATCCGCCGCCTCGCCGCACAGGGCCAGCTACCGGCCGGCTTCCACGCGGAAGTCCCGGCGGCGCCGCACATACCGCCAACCGGCCGAGGTTACGAGATCCGATAGGTCTCCCCGCCGGGCTCAGGAGTTCGGCTTGTCCTTCGTGTCTGAGGCGGGAGCACCATCGGGCCCGGGTACAGCCGGGGCGGCGATTTCGGCAGTCTCGATCGTCTCCGCCTTCTCGCGCTGAGATCGACGGAAGCCGATGACCATTCGCCGTTCCCAGGCTGCCCAGCCGACGAAACCGGCCACGATCAGGACTACCAGAGCCAGCATCTCCGAGAACGGGCCGACCAACTGAATCTTTTGCGCCGGCTGGAGGTTGTCCGAGAACTGGAAGCCGTAGAACCACGTCGGCAGGAAGCCGTTGTACAGGCTGACGATTGAGCTCGGCATCGGCAAGGCCGACAAGTTCGGATACAAAGCCACAAAGGCGATGATCGCCACCGCGCAGGTGCCGAGCACGAACCGGCGCGGGTTGCGAGCCGTTATACAGATGGCGGCGAGGCAGAGTCCGAGGACCAGCATCACCAGCGAGATCAGATCCGGCGGAGCCGCCGCCTGGAAGAGTATGTCTCGCGGCCCATTCTGACCAAGCCACCAGAGCAGCGCACCTGAAACCAGAACCGGCGCCAGCAACTGGCCGATCCAGGACGAATCCTCGATGCCGGCGCGCTGACGGCGTTCCAAACGCCACAGAACCAGGGCCAGCACGGCCAGAGCCGCGATCAGAACAATGGCGATCAGGAGCATGCGCGTCTCGATGCGAACGTCGCCGGTGCCATTTCCGCAAATGATGTTCTGGAAATACTGACTGGTATCGACTCGGGCCAGGCCGCAAAGCGGGTACTTGAGCAGCCAGACGGCGGCCGGGAAGATTAGTGCGGCAGCGGCGGAGAATCTGGCCAACAACCACGTCCGGCGCGACGGCCCATGCCACAACTCTGCCAGGAAGTAGGCCAGTGCTGTCAAGAAGAAGGGCAAAGCCGTATAGAAGTGGTACTGGAATGCGGCCCTGTCGATACGGGCCCAGGAAAGCCATTGCCAGAAGAACGCCATGGCTATCAGCGTGAGGCCGAGGCTGCGGCGCTTGAAGGCCTGCCAGCAGAGGAAGGCCATGGCGAAGATCGAGAGCCACCAGAGGGCCGGGTTGCCGCCGTCGTAGATCATCGTTGCGGTATTGCCGGCGTAATTGGCATTCTCGAACCAGACCGGCTTGAGGTCCATCGGCCAGGCCCACCACGGCGATGAGGCCGCGTGCGAGGCACGCAGGTCGTTGTGGTAGTTGTACATCGACTGAGTCAGGCCCCATAGCGTCTGACCCTTGTGACCAGAAGGCCAGCCGTCCCCATTCGGGCAGATCTCGATGGCGTAGGGGTCCGGCTGAGGCGTGGCGCAGAAGATCACCGGGAAGTTGCCACTAGTGGCCGTTTGCGGCTGACCAGGCATTGCCCACGGGAGGTACATCATCACGTAGACGGCAACGGGCAGAACCAGCAGGCACGCGACCATCCAGGCCGCAGGCAGGCCGTGGCCGGAGCCAAGGCGCAGCCAGCCCGTTGGGGCCGGGGCTGCCGGTTCGGCCATGGCGGCCGGATCGTTCGGACGCGGCGGCAGAGCCATCGGCCCAAAGCCGAGCTTACCGCCACCCCATAAGGCCCCGGCAACGGCGACACCGGCGATGATGCCGCCCAGGCCCACCTTGAGAAGGGTGGGATTGTCACTGGTGATGGTGGACAGACCCCCGGCTCCGGACTGGATCAGCCCGATTTCCTTCCAGGCCCAGTCCAGGCTGGCCAGGATGCCCACGACCACCGGCACGATGATCCCGAGGACGACCGCGAAGCGGAACTCCTCGCGACTCCAGGCGATGGGGTGGTATGCATTCGCCGCGGCCGCAATAGAAGTGACGGCCAGCATGATCAGGAAGAAGGTGTAGTTGGGAGCGCCGTTCTGCACGGTGCCCGGTGACATGGCCAGTGCCGCCGCAAAGAGGCCCGCCGCGGTCAGCGCCGTGGCGCCGCCCACGAAGACCCTGTCTGCCGTTGCCCGCATGGAGATAGCCCAAGCCAGGCCGAAGACGACGGCCGCCAAAGCCAGGCTGATCAGCAGGACCACCGCCGCGGGGCTGCCCGTATTGGGCTCGGTGGTCATCTCGGCGATCGACTGCCAGCCCAGGATGCCCGTGCCGGCGGCCAAGCCCACGATCGTGATGATCCTGCCCAGCGCCGATCTGATGAGGATCAGGATGCCGATGCTGGCGATGGCGTACATCGCCACCCACTTGGATGCCAGCGCCAGCCCCAGGGTGACCCCCAGAAGCGGCATGCCCAGCCAGAACACGAACCTGTTCTTAAACACCTGGAGCCACAGGACGGCGAAGATCAGATAGGCCAGTAACAGGAAGCCGCCGACGTATGTGTCGTTCATCGCTATGCGGGATTGGACGAATAACATCCCGTCCGTTAGCGAGAAGAGGGCGACGAGCAGGGCGACAGAGCGGCGCTTGAACAGCAGCCGAACGAGAAGGTAGAGGCAGGCGGCCATCAGGGCGCCGAAGAGGACGCCCATGATCCGCCACGAGAAGGCGAACTGGCCTACGTCCACCGTGGCCAGGGATCCGTCCGCCGCGACCGCTAGCAGCTGCTCACGATCCGAGTCCGGAGTCATCGGCGCGGAGTCCAAGCCGATTGCGACCGGTTCGAACGGCAGGACGGCATCCGAGAAGACGGCGTTGCCGTTGCTCTCGATGGCGTAGACGGTCCAGCCCGTGCCGTCCGGCGTGCGCCCGAGCGCCTCCGCGACCCGAGTCGCGCGGTCGAAGACAACCTTCGTGACCGGTCCCGGCATCTTCTTGAGGATTTGGTTGGAGTCCTTCGTGACAGTCCACGGGGTGCTGGAGCTATCGATGTGAATGAGGATCAATGAGTCGCCGGCGGCAACGTAGGAGGACTGGTCACCGCGCGGGTTCGTGCCACTGAGATCCGAAACGTTGACCGCGATCGAGGTGGCGGGAGAGTCCGTGGCGATCGTCGAGCTGAGGATGAGGCTGTGGGCATCCAGGATCCCGATGCCCTGCTGGTAGGCGACCAGCACCTGCGGCGCCGCCGGCTCTATCGCGATGCCGGGCACAACGCCCTGGTCGACGAGGGTTTGAACAGCGGCGATCTGGGTTGCCGAGAGCGTCCCGAGGTTGAGGACTTGCGTGGTGCCCGCCGGGGTTACCGAGTCCATCGCGGACTGGATCGTGGTCTCGTCCAACCCGAGGGCGGTCGCCAACTGCTGGGCTTCCGTGAGGGTCGTGGGCGTCGCAGAAGGCGTCGCAGAGCTATCCGGCGAGGATGAGGCGCCGGCCGATGGCGAGGCGCTCGGGGTAGCGGTCGGCGTGGCGCTGGGCGTGGCGCTCGCGGTCGGGCTCGTCGAACCCGACGGCGCGTAGCTGATGGTGGCCGGACCGCCGCCGAGGGCCGCAAAGTCGGCCGCGCCGGGGACGGTGCCATGGGCAACGATCGTTCCGCCCGACGCGTTCAGGTCGATGGAAACCAGGTTGCCCTGGGCGTCGCCGACCAGAAGGTAGGGCGCCGTGCCCGAGAAGACGTGGCTGATGGAGATCCCGGCGTCAACGGCCAGCAGAGTCGGCGGCGCGTCGGTCGTCGAGACGCCGAGCCGGACATCGTCCAGCTTGGTGGTGTCGATCTTGTATATGCGGCCCTGCGACGTGCCGACGTAAATGATGCCGCCCGGCCCGACTTCAGAGAAGGCGGAGGCCCCGGCGATGTCGTAGGTGCGAACCAGTGCTCGCGTCTCCAGGTCGTAGACCTTCACCGCGGAGCCGGTGGCCACGAAGACGCGATCGCCGTAGCGTGTCTCGCCGGTGTCGTTGGCCGCAGCGGTGGAATCGGCGGAGGGCGAGGACGCGGTCCGGGGCTGAACGCGGACATCCTTGACCGTGACGTCGCTGCCGAGCGAGCTGGTGGCGGTGACCTTGTCGTCCGAGAAGAGCGTTATGCCTCCCGCGATGGCGTACTTGGCCAGGTGCGGATGGGTCCACTCGTAGATGTCATGGGGAATGCCGTAGCGCCAGTCCTGCAGGAATTCCGTGGCGGTCCGAGCGTGATACACCTCGTCGAAGTGCATCTGCATCGGCTCGTCCAGGCGGTAGATGCGCATGGACAGGATGGCGATGACTAGGGCCACGACGACCCAGATGTCCAGCTTGCCGATCCGGCCGCGCGGCTCGGAGTTCAGTGCGGCGGATCTGTCCGGCTGGTTGGAAGGGCCGGCGATGCGCCGCCAGACCTTCATGATGGAACGGGGAACGTAGATCGGCCTGTTAGGCCCGTCGAGGTATTCGTCTTCCTCGGTCCACTCGTCTTCCCAATCGCCCGGATCGAGGTTCTCGTCGGCGGCGGCCGCGGCGAGTCCGGTGTCGGTCGCATCAGACCCGACGGCCAGGGCGTTCCCATCGGCATTGAGGGCCGGCCGCTCGCGGCGGGTCATGGGGCGGCGGCCGATGTTCGGGTCCGCGGCGAAGAGGCGCGACCAGATCGTCCCGGATTCCGGCTCCGCGGCCGCGCCCTCGACTTCACGGCTCAGAGCCGCCACAGCCCGCGGCCGGAGCTGCAACAGAGCCCAGACCATCACCAGGCCGGTGAGCACGCCGCAAAGGGCGATCGGCCAGATCACGTCGTCAAACCAGCGGGCGGTGAGGATGCCGTGGCCCCAGTCATTGAGCGTCCCGGCGAGTTGCCCGTCGGCGGACGGGATGCCGTTGTACTCCACGAGCACGGCCAACAGGTTGGCGGCGTTGACCACGGCCAGGATCAGGTACACGGCGCACCAGCGGCGCGAGACGGCTAGGAGAATGGCGCCGACGCCGAAGAACGGGAACAGATAGCGCTCGTGCGCTCGAGTGGGCTCCACGAAGAAGGCAATTGCCAGGATGGCCACGGCCACCAGCAACGACTGAGAGTCATCACGCCAGGCGGCCCAGACACTCACCACGATCAAAGTCACGATGAGAAGTCCATCACCGAGCGCCAGGGCATAGAGGCGCCCCGACATCGCCAGGGCAACGACGCCGCCAATGACGACTGCCGCAACTGCGAACGCGGCCCACATGCCGCCGAACTCCGCGGCCAGCCGGGTGCCGAAACCGCTCCTTGGCGCAGGCGCAAGGGCAGGGGCAGGAGTGGGATCCGCAAGGGCAACATCTAGGGCGACGTCCGACTCGGCCGCGCCGCGGTTCATCATCCGTGCCGCCACAGCGGCCGCGACCAAAACCACGCACAGGACTACAGCGGCCAGGACCGCGGTGGACGAGAACGGCCCGACCACGAATCCCGTGCTGCTGAAACCGGAGGTCTCGTCCGTCCAGGGTCCGTCGCGGAGCCAGCCGAGGTTGCGGGACATGGCGTTCCCGGCGTCGGTCAGCAATACCCAGGGGTTATAGGCGTTCAGTGTGAGATACGGATACTCGCCGAAGGAGCCGAGGATGCGGCCGGTAATCTGCTCATAGGCCATCGCCGATGACACGACGACCGTGGAGATGCCCAGAACAATCGATGTCTGGAGGCGCGGGAGCCGGCTGTTGATCGGCATATAGCGCCGGCTCAGCGAAAAGATCCCGAGGCCGGCGATCAGCCCAACGGCGATGGTGGCCAGGCCCGGCAGCGTGCCCAGGCGGGAAGCCGCGCCGCTGAAGTCCAGGCCGGTGAAGGGCAGGCAGATGAGGGCCAAGGTACCGAGACCGGCGCCAATCGAAGTGAGAATTCGCTCGGGATCGGCCGGAGCGCCATCCTTGGGCGCCAGCGAGCGGCGCACGACCACGAAGGCGACCACGAAGCCGAGGATGCCGAGCTGAAGCTTCGTCAGCACGGCCAGCACGGCCAGCGCGGAGGCAGTCTCGCGGCGGTCCTTCTGCAGCTCGCGCAAACCCAGCAACAGGAAGATGGAGCCGACGGCATCCGCCTGGCCCCAGATGGCGCTGTTGAACCAGGTGATCGGGTTGACGAGAACGATCAGGGCGGTCAGGAAGGCGCGGCGGCTGTTGACGCCCATCTCTCGGGCCATCTGCCAGACGACTGCCGCAAGACCCGCATCGGCCAGGATCGGGAGAAGCTTCACTCCGTCGCCCATGCTGCCGCCGGTGAGGAGGCTGACGAGACTCAGCAGCAGGAGATAGACGGGCGGATAGTCGATGAAGCCGGTCCGGGACGTGGCATAGAAGCCCACGGGACCGTGCTGGGCAATGTCGTTGCCCCAATATTGGAACGCCGTTAGGTCGTTGGGGAAGCCCGACCCGGGCAGCAATACCTGTGCGATGATGAAGCGGAGGATCAGACCCAGCGCCAGGAGAGCAACGATGGCGGGAATTCCTGTGACGGCACCACTCGTGACGACACTAAGATTCCCGACCGACGCGCGCCCACGCGGGCTATCCTCTCGCAGACTCGAGCCTGCCAACCGATACGGCCTCCTGGGCGAGCGCTGAGGTGGAGCGGAGTATAACCCAGGCCAACGAGCAGGAAGGCGCAGCGAATCTGAAGATGCACGACGCGAACAACGAGCTCGAAGACTCCGCGCCTGAAGAAATCTCGGAAGACAACCTGCGACCGACCGGACGGATCCGCGCCTGGCTTGGCCGAGTCGGCGAACACCCGACGCTTGTGGGCCTCGGCATCGTCTTTCTTTGTTTCGCCGCCTACTACCTGATCAAGCTCCTCCAGCCCGATCACACCAACTACATCCATTTCGTGTCGCAGGCCCAGGCCTGGTTGGGCGGCAACACGAACATCCTCACGCCGGACTACCAGGACGCCATGCCGCTCGGCGTGCTACCAAACGGCGCTAGTTGCACCTTCGGCGTCGATCCAAACTGCGTGGCCACCGGCTACAGCATCCTGCCCTTCCCGCCCCTCCCGGCCTGGGTTCTCCTGCCGTTCGTGTCGATCTGGCGTCTAGCCACCAACGAGCAGCTGCTGGCGACGATCTTCGCCGCGATAGACATCGGCATCGCCTATTGGATGCTGGGCTACCTGCCAGTCCGCCACGCAATCCGTGTCCTGACTTCCATCTTCCTGGGCCTGGGCACGGTCATGTGGTACACCGCCGCGATCGGCTCCACGTGGTTCTGGGCCCATATCGTGGCCGTTGGCTGTCTGCTGCTCTCCGTGGGGTTGGCCCTGGCTGCGGATCCGGACGCTGCGGAGCCACGGCCCGTGAGGGAAGCCGTTTCTGCAGTCCGGCACTTCCGCTGGGCGGGCGGATGGTCCTCGGTGACGTTGCTGGCGGCCATGGGGGCCGTTGGCGAACTGCTCTTTGTGCTCGCCGGCTCGGGTTCACCGGCGGCGGCGCTTGCGGCCGCGGGAGTCGTCCTGGCCCTCGTCGCCGCCACGCTCGCCGTCGCCGTCGCCGGGCGACCGGGCGTCCTTGCTCCCTTCGTGCTTGCCATCGTGATCGTCGCGGGCCTGCCGGCCGTTCTACTGGCCGGCGCCCAATCGCAGATGGCCGTCGAGGTCGTCGACGTCGTCCTGCTCGTGATCGTCATCGTCCTGCTGGGGCTGGGCGGTCGCAAGGACGGCCGGGTGGACAAGGCGCTCGAATCGCTGCAGATCGCCCTTTCGACTCCCGAAGCCCTCCAGGTCGCCGCCGGCATTCTGTTCGGGCTGGCGGTGACGGCTCGGCTGACGATTCTGTTCGGCCTTCCGTTCTTCCTGTTCGTCGGCGGCGGCAATACCTGGCTTCGCCGAGCCATGCTGGCCGGGGCCGGGGCTGCGGTGCCGCTCGTGAGCCTGCTGGTCATCACCTACGCTACCAGCGGTCACCTCTTCAACCCGGCCTACGACTACCTCTACCACAACGAACTGGGCTACCCACTCAACTACCACGCGGATTGGTCGATCACGGATATCCGATACATCCCCCAAAACCTGGGGATCATGTTCGCCGGGATGCCGCGGATCTTGCCCCAGCTCGTTGGCGGCGTATACCCCGGCGACTATGGCCAGCCCCTGTGCGCGATGGGCGAGGCCCGCAGCCTCTTCGACCCGAACTGCCCGCTGGCGCTCCCCAACGCAACCGGCACGAGCATCCTCCTTACCAGTCCCGCCTTCTTGCTGGTGCCGCTGGCCTGGCGGCCCCTCCGGCACCTGCGGATAGACCGCGCGACGGCCGGCGCCACGATCGCCGTGGTGGCCATCGCCATCGTGAATCTGATGCACTTCAGCCAAGGCTGGGTCCAATTCGGCTACCGTTTCAGCAACGACTTCATTCCGTTCGCGCTGATCCTCGTCGCCCTGGGGGCCAGCCGACTCGGCCGCCGGAGCCTCTGGCTTTTAGTTCCGCTGGTGGCGGTCTCGATCCTTGTCAATTTGTGGGGCACAACTTGGGGGATGATCCTTGGCTGGTGAGCGTCCTCGCGGCTTCCGAACGAAATTCAGCCGCACGGCAAGCAACGCGTTCGGCCGGGTAGCCAACCCGGGCTTCCTGGCGGCGGTCGCAGCTCCGGCCGGAGTCGCCGCGCTGACTCTCTTCTTTGTCATCCCCACTCTCGGTCCGGGCGTGGCCAACTGGGACACAGCTGAGTTCCAGACCGTGGGCCCTGTGTTGGGCACTGCCCATGCCACCGGCTACCCAAGCTACGTGA
>OCZT010000586.1_pt1 | contig 36482 bp, 33 predicted proteins | sample 1539031 | NCBI WGS metagenome assembly OCZT01 (sample SAMEA3539308, study PRJEB22396) | soil metagenome | biome: tundra; feature: field; material: soil | place: USA | collected 2010-05 | depth 0.15 m | reverse complement strand
TCATTTTTTGCCCGGAAGGCCACCCTAGCTCAGCTGGTAGAGCGACTGATTCGTAATCAGTAGGTCGCCGGTTCAATCCCGGCGGGTGGCTCCATAATTTCCTTAGAAACAAAGCACTTCCGGAAGGCTCAGAGTCCCTGCCGTCACCGTTGGGGCTGTAACTGTGCCAAAACTGTGCCAAAACCCCTTCACGAAGCCTCCCCTGTGCCTGAACTCCCCTTATCATTTGCCTTTCTGTCGATCTTCGCGAGCGCCTCGCGTTTCATCCGCAGCTTCATTTGTGGATACTTCTTGAACACCTTCGCATCGCCCTGACGCAGAAGCTGGGTGACCCATTCATCAGCCACGCCACCGGCGCTCAGACGTGTCGCGTACGTTGACCGCAGGTCGTACATCCGGAAATAGGGAACCCCGGCCTTCCGAAGCGTTGTCGCCCACACCTTCTTGAAACTGGCCTGATAGCCGGCCGGGTTGTCAGGGTTCGAAAACAGGTAGGGGCCTGAGCCTGAGATCGACATCTGCCTCCGGAGGGCATCGACTGCGAGTTCGGTCAACGGTACTTCCGCAACTCCACTGGCAGTCTTCGAATCCGGAATCCAGACGATCGCATTCGCAAGATCCACATCCGCCTTCTTCATCGCCGCCAGTTCCTTGTATACGCGGAGGCCCGTTTCGGTGATGATCCGGACCGCATTTCCCAAGTAATCCGGCGCTGCGGCCTCGATCTTCTGCTGCTCCGACCACGTAACGTAGTGCGGGCGGAAAAGTCCCTTGAGCCGGACCGGGAATTCAACACCGGTGCACGGATTGGCCACCAGTAGCTTCTTGCGAACGGCAACGTTCAACATCCGACGCAATACCCGAAACTCCTGATGGACCGTGCTCGGCTTTACAAGTCCTTTCGGCGCCTTGCCCTCCGACGTAGTGATTTGGACGCGCTCCTGCAAGCGGCGACGCAGCTAAGTCTCAATCAGGTCTGCAGTCAGATCGGCCAGGAGAACTTTCCCAATTCGCGCGTTCAGATGCTTAGCCACTCTGGTATAAGAAAGGTGCGTCTTCTGCGCCCGGATCGGCGGTTTGGAAAATGCTTCCAGAAAATGCTCCGACCATTGCAAGAAGGTGAGCTGCTCGCCTTTTCGAAGCAGGGGCAAAGTATTGCTGTCCCGGGCCTGCAATCTTTCTCGCAACCGCTTCTGAGCTTCTTCCCAACCATCGCAGATTTACGCAGATCCAGTTTTCGGACCATACGGGGTGACGGCGCTGCACTACGATCAGCGCAATCTGCGGAAATCACTGGAGCAGTACCGCGTGCTGCGCGAGGCCAATCTTGCGTTGCTCAAGACCCTCACGCCCGAGCAGTTGAAGCAACACTGCATGCACAGCGAGCGAGGCGCGGAGACCGTCGAAACCATCGTCCGGATGTTCGCGGGACACGACATCAATCACTTCTAGCAAATCGAGCAAATACTGACCGCCAGGAAGAAGTGAGCCATTCCACCGGCGCCAAATTTGCATCCGCATCCTGGTATCTGATATATAAGAAGCCAATGGCTTCTGTGGAGACAGCACACCGGATTCGTTTTGCAGCCCTTGCGATCCTGTTGGCGGCGCAAGGTAAGGCGCTCGCGGCAAAAGCGGACCTCACGGTCCAGCCGTGGGGAAAAACGGCGAGCGGAGAGACCATCGAACTCTACACGCTCACCAACTCGCATGGGATGGAAGCGCGCATCACGAATTTCGGGGCGATCCTGGTATCCCTCAAGACCCCGGACCGCGAAGGAAGGTTGTCGGACGTGGTCCTCGGCTATGACTCCTTCGACGACTACCTCAATACCAAGCGGTATTTCGGAGCCACCGTGGGGCGCTTCGCCAACCGCATCGCTAAGGGCAAATTCACGCTCGACGGTGTGGCATACAGCCTGGCCCGCAACAATGGAGAGAATACCCTGCACGGCGGTATCCACGGTTTCCACAAAGCAGTCTGGAAAGGCCGCAAGGTTTCGACCGAGCCGCCGACCGTGGAACTCATCTATCTCAGCCGGGATGGGGAGGAGTCCTTTCCAGGCAATCTCAGTGTGACGGTGACGTACACCTTGACTGACCGGAACGAGCTTAGGATCGACTACAGCGCGCGCACGGACAAGACTACGGTCGTCAATTTGACGAACCACTCCTTCTTCAACCTGGCGGGACAGGGTGAAGGCGACGTCCTCGGGCACGTGGTTGTGATCGATGCCGACCGGTTTACGCCTGCGGATGCAGGCCAGATTCCTACGGGAGAACTGCGTCCCGTTGCCGGGACCGCCTTTGATTTCCGAAAGCCGTCAGTGATCGGCGCCCGAATAGGTGAGGCCGATCCGCAACTCCAGATGGCCAAGGGGTACGATCACAATTACGTGCTCAACCACGTCCCGGGGCTGGGTTTCGCGGCCAGGGTTGTCGAGCCAAAATCCGGCCGGGTGATGGAGGTGCTCACCACCGAGCCGGGCGTTCAGTTTTACACGGCCAACACCCTGGATGGTTCGGGCGGCGGCAAGGGCGGAAAGACATACGGAGCCCGTTCAGGATTCTGCCTGGAAACCCAGCACTTTCCCGACTCGCCAAACCATCCGGAGTTTCCGCCGACCGTATTGCACCCCGGCCGGCGGTTTCAATCGTCCACGGTTTACCGCTTCTCTACGCAGCCGCCGGAATCAGGCAAATAGCGGCGGCCCGTAGCGCCTCAGGCGCTCTCGTAGATGCGGGTAAGGACGAACTCCCGGTGGCCGAGGGCCTCCGCGCTGGTGAGCCGGCCGTTGACCGTCCGGAACATCATATCCAGCAGCAGATCGCCCGCCAGGTCGAGATTCATCTCGCGGCGCAGGATCCCGGTGACATCGACGTCGATGTGCTCGCTCATGGTGCGGACCGTGCGGGGGTTGCCGCAGATCTTGATCACGGGCAGGATCGGGTTGCCAATCACATTGCACTGGCCGGTGGGGAAGAAGTGCACCACGAAGCCCGCCGCCGCGCAAAGCGTCACCATTTCAGCCGCCGCCGAGGAGGAATCCATAAACCACAGGCCCGGACCGGTGGGGGTCTCAGCCTTGTCAAGGACGCCATCGACGACGCAGACCTTGCCGATCTTCTGAATGTTCCCGAGCGCCTTTTCCTCAATGGTTGTAAGGCCGCCGGCAATATTCCCCTTGGTGGGTTGCGAGTCGCTCAGGTCGTCCACCTTGTTGCGGTTGATGACGTCCTGATAGCGATTGAACATCGCCATGAACTGAGCGGCGATTTCGGGAGTGCGGCAGCGTTTGGCTACCAGGTTCTCGCCGCCGGTGATTTCGGTGGTCTCGCCGAAGACCAGCGTGACGCCCTGCTCATAGAGTTTGTCGAATGCGTTGCCGGCAGTGGGGTTGCCCGCCAGGCCGGAAGTGGTGTCCGACTCTCCGCACTTGGTGGATACCCACAAATCCTTCAGGGGGCACTCTTCCCGCTCCAGGCCGGATGCCCACTGGATGTATTCCTTCGCCGCGCGGGATGCCCGCATGATGGTGTCCAGATCGCCGTGCAACTCGATACCGAATCCGGAGACCGGTTTGCCGGTCTTGGCGATCCCATCGACCACCCGCTGGGTCCAGACGTCCTCGATGCCGATCACAATGACGGCCGCGACATTTGGATTGGAGCCTATGCCGATCAGAGTTCGGAAATGCAGATCCAGATCGGCCCCAAACTGCAGGCGTCCGTATGGATGGGGCAGCGCCATGCAACCCTTGATGTTGTTCGCCACTGCTTCGGCAGCCGCGTTGGAGAGGTCGTCCAACGGCAGAATAATTACGTGATTGCGAACGCCGACGCGCCCGTTTTCTCGCCGGTATCCCCGGAAGGTCGAGTGGTTCAGATTGATAGCCAAGTGATTGTCCTCTGTCTCTACCAGCGCTTCGTTTTCACGTTATGAACATGCAGGTGCGCGCCCACGGGAATCGGCGCGATCACGCGCCCTACATCCACGCCATACTTGATGACCGTGTCCTTTTCCGCCAGGGGCTTGATTGCCAGTTTGTGGCCAATCGGGATGTCGTCCAGGGCCTTCATGGTGAGAGTCTTGTCCTGCTCCATGATCCAACCCGTCAATTCATCTCCTGTCTTGACGCCCTCAACGACGACTACACCGACCGAATCCGCTTCGTCGTGAACCACGAAATGTATACTCATGTGCCTCCTCTTCTTATGACTAGATGCCAACCCGGCGGACCGCATGGTCAACGCGCCGAATTCGTAGTATACAATATCTAATATATGTTAGTCAAACCCTGATTGTATCTTCGGCCGGCCAGCATCATCAACTGTAGTATATCGGATATCAGACTGACAGCATTATATACCGCATGGGCGCGGGTGGTCCAGCGAAAGATTAGAGAGATTAGAGAGCGATCAAACCCTGCCGGATGGCAATCAGGGTGGTAGTTGCGATGACCACCCAGAGCACGACGCCCTGCAGGAGCGCGCGCCAGCCCACCCTCTGCAGCCCCTGCCAGGACAGTCCGGCGCCGATCAGGAATAGCGTCAGAGTGAACCCGCAACGGGCGGCAGCAGCGATTCCCCGGCTGGCTCCAGCAATTGACGGATACGCAGTGTGCAACCATGCCGCCAGCAGGAATAGTCCGATAAACCAGGGCCACGCCGTTTTCGCGCGGCTGCGGAGCCATGCCGCGGTGAAGAGGGTGAGCGGTACGATCCAGAGCGCGCGAACCAGTTTCACGGTAGTCCCGACAAGCAGCGCGATGGGACCGTATCTAAGGCCTGCGCCCACTACCGAACTGGTATCGTGGATGGCCAGGGCGGCCCAGAGTCCGAACTGTGGCTGGGTGAGGTGTGCGGCGGCGCCCACGAGGGGGAACACCAGCAGCGCAATTGAGTTCAATACAAAAACAGTGGTCAGCGAAACCGCCGTTTCCTCTTCGCTGGCATCCAGAACGGTACGTGTGGCCGCGATGGCGCTGCCGCCGCAGATAGAGGTGCCGGCGGCGATCAGGAATGCAGTCTTGAAAGGCACGCGCAGCAGCCGGCCAAGAAGCAGCCCCCCGGTCATGGCTATGGTGATGCCGATGCCGGTGTAGATGTAACTGGTACGTCCGGTTTCGATCACGGTGTGGAGATCCATCCCGAAGCCGAGGCCGACGATGCTCCATTTCAGCAAGCCCCGGCTCAGACGGGAGGAAGCGGCGCGCCACGGATTGGCGCCCGCGATGCCGAATGCCAGGCCGAGGGCGAGCGCCAGGGGCGGCGGCCACGAGGGAAACAAACACAGCAGGATGGCGCAGGCGAACAGCCCCTTCTTGAGCATGCTCTCAGTGTGGTGGTGAAGGGGCGCGGGAGTCCAATCGTATTGCGTTATCGGTCATCCGCCGCGGTTATCGCGAGTCGGGTGTACGGAACTGACCGCGAAACTGGCGGGCCACTACCAGGAAAGCGGCCGCCGTGCCATCGGGGTCGGGGCCCTGCGGATACACGAACTGAAACGACCTCTTGATGGTCAACCCCGCCACGGAAATGGTCCGCAGGGCGCGCGCCTGCTGGTCGCGTAGCGCCCACCGGGAGACGAACCCGACGCCGAGGCCGGCCTCGACCCCCGATTTGATGGCCTCGGTGGAATCCAACTCCATCACGATGTGCAGGTCGCGGGTGGCGATGCCGGCGTCGCGCAGGGCGTTCTCCACCACGCGCCGCGTACCGGAACCCGGCTCGCGCATCAGCAATGGTTCCTCGGCGAGGTCGGCCAGCGAGGCGCCCTGTGGGGGAAGGGCGGCGAATGGGTGATTGGCCGGTACGATGACGGCGATTTCGTCATCCACAAACTTATCCACCTTGACGCTGGTGGATCCCGGAGGGCCTTCGATCAGTCCGAGGTCGCTCTCACCGGCCAGCAACCGCGCCACGATTTGGGCCGTGTTCGCGCTGACTACGGAGAGATCCACACGCGGATGCAACTGCACAAACTCGCCCAAGATCCGCGGTAGCAGATACTGTGCAATGGTAGTGGACGCGCCCAGTCGCAAGCGGCCCCGCTGCTCGCCATTCAAACTGCCGATGTCGCGCAGCGTCTGCTGCGCCAGCCGGTTCACTTCCTCGGCGTAAACGAACAGACACTCACCGGCGGGAGTGAGCCGCACCGCACCGGCCGCACGCTCGAACAACCGAACGCCAAGTTCCTGCTCCAGCGTTTTCACGTGTGAGGTTACGGCGGGCTGAGAGACATGCAGGAGTTCGGCAGCCTGCGTAAAACTCAGGCGCGCCGCCACCACGCGGAATACGGTGAGCCGGAAACTCTCGATCGGCGTAAGCATGTATTCAGTAGTGAAACTCCTGGCGCAAGGTTTGGCGTGCGGGGCGCACGGCATCATCGCCCGATTTACCGACGGCGTTTTCTTCTTCCACGATCAACCAGCCGTTCCACTTCGCCTTCTGAATTCCCACCGCGAGGCCGTGTAGGTCGAACGGCCCGAGTTCGGGGTTCTCGCCGGGCCGGTCGCTCAGGTCCCTGAGATGGATGCCAAAGATGCGGACATGATGCTTGACCAGGAACCCGGGGACATCGGCTTTCTGCCGGCGTGCGTGGCCGGAATCCAGCAGGAAATCCACCAGCTTCGGATCGGTGCCGGCCATCAGGCCTTCGATCTCGGCGGCGCCGGAGGCGAATTCCGGACCGTGGTTGTGGTAGGCGAAGCGCATGCCTTTCTCGCCGGCATATTTGGCGGCTGCGTTCAACTCGTTGCACTTGCGCTCCAGAGCGGCGGAGTCGAGCTTTCCGCCGGGTGCCGCAGTGGCGCCGCTGAGGATCAGGCGTTCCGCGCCTAGTGGTGCGGAACCATCCACAACACTGCGCCACAGATCTGCCGGCGCGACGCAAGTTCGCGGATCGTACGCGGTGAGAAAGATGTGGACGCCCAGGAAACGCAGACCCGTCTTAGCGATCGTGCTGCGCACTTCCGCCACGCTGCCGAAGTGCTGCTGCACATTGCCGAAGCCGGTCTCGAATCCCACGAAGTCAAAGGACTTCACATGCTCGAGGGCGCCCTGGAAAGTGGCCAGGTTCTTGGGATCGATCGGCCAGGAATTCGTCTGACAGCCGAGGGAAAGGCGGGGAGGCGCGGCAAGCAATCCCGCGGGAATCGCCGCCAGCAAGGCGCGGCGGCTTAGTGAAAAACTCATTATGGCTTACCTCCTGGGAACCGTGGGATTCGTGAAAAGGCCGGTTCGAGAGCCTGGCCCATGGAGCTATCGGAAAGGTCGGCAAGCGCGACGTTGAGCAGCAGCATCCAGTGCTCGATGTGCTCCACGGTCTGGTTGGGCTCGACCTTTGTGATGGGGCCGAGCGTTTCCAGTTCCATCATGAAGCGGTTGGTGAAGATTTCGAGCGAGCAGCCGAAATCGGGATAGACGCCCGCGGGGTCGGCAGCCGACCACTTGAAGAACAGATCGGAGCCAAGCAGATAGGCTACCCAAGATGTCGCATGGAACAGCCCGATTTTCTGCGGTTCGGCGGCCTCCGGGTCCTGCCGTAGCGCGAAAAATTTATCGCCCCACTGCCATCTGGGATCGCCGAGTTTCGTGTAGGCCCACATCACGAGAGGATTGGTGGGCAGGAGCATTTCCGGATGTTTCCCGCGCGGTGGGAAACCGCACAGCGCAATTCCTCCGGGCGCTGCCTGGGTGAGGGCCCAGGCGGCGAACTCGATGGCCCAGGGATTTCGGTTGGTGACGCGGTGCACCACTTCCAGTTCACCGGCGCGCGAAGTGAAGCGGAGGATCAATTCCTTTTGCAGGCCTGTACCGGGTTCGACGGCGCCAGTGGCACGCAATCCATCTTCGAGATCCTCGAGTTCCACCGGATCGTTGTCTTTGACCCAGGTGACTTCCTGGCGTTCGGGAGCCACCCACAGGCGGTGTCCTCCGCGGACGCGCACGCCCACGCCTTCATCCGGGAATATCTGAAACAGGTTGCGTCCGCCGGCGAACCCACAGCCCATCACCCGTGGCCCGAAACTGCGCGGCACCACGAGTTCGATGCAACCGTCCGACACCATGCGGCAATCGCGCCAGTGTTCGAAGTTCAGATCGCGGTAGAGCAGGCTCACGCTTTTGCCTCCACATCGAGCGAGATCTGGCGCAGGGAGCGCAGCGAGAAGAACAGCAGCAGGACCCCGGCCAGCGGCATTACGGCTACCAGGCAGAAAACCGGCAGATACGAGAAGTGGTCCACCAGAAAACCGGTCAAAAGCGGAAACAGCATGCCGCTCAGCCCTCCGGCGATTCCGGTAAGCGCCGTGACGCGGCCGACGGCGTTGTTCGGAAAGACATCGGAGATGGCCGCGAACATGTTTGCGGACAGGAACATGTGCCCCATCAGGACGAAGCAGATGCCGGCGAAAGCGCCTGCAATGCTCCGCGACCCAACCACGGCGAAACTCAGCAGACAGGAACAGGCGCCAAGCCCCATGGTGATGCGCCGGGCGGTGGTGATGCTATGCCCGCGCCGGATCAGCCATCCGGCCATCCACCCGCCCGCGATGCTACCGGCATCCCCGAAAAGGAACGGCACCCAGGCGAAGAGGCCGATCTCCTTCAAGGAGAGACCGCGCTGGCGATAGAGGTATTCGGGCATCCAGAACAGGTAAAACTGCACCACCGGCCCCACCAGGAAGCGGCAGCCCATGAGTGCCCACGTCTGCCGCAGGCGCAGCAAAGCGGCGTTACTCGGCGGCGTTACCTCCACCGGTTCCCGCCCTTTCAGGATGTAAGCCCGCTCCGCCGGCGTAAGCGAGGGATGCTGTTCCGGCGTGTGGTAGAAGAACCGCCAGGCGATCACCCAGAGGAAACCCAGCGTGCTGGGCAGTAGAAAAGCGGCGTGCCAGCCGTACCTCAGGGTAAGGGCCACCAGTAGCGGCGGCGCGATCACCGCGCCCATCATCGACCCGCCGTTGAAGATGCCGATGGCGAAGGCGCGTTCCTGGGGCGGGAACCATTGCGACACCGTCTTAATGCCGCCTGAGAAGTTGCCGCATTCCCCGGTGCCCAGCCAGAAGCGAAGGGCGCTGAATTGCATCATCGAGCGCGCCAGCACGTGCAAACCGTTGGCCAGCGACCACCAGGAGACGGCAAACGAGAGGCCGAACTTTACGCCGAAACGGTCCATCAGCGACCCCATCGGGAACTCGCCGACCATCATGCCGGTCAGGAACGCGGACACGATGACACCATAATCGGTATTGCTCAACTTGAGCGATTCGCGCAATATCGGCGCCACGATCGAAAGCGACTGGCGGTCGACGAAGTTGATGACGGTAACGCAAAAAATCAGCGCCAGTACCCACCAGCGAACCTGCCGGACGAGTGGGGGCATGCCGGGTTCGGCTTTGGCTGGATCCGCTGCAAGCATGCGGTTAGCATATCAGATGTTACATATTAAGAAAACACATTCACGGCTAGAACAGCAGAAAAGACGAACAGCCGTTGCGCGTCTCTTCTGATATCTGATATTCTAGGCATGTAAGATGCCCCAGACGTTTCAGATTCCCTACGGCGAGCGTCGGCTTTCGCTGCGTTTGGAGGCCGGAATCATCGAACCTCCCGCTTCCGAGCCCGCCCGGGACGAAACGGCGGCGATTCAATTTGCGTTGGATCACCCCACCGGTTCCGCGCCACTGGCCAGCGTGATGCAGCCAGGCGAAACGGTCGCAATTCTGGTCAACGACATCACCCGCCTCGCCCGTTCCGACCTCTTCCTGCCGCCCATTGTAGATACCCTCAACCGGGCCGGGATCCCGGACGCCGACATCTTTATTATGTTCGCTCTCGGCACGCACCGCGCGCAAACCGGGAAGGAGCAGCGCTCGATCGTGGGTGAAGAAATCTCGCGCCGGATCCGAATGTACGATCATGACGGGAACGACGACGCGAACCTGGTCCTAGTCGGGACAACGAGCTTTGGGAACCTGGTGGAAGTGAACCGCCGCGTAATGCAAGCCGACCGCATCGTCCTCACCGGCGAGATTATCTTTCACAAGATCGCGGGATACAGCGGCGGCCGCAAGAGCCTGATTCCGGGCGTGGCAGGCAACCGGACCACGACGTTCAATCACCGCATGGTGCTCGACCCGCGTTGCCGTGCGGGTGTGCTCGAAGGCAATCCGTCGCACGAAGATCTGCTGGAGGGCTGCCGCATGGTGGCGCCGGACTTCATGCTCAACGTGGTGCTGAATCCGAAGGGCGAGCTTCTGTACGTGGCCGCCGGCCATTTCGAAGAGGCGCACCGGGAAGGCTGCGGCGCCGCGGAACGCCTGCTGCGTACCCGCCTCCAGTGGCCCTACGACGTGGTAATCGCCTCCGCCGGCGGCGCGCCGCTGGATATCGACCTCCGGCAGGCGCACAAGGGAATGGAAAACGCCTGCGCCGCCCTGCGTCCAGGCGGCTCGCTGTACTATTACGCCGCGTGTGGAGACGGGTGTGGCAGTCCCGTGCTCGACGAGTATCTGCGAATCTACGGCGGCGAAGCGGAAATGGAACAGGCCCTGCGCGCCAACTTCCGGGTGGGCGGCCACAAGGCGCTCTGGCTTGCGCGACTCGGCCGGATGTACGATGTGCACCTGGTAACGGAACTCGATCCGCAGATTGTCGGCCGTTGCGGATTCAAAGCGGTCAGCCCCCAAGAGCACGAGAACCGCCTTCAGGAATTGCTCGAACGCCGCGCGTCGGCCCGCGTGGGGGTGATGCCGCACGCCGGCATCACGGTGCCGGGATTCGATACTTAGGAGAAAGCCTCGTCATGATTAGTACCGCAAACGCAATTGAAGCTTTGCCGATGTACATGGGCGGCCAGTGGGTCACGACAGCAGAGCGGCAGACGGTTGAACTGCCATACGACGGAAGCCCGGTGGGAGCCTGTTACAAGGCCGACGCTGCCCTGGTCGCCAAGGCGATCGAGAGCGCGCACCAGGGCGCCAAACTGATGCGCGCCCTGACAAATTACGAGCGGGCCGATCTGTTGGTCCGCATCACCGCGATCGTCAAGCGCGATCTGGCCGATTTCGCGACACTGATCTGCCGCGAGACCGGCAAACCCGTTAAAGAAGCGCGCGGCGAGGCCGAGCGCACGCTGCAAACCCTGATCGCGTCGGCCGAAGTGGCGCGGCAGCTTCACGGGGAGGTCGTCCCGTTGGACGGTGCGCCCATCGGCAAAGGCCGCATGGCAATGACGGTGCGCGAGCCCCTTGGCGTCATCGCTGCCATCACTCCGTTCAATGTGCCCTTCAACCTGATGATGCACAAGGTTGGTCCGGCGTTGGCCGCCGGAAACGCAGTGGTGCATAAGCCGGCCAGCACCACGCCGCTGAGCGCGCTGCGTTTCGCCCGCGCCGTGGAAGAGGCTGGCGCTCCGGCCGGCGCCTACAACGTGGTGACCGGGCCCGGATCGGTGGTCGGCAACACCATGGTGGCGAGCCCGCACGTCGCCATGATCACGTTCACCGGCAGCCGGGAAGTGGGACTGGACATTCGGGCCAAAGCCGGCCTCAAGCGGGTGACGCTCGAACTGGGCAGTAACTCCGCGCTGGTCGTCGAACCCGACAGCGATCTCGATACCGTGGTGGCGCGCTCGGTAATGGGCAGTTTCTCGCACAGCGGACAAGTCTGCATCTCGGTGCAGCGCATCTACGTGCACGAGTCGATCGGCGACGCGTTCCTGGAGAAGTTCGCCGCGGCCACCGCCAAATTGCGGATCGGGCACCCGTTCGAAGAGACCACGGACATCTCTTCGCTGATTACCGAACAGGAAGCCGTCCGCGTGGAATCGTGGATAAAGGAAGCCGTGAGCCAGGGCGCGCGTTTGGTGTGTGGCGGCGGAAGAAAGCGCGCGACCGTGGAGCCCACCATCCTGGCCGACGCGCCGCGCTCGACCCGCATCTGCTGCCAGGAGGCATTCGGCCCGGTAGTGGTGGTGAACCGCTACCAGAACTTCGAAGATGCCATCGCGATGGTAAACGACAGCGTGTACGGATTGCAGGCCGGCATCTTCACCCGCGACCTCGAACGCGCTTTCCGGGCCGCACGGGAATTCCAAGTGGGCGGTGTGATCATCAACGATGTCCCGATGTTCCGCGCCGACCACATGCCTTACGGTGGCGTGAAGGAAAGTGGCGCCGGCCGCGAAGGTCCGCGGTATGCAGTAGAAGAAATGTCCGAAATGAAGCTCATTTGTTGGAAGATCTAACCGGAGAAAATCATGCAATTATTTATCGATACCGCCGACGTTGCGCAGATTCGCCAGGCCTGGTCCTGGGGCCTGTTGGATGGCGTAACAACCAACCCCACTCACATCGCGAACTCGGGAAAGCCGTTTGACGAAGTTCTGCAAGAGATCTTCGATATCGTAGACGGGCCGATCAGCGTGGAGTCCGTCAGTCTGAATTGCGAAGGCATTGTCGCCGAAGGCCGGCGGATTGCGGCGTTCCACAAGAACGCGGTGGTGAAGGTCCCGGTGATGGTCGAGGGCCTGAAGGCGGTGAAGATCCTGTCCCGCGAAGGGATCCACACCAACGTGACCCTCTGCTTCAGCCCGGTGCAGGCCTTCCTGGCTGCCAAAGCGGGGGCGACGTACATCAGCCCCTTCATCCACCGCCTGGATATGGTGGGTCATGAAGGGGCCCAACTGATCCGCGAGATTCGCGAGATCTACGACAACTACGGGTTCCAGACCAAGATTCTCGCGGCCAGCATTCGCAACGTCAAGCAGGTGCTCGATTCGCTGCTGGCGGGCGCCGACGTGGCCACCATGCCGTTCGACATGCTCGAATCACTCTATAAGCACCCGCTGACCGACGCCGGATTGCAGAGTTTCATGAGCGACTGGAAGCGCGTTCCACCCAGCCGCTTGTTCCAGACCGTAACGAACGCCGTCTAGCGAGCTGTCCGCGCCGGCTCCGCGACAGGGTTCGCGGAGCGGCGCCCGGGACGGTATCCCTTTGGCGCCGCCGGCGAGGTAGCTCTTTCCGCCGTCGCTGGCGATTTCACAAACGCAACCAGCCGCCCGCACACGCTGGTCATGTGATTGCGCATGATTCGCCGCGCCGCCGATTTGTTTCCAGCCGCAAGGGCGTCGACGATCCGCGTGTGTGCGACCACCGCTTTCGAACGCGAGAGATCGTAGGTCTTTCGGCGGAAGATCCAGACCTGCTGCTGGATGTTCTCGAGCGCGTGTGCAATCCGCTCGTTGCCGGCTGCGTCGGCAATCAGGCGGTGAAAACGAATGTCTTCCTCGATGTAATCGCGCTTGGCGTCGTCCTGGATGAAGCGGTTGGCGCGCGCTACACTCAGGCGCAATTCCCGCAATAGTTCCGGGGTCACGGTCAGGCTCGCGACGGCGTGCGATTCCAGCGCTTCCCGAAAATCGTACAGATCCTGAATTTCTTTCGCCGTGAAGGTGCGGAGGTATGCACCCCGGCGCGGCTCGATGCGGATCAGGCCTTCAGCCTCCAATCGGTTCAGGGCCTCGCGTATGGGCGATTTGCTGATACCCAAACGCACGGCGAGAAAATCTTCCGTCAAGTGGGAGCCCTGTTCCAGGCGGCCTTCCCATATGAACTCCCGGATCGTTTCGTAGGCGAGAGTGGTGAGGTTCTCAGGAATGCGAATTTTCTGCATGGCGCGCGCCTCCCGGCATTCACCCCGGGGCAGCGTTCTTTGACCCCGCTGTGGCGGGATCTCCGGCCAGGTGAAATACTTGATATATTACATTTCAGATGATAATATTTCAGAAGTAACTTTGCAAGATCCCCGAAAAACCTAAAAACCATGCGCCTGCTCATGTATTCCACGTTTGCCCTGTTGCTTGCTACGGGGGCTGGCGCGGCGCCGGCCCCCGGCGATCCCGCCGAGGAAATCGCGCAACTGAAGAAGCGGGTGGACGAACTGGAGAATCAGAATCGCCAAATGACACAGCTCCTGGCCGCCCTGGTAGCGCGATTGGACCGGCCGTCGGAGGCGTTGGCGGTTCCGTCCGCTGCCGCCGTTGCACATTCGGCGCTGCCAAGCTCCCCTGCACCCGTCCCACCGCCAGCCCAAACCAAAGAAGCCGGCAGCCCCTTCCGTCTTTACGGGATGCTTCGCCTGGATATCGATATCGACACGCAACGTCCGAACAGCACGCAGACACCGCTGTTCATTACCTCTCCGGGCGGGGGCAAAGGCGGCGATTTTGCCATGCACCCGCGCCTGACGCGAGTCGGCCTCGATTTCAACGGCCCGAGCGTCGCCGCGCTGGGGAACGCCGAGTTCACCGGCAAGCTGGAAACCGACTTTGAAAACGGCGGCTCGGAGTCGCGCCAGATCATTCGAATTCGTCACGCGTATATGAAATCCACGTGGGGAAGTTTCTCCCTGCTGGCCGGGCAGACCTGGGACGTTTTCTCGCCGCTTTTCCCGACGGTGAACAATGACACGCTGATGTGGAACGCGGGGAACCTGGGCGACCGGCGCCCCCAGGTGCGCGCCGCGTACGCGCCCAAAGTCGGCAAAGGGCAGTTTTCACTTGACGCCGCGATCGGGCTTACCGGAGCCGTCGATGCGCTCGACCTGGACGGTAACGGATATGCGGACGGCATGCAATCCATGCGCCCGAACGTCCAGTCGCGCATTGGATATTCGCGTCCGCTGTGGGTGGCCGGCCAGCCTTTTGCGGTCGGCGGCTCTGTGTTTAATGGCTGGCTCGAGACATCGCACGCGATTGGCGGGCGGCTCGTGCTCCCGATGGCCGGCTACAACGCCGATTACACCCTTCCGGTATCGCGCTTTCTGACCCTTCGCGGGGAAGGCTGGTGGGGCCGAAATATGAGCGACTTCCGAGGCGGGGTGGGCCAGAGCGTCACGGTGTCTGCCGGCCGGGTGGTCCGCGGCCGCGGCGGCTGGTCGGAAGCGAAGATCCGCATTTCCCGCTACTGGTCGCTGGTGCCGGGTTTCACCACGGATAATCCGGTCAAAGCCGATCTCGTTTCGGGAAACCGTCAGCGCAACCGGGCGTTCTACCTGGGAAACCGATTCACGCCGGGCGGCAAACTCGAATTCGGCGCCGACTATTTTCGCTGGCACACGGACTATCTTGGCCTGCTACCGGGCATCGATAACCGCGTCAACATCTTTTTCCAATACGGATTCTGACCGCAATCCCCGCAAATTTAACAAATATGCCGGGCGCAACCGAATTTGGAGGGGTGCGAGGCTGTTGACCGGTTCAGATATGTAGTATATTATGTCTCAGGATATCTGACGGCGCCAATTCGCACGTGCCTTCCAGGACGGTGTGGTTCAAAAGTTCCGGCATAGGATCCTCGGCCCTAGCGTTGTCCCGAGTCCAGGTAAGGAGAATTCCATGACGAAGTCTCACCGGCCCAATTCACCCAATTTCTTTCGCACGTTTCTGTTAGTATTCTCGACATTTTTATTCTGCATCCAAATGATGTTCGGCCAGGCGACCGGCCGCATCGGTGGCACTGTACTGGATTCGTCCGGTGGCGTGATCACCGGCACGACCGTGACATGCACGAACGTTGCAACCGGTTTGAGCCGGACGACGGAGAGTTCTACCGCTGGCACATTCGTTTTTCCCGACCTTCCCATCGGGCAGTACCAGGTGGAAGCCAAGAAGCAGGGATTCCGGGCGCAACGCACCGAGAACATCGCCCTGGTCACCGGGCAGGTCCTCGATATCCAGCTCAGCCTGCAGGTGGGCGATGTGAACCAGGCAGTGGAGGTCACGGCCGAGGGCGATCTGATGCAGACAACGTCGTCAACGGTGCAATCATCGGTGACGCAGCGCCAGATGGTGGATCTGCCCCTCAACGGGCGCAATGCGCTGCAATTGACGATACTCACGCCAGGAACGGTCATGACGGACGTCGGCACGGAAGCCGGCCAGCAGGACAACCGCGGAATTGCGGTGAACGGCCTCCGCACCACACAAAACAACTTCCAGTTGGACGGCACCATCTACACCAATCGCTTCTTCGATTCGGTGCCCACGATGCCTAATCCGGACACTCTGGAAGAATTCACCATCAAGACATCCGCCTACAGCGCGGAATTCGGCGGCGCCGGCGCCCTGGTGCAGCTCTCCACGCGGTCCGGATCTAACGAGTATCACGGGACGGTGTTCGAGTTCTTCCGGAACACCCAACTCAATGCGCGGAACTTCTTCCAACTGACGCGCCCTCCGTATAAGCAGAACCAGTTTGGCGGCGCCTTTGGCGGACCGATCCGGCGCAACAAGGCCTTCTTCTTCGTTTCCGCGCAGGACCAGGTACAAAGGGCGGCACCAAGCGGCATTTCCATTACGCCTCCGTCCGTGGCTCAGCGGCAAGGCGATTTTTCCGCATTGCTGCCCAAGACCGTGATTATCGACCCGGCCGCCGGCAACGCACCATTTCCAGGCAACATCGTTCCCATCAACCGCTTCAACTCGGTCTCGCAGAAGGTGGCGGACATTTACCTGCCGCTGCCCAACAGCGGTACGCAGTGGGTCGGCAGCCAGCTCAAACACGTCGACGACCTGCAATGGCTGGCCAAAGTGGACATGATGGTCACGTCCAACAATCACTTTAGCGCCCGTTACTTCAACGACGAGAACGATTTCTGGCGGACGTTTAACGCGCCAACTGGATTCTACGCCGCCAATTACTTCCTGAATCAGAGTGCCACTATAACGGACACGCACATCTTCAGTCCGACCATGACGGGCGCCTTCTATGTCAGCTTCGGGCGATTTGCCCGCACCCAGGTGCCCCAGGCGCCAGGTCTGAAATCTCTCCAGGACCTCGGCGTGCAAGTTCCGCTTGGAACTTCCATTCCGATCTTCCCTGGCGTCCGGGCCAACATCTCCGGCTTCGTCAATGTCTTCTCGGGCGGCGCGCTCCGCCAATACCCCACGTCGTTCGTATGGAAGGCCACCGGCACCAAGATGGCGGGCGCGCACACGCTGAACTTCGGAGTGGAATTTGAGCGTACCCGGGTGGACGTGAACGATTACTCCTATGTACCCGGCGACAACACGTTCAACGGACAAGTGACAGGCAACGCCGTGTCGGATTTCTTCCTGGGATACCCCTCGCAATTCTTCCAGGACAATGGGCGCACCCTCTACCTTCGGGAGAGCCGGCCCTCTCTGTTCGTCCAGGACGATTGGAAAGTGAGCCGTCAATTTACGGTCAACCTCGGGGCGCGCTGGGAGCCGTGGCTGGCACCGATCGACCAGAACAACGCCTTGACGGCATTTGCGCCCGGAAAGCAGTCGGTCGTGGCTCCGAACGCCCCGGTCGGTCTGCTTTTCCCGGGTGACCCGGGCGTCGCCGAGTCGATCTTCAAGCACAACTGGAAGACGATTGCGCCGCGCATCGGGTTTGCCTGGAACGTGAGCGGGGATGGAAAGACAGTAATTCGCGGAGGCGCAGGCATCTTCTATAGCTTCCCGGAAGGCCTGCTCTATCAGCGGACCAACGCCACGCAGCCCACCGACTTATACCTGAGCATTCCGAATCCGCCCAGCTTTACGAATCCGTATCAAGGCTTCCCCGGCGGCAACCCATTCCCCAGGCCGCACATCCAGCCTTCGCAGTTCGCGAGCTACAAGTTCATCCTGCCGGTATCCGGTGGCATGCTCGATCCATCCTCCAAAGTGGGGTACACGGAGAACTGGAACCTCACCGTGGAACGCCAACTCCGCAGCAACATGGTGCTCACGGTTGCCTATGTGGGAAATCACGGAGTGAACATCATGGGTTCGCGGCAATTGAATCCCGCGTTGTACTACTCCGGAGCCACGGTCGCGCAAGAGAACAATCACCGGCTGTTCCCGGGAATGGGCGCGGTGGAATATGCGTCCTCGTATGAATACGCTCATTACCATTCGCTGCAGGCGAGTTTAACGCAGCGGCTTACCCGCGGACTTACGCTGCTGGGAAATCTGGTCTGGTCCAAGACCATCGACAACAATTCCAGCGCCGCCGAAGGCGTCGCCGGACCGCACAATCCGTTCGACTTCAATTCAGCCCGGGGGCCGGCCGACTTCGACCAGAAGTTCCGCTTTAACCTCTCGACCGTCTACAACACGCCCCATCTGAACATGAAGGGCGTCGGGAACACTGTGCTGAACGACTGGCAGATCAACGTAATCACGGCCATCCTGAGCGGGATGCCGTTCACGGTGACCAGCGGAACGGACCGCTCCATTTCCGGCATCGGCAACGATTATGCCGACCTGGTTGGCAACGCCACCCGTCCCGCGGGCGCCGATCAGCTTGCCCAGTATTTCAATACCGCGGCGTTTGCTCCGGCGGCGCTGGGGACGTTTGGGAACCTTGGGCGCAATGTCCTACGCGCTCCGGGATCTTTCAATATGGACGTTTCGCTCTTCAAGAACTTCAAGTTCACGGAGAAGCGCTACCTGCAATTCCGTGCCGAGGCTTTCAACATCGAAAACCGGGCGAATTTTTCGGCTCCGACCTCGGCGTTGAATTCGGGCACGTTCGGAAAAATCACCGCCGCCGCCGATCCGCGCGTACTCCAGTTTGCGCTGAAGCTGGCTTTCTAAACTGCTGTAGATTGGACTATAGGGGCGGCCGGGACGCTCTCGGCCCGCCCCATAGTCGAGGAACCCAAATGGCCACAATAACGTCCCAGATCGAACCGGCAGGCACCGCAGTAGTAGAGCCGGGAACCGTGTTTCGTACCGGCAGCCAATCCGTCGTCTACCGCCAACGGTTCGGCACTGCCGAAGCGAAGTTGAAATTTCTGAGCTGCGGCGAATATCACCTGTCGGCGGATGCTGCATCGCAGCCGCTCTCAGTCCCGGGCTGCGAGCTGCTGCTCTACATGTGGCGGGGCCGTGCCGTCGCGGAACTGAACGGAGCAGAGTACGAACTGGCTCCCTACGACACATTGTACGTACCGCTGGGCACCATCTTCAGCCTGCGCAATGCAGCCGCCGAGCCGGCCTGCATCATCCAGACGTCGGCGCCGGCCAAAAACGTCCACCCCGTATTCCATTCGAAGTTCGCGGATTTCTCGAACCGCGAAGACCGGATCCGCCACCTCAAGGGCAAGGACGTCTTCATGATGTTCGACGTCACCGAGCCCGCCGACAAACTTGTCGCCGGGTACACGTTCTTTCAGCCTTTTCAGCGTTCCTGGCCACCGCATAACCACACCGACCAGGAAGAGGTGTACTTCTTCATTAAGGGCCACGGGTCCATGGAAGTGTATGAGTCTCCCGAGACTCTCAGTTTCGTCCACAACGTGCAGGAAGGCGACCTGGTGACCATCCCCATGTTAAATTACCATCCGGTCTTCTCGCAGGAGAGCCCGCTGGAATTTATCTGGTGCATCGCCGGTGAACGCTACTGGGTGGGAGACAAGAACAAATCATTCATGAGCGGCTCGGGAACGGCGCTCACGACTTAGTGAGATTGGTGGGGCAGGATGTCATCCTGGATGTCATCCTGCGCGCTGGTTGCCAACCGGCGCCTCCTGCCCCGCATAGCGGCAAGCCGCAAACGGAATGGCGCGGACGAAGAATGGCCCCACCAATGGGGCCATAGCAGCCTGGAAGGCTACGCTACGGTGCTGCGACGAACTGCTCGGCAAGAATCGTCGCGGCGCGCAAAGGTTCCCGTCACTTCACCTGTTCCAACACCGAATTCCTGGACTTCCGCTCTTCTTCCTGCGTGAGGAAATCGGCCAGTTTCCGGCATACCGTGGCGATGTGCTCGCTCATGGCGCGCTCGGCTTCCGACCGATCGTCGCGTTCGAGTGCCGCCACGATGGTTTCGTGGAAAGCGGGAGCGGTACTGCTCGAAAGGTCATACGTTTTGCGGCGGCAGATCCAAATCTGATTCTGCACGTTGTCCAGGATCTTACAAAGGCGGGAGTTACCGGTCGCGTTCGCCAGATCCGAGTGAAAGCGGATGTCCTCGGCAATATAGTGCGCCTTTTCGTTGTTGGCCAGAAACTGGCGCATCCGCTTCAAACTCCGCGCCAGCCCTGCAAACAGTTCGGGAGTCAGTTCGGCAGTGTGAACCACGTGCGTCTCTAGCGCTTGCCGCAGGTCATAAAGTTCGCTGATGTCCTTGACCGAGAACGCCTGCAGGTAGGCGCCGCGCCGCGGCTCAATGCGGATGAATCCCTCGGCTTCCAGCCGGTTCAAAGCTTCGCGGATCGGCGACTTGCTGATGCCGAGCGTGGCCGAGAGGAACTCCTCCGTCAGTCGCGAGCTCTCATCGAGCTTTCCGTCCAGAACATACTGTTTAATACTTTCGTATGCCAGCAAAGTAAGATTGGAAGGGATTTTGATAGGCTTCATGGGCGGAGCGCCAAGCTTAACATTCTATACGTAGAATATCACAGGTCTCCGCGAGCATGTTTAGCGCCATTCCCACTCGATAAAGCCCGGCTTGGCGTCGCACATCGCATTCACAATCAACTCCACCAACCCGCCATATAGAATCCGGTGATTTTCCCAAAGGTCGTAGTACGCCAGCAAATCGCGAATCTGCCCCTTGCAGTTGCTGCAGGGGGCGCAAATGTATTTGGGAGTGGCGGGATCCATGCAATCGGCGAACGCATGTAGAATCTGCGATAGCTTTTTGCGCCCCGATACATGCATTCGCCAATCCTGGAAGTTGTTGCCGCTCATAATGGCAAAGCCGCTCCCGCCGCCGCAGCAGTAATTGTCCACGCCGTGCGGTTCCATCTCGCGGAACTGCGGGCAGAGCTTGCGCAGGATTTCGCGCTGCGGTTCGACGATGCCCATCAGGCGCACCATGTTGCACGGGTCATGGAGCGTGACCGGGAAATCGTTGCGTGCCGGATCGAATTTGAGCCGGCCGCCCATGACGATGTCCCGCAATAGGGCCATGGAACTCTCGCGCGGAATATTCAGGTCGCCCGTGAGGATCCGGTCGGCAATCACGGACAGGGCCTTATGCGCGTGCCCGCACTCGCCGATCACGATCTTCTTGACTTTGAGTTTGCGGGCAATCTCCGCGTGCTTCAGCGCGACGCGGGCGAACTGCGCATCGTCGTACCACAGGCCATAGTTGATGGCATCGTATCCGGCCAGCTCCGACGAGAGAGTCCACTTGATGCCGGCCGCGGTCAGGATGAGTGCGAAAGCGCCAGGGTTTTCCGGCCACGCCAGAAACTCGCCTGCATTGTGCAGCAGCAGGACGTCGGCGCCTTCCACGTCCCAGGGAGTGTCCACCTTGATCCCGGTCCGCTCCGCCGTGTCCTCGTCGATGAAGGCGACGTTGTCCTTCACCGCGGCCGCATTCATGCCGGTGGAGGATCCCGACTTGAGTTGGAGCATGGAACCGTTATCGTGAATTTCCTTCGGCGCGATCCCCATCTCCTGGCTGAACAGCTTTCGCAGTTCGTGGGCCACCAGGCCGTTATCGAGGCCGATTGGGCAGGTCTGCGCGCACCGCCGGCACAGGTTGCAGCGGTACGAAAGCTCGATGAGCCTCGCCACCAGGGGCCAGTTCAACTCGATGTCGCCGTGCTGCCAGGCGGAGAGGAAACCGCCCCCTTTGACGCACTTGAAATAGAGCCGCCGCAGGATTTCGGAGCGGAACGTCGGGCGATATAATTCGTTGTTGCCGCTGGCTTCGTAGACGTGGCATGCGTCCGCGCAGGTCTGGCATTTGGTGCAATGTTCCATCGTCAGCACCAGTGGCTGCAGGAACGTCCAGTTATTCTCCCTGGAAAACAGCTTGTCCAGCCCGGCTGCGAAGCGGCCGACGAGTTCCTCCTCCTCCTGCCGCGATTTCGGACGGGGAAGATTGACCGCACACGTGTTGTCCAGCGAGCACTCGCACGATTCCTCCACTCGGGGTGACAGCGGCTTCCACGGCTTGTCGACCGACGCGAGGGGAGCGGGAAGCGGCATCAGGTCTGCGTTCTTAAGTTCGATGAGTGGCGCCGGACCCTCGCGGGAAACATCCTTCAGCCTCGGGAAATCGCTCATTTCTTGAGTCCCTTGGGCGGTTCCGTGGTGGCCACGCCGGCCCAGGTGGCGCCTCCGCCCGCGCCCACGTGAGGGGCGGACCAGGTGGGCTTGTAGGCGAGTTGCTCGGCGATGCGGGCCTCCAGGGACCGGTCGTTGCGGTTCGGCTTGTCGTCCCAACGTATGGCGTGATAAGTGAAATACTTCGCGATGAAGTGGGACATGTGGGTGAGAGGGATATACAAAATCAGCAGCGAGGCCAGGGCTAATGCGGCGGCTTCGAGTCCGGGTATTGCAAGCGTGGTGTCGAAGGTGAGCAGCGCTTTGATGACTGTGGAGACGCCCGGCCCGCCGGAGACGTACGACGCGAGCAGCATCGACACGGTGATGATAAAGAAGCACAGGTTGAAGAGATCGCCAGCCGTCGTGTAGCTTCTCAGCTTCGTGTCCCTGAGGCGGCGATGCAGAAGGCCGGCCGCCCCACAGACCACGAGCACGGCGCCCGATAGTCCGGCGACCGTATAGAAGACATGCAGAGCGGGAGCCACCGCAGGGATTCCCGCGGCCACGGTGACGGCCACGCCGGTAGAGATCAGCAGATAGAGCCCCAGATGGAACGGGTAGGAACACCACCAGAGGCGGCGGTTGAACTCCCACAGTCCCCGCAGGAACAGGATCTCGGCTGCCATGGCTTTGAGCTCTCCAAGGCGGTTCGGACGGGCGGCCGACTTCCACCAATCGACTTGCTCATATCGGGACCCGCCGTATGCGGCGCGTTCGGGGTCCTCGTGGGGCACGGGATATATCTCCCAGCGAAGGTGCAGAGGCATACGGGCGTAGCGGACCGCGCGCACGGCGCAAGCCGTCAGCGAGGCCGCGAGGGCGGCATAGATCAAACCGAACAGGAGAGCAGTCACAAACGGTCCTCCGAACAGGAAACGGGAATCTTGTTGTCGCGGGTGTAGGCGCGGGCAGCGGCTACCACCCCCTCCGCCCACTCCGGGGTGCCCAGGGCGTGCAGGTGCGTATAGGCGGCCCAGACGTTGCCCGCAATCACGGCATCACGGCTTGCATAACAGCCGGAACCGCGGCGGACCGCGCAGGCGGTAGGGAGTGGACCGGCTTCGCCCACGATGCGGGAATAGTGAAACTCGTGACCATGGAGTCGCAATCCGACAGGGAAAAACGGGTTGGGCGCGTCTACGGCGAGTTCCACGTAGCCGTGGCCCTGCGGCTTAGCGTGCATTTCCACATCGAACCCGAGCACGCCCGACATGGGGTACGAACGGCCGTTAATTTGGATCGACCGCGAGAGCAGCATCAGTCCTCCGCATTCGGCGTAAACGGGGAAGCCGCAATTGGCTTTCTCCTTCAACGAAGCGAGCAGGGCGGCGTTGGCCGAGATCTCCGCGGCATGCGTTTCGGGGAAGCCCCCGCCGATGTAGAGAGCATCCAGCGAGTCCGGCAGTTCGTGCGCCGTGAGGGACGAAATCGGCGCCAGGGTCGCCCCAGCCGCTTCCAGGGCCTCCAGGTTTTCCGGGTAATAGAACGTGAACGCGGAGTCCTTGAGGTAGCCGACAGTCACCGGATCGCCGCCCGGAATTCGGCGAGGGACGTCAGGCTCCGCCGCCAATGGTGGCGCTTGCCGCGCGAGATAGAGGATCCCTTCCATGTCCAGGTGATTCGCCAGCAGGTTGAGAATCCGATCCTGAAGAGCATCGCAAGCGGGATGCTCGTCGGCCGTGACCAGTCCGAGATGCCGGCTGGGAAGCAGGCCGGCGTCGCTGAATCGAGGAATGGCGCCGAGCACCGGCACCCCGCAATCCGCCTCGATCGCACTACGGATCACCTGCTCGTGCCGGCCCTTGCTCACCCGATTCAAAATCACGCCGCCGATCCGGACCGACTCGTCCAGTTTCAGACACCCCAACACGCATGCCGCTACCGTCCGGGTGGATTTGGTGGCGTCGACCACCAGCAGCACGGGGGCCTGGATGGCCTTCGCGAGTTCGGCGGTGCTGTGGGTTCCCTGCGCGTCGAAACCGTCGTACAGCCCGCGATTCCCCTCGATGACGTTGAGACCGCGCCGGCTGGCGTTGCGGACGAACGAGGAGACGGCTCCGGGGAAGCCCATCAGGAAGGTATCCAGGTTGCGCGCCCGGTGGCCGCACGCCCAGGTGAGCCAGCCGGCATCGATATAGTCCGGGCCTTTCTTGAAGCCGCGCACGGGGACGCCCGCCCGCCGCGCCATCAGCGCCAGGGCTAGCGAGACCAGAGTCTTTCCAGAGTCCCCGGCGAGCCCGCCCAGGACTACGCGCGGGAATGAATGCGATTCTGTCACCGATGCTATTCCGGAGCCGACCCTTCTTTGTGAGGCAGCTCCACGTAGGAACCACCGAAGTAGCTATAGACGCAGCGCTCCGAATCGATCAGCACACGAAGTGCCTGCTTGCAGTCGTCCTTTGTGCAGGCGTCGGCGCCATGCTTGGCGATCATGGCTTTGGTCAGGTCGCTCGGTTTCAGGTTTTTCTTGCCGGCGCATTCCGCCACCATGCGGTACATGTCTTCCGACAGGGTTTCGATCGTTATTTTGCTAATGGGACACCTCCTGATACGTTGATACCGTTGAAGCGACATGGCCGCCCGGGCCGTTCCGCACTGAAATTGCGATGCGGATCAGCACCGTGGCCAGCAGGGCGCCCATCGCCCAGATACCGGCGGTGATGGCGACTTCCGGCAAGGTGGGCGCATACTCGGTAACTTTGCCGAGCGGCGACGGCACGAAGCCGCCTACTACCATGGCGATTCCCTTGTCGATCCAAAGAGAAACAAAAACTCCGGCGCACGCCGCGGCCAGCGTTCGCTCGTCGCGCCTGCAACGCGGCGACAGCAGCACGCCGGCGGAGACCACCGCGAGCATCGCCGAAATCCACATCCACGGGACCAGCGGCGAGTGACCTTCCAGGCCGAAAAACAGGTAGCGGAAGGGCTCTTTTTGCTCGGGGATCTGGCTGTAGAACGCGGTGAAGATCTCCAGCAGCACGAAGAAGACGTTCAGCAGCATGGCGTAGGTCATGATCACTGCGAGCCTTTGGACAGCAACGCGACCCGCGTCGGAGCGGGTCAGCCGGCACAGCGCCAGCCACAGCAGGATCAGCAGCGCCGGGCCCGATGCGAAGGCGGAGGCCAGGAACCGGGGCGCCAGAATCGCAGTTTGCCAGAACGGCCGCCCGGGGAGTCCGCAGTACAGGAACGCCGTCACCGTGTGGATGCTGATGGCCCATGGAATCGAGACGACGATCACCGGCCGGAGCCACGAGGGCGGCGGCAGGTCCTTTCGCTCTGAGCCCAGGGTCACCGTGGCGATCACCGCATTCAACAGCAGGTAGCCGGCCAGGGAGACCATATCCCAGAACATCATCGAATGGGGGGATGCGTACCACAACACGTTCAATACCCGCGCCGGTTGGCCCATGTCGACGAAGATGAACAGCATGCACATGACGACCGCGGCGATTGCCACACACTCCCCGAGAATCACGATCTTGCCGAACTCCCGGCTGTGGTGCAGGTAGTAAGGCAGCACCAGCATGACGGCGGACGCGGCGATTCCCACGGTGAACGTGAACTGCCCGATGTAAAGCCCCCACGAGACGTCCCGGCTCAGACCGGTGAGCACCAGGCCCTGGTCCAGTTGGCGCAGGTAACAGGCGAACCCGGCGGCGATCGCGGCGAGCAGGCACACCACCCATGTCCAGTATGCCCGCCGCCCCGAGATCGCCATTTCATGCAGCAACATTCTTGCCTCAGATCACATAAAAAACCGAAGGATCCGTGCCCAGTTCGGCGCGGGGCCGCAGCGCAAACCGGGATCGGATCAATCGATGAATTTCGGAATTCGGGTCGTTGAGATTGCCGAAGATCAACGCACGTTCCGGGCAGGCTTCCACACAAAGCGGCTGTTTCCCGATGGCGAGCCGCTCCTCGCAGAACGAGCATTTCTCCACCACGCCTTTGGTCCGCGTAGGGAACTCGGGGTTGACGGAATGTAGGTGCGGCCTGGGATCGCTCCAATTGAAACTGCGCGCGCCATGCGGACAGCCGGCAACGCAGTAGCGGCACCCGATGCAGCGATGCCAGTCCATCATGACGATGCCGTCTTCACGCTTCCAGGTGGCTCCCGTGGGGCAAACCCGCGTACACGGCGGATTGGCGCAATGGTTGCACATCACCAGCAGCGGGTTGCTCTCCAGGGCGGCGGTGGCAGACTCGGTCCGAAAGACGTTCCGGAAGGGCTCCTTCCAGATCCATTTGACCTCGCGCCTGCGGTCCGGGATCGATGGAACGTTATGTGTCAAGTGGCAGGCTTCCACGCAACGGTTACAGCCCTTTTCTTTCATGCACCGCGCGGTATCGAAGGCCATTCCCCAGCGCCGCTGAGGGCCTACAGTCCCATCGCCCGCCAGGCCGGCAAGCTTCTTTCCCATCAGGCCGAGGAAGGGCAGCGAGGCAAATCGCAGGAAGGCTTTTCGGTCGAGCTTCATGGTGCGCTCCCGGCGGTGGTTTGCGGTGCGTTGTGGCAATCCCAGCAGTAGGGACCCGACAGGCCCACGTAAGTATGGCAACGGTCGCAGAACTCCACTTTGTTCTCGTGACACTCTTTGAGGCAGGTTTGCGTGAGGCTGATCTGGTAGCGGGTACCGCCGGCGCCGGTGTAGGTCCGGACATTCTCGCGCACCTTCCGATCCCTCCATTCCGATAACATCCGCATGTGGGAAGCCCGCATCTGCGCGGCCGGCTCGACGCACTGTTTGGCGGTCCGCGGCAACTTCAAGTTGAGCGTCCTGGTCCCGGCCGCTGCCGCGTTGTACCAGAACGGTAAGGTGACTGCCACCAGAAACAGCGACAGCCCCGCGAGGATGACGGGACGGTCACGCATGATTGCCCTCCGCGAGCGAACCGAAAGGCTGGCCACGCAGGTCGGCGGTCCGCTCCTTCTCGCCGCGCATCACGAGCGCATTGCCGAGCAGTTCGTGTACGCCGGCCACTTCCACGCCGGGCACCCAATACTCGAGCAGGGGCGGGAGGGTGGCCTTGTCGATCGCGCAGATGCATGCCAGCAGGTTCACGCCGAACTTTTCTTTCACGTACTTGACGGCATTGGCGCGCGGGAGACCGCCGCGCATGCGCATCTCGAAGTTCTCGTCCGTGCCCAGTCCGGATCCGCTGCCGCAGCAGAACGTCCGCTCGCGGATGGTGTTCTCCGGCATCTCGTGGAACTCAGGGCACACGTTGCGCAGGATATAGCGGGGTTCCTCCAGCATGCCCATGGCGCGGGCAGGGTTGCAGGAATCGTGGAAGGTGACGTTCCAATGTGCGTTGTGGCTGGGGTCGAGTTTCAGCTTGCCGTTCCGGATGAGGTCCGCCGTGAATTCGCAGATATGGACCATCTTGGTGGAGCGGGCATTTTCGAATCGTGTGCCGGTCACCGGTGAGACGGGGACTTCGAGGAAATCGGCGGGGCCGTTCATGGTGTCCATGTACTGGTGAATCACCCGCCACATGTGCCCGCACTCGCCGCCGAGGATCCACTTGACGCCGAGCCGGCGCGCCTCCGCGTAGACCTTCGCGTTCAGCCGCTTCATGAGCTCGTTCGACGAAAAGAGGCCGAAGTTGCCGCCCTCGGAGGCATAAGCGCTGAAGGTGTAATCCACCCCCGCCTCATGTAGGAGCATGAGGTAGCCGAGCAGCGTGAAGTACTGGGGCGACCCGAAGTAGTCGGCCGAAGGAACGATGAACAGCACCTCGGCGCCCTTTTTGTTGATCGGCGCCGCTACGCGAATTCCGGTGATTTCCTCCAGCTCATCCACCGCGAAATCGATGCTGTCCTTGAATCCGTGCGGCTGAATCCCCAGATGGTTCCCCGTGCGGTAGCAGTTGGCCGCCGGCTCCTGCACCCAGTTGATGTTGACGCCCACCAGGTTGAGGAGTTCCCGCCCGATCATGGTGACTTCCGCCGTATCGATGCCGAACGGGCAAAAGACCGAACAACGGCGGCATTCCGTGCATTGGTAGAAGTAGTAAAACCACTCCTTGATGACGTCTTCGGTGAGGTCCCTGGCCCCGCCAAGCGGGCCCAACATGCGCCCGGCCGTCGTGAAGTAGCGCCGGTATATGGAGCGAAGCAGCTCGGCGCGGATCACCGGCATATTCTTGGGGTCGCCGGAGCCGATATAGAAGTGGCACTTGTCGGCGCAGGCACCGCAGCGCACGCAGATGTCCATGAACAGGCGGAATGACCGGAACCGCTCGAGCCGGTCCTTCATGCCATCCAGGATGATGCGCTTCCAATCCGGCGGCAATTTCCAATCGGCGTCCGCCGGCCTCCACTCCCGCGGATTCGCCAGATCGAGGTACCGGATATTTCTTTCCAGTCCGCTGTGGGAAAACGTGCCTTTGCGGAACTCGGTGTGGGGGTCGAGCCAGTGGCGCACGGGAGGTGCGGATTCGATCTGGAACAGCTCTTCCGGCTTGGGCGCGCTCATGGCTGCTTCTCCACCGGAAGTCCGGCATCGATCATCTTGACCCGGAATTCGTCTTCCCATTCCTCATAGCTGTGCACCGCCACCGTCGGGTTCCATGGGTTCACGTGCCGCTTCATGCGGCTGTTGTTGGCCAGGTTTCGAGTGGGGCTGAGGAAGATTCCGCCCATGTGCATCAGTTTGCTGAAGGGAAACCATGCGAGCAGCAGGCTGACCAGCGTCACGTGGATGTAGAAGAGTGCGCCGCCTTCCCGCGGCAGTACCGGTGAGAACGTGACCAGGCCCATGGCGTATTGCTTGATGCCGGCCACATCGATCCGGCTGACGTACCGCATCCACATGCCGGAGACCGCCAGGGAGAGCAGCAGCAGCAGCGCCAGATGGTCCGCCGCGAGCGAGAGATAACGCAGCCGTGGGTTCACGATCCTTCTGCCCGCGAGGTAGAGCAGCGCCGCCAGAAGAACCGCGTCGCTCAGGTAAACCACAGGAATCCCAAACTGCAGAAAACCGTCCACGGCCTGGAGCGCCAGCACTGCTTTCGGCACTGGAACCAGGAACAGGCGGAGGTGCCGGACCAGTATCGCCAGAAGGGACCAGTGGAAGCTCAACGCACCCAACCACAGCAGCCTGGTTTCGCTGTACACCAGCCGAAAACCATTGCGTTCGGGCGCATGATTGCGAAACAGCGAACGGAAGAGCAGCACTTCGGACGCAACCCGGGCCACCGCGCCAAAGGTGGTGTGCGGGCATTCCAGCCACGACGAGCGGATCCACGGCAGCGATTTCTGCTGCCCGCAGGTAGTGGGAATACGGAACGGCACAGGCGATTGCGCCCATACGAGGACACGCCACGCTACGCCCACCAGAAAAATCGCCATGGCGCTGTACGGCACGGCCACCAGGACGATAGTGCGCAGCGCGTTCACCGGCCTGGACCTCCGCGGTCCGCCCGCGCGGCGGAGACATACACACTGCGCCGGGCCTCGTTCAACTGGATCTGTCTGGTCCGGTCCCGGCAGTCAGTGAAGAGATCGAAGGCCATGAGCATCAGCCGGTCCACCCGGTCTTCCAGCGCGTCCATCCGGCATTTGGATTCCGCGAGCCGGGCGCGAAGAACGGGCTTCAACAACAGCAGAAAGGAAATCGCCCGCGACGCTGTGAAATCCTGCACGGCGCGGATACGCACGAGCCGGTCCAGCACCGTCCCAACGCCTTCCGGCCAATCATCGGCAAGAACCGCGTCGAGAAGCGGTGGAAGGCCTTCGTGCAGTGCGCAACCAACGGCATTGTGGAACGGGTCGCGAACGTCGAGCAGGGTCTGCACCGACTGCTCCGGATAGGTGTGAACGGCTTGAAGCAGCCAGTCCTGGAGAATGGCCTCTCGCGTTTCCACCGGAATTGCGTTCGCTTGCCCGCTCACTCGCATGACCGCACCTTACACGCAGCCGGTTGGTTTCGGCATGCCGGCCAGCTTGCACGCGCCCTTTGCCGGGCCTGACGGGAATAACTCGTATATCTCTTTGAGCGTGTAGCCGTTCTCTTTGCAGACCTTGCGCACCATCGGCGCAATGCCGAACTTCAGATAGTAGTTCCTCAGATAGTCGATCACTTTCCAGTGAGCGTCTGTAATCTCGGTGACGTGCTCCGTCAGGGCGAAGTCCCGCGCGACTTCGTGGTTCCAGAGTTCAGGGTCTTGCAGGAACCCATCCTCATCCACGTTATAGACCCTTCCTTCGACTTCGTATGTCAACACCGTCGTTTCTCCTCGTTCAGATTTGCCGGCAACTCGTCAGACCATCTCGATGTATCCGGACGGGCACGAGTCCGCGCACTTCTTGCACCCATTGCAAAGTTCCAGCTTGAGCTTGTAGCGCCTGCCTTTGGGCAATTTCTCGAATCCGCCGCTGGTGCAGTACATCCAGCAGTTTCCGCAAGCCATGCACATCCCGCACGACATGCAGCGTTTCGCCTCTTCCACGGCCTGGAGTTCCGTGAACCCGTCCACCGTCTGTTGCCGGGGCGACTCTTTATACCAGCTCAGCTTGATGCAGTCCGCGCCCACCGAGCTTCTGGCAATCGGCTTCTGCACGGAGGCGCCGCGCAAGTATGCGTCCGCGTCCTCAGCCGCCGTCAGCCCGTTAGAGATGGCGGTTGCCACCTCCGACAGATCGCCGGCCTCGCAAGCTGTGAAGACTCCGGCCGCAACCGCGCCATCGGGACTATCCAAAGCCAGGACCACCGCCTTGAATTCCGCGCGCAACTGGTCGACGCCGATGTCTTCGCAGTCACACCGCAAGACCACGCCCAAGTCGAGAATACGACCGATCTCGGCATCCACAACATCGGCTGGAAGTGGGGACTCCGCCGAGCGGGAACACATCGCTCCGCCCGGGCTGGGGGACTTCTCCAGAAGCGTCACCGCGTACCCGCGGCGCGCCAGGTGATAGGCTGCCGAAAGGCCCGCCGGCCCGGCTCCCACAACCACTACGCCAGCGGCCAGCGGCCTCGGCTTGGAAAATTTCAGGCCGCGGCGAATGCCGAACTCGCCAACCAAGCGCTCCACCTCCTGGATGGCCACTGCGCCCTCCTTCAAACTCCGGTGGCAGTGGTCTTCGCACGGGTGAGAACAGACGCGGCCGCAGACGGCCGGAAAGGGATTGCGGCCGGTGATCCGCTGCCAGGCCATCTCCAGCGCCTGATCGTTACTTCGCCCTTCGGCTTCGGCATCTCCGATGGTGGTCAACCAACCGCGAACGTCTTCCGCAACCGGGCACGCGGCGCCGCACGGCGACGGTTTCGGCGAGTACCGGGGCCGCTGGCTGCTCACATCGCCGCCCTGTGTCCCCTGCCGGATCACCGGTTTCTTTACTGCCTTAAAAAGCGCCATATCCCCTCTGCGCGCGCCACCGCTGGGCCCGCCGTTCCCTCTGCGGTTAGAAGCGTATATGGGCCGACCGCGCGTAGGTCAACCCTGCATGTGTGAAATCGTCGATGTGGTAACGCGTGAACTCGATGCCGGTCAACTGGAAGAAGCGCGGCCAGCCGATTCTTTCGATCCATTCGCTCATGCGCTCGAACTTCCGGGCGTTGGCGGCGTACACGTCCACCAGGTTTACCACCGCGTCGACCACTTCCGGCCAGCGCGGAGGATTGTTCGGCAGGAACGGGATGGCGAGCTTCGAGAACCTGGGCGCCGAGCGGGCGTTGCTTACCTTCCCGCCCACGTAAATCGAGATGCCGTCATTCTCCGGATCGTCCAACGGCATGGCCGGCGAGACCGTGTAGCAGTTGCCGCAGAACATGCACTGCTCTTCGATTACGTTGACGGATTCGAATCCGCCAACCACGGCCGGCCGGATGGCCCCCGTCGGACAGGACGCTACCAGGGTTGGGATCTCCGAAACCTTTTTGACAATCTCGTGCTTGATCTTCGGCGGCTTGCGATGTATTCCGAGGATGGCGATGTCGGAGCAATGCACCGCACCGCACATGTTGAGGCAGCAGGCCATCGCGATGCGAACGCGCGCCGGTAGGTTATCCTGCGTGAAGCGATCGTACAGCGCATCCATCACAGACTTCACGATCCCGGAAGCGTCCGTCGCCGCCGAGTGGCAGTGGATCCACCCCTGGGTGTGGACCACGTTGCTGATGGAAGCGCCGGTGCCGCCCACCGGGTAACCGGCTGCAAGCAGCGCCGCGCGGAGCGGCTCGACGTTGTCCGGGTTATCCAGCAGGAATTCGATATTGTGGCGGCTGGTGAAGCGGACGAAGCCGCCGCAAAACTGGTCGGCCAGGTCGGCGATCATTCGGATGGTGGTCACGCTGAGCAGGCGCGGCGAACCGGCGCGCACCGTGTAGAGCTTCTCGCCGGACTCCGCCGTGTGGCAAAGCACGCCGGGAGCGATCCGCTCGTGGTATCTCCACTGCGCGTAGTTCCGCTTGATGATGGGCGGCAGGAATTTCTCGTAATTCGGGGGGCCAATGTCGGTGATTCTCTTCACTGTTTCGGTAGCCATGTTATTTGCCCTCCTCTGTCTGGAAAAAGATGTACGGGTTGTCGCGCGGCGCGGACACCATCTCGGGTATCGGATCCAGGCCGATTCCGTCGAGGAAGTTGGCCATGCCGACCCGCTGGATCAACTCGCCGACGCGCTCGCGGTTCTGGCCGTACTCGTCCCAAAATTCCCAGATGCGCGTCAGTAGCTCATTGATGGTCTCATCCAATTCTGCCGCGGCCACGAACGGGACCAGCACACTCGACAGCAGCGCGCCTTTGAGGATCGGAGCCTTGGCGCCGATCATGAGGGTGGCGCCGCGCTCCTTGCCCGGCCGCAGCGCCTTGGTCATCACGTTGATGCAGTGCATGCAGCGCACGCAGTTGGAGTTGTCGATGGTCAACTTAGCGCCGTCCCACTCCATGCACTTGGTGGGACAGAGGTTGCACACGTCTTTCTGTATGTCGAATCCGGCGGCGGCGTAGTTCGCCACCTCCGCATCATCCTGCTGGATCTCGTCCTTCCAGATGCCGATCACGGAAAGATCCGCGCGCGCCGCGGAGGCGACGCAATCGTTCGGACAGCCGGAGCACTTGATCTTGAATTTGTAGGGAAAAGCCGGACGGTGCATCTCGTCCTGATGGGCCTGCGTCAGGTCGTTGCACAGTTTCATGGTGTCGTAGCACGCCCACTCGCAGCGGGCCTGGCCCACGCAGCAGGAGGGCGTCCGCATGGCCGACCCCGAGCCGCCAAGATCGAAGCCCGCCGCCGTCAACTCCTGGAAAGTCGCCTCGAGTTGATCGGTGCTGGTTCCCAGCAGAATTACGTCGCCCGTGGAACCGTGCAGGTTCGTCAATCCCGAGCCGTGCCGCTCCCAGATGTCGGCCAGCGTTCGCAGCGCATCACCCGTATAAAACCAGCCGGAGGGATGATTTACGCGGAGCGTGTGGAAGTGCGCCACCTTCGGAAACTTGTCGGGAACGTCGCTGTAGCGGCCGATTACGCCGCCGCCGTAGCCGCGGACTCCGACCATGCCTCCGTGCTTCCAATGCCCTTTCTTCTCCTGGTACGACAACTCGAGTTGGCCGAGCAGATCGTCGCAAGCGGGATTCTTCTGGCGGGCCTTCTTGATTTCCGTGACAAAACTGGGCCACGGTCCCTCTTCGAGTTGATCCAGCAATTCGGTTTTGCGTTCCTGATCTTCGGCCATTGGTGGAGCTCCTGAATCCCCAAAAAACGATATACAGACCCTGAGGTGTAAAACATAATATATCACGTTTCGTTATTCGCAAATCTGGAGGTTGAGACGATCTTTCAGCGGCTGGCGGTCACTTCGAGCCTGCCATTCGCGACTGGTAAAACGCGATCCGTGTCTTCAGCGTTTGGATCGACGAATCGTCGCGTTTTTCGGTCGCTATGCCCAGAGCGCGCTGCGCCGTCGCCAGCGCTTCCTTGAGCCTTCCGACCTCCGCATAGGCCGCACCGAGGAAATCGAGTGCCGCTACATCCTGGCCGCCGGATCGCTTCACCGCTTGCTCGAAATGCGGAATGGCCTCGGGGAATCGCCCTTTCGCAGCCAGAACACGGCCAAGATTGAATTCCACTTCGAAGTCCGGTTGAGCCGCCAGAGCCTTTTCCAGATGGGCGACCCCTTCCTCGAACTGTCCCACCATGGCGAGTGATAGGCCCAGATTCGTGTGTATTTCCGCGTCATCGGGTTTGGCTGCCAGCGCTCTCTGGAGATGCGGGATCGCTTCGTCAGGCTTTCCCATTCTGGCGAGAGCGACTCCCAGGTTGCCGTGGGCGGTCGAATACTCCGGATCGAGTTCCAGTGCCCGCTGGTACCGCGCGACGGCTTCATCCATCCTGCCGCTTCCAGCCAGGGCATTGCCGAGATTGTTGTAACTTTCTGAAAAATCGGGGCTAAGCGCAATGGCCTTCTCGTACTCGGTGACGGCCTCGCCGGCTTTGCCGGTTTCAAATAGAGCGATCCCCAGGTTGTTGTGCACGGCGGCTTCCGAGGGGTTCAGGGCTAGCGCCCGGTACAACTCGGGGAGGGCCGCTGCATACTGGCGCTTCAACATCAATTCGGAGGCGTCGTCGATAATGCGGTAATACTCGGTGACCGGAGCATTGATCTTTTCGATGCCGTCCGGCGGGATATTCACGAATTCAGGGATGTTGGCGGCGCGATTGGCGGCGGTCGTATTCTCGATCAGGATGGCCGGGCTATCGTTGCCGTCTTCGTCGATGTGCGTCAGAAATAATTGCGTATAGGGCGATCGGCTCTTGGACGAAAACACCAGCCATCGCCCGTTGGGTGAAAAACTATGCCATGAGTTCATCAGCCGCGTGTTGCACTTCATCAGCCTGGCCGTACCGCCGGACGCCGGCACGATGAAGAGCCGGCTGTCGGGGCGCATCAACTGGCCGTTACGGGCTTCGACGTACACGATCCAGCGGCCGTCCGGCGAAACTTTGGGAAAGCTATTGCTCCTGCCGTTGCGCGAGGCGCCGGCGATGAGTTCCGGCTCGCCGCCCCTGCCTTCGTTAAAAGGCATGCGGTACAGGTCGTATTGCATCTGGAGTTCGTTCGGGTCGTTGGCGAATTCGGCCAGCTTCACTCCTGGAGAATACGCGTCACGGGCCGCCGCTCTCGCGAAAACCAGATACTTGCCGTCGGGACTCCACACGGCGTCGGTATGCACGTAGCGCGGATCGTCGGCGCCGGGCAGCGGCTGCAATCGCCCGGACGCGCGGCTATACCAGGCCAGAATCCCCCGCGTGGGATAGAAAACTTGCAGGAAGCGGTAATCCTTGAAGTTGGCCACATAGTAGTTCAACACGAGGTCTTCCGGGAGTTTCCGGCGGGCATAGTCCGTTTGCCCCTCGCCCGGATCGTTGATGGTGGTGACCACATACTCCCCGTGCGGAGAGACTTGCGACATGAAGCCGACTCGCAGCTTGCCGCCCAGTTTGCCGCGGAACGTGCTCCATGCCACGACGCCTTCCTTATCGATGGACATCTGCTTCTGGATCGGAGTTATGGCATACAGCCCTTTATCGTTCTGCGGGCCGTCTACGTCCATGCCCATCGTCTTTCCATCGACTGAGAAGGAATGGCAGTTGGCGCAGCTATGAATGCCCTCCATCAGAACCCGGCTGCGCGCTTCGCCGACGTTGCGCAGCCGCCAGGCGATGAGCGGCACGGCCCTTGGACTTAAGGGCTTGATAACTCCCTTCTCTGTTTCCGAAGGCATCAGCGGCACGTCCCGGTAGAAGATGGGCGCGCCCACGGGATCTTTGGAGATGTAGATGGCGATGCGCCCGCTGGATACGGCGGCGCTCGAGTTGCCGGAGTAGCCGGTGATGGTCACGAACGCCGCCCCGCCAGCCGACTTCGTCTTGATCGCTTCCCAAGTGGCGGCGGCCGGCTGCCAGGTTCGATCCGCCGCTTGTTCCGGAGTCAGTTTGGGCGGCTGGTTTGTCGATGAGACACAACGAGGGTCGATCTCGCCGATGCGCAGCCGTTGGCCGCGCGCGGGAATTTGGATTGTTGCAGGGGCATCGCCGAAGCTTACCCCGACGACCCACCGCACTGCGCTGCTCGTGTCCCGCCACAGGAATGTAGGCGGCGCAAAGTCGGGCGGAAAAATCGATCCTTCCGCGGGATAGTCGATGGTGATGGGCGCCGCCGGTTTCGCCGGTTGTTGAGCGCCCGCTATCTGGGCCAGGATGGCCGCTGCGATGATCAGCGTCTTCCGAAGTCTACTAGGGCAGTACATTACCGCCGACCAGTCTAACGCGCTGCCCACATTTTCAACAGTGGTCAGATGGCATGGCAGGCGAAAGCGCCTGCCCCTGGAGTTTCTACATTTTGCTGGTAACTTTCATGGGCATCAGCCCCGGAGGGGCGCG
>OCZT010000585.1_pt1 | contig 36515 bp, 29 predicted proteins | sample 1539031 | NCBI WGS metagenome assembly OCZT01 (sample SAMEA3539308, study PRJEB22396) | soil metagenome | biome: tundra; feature: field; material: soil | place: USA | collected 2010-05 | depth 0.15 m | reverse complement strand
GCATCAGTTTTTATTGCACCCGGTGTTCGTTGCGATTGCATGGATTAAGTTGTACGGCTTTCCGTGGGATCATCGTGTTTGGATAGCATTTTTTGTACATGATATGGGCTATTGGGGTAAACCTAATATGGACGGTGTGGAAGGAGAAAGACATGTTGAACTAGGTGCAAGGATAATGCATTTTCTGTTCGACAGAATAGAACGAGTAGAAATGACAGAAATGTACCCATCGCTACAACGACTTTCTGAATTGGTAGCTGACGGTTGGGATGTATTTGATTATAATGGTAATGGAGTTACATACGAACGTATGCAACGATCAACAAAATGGAGGGATTTTACCATGTATCACTCGCGCTACTACGCTAAGAAGAACGGCGCTCAACCTTCGAAACTTTGCTTCGCGGATAAACTGGCATTCTGTGTGACACCTAAATGGATGTATATCATAATGACTTCGTGGACCGGTGAGATTATTGAGTATATGAAACAAAACCAAATATTCAAATCTAAATTGGAAAACTGGAAGCCGACTTTGATTGATAAACTTTTTTGGTATGAAAGTGTAGACATGTACTGTGAAAATTGGGTGGCGGAACATAAAGACGGTAAAGTTGATACCTGGACGAATGGGAACCGGAATAGTACTGATCCTTTGCATGTGTTGCGGGAAGATGTATATACTAATGAAGAAACCAATGAAATGGTGGGGCGTGGGATAAGAGAAAATTACGTAAAACAGCAAATGCAGTGAATTACCTTACTATAGTGTCGGAAGTTACCGGTGTAAAAGCATCTGAAATAATATCAAAAAAAACAAAAAAATATATCAGCGAAGCCCGGCAACTGTGCATGTTTTATTACAACAAAGAGTTGGGGCTTTCGGCAGCCGGCAGAATACTGAAACGTAATCACTCTACAATATATCACGGAAGTAATCATATAAAAGGATTGCTCGAGATAAAGGACAAAAAGATTACCGGATGGATAGAGAAAGCGGAACTAATGATTAGTAGCAGAGTAGAACTTAATTTTTAAAACAATACTAAATAAAACAATTTTATTATGTGGACATCACAACAACCAAAATTTGATCAGGTATCAAATAGTTTAGAAGAGATTACGCACGACTTTGGTAATCAGGTAACGGTAGTTACAAGTTTTAAAACAAATTCGAGCAAGCTAATGCATGGCGATATACTTGTGAGTGAGAATGAACTTATACAAGATACGCAGAAATACACCACTTTTCTGAATAATATTGATAATGAAGTAAACCCTATAAAATAATAATACAATGAAAAGATTTTATGAAAACGTCGTAAAATACGACAGAATTGGTGAAACAGAAAGCGTAGAGCGAGTAACCGAAAAGTATTTAGTCAATGCAGTATCTTGCACTGATGCCGAAGCTAGTTTGATAAAGGATTTGGAGCCGTTCATTAAAGGCCAATGCGATGTTACTTCAGTAGTATTATCGAAGTATATTGATTTTATTCCTGAAAATGAGATTATATCTACGGTAGATGGACAAGTCAAAAGAACGATGAACCAAAACAGTAATGCAAGCGATGAAGCAGATAAGTATTTTGCTGCAAAAGTGAGCATTATTACTATTCCGGAAGGAAAATCAAAGAAGAAGAAAAAAACACCGTATAATTATATTGTACATGCTACTAGTGTAGACGCTGCCAATGACACTGTAGTACAATTTATGAAAGGTTCTCTTTGCGACTGGGAAATAAACGGCGTAACTGAAACCAAAATCATAGATGTAATCCAACCCGCATCCGAAGAAGAATAAAATCCCCCTACACTATTATCATAGCACAGCCGGCGCAAGTTGGCCGTGCTGTTTATCCCCTACATGGAAACACTTGAACTGATCAGGCAAATAATAGCCGAAAATATTGCAGCTAATATTCGTCCGACACATGCGATAGAAATTGAGGTGATAAAACGCCAACCGGAAGCAGCTAATGATCTTCCGGTATTGGAACGTATGGGAATGATAAAGATGGGTGAGACGATAAATAGTAGGTGGATAGTAATAGTTGATGCTTCGACTCCGCTCAGCAACCACGACAAACTCAGTAATAGGTTGAAAATATGAATAATGATATAAAATTAATTTATGTGGATTTGTTTTGCGGTGCCGGTGGTACTTCCACCGGAGTTGAAAGCGCAAAAGTTAGAAAAGAACAATGTGCAAAAGTAATCGCTTGTGTCAACCACGATAAAAATGCGATTGCTTCGCACGAAGAAAACCACCCAGATGCGCTACACTTCACCGAGGATATAAGAACACTCGATCTATCAAATCTTATTGCACATGTACAGTTTATGCGCATTATGTACCCTGATGCAAAGCTTGTTCTTTGGGCTTCGTTAGAGTGTACAAATTTCAGCAAAGCAAAAGGTGGACAATCGAGAGATGCAGACAGTAGAACGCTTGCAGAGCATTTATTCAGGTACATAGAAGCTCTTAATCCTGATTACGTTCATATTGAGAACGTGGAAGAATTTATGAGTTGGGGCGAATTGGATGATAATGGAAAGCCGGTAAGTAAAACTAAAGGAAAGGATTATACTCATTGGATGAAACAAGTTTGCTCTCATGGATATGAAAGTGATTTCAGAATTTTAAACTCAGCAGATTTTGGAGCATATACTTCCCGCAAGAGGTTATTTATACAATTTGCAAAATATGATCTTCCAATATCATGGCCAGAACCTACACATTGCAAAGGTGGATCGGTTGGAATGTTTGATTTTAAAAAGTGGAAGCCAGTAAAAGAAGTACTCGACTTTACGGATGAAGGAATTTCAATTTTTACCAGAAAGAAAGATTTATCCGAAAAAACACTTGAACGGATTTATGCGGGACTGATCAAGTTTGTTGCAGGTGGAAAAGACAAATGGATTTTGAAATACAATTCCACGAATGGAAAAACCGGAAAACATAATCCACCTTCAATTGATGAACCGTGTCCGGTTGTAAGCTGTCAGAATAGATTAGGATTAGTTACCGCTAATTTTATTTCAAAGTATTATTCCGGTCACCCTGATAGTAAAAATGTTTCGGTTGATGAACCTGCGGGAGTTATCACAACTAAAGATCACCATTCACTTATAAAATGTGATTTTCTTTCAGCTTACTATGGAAATGGTGATAATGTAAGTTCGGTGAATAATCCTAGTCCTACAGTAACTACAAAAGACAGATTAGCTTTAGTTTCTCCACGGTTCATTGATCAACAATTCGGTACTGGAAAAGCTACAACCGTAAACAATCCACTAAATGCGATTACAACCGTTCCGAAATACAATTTGGTAACCGTGAAGCCGTGGATAATGAATACGAACTTTAGCAATATTGGCAGCTCGATTGATGAACCATCGCAAGTTATTACTGCTAATCGTAAATGGCATTACTTAATGAACCCGCAATTCGGTAACCAGGTTCGCTCTGTTGATGATCCATGTTTCACTTTGATTGCCAGGATGGACAAGATGCCACCTTATTTTATAGTTGCAGAAGATGGTAAGATGCAAATACGAATTGAAAAAGATGATTCTGAATTCACCGTAAAAATCAAAGAATTCATGTCGATTTACGGAGTAGTTGACATAAAAATGCGAATGTTGAAAATTCCTGAATTGAAAATGATAATGGGATTCCCGAAATATTATAAGCTAATCGGTACACAAGCGGAGCAAAAGAAATATATCGGTAATGCTGTAGAAGTAACAATGGCAAGAGTATTATGTGAAGCAGTAGCAATTAAATTACATGAACAAACAAGGATAGCAGTATAATTTATGGAATTATACATAGAAACACCACGCTTAACGCGTAATGCCAAGAACGGGCGGATATTGCCGGGACATGTGCCGGCCAATAAGGGGAAAAAGTGGGGACAATATAAAGTCCCTGCTAAAAGTAAAAAGAAGATACTTGCTAACCTCACCAACGAAGGCCGACGGTTAGGCGGACTGGCCAGTAAGCCAAGCATCTGCATAAAAATAGTAGGGATAAAGAACGGTGAGTTTTTCGGCATGTTTGAAAGTGCTGCGGATGCAGAAGTAAAGCTACGTGCTAAAGGCATTAAAATACGTGCTACCAACATACGCCACTGTTGCTATGGGAATAGACCGAGTGCCGGCGGTGTGAAATGGTTTTATGAGAAGGATTTTGAGAAATGGAGTCCTTTACTTCTACAAGCTCAGTAACCACAATAATACAATTTATTTACAAAACATACAATTTATAATTATGGAAAACACAATTTTTGAAGAAGCCAAGACGATTAGAGAGCTTCGGGATTTTTTGGCAACGGTGGCGGATGAATTTTTGGACCGCAAGTTTGTGGTACACGAAGAAGAGGAAGTACACTATGTGCATGTTTTGGAGGAGAACCCCGAAGATATGCTGTACGATCCGGAGAACCCGGATACGGGTAATATGACACTGAAGGAATGGGAGGAGTATTATCCAGAAGTGAGTGTTGAAAATTTGGTGGTTGGCATACCAAAGGGATGTCCACTGTTTACTGAGAATTTTTGAGTGAAAGGATTATGAAAAGAGAAATTTTATTTCGTGGAAAACGAAGAGATACCGGTGAATGGATATATGGCTGGTTGATACAGCATGATAATTTGAAGTACTATATCTTATGGTATGATTCATTGACATTCCGGTGGAAGAAAGATGAGGTAATTGAAGAAACTATTGGACAATTTACTGGATTAACTGATAAGAACAAAATAAGGATTTTTGAAGATGATCTAATTTCAAAAGGTAATGTGATTGAATATTCTTACGGATCATTTAATATAAATGGTGATACTCCACTGAATGCAATACTAAGCAGAATTGAAATCATTGGAAATATTCACGATAACCCAGAACTGGCAAAATAATGTACGACCATATCCGCCTGCAACTTCCACACACTTTTAAAGATGATACCGAGCGCAAATATTTTTGTGAACGGTATCTTATGTACGAGGAAGTGAAGCAGCTTCACACATACAATAACGGGGCGTTTAAGGACCTGAAGCAGAACAGAGGGATTTATATAAAGTTACGAGTCACTTCGACCATTTCGACAGGCTCAGTGACCGCCATTGATGCTAAGATTACAATGAGTTTTAGTTTGCATAAGTTTTACAACTTCAACATGATAGGGGAATACCTGAACTGGGATGATTTTACGTTCTGGAAGGCGAACCGGGCGAAAACGTTGTTGTTGGAGTTTTTCCCTATGTTGGATTTCTCCAGAGCGAAGGTTACGACATACGAAGTGGGTATCAATATACAGTTGCCACAATGCCCGGATGAATACTTTGAGCAAATGCGGGAGTTGCAGGTAAAGGAGCGGACCTATCCGGTGATACACGACCGGCACGAACGCGAATACAAGCAATACGGAACGACGACGAAGGGGAAAAGGATTTCGTATGTGTGGTACAACAAGACTTTTGAAGCGCGCAGCAAAATGCGCAGCAACCTGGAACGATATGTGGTGCCGGAGAATATTATGCGTTGCGAAAAGGATAATCACATTCCGATACAGCAAACCATGTTCTTTGACCTGTTTAAAAAGGACTTTCAGAAGTTGACGAGCAATGAGTTTCGGAAGCGGTTTATGGACGATATTTTTTTTGCCGAACGGGTGCCAAAAGTGTGCCAAAGTAATTTTCCGAATTTGAGCAAGCCGAAACTGGAGCTGATGAAGGAGATATTGACCACTTCGGCCACTTCGGCAAGCTCAGTGACCTGTAAGGGTAAAAAAGACATTTCGGTTATACTGGCACGGTTAGAAAGGGAATACAGATCGGGGAAGTTGCCTAAGCGGACTTATTACCGTCGTGTGGCGGAAGTGAAAGAGGTTGCGGCCCTGATTCCTCAACTACCTACAGCTGTACAGAATGAATATATAGATTACGAGAAGGAATATAAGGAAGCGGTGAGGGCGAAGATGGAAGTATTAATCGTTGTCTGAATCAGAATTTACAGGATTTTAGAATTTACAGAATAATAAGAATATTATGGCATTTACAAAACAGAAAAGAATAGAAATTCATTCAAAATTTTCAGGGAAATGTGCGTATTGTGGAAAAGATATTCAATTGAAAGATATGCAAGTGGATCATATTATACCTCAACTTAGTTTTTCTACAGACATAAAAAATAAATTTAGAATACCTTATTTTCTTACGCATTTATTACCAGAAGAAGTAAATCACATTGATAATCTGTTTCCTGCATGTAGAGTATGTAACAATTGGAAAAGGGATCATGATTTAGAACTTTTCAGGAGAGAATTGGATGCACAGGTAAAAAGATTAAATGAACGTTCGGCAAATTATAGAATAGCCAAAATGTATGGTCAAATACAGGAAACACTAACTCCTATACGATTCTATTTTGAAAATAAGCACTAAAATATACTTAATTATTTGATTATAAGGTAATTAAGTTTTGTTTAAAAAAATTTGGAAAGTATTGAATATTAGGTAGTTAGTTTGTAAAATGGTGTATTTAGTGCCAAAAACGGTTTTTTTTTGGCACTGATTAGGATTGATTATAAGTATGTTATGAAAAGAATGGGTTAGTTGCGTAAGAGTATAGATTTACGTAAGTGCAAAAATTGCAATCCGAACCCCTTCCCGCCAATAGGCGATACTCCCCTTGGAAAGGGGAGAATAAGAACGGAGTAATATCCGTTTTTTTAGGGCAAAACAGAGAGCGCGTATAGCTTGTGTTACACCTTACGCAGTAAGGCGCGGAACGCGCCTCTAAGTAAGGAAAAAAGAATAATAGATAGTTGATAGTTGATAGTTGATAGTTAGGAGTTTAGAAAGGGATATAAAGAACACGTTATTTGTAAATAACAGGAATAAACAAATAAGAGTATGAATAATATTATAGATGTAGAGTTTTGTAGAGTAATGGGAGTTACAGAACACATTCGTAAGCAAACAAAGAGAACATGTGTGCCTATGTATACTTTTATTGTTGAATTATTATTAGCTGAGCGTAATATAACTTTGAATACGATATTACAGGATATGGATAGTAAAAACTCTTACTGCGTTATGGATAAAAGCAATTGTTTATATACCTGTGAAATGGTAAAGGGTAAGAGAAATAAATCTTTTAGAAAACCTAAGAGATTTGAAATTGTATCAATGCCTTTAGATATAACAAGTCTTGTATCAGATAAAACAGAACAGCAACCGGAAAAGGAAACTTGTGAGAAAATAGATTTGGGTTTGGATATGAATTCACTGGATAAACAGATTAATGGAAACAGCGATATGCTTTGCCTGGTTTACGACGATTCAAACAAACTGTACTGTGACTTACTTCAACGTGAGGTAAGTGAGAATTATGATATCCGGATAATAGTGAAGAAGAAATGATTTAATCGATAAAAATTACTTGAAATTTAAAATTTAAAACAAGCATATTATGGAAGACGGAAATATTTTAATAAAAGAACACAACGAACTAAATTCTAAACCAAATAAAACCGAAAACGATATAAGTCGTATTTGGGAAATTAGAATGTATATTCTAAAAAAATGGAGTTTGGGAGCATGGGAAGATAACTATAAAGGTTGTGATTTATCCATTTATATACCAATTAATAAAACTGAAAAACTAATACAAAAACTAATACAAAAAATGACAACTAAAACAGTAGAAATTTTAAATAAATGTACAATCGAAGGGAATGTAGTAAAACTTCCAAACGTTCAACTTGATAAAAATGAATATCAAGAAGTAAAAAAACAACTTGAACTTATTGGAGGAAAATGGAAAGGCGGAAAAGTATTCGGTTTTGAATTTAAATCCGATCCAACTGATTTACTTGAACAAATTGCAAATGGCGAAAAGCGTAACCTTAAAAAGGAATTTCAGTTTTTTGCAACACCTGAAAAATTAGCTGCTGAGCTTGTAGAAATTGCAGACTTAAAACAGCATGATACTATTTTAGAGCCAAGTGCAGGTCAAGGAGCGATTATTAAAGCTATCAATGAAGTTTGCAATGTAAAAGTAGATTGCTATGAACTAATGGACGTAAATCGCATAATCCTAAATAAAACAGGATTGAATTTCAATCTTATCGGTGAGGACTTTTTCAAACACGAAAACAAAACTTACACTAAAATTATTGCGAACCCACCATTTACAAAAAATCAAGATATTGACCATTTAATAAAAATGTATGATTTGCTTTCTCGTGGTGGTCGTTTGGTTTGTATTACTTCTGAAAGCTGGGTAAATGGGAGCCAAAAGAAACAGGTTGATTTTAGAAAATGGCTTGAAGAATTAGAAGCAGAAATCTATCCTATTCCGGGCGGAACTTTTAAAGAAAGCGGAACAATGATAAGTGCAAAAATTGTAGTTATTGATAAGCCGTTATAAATTTAATAGATAAAAATTATGAGCAAGCCAACGTACAGACAAAAAGTAGCAGAGAATGGGGGTAAAGAACCTGCTGGACACAGACAAAATACTAAATGGGCAGAGGATATTGCTGGAAAATGTAAACATAAATGGCAACCTCTTTCATTTGTATTTGAAACCCAATTACTAGATAGTTGTGGAAGAGTACAAATAAAAGTTCCTGATATTACAAGCGGTAGAGTTTATTGTGTATGTATGAAATGTTGTTCCCATACTTACATAGAAACTGGATGGGTTGGATATTACATAGGTTCTCCAGATTTATTAGAAGAAGAAAGCGAAAGTTAGATCAATAAAAAAATGACAAACGAGATTCAAATAGTAAAACCTTTTGTTGTAGCTTGGTGGTCGGCTGGAATTACTTCGGCTGTGGCTTGCAAAGCTGCATTAGAGTTATACGATAACGTTGAGTTATTTTATATTGACATAGATTCAGCTCATCCAGACAATGAAAGATTTAAATCCGACTGTGAACGTTGGTATGGAAAAAAAATACATACTATTAAGAGTCGATTATTTAAAGATCAATATGATGTAATTGAAAAAACTGGTTGTGTAAATACTCCACAAGGCGCACCTTGCACGCTTCATTTAAAAAAGGAAGTTCGTTTTGAACTTGAAAAACAATACGAATTAAGCCTGTTTAATGACGTAACTATAAAAGGTCAGGTTTGGGGATTTGAATTTGAAGCAAAAGAAGTAAACAGAGCAATAAGGCATTTACAACAATATCCTGATACTAAGCCACTTTTCCCGCTTATTGAAAAGGGGCTAACAAAAAATATGTGTGCCGGCTTACTTACCGGTGCAGGAATTGAATTACCACAAATGTATAAACTAGGATATTCAAATAATAACTGTATTTCCTGTGTAAAAGGTGGAATGTGGTATTTTAATCGCATTAGGATTGATTTCCCGCTTGAATTTGAACGTATGGCAATACTTGAAAGGAAAGTAGGCTATTCATGTATTAATGGCTTATTCCTTGACGAATTGCAGCCAGGACAAGGCAGAGCTTCCAAAGAGATTATGCCGAATTGTGGCAATATATGTGAAGTAGAATTTTCAGACATTCCCGATAAAAATTTAAAAGCAATTTTATCAGGTGAACTTAGTATTTATGATGCTGCATAGCTTTCTAACCAATACAAAGAATATCTATTCTTTTTTCACACCAAAGAACTTTTCGTAAAGCGCGTTCTTGATATTATTTTCAGTTTCTACTTCTCCTTCGTCACGGGCAAAGGCAGCAATAAAGCGAAGATACTTTATTGAAGTATTTATTTTGTAGATATCAAGATCAGACAGTTCGGAAACAACACCTTTACCGTTGAATTTTTCAGGATCTAGCTTGAGCGCATTTAAAACCAAACGTAGCTGCGAATGTTTACCAAGTGAGTTATCATCCTCAATCATAAAGTCTGAAATAATTGATTTTACGCTTGCGCTTGCTTTATTCTCAGCACCAACAGGCCGACCGTTTGGATTGTTGGTTACTCCTTTTGGAAGACCGGCACCTTTGGCACGTCGTCTTGGTGTGAGTTTTTGAGTATTTTTTGGTTTAGCGGACATAGTATTGAATTGATAATTGACAAAGGAATAAAATAAGCAGAATTATAAATCGTTTAAACAATAAATTAAATGTTTGCATAGCTTCCCGAAGTGCTTCTATTCTGCGTATCTGTACGTGGAATGATTTTCTTTGGAGGATCCATTTGATTACTGACATATAAAGCAATCATGCGGGACATAAGAATATCATCGTGGAAACCTTTTTTAGCTTCCCATTTGCCCTGTGGGGTTTGTTCATACACACGCGCTTCGTCCAAACACATATTATCACGTTCAGTATAATTATCCTCACGGGTAACAGATGTATAATTTGCTATGATTGAAGTTTTAGTTTTGCGAATAGTCATAAAACCATATTTCAGTACAATTTCGTTTTTGATTTTATCCTTTACCTCGCGGCGGTACAAGTTATCGTAATAATCAGCAATGATTTCGAAGATATATTCGCTTTCATCTACTTGTCCGCTATCATTATCAAATGTATTTACTTCGACTACTAACAATGCATTGTTGTAAAACTTAGCAATTTGCGCCGCTATCCATATTTCAATATCTTTATCGAAACGTCCACGCCATTGCGCTACCACTTCATCACATCCACCGTGCATTCGCCAGTAACGATCGATAACAGAAATAACAGCAAAGTCGGCAGATTCGGACAATCCCTTTTGCGGGTCAAACGAAACCACGTAGCGGTTTGATATTTTGGTTTCGGTATCAGGGAAAGCCCACACCTGCAATTTATCGCGAATAGCTTTAGCCTTCATTACCGTATCTCCTTCCACATAATCAACAAGAGCTTCAGGATCTTCGACAAAACGAATGTTTTTTAGAATTTCTTTGCGGCGTTGCGGGTCCGTATTCCATAAAGCAGGAGGACAAGCCGAAGCAAGCGTTCCGATAGCTTCAGGAGCACAGCAATTGGGGCGTTGACGTTCGATATCCTCGCTACGAAATACAGGCATACCGGAGAATTGGAAAGCCTCAATATCATCCGACGGATATTCCTGTTTCATAAGCGACAGCGTGGGCATGGTGCCCGCTTTAGCCCGGTACCAGTTCAAATGTTCAAGTGTACACTCTTCGTTGTTGTGAAAGAGGTTTTTTTCATACTCATTCAAGCCTTTGATAAAGTCCTCAACAGTTCCTTTCTTCTTCCGGCCATTGTGCAGCGAATAATAGCCATTAAAAGGTTGGCTATATTCGGCCATTTTGAACCAAGGAATGAAAATGTTACGGAATGCCACTTCGCCATCCTTCGCTTTGGTATATTGCGTGTAGAAATAATCCTGTCCGTTGGCCGTAGTTTCGCGGATAATGGCCGTATAGGGAATTTCGGGAATAGAAGACGTGATACTTGCTTCCAGTTTTTCGGGGTTATTACCTTCCGTATTGGGGAAGAAAGAAACTTCGGACAGGTGACACAGTTTAACCGCATCGGAACGAACGCCGTTAGGCTCCAGTGCAGTACCTACGGTAATGGTGCAACCCCGTTCGGGAATTTCTTTAATGTTCTGCGAATTCTGAAATCCACAGATAGACATAGTTACGCCTTTAATATCCGGTTTGTTGCGGATAGAACGCTCGTACATTTCACGAATACGTTTTGAGGGATCCTGAATGTGCGCACAGATAACAGAGTTCCAAAAGGTTTTATGAATGATTTGGATCCACTCAAAATAATTCTCTATGAAAGTAGAGCTACCAAACTGGCGGGATTTAAGGATATTGAAACGTAGCGGGTTATTTTCCAAACGAGCTTTTTCAAACTCTTCGAGAATGATACGTTGCGGACCGTTAAGTTTAAAAGGAACTAAACAGCCTTTTTCTTTGTGAAGAATTGTTTGGGTGCAAATGGCGTAGAATTCATAATCAAATTCGTAGCGCATTTCGCAGAACAATACCCAAAACTCTAAAAATAAAAAAGATTGTATCTCTTCGGCAGAAATTTTCCTATCAAAAGATTCAGAAAGTAATTCTTTTAAATCATTCTTATGTTTACGGAAAAAGGAAGCCAGAGTTTTATGTTGAGAAATCTCCTGTAGTAAAGGCAATTCAAACATAGCCACAGGAAGCCACAGATTAGGGTGCGGAGCATCGTGTAAATGCAATAAACGTCGTTCACCACAGCAGCCGAGTCCGGTAACCGGGTCGTATTGTTCAGCTTGCTTTTTGAGTGTGGATAAGCGACGTTCATTTTCGGAAATATAGTTGAATTTGGCATTTAGCATGACCCCTAACCCCTAAAGGGGAACTATTAGTTAGTTATAAAATTATACAAGTAATTTTTTGATTTCTTCTTCAGATAATTTATTGTGTTTATTTTTACAAAAAACACATTTATGATCTTCTTCAGGAACATCCTTTCTTATCTGATAAATACCATGTTCATCACAGCGATAAGTAACATAATTTTCATTGTCACTTGTTTGAAGAAGAAATTTTTCTAATTTGCTCAATTTTTTCATTTTGAATTAGTTTTAATTGAATATTTGTTGTTTAGATTAGAAAATTAAATTAATGCTTATATTTTTATATTTTTAGTTTCTTGTAAATTTCTGTTGTTAGAAATCCAATCATATAAGCATATGCTTCATCACTTACAAAAAGTTCCAATTTCATTCCTATTTTTCCTAAAATAAATGCAGTTGCATGGAACACTTCATGCGATATTACACTCATCATATCATATTTTTTAGGAAGCTTTTTTAAGCGTATTACTGTTTGATTTGATGGTAACATTACACATCTTCCTCTTACGGTTTCTGATAAGTTTAACAGTTCATTAATCTCATCTCTAGTATTTCCATATTTAATTAATCTTTTCAAAATAGTTTCGTCTGTTTCATCAATCGAAACCATAACATCAAAAGGATATACTCCAAGTTTTATAATAAAATAACTTTCTATTTTACTCATGATAAATATAATTTTACTGTTGTTGCGGAGGAATACCGCCATTTGGTGGTACTTGTTGTGCAGCGGCTTCCTGTTGTTTTTTCTCTTCCTCTTCCATTAGTTGAATAGCTTTATCAGTGAATGGGAAATCGCCAACTTGCATAGCTATTTTAGGTGTGATAGCACCTGCTTCCATAAATTGCATTAAATTATCATTAGCAATAGCACGGAAAGAAGGAGTACTTTGGCTTTCGATAATAGATACTTCCGTATCAATACCCTGCAATTCTTTAGGATCAAAAAGTTTTACTTCTTTTGACGAATGCACATTTACCCACATTCCATCAATATAAAACTGATTCATAAATTTGTAGAGAATCCGGTCGCGTGATTCTCGGTAATCTCTGTAAGTATCGAGAATAACGGACAGCAAACCAATAGAATTTTGTGATTGTTGCGCGTATTGCGAAGCGGTAGTCTGTCGGCTCGGGTTTTGCCCTTGTATGGCATTACTGGCACCGGAAATCTTTTCGAGTAGCTGCAATTCCATATTTACCATTTCATATGCACCCGTATTGCTGTTGTTGTTAGTTACCTGTTTCGGTGCAGCACCTTTTTTGCTCTTATAAGGAATAACGGCCCCCGGACGTGCAATTTTCTTTTCGATATCAGCAATAGTAACATCTTCGCCCAACGCATCTTCATCGTAGAACACAGCCCCTTTAATCGATACACGGTTTACATAATCCTGTATTGATAGGTTGCGGTTAATAATTTTTTGCTGATCAATAAAACCGGAAACATAGGGTTGAATTTTCATGTCAGCACCAAGGTCCAGTTTAAACACGATAGGGCAAGTATTTTCGATATAAGGCGTTTCGCCGCTATCGATCACAGCACCGGAAGGAGCAAGGAAGTAATACGCCCAAAAATCATCAAAGAAACGATCATAGGTAATTAAATCCAGTTTTTCGTACTCAGCGGTAAGCGAATTGAATTGTTCCTGGTATTCGGGAGCATCAGGAGTAATGTTTGAACGACTTAATTCTTCGTTGACAGATTGAGCAATTTCAGTTTTGCGACGTTGGTTTTCAGATTCAATGCGTGGTATGGCTGTTAATTCAGTCTTGTAAGCATCCGCACTGCGGTAGTCGTGAACAAAGATACGTTCCTTGCATTCCTTACGCCATACACAGATAACACGGTGCATATTTTGAAAAGCACCGGTAGGTGTATAGAAATCTTTCAGATCAGAATCAGAGTTTTGGCGTGTACTGTTATCATACAAAATATTTCTATCTTGATTTTGTATATTACCGTATATTTGGCGAATAGAATCAGCACGCTTCGGATCACCTTTGCTGAAAAGTTTTACAATATCTTCGAGCGATAAATCGGGGATAGTACCCATAATTTTACAATCCGTTCCACGCGGATCTTCCATGGTATTGTCGTAGAAAAAACGGTCGTAACGAATATCATCGAATAACACATCTTTTCGGCCATCCTTAAACCCATACTTTGCTTGTCCACCAACAAAACCATAGATTATGTATTGAACCAATTTATCCCGATCGAGGTCCCACAATTTATTTTTAGAATATAGCATTTGTATAGTTGCACTGGCCACTTCGCCGGCTTCCTGTTTATCTCGAGCACGAGCAATAACAATCGGTTCGGTTTGATTACCGATAAATAAACCGGTAACGGTACGAATAATAGACAACAGCACATTGTTGGTGAGTGGTATTCCTCCCTGTTGGAGTAATAACTTATCTTCACGCATATTAATCCATCGGCCTAACTCATCATTAAATACATGAGTATAATCGCCCCATTGGTTACCATACACAAACATTTCGTTGCGGCGGCACTGTTCGCGCCAGTAGAATAAACTTTCCCAACAATTGTATGCCTGAGCAAGAATGTCAGGGCGATATTCAAAGCCATGAAACTGTTGATCATATTTTTGAGTATCAACAAGCGGAGTAGTGCGGTATTTATTAGCGTATTGGGAGCGGAGTTTGAAGTTTGGCATAATTTCAATTTACTATTTAGTCATTTACCATTTACTATTTTCCACAAAAAAAGAGGTTTAAAAAGGAAAATAGCGACCTAAAAAATAATTTATTTTTTAGGCATATTCTTATGAAAGCTTTTCATTTCTTTTGTTCAAAAACAAAAAAGTTATGCTACAAACAATTTACAAGGATTTCCGAAACGAGTTAGCCGTGTTGCGGTTACGAATGATTCAGTTGTACGCACTGATACAGTTACTCATCTCTATGAAGATGGCAGACGTAAAACATCGTAGATTAATGCGTATTGAAAAGAAAAAATACGGAGCTAAAGCATTTGATATGAATCAGAATGTGATACTTACGGTTGTGTATGATAAAAATTTGAAAGTGTACAAGGAAAGATTGATCGTAGCTAATGACAATGAAGTGATAACATTAGCAAGGGAACTCAGGATGTTACCCAAACGCATGACAGCTCCAATTCTGAAGGAGAGACACAGTGTGTTTTATACGACTACACCGAAGATGAAGAAGTTGGAAGCGGTGAAGAATTATATGTTTTACGTTGAAGAAAAGCACAAACAAACTGTTCTTTTGTCTAAAGAAGAAGCAAAACAGCTTTGGGACAATGGGGACAATGGTGACAGGGAATTGAAGATAGATCCCGCAATTATGGTGTAGTCCATCGGATTAGATTTGAATTATGAATTATGAATTATTAATTGTATAAATATGTGGTGGTTACCTTTAATACAGGCAGGGATTGGTTTAGGCGAATCTATAATAAGTGGAAATAAAGCCGCTAATGACAGGCAGAAAGCAGAAGCATTACAGCAAAAGCAACTTGCAGACAATGAAACTTGGTATAACAACGAGTATTACACTGATTATACGAAGCGGGCTGATAGTCAAAACCTATTGAAGCGGTTGAAAGAAACAACTGATAGTAATACCAAGCGTGCTGAAATGACGGCAGCCATAACCGGAGCAACTGACGAAAGCGTACAAGCCGATCGGAATGCAAACAACAAAGTAGTTTCAGACACTTATGGAAACTTAGCCGCTATGGGTGCACAACATAAAGACAATGTGCAGCAAACGTATATGGCACGTAAGGACGGTTATAACCGAAATACATACAATTCTCTGCTTGGCAATGCCGAAAGTAATGAGAGAGGAATGTATAACGGAATGGGACAGATTGGAAGCGGATTGGCCGGCGCATTTGCTAATTATGGAAATAAATCCCTAACCGCTAAAAGGGCGAACGGTACTTTGATTAATAACGATTATACTCCAAATACAAAGGATTATTTAAATCCAAATTATGGAACAGGATTAGCATAACAAATTATGGCAACAAATAATACAAGTGCAGATCAAAAACAAGTCGTTGATCCAACTAATTTCAACGCATGGAGAAAGACTATAAATCCCAATGCTGATGATTATACTTTTCAAGGAAATGAAAAAGATACATCAGTTATTGATTGGGCCAATAAGAATGGGTACGATAATTCCAAAAACTATACTATTCAGGGACCAACACTTCGACAAGCTCAGCAACCACAGGCTCAGGGGCCACAAGCTCCAACCTATAATTACGGATTAGCTGATCAGGCTGAAAATGAATACTTGAAGCGAAATAAGCAGGATGATACCTATTTATCTCGCTTTTCAAGCATTTATCCGGCACCAAAGGAATACACACCACAACAGGAAGAAACACAACGCAATGCCGCTTCGGTAGCTGAAAGTTTGAAATCACTTGCCGAGATATACGGACAAGCCAAAGGAGCACATTTGCAACCACGTATACCTGAAGAAAGCGACAAGGCCGAACAACTAATACGATATAACCGGAACAAACACGATGAAGATCTTCGTGCATATCAACGCGCTTACATTTCTGCGGCAGGACAGGACAGTGAATATCTTCAACAGTTACGTGCAAAAGCACTCGGATACGGTCAAAACATTGCTAAGAATGATTACTTATCGCAAAAGGCAGCGTATGACAGAGCTATGAAAGAAAATGACATTGCAACAGCAAATTCATTAAAAGAAAAAATGCAGAAGAGTTCGCAAGAATTTACGTCCGGAGAAAATGCCCTGAACAGAGCAAATACAATTAAAGCAGCTCAAATAAGAAAAGCAGATACAGATAAGTTTAACGGTTTAGTGATTAATGCACATCCATCAGATAATACAGCGCAAGTTGATGCCACAGGTAACAGAGTAATACAATATATAATGAGCAAGCCAGAAATTGAAAATCTGGCCATGACAGCAAAGAATGATAAGACATTTCTGGATCGACACCCTGAATTAATGATTGATAAACCTGATATGTTTGGAACTCCACACAAGGGATTGACAACCGATCAGGAAATTGCCAATACTTACGCACAAGAACGGTACAACAGTAAGTTTGTACCAGCAGCTTCTTCAAATACTAAAACTACAAAAAATCAATCACAAACATTTGAAAATAGTCCATTCAATTTATCACGAGCAGGGAAAGAAACAGGAAGTAAAATCGGAAATATAAGATAATTATGCCAGATATTCAACAAGCACTATTAGATTTTGATTCAACAATCAAAGCTAAACCGAACTTAACCAATCAGGAATTAATGGCTAAGTTTCCTGAATTTAATAACGACCCAAAGTTATTACAATCAGCACACGATTATTCGGCAACATTGAATAGTGGAAAGTATGATTCGCATATGGAGATGAACGCTAAGTTTCCTGAGTTCTTTTCAATGGCTACACCAGGTGGGATTCCAATACCAAAACAGAAAGAACAGACAGTAGTAAGCAGTCAGCAGTCAGTACAACCTTTTTCGAATGATGAAGCCAAGAAAGCGATTTATGGGAATATACCAGGAACAACCAAGATAGGTGATGTTTCTGTTCTTCCGATAGGTGGAAACTATCAAAATACGAAAAATAAAGCAGCTATTCAGGCATTACCAAGCGAAAAAGAAGTTGCGGTACCCACTCAATCGGTATATGGTGACACGCCACAGGTAAAAACGCCAACCATAACGTATGATCCAAAACAAGATGCTATTGATGAACAAAATCAAAGAGAACTAAATGCACCGGCATTTTCAAATGATAATATTAAGCATCTTTGGAAAGTATTCAGTGGAACATCGGCAGGGATGTTTAGTTCGATAGGTAAAGGAGTGAATAATATTGCTTCGCTTATACTTGAAAATGATCCTTATACTGTGCATGATGCAGAATTTGAAAAACTTAAGGGGAATATAACCAAATCAAACAAAGATTTAAGCGATTGGCAAACTAAAAGCGCACCAAAATTGGCAGGAACATTCGGAGAATCGATTGTAAGTGCTGCGCCAATGGTTGGTTTAGTAGGTGCTGATTTGTTATCAGGCGGATCGCTCACACCTGCTACTGTATCGGCATTTGGATTAATGGGTTCAGGAGAAGGGCTACAAGCCATTGATGATTATTCACAACAAACAGGAAAGAAATTTAGCGAAGCACAACGACAAGCCGCATCCGTGGGTTATATATTAGCCTATACGTTACCAATTGGGAAATACCTTGAAAAGTTTATTCCCAAAGGAGCAGGGAAATACATAATGAGTAAGGTTTTGACTTCAAATCCTGAATTAATGGTAAAAGCCGGTGCAGATATTATTGAAACAGCAGCAAAGCAGAGTCCTTCACTAGCTCAAAGTATTATCAATACTTCCATGAAAAGTGCTATTCATGGAGTTGGTACGATGGAAGCTATTGACCTGGTAAAAATGGCTACTGATAAGGCGGTAATGGATAAAGGAGTATCCATGGATGAATTTACGCACAGAATTGCTAAAAATGCAGAATCAGGACTTGTATTTGGATTGGCAACAATGCCTTTTGCTACTTATACGGGAATAAAAGGGAATCAAGCAAGAAGAAACGCACAGGGAGAAGTCACTTTTTCAGTTGATGATAAAGGGAAATCAGTAGAAATACTTCCAAGCAAAGAAGGAAAAGTGAAGGGCATGCGTCCGGATGGTTCCATTGTTGACGTAACACAGTCAATGTTGGATAATTCTGTTACTATGACAACCCAGCATTTTAATGAGGTAGTAAAAGGATTTAAAGAAAAAGGAGCAGGAACTAAAGAAGTATTGGGTGATAACTTTGAGCGTGATGTTTTTGAAAAGAGATTGATTCAATCACTCAAAAAGGTAGCTACATCTCATGGAAATATCACTACAGCCAAAGATGCAGACGGAAACAATATTTATGTACAAGGAAAAAACGAAAATGGCGAACTTGTAGGCATTGATTCCTACGGTGAACATGCTATAATTCCAGAAGGAACAGAAACATTTACTCAAAATATTAGAGATATTCATACTTCTATCATGAATGAGTATGATAAGCAATCTAAAACGGGGGACGTTGCGGACAATGGTGATGGTAATCAACCTGCACTCGAAGCAACACAACCACAAAAGCCTGATCCGGAAACCATACTACAGAATGCTACAGAAGATGCCAAATCATTTGTAGGATCTATCACCCATGCCGAAAGTGGTAATGTGATAGAAGCCCGTTTGCGTGGTGTTGAACAACCGATCAATATAACCAAAGGAAACATCGTACAGAAAGAAGATGGAAGCGTTGATTTGGAAAATTCCGATAAGACATTTTTCTATAAAACTACTGATGGCCGATTACATGTTGGAAACATTGAGTTTATAGAAGGTAATCCAAGCATAGTTCCTGCACAGGAAGCTATTGATAAGAGCTTGCAGCCGGTACGGGAGCAATTGGAAAACGACAATGCACCCGAATACGGTATTGGCAACAAAGTGGTGATAACTGATAATACCGATCCTCAGAATCCTACTAATGCCATTGTGCAAATTGCAGGTCGCAATGAAGACGGAACATACCGTGTGCAAAGGGATTTAGGTAATGGACAGGTACAACCTGGTATTGTACAACCACGTGAAATACTTCCACAGTTTGCAGGCGTATTGGACAGTTCAACCGCTGCGGTAGATTATATTGATCCTGAAACTAGAGAAACCAGGACAGGATTTTTGGAACTGGATACTCCAGACAAACAAATGATGTTTGCCAATGGGTATGCTACTATTGACGGAAAGCAGATAGGGTTTGAGAATGTGACCCCTAAATCCCCTGAAGGGGACTTAAATACGAAAGATAATGAAACCAACGGATTACAAGCAACCGAAGCCAACGACACGCAAGCAGAGTTGGGACAAGGCGGAGACGGAACGGGCATACAAGAAGGCACAGACGATCAAGCGCAAGCAGCAGCGGAGCAGCAAATAATACCAGCTGACGAAAAAGGCAATTTATTGTTTGAACAGGCACGGCCGGAGCTTACTATTCAGTTTCTCAATGAAAATTTTGAAAAAGAAGAAATTATCCCGACGGTAGAAGCCCGTATAAATTCTATCAATAAAGAAATAACTAAGCAGGAAACGTTTAAGCCTTCAGGGAATATTCAGAAGGACGCACTTGCAAAACAAGCGAAACGTCAGGCATTAAATGCATTGAATGAGCAATTAGGGTACTGGAAAGATATTCAGGAACAAGTTACTCCACAAAATTACAAGTCACAGAACGAAACGGTTGATCAGCGAAATGTTCGTTGGGGAGAACCTGTAAATTTACGTGAAATGATCATCCGTAAATTCATAAGCGGTACAAAACTTAGGTGGGCTGATGAAACTTCGGAAAGCGGAGCGGTTATTAGTCGCGGTTTGGGTGGAGAATACCGTTACGGTAATGATGAACGAAAGGCACATTTTAATTTTATTTCGTCGAATGGTGTAACACCTGAACAGTTGGCCCACTCGATATGGCAAGCCAATGCCTATGCACCCGGACAATTTGAAGATATGCCTCTTTATGGAATGGATACGCAGGAAATTTTGAATGAGATATTGGATGTAATGAATAGTTACCGGAGTATCGGATCAATGATTGAGTCGGTAGATGAAATCAGGGATCAATATACCCAACAGGAACAGGCTTATATTGATTCGTTGGTAAACGATGAAGAAAATCAAAAAAATGTATTAAGCATACTTGAAAATGAGCCGGATAACAGTATATTTGCACAACTATCCGGTATAATTGATTTAACCGAAGAACAACAAACAGAACTTCAAAACTTACAAAACGATGTTACTAACACAGGAACAAGAGAAACAGTTATCGGAAGTGATAACGCGGATGGCAGCATCCAACAGGGTGAAGCAATCACGGGCAATGAACCAACCGTTACAGGAAGGGCCGTTTACGAAGGAGGAAATCAATCAGGCGATAGAGGAGTTGAAACAGCTAATCAGTCAGTAGTCAACAGTCAGCAGTCAGACCCCCAACCCCCAAATGGGGGCTTAAGCCAAGCCCAACTCGACACCGAAGAACTGGACGCTTACATAGCCGAACAAGATCATAATATCAACCCTACCGAAAAACAAAAGGAAACAGGTATCTATCCAAAAGCACGTGTAAGTCTGCAAGGGCATAATATAACCATTGAAACACTGAAAGGTACAAATCGCAGCGGAATAGACGAAGGCGGTCAGAAATGGAGTGTAACTATGCAAAATCACTACGGTGAGTTGGATGGGACAGTCGGTTATGATAATGATCCTATTGATGTGTTTGTTGGTCCTAATCCAAAACAAGGAGGAATTTTTGTTGTGGATCAAATTTCCCCCAATGGTTCATTCGATGAATCAAAGGTCATGTTAGGTTTTGACTCAGCAGATGAAGCCAAAGCAGCTTACATGAGTAATTATTCCGAAGGATGGGACGGTTTTAAATCCATAACTCCTTCCGGTGATAACTTCAAAGAATGGTTGTATGATGGTAAGAAACAAAAGAAACCATTTGCAGAATATAAAGATACGCCGGAGGCAGTTATCAGTGAACAGTCATCAGTAAATAGTGAAGAAAGTTCACCAAATTTGGAAACATTACAACAAGGTAATGAAGCAAAGTTATCCGAAATTCAAAACAACATATCTGATAATAAAGTAATTGACGAAAACAAAAATGGTGAAAGTTTACAAAAAAGTAAACCTACACTTTCAGAACGTTACGATAATGCGACAACACCGGAAGAAAAACACCAGGTTGCTGTAGAACTTGTGACGGAACTGGAAAATACATTGCGTGTAGGTACAACTCCCGCAAAAGTGTTCAAGAGTACCGACGAATTTTTGACACACTACAAAGGCATTGTAAGTGCTGACGATTACAAAGAAGCAATGAGTTTCCTTGCAAGAGGTCAACAGATTGCTGCGATACGAATGGGAAAAGAGTTACTTATCAATGTAGAACATAATCCGGACGCTGCGGAACTAGCAGACAGCTATGTGCATGAAACAGCTCATAAAGCCTTTGATATAGCCTTTAAGGGTGAAGATTTAAGTACATTGGAAATACCCAATGTAGAAAAGTACATACCTTCGGTGTATTGGGATAGAAGCAATGCAGTGAAAGCCACAGAAGTAGCATCGCATCAGATAGCAGATTTATTGAAAATATATAGCCCTGAACAGATTAAAAATGGAGAAATAGACTTATCTTTGTTAGACGAAGATGTGCAATACCTCGTATCAAAAACACTAAATAAAATTACCAATGGAAAAATTAATGTTATCGGACAAGAACGGTTCAACAATGAACTTAAACGTGTACCCGGAAGTAGCAGCAGAATTCAGCCGGACGGAAACGGACAACCTGACAGTAATGCAACAACTGAAGTTAGTAAACCAGATAACGGAAACACTGGGACTGAGCGCGAAAAACTCCTAAAGGAAAAGTTAGAAAAACTTCGTAGTAAGTTGGGATTAGAAAAGCCGGAGTTTAAAATTACATTTCCTGCAACTATCAACATTGATGGAGTAGAACGCTCAACGCTCAACAGCAACGGAAAACCGATACATTCAACTGAAGAAGGTATTCGGAATTTTTGGAAATGGTTTGGAGATTCTAAAGTAGTTGACGAAAGTGGACGACCTTTGGTTGTTTATCATGGAGCTATGGGCCAAGTAATGCCAAAAGATACATTTAAAGGATATGTATCTTATTTTACAGACTCAAAACAATATGCTCAAACATTTGGAATTCCAATTAATAGGGAAGTAATGTCGGCATATTTAAAATTAGAAAAACCATATATTGCACCTTCTAAAATTGCAGATGTTCCAAAAGAAATACATGATACAGATGAATTTACTAATCCAAGAATAATTAAATCTGAAACAGATAAATTTGACGGTGTTATTGGAGAAGATGCAGGACAAAATAATGGTAAAACATTTGTTGTTTTTGAACCCACTCAAATAAAATCTTCTGAAAACAACGATGGCGGTTTTGACGGAAATAACCCGAATATCAATTTCAAACGTCTGGATCCACAAGTAACTGAGTTGGCATTGGATGTAACTGAAATGCTATTTGAAGATGGCGATGTATCGTTTCAAGATTATTCGGCACGAATGATTGACGCATTGGGTGAAGGCATTAAACCGTATCTGAAAGGATTTTACGAACTATCGCGCGCCAGTATTCCTACCGAAGGCATGACCGACGGTGTGCAGGTAGCACAATTTGATATAAACAATTTTAATCACAAAGAATATGTATCTAATCGATCAGGACGTGGCCAACAAAATAGCACTCCAACCAATGAAGTACCTGGAGATGCAAAACTTATTTCAGTCGACGGAAGCGGAAGCGGATCAGTGGGAAATGGAATCAAGAAAAGTGGTGGAAAAACAAGCAGACAACCAAGTGGCAAGAGCCGTAGTGATTTACAGCCCTCTTTATTTGGAGAACAAAGCGATAACGAACTATTGCCAACAGCATCCGCAGTTGAGAAACCAACTACCGGAGATACTGACGGCCGAGGAAATGGCATTGATAGCCCAGAAGGACATACTATTGTCGGAGGAACAAGTGAATCAGGTAATAAAGCTGACACTGGATTACCAGAAACGTTTAAACAGCGTACAGCCCGAAAGATAATAGAACAGCGCAATGCTGAATCTATTCCGGTAACACTCATGGACGAAGCCAATATCCGTGAAACATTACCCTTATTACTTCCCGAACAACAAGACGATGTACTGAAAGCCGAAAACCGTTTCTTTGGTGAGCAACACAAAACCAAAGAAGCAGCTTTTGGAAAAGGTATGTTATTTACCAACGGCACCGGTACTGGAAAAACTTACACAGGACTAGGCGTAGCCAAACGTTTTGACAAGCAAGGAAAGAAAAACATTCTTATCGTGGTACCTAGTGAAGCCAAAATAGGTGACTGGGTAAAAGACGGTGAGAATATCGGTTTATCTATTACTCCGCTTACTTCTACTAAAGATGCCGGACAAAATGCAGTCATCACTACTTACGCCAATTTCAGAGCCAACAACGCACTGAAAGAACGTGATTTTGATTTGGTGATGTATGACGAAAGTCACCGCCTTATGGAAGAAAAAGGCGGTGCAACATCCAGTACCACCACTTCGCACTATGCACACTCCAATACTTCGGAATGGCAAGCCTTCAACCGTATCAATTCTATTGATCCAACTTACCAAAAGTTGCAATCAATGGGTGAAGAACGACAATGGAAAGGTGAACCAACAGCAGCAGAAACAAAACTTAAGGAGAAATACAATACCGAAGTAAAACCGGTTATTGAACAACGTGCCAAAAAAGCCTACGAGAATACAAAAGTTGTGTTTTTGTCGGCTACACCGTTTAAAGGACATTTCAACCTACGCTATGCCAATGGATCATTATTCGATTGGGGTAATGAAACAACCTATGCCAGTGCCAGCCGTGGTATGAGCCGGGTGAATCCAGAAGCACAGTTTTTCCTCGATAACTTTGGGTCCGCTTACGAATGGAAGTTCCATCGTTTGCAAACCAAGCAAAAAGCCAATGCCGAAGCTATAGCCATGCAGGAAATTGAATTTTCCGAACGCTTAATGAAACAGGGTGCTATGTCAGGCCGTGCCATTGAAAGCGATAAGGATTATTCGCGCGAATTTCCATTAGTGGCCCTAGATAAAGCCAAAGTATTCAATCAGGCATTAAACGAAATCTATTCAGACGAATTTGGAGGACTGAGCGAAGCAGCGCACAATGTATTCAGTGATTACAACTATACTACCAAGTTATTTGAATCGTTGAAAGCATCAATGAGCATTTCCCGCATTCAGGATCATTTAAAACTAGGACGCAAAGTAATTATCTTTCACCGCCGGAAACAAGCCAATGTATTGCCACCGTTTATGTCGATACTAGACCAAACGCGTGAATTAGCTCAAACTATGGCCTATGATATGCAACAAATGGAAGATGGAGAAGCCAAATCAAAAGTATCGGATACTATTGATTTAATGTACGAACATGCCAATAAGTTTGAAAATAAATATGCTGATTTGTTGAAGTATGAACAAACATTGAACTATGATCCGGCAATCAACCAGATAAACGAAGCATACCCCGGACAAGTGGTGAGCATGAATGGTGACACACCCAAGAAAGATAAATCGAAGAATGTAGCGTTGTTTAATGACGATAATTCAGGTAAAAACATATTTATTGTACAGGAAGAAGCCGGAAAGGAAGGCATTTCGCTGCACGATACGACCGGAAAACACCAACGGGTACTGATTAGTCTTTCGCTACCTATTTCGAGCACTACAGCTCTGCAAATAGAAGGACGTCCTTATCGTATCGGTAATGAGTCAGATGCTATATTTGAATATCCATTGTTGGGATTAGATCAGGAAATTGCAGATTTTGGTCAAAAGATAAATAAAAAGCTATCCACTACCGAAAATTTAGCTATTGGAAACCAAGCCCGTGATTTATTGCGTTCGTTTGCCGAAGGCGTATTATTTAATTCAGGAACAGATGCACCAAATACTAACCAGGGAAAAGGTGGAAAAGAATACGACAAGAAAGCACAAGAAACATTGTCGGAATTCCGCAAAGCCGTGTTGGTTTACAATACCAACCAGAAAGTACGCGGAAGCAGAGACAGCAGGGAAGGAACAGACTATTACGCTACTCCCGAACCTGTAGGACAAAAGATGGTAGAATGGTTAGGACTGCAAGCCGGTGAAAGCGCATTGGAACCAAGTGCAGGACACGGAGCAATTGCCATGTGGTTTCCTGAAAAAGCAAGTGTAACCGTGGTAGAACCATCTTACTCATTGTTCTCAAAACTAAATGCACGTAGTGGCGGTGGAAATCGTAAGATGCTGAACGATGTATTTGAGAATTTAAACGTAGTAAATAAGTTTGAAGGTATAGCCATGAATCCACCTTTCGGAAGTGGCGGTAAAACAGCTATTGACCATGTAACAAAAGCATTCGATCATTTGCGAAATAATGGCCGTATCGTTGCTATTATTCCACAAGGACAAGCTGATGGCCGATTGGATAAATTCTTAGAAGCAACACCCGACGCACATTTGATAGCTTCGGTAAAACTACCATCGTCCACCTTTGAACAAGCCGGAACGAAAGTAGGCACACGCATTGTGGTGATTGATAGAATTGATATGCCAAGTAAGGGGCAGTTATATAAAGATATAAATGCTGCTGAAGTAAAAAATATTGTAAGTGGAAATCAGTCCGGATTTATGACGAATGAAGAAAGGGAAGTTGAACTACAAAAAAGATTGAATGAATTCAGAAATGAACTTCCACGCACACAAAATATGGATTTGTCTTATGCTGAAAATGTGGACGAACTATTTAATGAAATAGAGGATTTGAGTGTGGCACCTCGCCAAAATGCACAAGAAAACCCCTCCGCTTCGCTCGTCCCCTTAGAAAGGGGACAGTCAGAAGGAGAAGTATTTGCTGAAAATACGACCGAAGGTAAGTTACTTCCGGTAGAAGACTTCGTACATACGCAAACAGGGCAACAACTGTACAACGTAAAGATAAACGGACGTAGTGACGATTATACAGCCATGTCGGATGTTGCTAAGAAATACAATCCGTTCAACGCTGGCCGTCCATGGAATAAATTTTCGAAAGGATTTTTGTTTGCTGATCGAAATGATGCGGTGAAGTTTAAGAATGAAGTGGATGCTGTAAAGCCTGAATTCAAACTGATCAGTAAATTACCTGAAACTCTAAACATTGACGGAAAAGAACGTTCAACGCTCGACAGTAACGAAAAACCAATACATTCAACTGAAGAAGGCATTCGGAATTTCTACAAATGGTTTGGGGATTCTAAAGTAGTTGACGAAAGTGGGCGGCCTTTGGTGGTTTATCATGGGACAAATGCCAATTTCACTGAATTTAAAATAATGGATTCAGATATTTTTGGAAGTAAACTAGGGCATTGGTTTACGCCAGATAATAATATAGCCGGTGTATTTAGTGGGAATGGTAAGATTATAACATCCTACCTAAAAGCAAATAACCTGAAAGAGATAAATGGTAATGTATTTGACCGCTTTGGAGAAGACGGAATAACCTTTACTGGATCTGACGCAAAACTTCGAAAAAATGCACCAAAGGAGCAAATACAGGCAATAGATCAATTAATATCCAGACCGGATTTTAAAGCCATGCGTGAGAAATTTACATCAGAAGGATATGATGGATTAATACTGGAAAATATATCAAAAGGAGGTAAAATAGTAAAAACTCCACAATATGTTGTATTTAATTCTACCCAAATAAAATCAGCCATCGAAAACAATGGAGATTTTGACGAAAATAACCCGAATATAAACTATAAAATAATTGAACCCGAAAAACCCGAATTCTCTTCCGATAAATCGCTTCATCAATATGCCAAGGAGATAAACGCTTATAACGAAAAGATAAAAGCCATTGAGAACCGTAAGAAAGAGTTGAAAAAACAGCATGATGACAAGACCATAGATAGTATGGACTTTGTACAAAAGGCACAGCGGTTGAATTTGGAAAAAGCTGATTTGGAAACGAAGCTGAAAAGGATTGAAGCGGGAACAAGTGAACCAGGGGATTTTGAAACTTCTACCCCTGCGGTTACTGACATTGAAAAAAAGGGAGATAAATATAAAACTACTCCAGAATATTACAAGCAAGTACAATCGTTGGATGAACTAGCTGGAATTGAAAAGCCGGTGCACGACAAAAAAGGCGGTGAGTTGATCAGTGATTATTACAAGCGCGTTAAGGCGTGGAGTGTAGCCAACAATCCGCAAGCATGGGGAGAACAGGACAGGCAGGAAGTAGCCGAATTTATAGCAGGGATAACACCCGAAAGTTATGAAGCCAAGGCACAGAAAGCACAGGCAGCAGCGCAAGCCGCCGGAGCAACCGTGGTAGATGAACCAAAACCCGTTTTCCAACAGGACGGACATACTACTGAAGATACTTCCGCTTTTGCACGGCGTGTAGTGGCATGGCGTGAACAACGTTTTATCAATGGCATAGTACGTGCAGAACGCGAAGCGGAAGCCATAGAAGCAGCCGAACGAGGTGAAACACCTATCGATCATGAAATAGCTCGTATGGAGTTGGATATGCAGTTGCGGACCGTTTATGATAGTCTGGGTAATTTGATTGGTAAACAACGAGCAAAGAAACTGGAACGGTGGGCAGGAAACAAGGAGATGTGGGCAGATAATTTGTTGCCCGTAAAAACATTCCTCGATTTTATGCGATCTAAAGGGATGAAAATACCCGATATAGATGATTATTATATGCAGGCTACCGCTTTGCAGGGAAAGAACGATACAGGATTCAATGATTATGTGCGGCGGTACCAAAAGCCGGTGAATAAATGGATCCATGATACAATAAAGAAAACCGGATTCAATTACCGGGATATTGAAAATTATGTATTCCTGAAACATGGGGTAGAACGTAACGAATTTTTCAAGAAAGATGGTAAGCGTTCAAAGGCTGACTATGCCGGAGTATATGCCATTGCATCAGAATTGTACGCCAAGGATAATGGAATACCTTTCGATCCGAAAGAAAAGAACGAAATAGGCAAGGTGCTGAAACATTATTCAGAAAACAACGGTATTACGTTGAAAGAAACCAGCGAAGCGGGTATTTATGACGAATTGTTTGCCAATAAGAAAGATGTAATTGAACAGGCTGCGGTAGAAAAGAACAGAGCCTATTTTGATAAGATAGTAAACGATTCTATCAATGATTTTGAAAGTGAAAGCAACGGTAAAGGAAGAAGCATTGATGATTTTTGGGAAAAAATGAATGCTGCCAATGATTTCTCGTTGGACACCATGGCCGATGGTGGAATTATAACCCGGACGAAAGCCGATGAGATAAAGAGTCGTTACAACTACTTTGTCCCTTTACGTGGTCATGAAGTAGAAGCCGAAAAAATGTACGAATATTCACCCGATGCCGGTGTATTCTTTTCTAATCCGGCCATAAAAGCACACGGCCGTATTACCCGTGCAGAAAATCCGTTTAGTTACATTGCACAGATGGCCCAGAGTGCCGTAGTGATGAAAAATAAGAATGACCTGAATAAAACATTGTTGCGGTTAGCACGACGTGATAAAACAGGTATGTTTAGCGTAAATAAAACGTGGTATATTAAAACCGGAAGCGATGCCGAAGGAAATGATATTTGGGAACAAGCCGAACTGGAAGCCAAACCAAGTGACGAACTGAACCGCGCAGAATGGGAAGCATGGAACGAGCGGATGAAAGAACTGGAGAAAGAAGGACGCGCCAAACAATTTACAAAGGGTGTAGATTTGGACGGTTTATTTATCAAGAAAAAGCAAAAGAAGCAACATGCAATAACTATAATAGAAAACGGCGAAGAATACCAGGTTTATATCAATGCTAATCCACGCATAAGCAGGGCTGTTAATGGCCTGAATAGATCGGAACAGGATAGGGTATTGCGGTTCTTAAGTTCTATCAAGGGAATGATAGGATTGAATGTAACCAGTAGGAACCCGGCATTTATGGCCGCCAACTTTTCGAGGGATACTATTTTTGCATCCAGTATATTGCCGGCTAAGGAAGGCGGAGTTTACGCAGCAAAATACATATCAAACATACCGGTTGCGGCTAAGGAACTTGTACAATATCAAATTAATCCCGATACGGCACCGCAGTATGTACGGGAATTCTTCGAAAACGGAGGCGAGACAGGTTTTTCTCATTTATTTGAATTGCAGGATATGCAAAAAGAGATAGACAAAGCCGTAAAACCGGGTATGACTGTAGGGAAAGCATGGGAAGCATTGATGATGCCGATAGACGTTGTGAACAAGATAGTTGAAAATACTACCCGTATGGCTGTTTACAAAACCAGTCGTGAAAGCGGACGAACCGTAGAACGCTCAATTAGTGATGCCAAGGAAGTAAGTTTGAACTTTAACCGGAAAGGAGCCGGTGGCGGAATTACAGATTATGTACGCTCAGCCTATTTGTTTGTCAATGCATCTGTTCAGGCACTCAATAACTTTAGCAAGGTATATAAAGAACATCCGGTAAAGATGACAGGCGTAGTGATGGGTTATATTATGAGCGGATTGCTTATGTCGCTTATCAATGCCCTTGTAGGATCTGATGATGAATACTGGAACCTTCCGGATTATGACCGGCAGAACAATTTATGTATATGGACAGGAAATGGATTTGCAAAAATACCGCTTCCGCAGGAATTACGTGTATTCCACAGAATGGGAGATAATGTAGCTGCTTACCTATGGAATAAAAAACCCATTGGAAAAGCTATGATAGATGCCGGAGCCGGATTAATAGACCTGATACCTGCAAATCCGAGTGGCCCAATAACAGCAAGTTGGGCGGAAGCCATGCCCGATGCTATTAAGCCATTAATGCAGATTCAAGCCAATAAGAGTTTCACAGGCGCAGCAATAGCAAAGGATCCTGCATTTATGAAAGAAGGCGTACCACAGTGGCGGCAAGTACGAACTAACCGAGCCAATGAACCAAAATCACCGGCAGGAATTATTTGGTTGTCGGCTGAGCTGAATGCAGCATTAGGAGGCGATAAGTACCGGAGTGCCGGCGAATTTGAAAAAGTAGTATTGAATCCGGACAAATTGAACCATTTAGCACGGGGATATTTTGGAGGTGTATATACTACAGCCACACAAGGACTGGGAACAATAACAGATCGTTTTTATATGAACGATAAAGATCTTAACGAGAAAACCACCGGAAGCGGTCTGCAAAATGCCTATAACAAGATAGACGAGGCAGAACAGCGCGTAAATCAGTTTAATACCATAGTCAACGATTTGAAGGAAAACAAAATTGACAGGGTTCAGTTTGCCAAAGATACGGTAGGAACTAATTTTGGAGCAGCCAAAAAGATTCAGAAGTTAGGAAGTAGGTTACGCGACATAAACAAGACTCTAAAAGAAAATCAGGATTTTCCGGAAGAAGAAAAGAATCAATTGAGAGAGGCACAAAAAACTATTTTGAAATTGATTGAAGAAACGCCACTTCGGCAGGCTCAGTGAGCTGCTTCGACTATGCTCAGTGAACAATAATAACCCCCGCACTTCGTGCGTCATCCCTTAAAAAGGGGTGAATTTTAAAAAAATGATATATGGAACGCAAAGCAATAGCAGTACAAGGTATAAGTACAGGAAGTAATTATGACGATGGGGCATGTTTGAATGTGATGAACATGCGTCATGAGCAGGGTGTGTTGAAACCGGTAGAGAGTTTTCCGGTTGATTATACCTTGAAGCATGTGTATGATTTTCTGTATTGGCATAAGAATAACGACTATGCTCATCTTATTGGAGTGAGGAATAACGGTATTTATTGGATTCAAAACCCCGGTGAAGAAAACGAGGAAGAAGGAACTTCATTACTTGCCGTTACGAATACTATAATAATAAGCCATCTTGGAAACATTATAAATGTGATTGATGATGAAACGCTTAAATATATGTTCTGGCAGGATAATTCGTATTTTGTGATTGATATGGATTTTGACGGGGAACAAACCGATACGACGTTAGGTCCGGTGAAGGTAGATTTGAGGGTAACAAATGAAATTGACTCAAATAATAAACCCACACTTCGATATTACAGAGGAACTACTCTTTATTCCCCTTTAGGAAATACTGATGATTCTATAGATGCAAAAAAGCAAGAGTATTTTGGATTAATAAGTAAATCGTTATCAATTAATAATGATGATGGCTATTTGAATGGGTTTATTTTAGCATGTACAGCTATAGAGCTTTATGATGGTTCATTTATATTATCATCAAATCCAGTTTTATTGTGTCAATCTTTCGATAGCGGAACACGGTATAGAGATATTCAGATAAGAGATCAATCGTGCAATTATGAAAATAATAAAATGATTTTTTATTCCGGGTTATATAAAGACAAAACCGTAAATTCAAAAGGTTATTTTACTGAGAACAGAAATAATTTTTATAATCTTCTAAATGGAGATTCAGTTTCAGGAAGTAGTCATGAAACACCTATTTTAACAGGTCTTTTACAAAATGTTTTAGGTGTAAGTTGTTCTAGAGCAGAATCAAATGATGCACTAACTGGAGATTATCTATATTGTGTAACGTCATTAAACAAACTTCAATTTAAAATAACCAACAATATAGATATAAAGTATAAATCTATCATAAAATCTGTATCTGTATTTATAACCCAAGAAACTAATATGCAGATATTTGGTTCAAAAGATGACATTATACATGCTGGTACATCATTTTTTGTTTTTGATGGATTTAAGTGGGATAAGGTATATAATTTCACAACAAACACATTGTCAGATAAGGATATAACAGAAAAAATAAAATCGAACCAACAATTTTATAAAATAAAAGAAATTGCATTTGATGATATAGTTGCGGGAAATTGGATTGACTTAACCGAAGACTTGAAAGGAAAATTAGGTGATAATTTACGCGCTCAACAAGATCTTATAGCACCATCTTTCAGCAATATAAAAGCCAGAAGCCAAATGACCTATAATTCCATGCTTCATGCATGGGATATTAAAAACGTAGCATCAAGAGGATGGCCTTTAAATTATTTTATTCCAACTAACGGAATAGGACAGTTTCAACCGGCGATATATACTTTATCTTTGCCAACTGATCAATTGTGGTATATTGAAGTTTTAATAAAAACAGGTGCCGGAGTTTCGAAAGTAGTTAGATATTCTTCTTTAATTTGTCCTTTTAGTGATTTGACTAACTTGGTAAGTTATCCAAACAATATGGCTACACAAATGATCGTTTACCAGTTTATGAGAGCAGATGGTCCGGCTCCACTTTATTTGGACATTAAAAAAACAAGTAAAAAAATATTCAAACTTACAGCTAGTAAAACACAGAACTTTGCTTATTATATTTCACCGGATTTAAAACCAATATTATTTTCGCCATTGCTATTATTAGCAAAAGAGACTGTTCCTACAGAATCAAACCAACAACTGAGCTATCAAAATAAACTGAAGGTATCGAATACCAACAATCCGTTTTTATTCCCAGATGCGCAAACCTATCAGATAGGAGATGGTACGATTTTGAATGTGGCCAGTCAGAGTATACGAACTTCCGACGGACAGTTCGGGCAATATCCGCTTGTATGTTTTTGCACTGATGGCGTATTTACGTTGCAAGTAGGCGATGGTACCGTGGCGTATAGCAAGGTAGGAACGCCACAGAACTACGAACGGCCGATAAGTAAGGTGATATGTGTAACACCGTATGGAATTGCCTTTATATCAAACCGTGGATTGTGTATGGTGGTAGGGCAGGACATTGAGTATTTATCCGAATCCATGTTTGAAAAGTTCAGAACTATCACGCTTGAATTGCCTGATCAGATTGAGAATTTATTTGCACTCGATTTAAGTTCGTTCAATGATTATCTGAAAGCCTGTACGGCCATGGTATATAATCCGAAAGAGCAGGAGATCATTATGATTAATTCTACTAAGGCATACAACTATGTGTACAATATGAGTACGAAACAATTCTACCGGAACGTAGAAGCCATTACCAACGAAATAAACAATTCGTTGCCCGATATGCAGGTATGGACCGGAGCAACGGTAAAGAAAGTAACCGTAGTAGAAACCGGTAGTCGGGAAATATCGTTTGTTACACGTCCAATCAAAATGCAGACACCGGACATGAAGCGGTTTGAACGAGTGATACTGCGTGCGTACTTGTCGGGCATAACCGGTACACCGGCAACCGCCTGTATATGGGGAAGTATTGACGATCGTAATTTCAAGTTGCTGCGGGGAATGGTACTGGAGAATAACAGCACCCGGAAAGATATTGATTTCGGACTGTTTGGGAAAACAACATACCGGAGTTATATTATAGGACTATCCATGACGGTAGGAACTGACAGCGAGATAGAAGCTATTGAAATGCAAGTGGAGAAAGAGTTTTTGGATACGAAAATGAGATAAATTAATGGTTAATGGTTAGTTATTAATGATTAATGATTAGTAAAAACGCCCAACTTATTTTAAGTCGGGCGTTTCGTTTTTGTAAGGGGGACGGTTAGGATGGTGGTGACGGTTAGAATAAAAACGCCACGCTTGTATCATAAAGAATCTTTGAGTAATTCGTAAGCTTTAGAACTAATAATGATTTTATCTTCAAATTTAAATATTCGTTCTTTTTCTTTCCATTTCCAGTTGTTAGTTTGTTTCGACCATTTTTTGCGTATTCGTTTTTTTTTTGATTTAGGAAAACGAAATTGAATAAACTCTCTGAATTGACATAAATTATCGTCAACTAATACAGGAGTTCCGTGCATAATAAAATCTGTGACTATCATATAAGTATATTTTAAAAATCAGTGCGATTTAACCACATTATATCAAGTTCGAGTTCTTTTATTTTCCGTTCTTGATTTAAAATTGTGTATCTGACTTGCTCGTCATGTTTGAAAAGCATAAACTCATATTTATTAGCCATTCTATTTAATGCTTCATCTTCGGTATAAAAAGTCCAACCATAACTATAGAATTGTTTATGATCAAAATCTATAGGATGTTTCTTTTGTTGAACACCATCAAACGTTTCTTTAAATTTTCTGTAAGTATCGCCATCAATTGTGACATTAATAATTTCTTTCATATTATGTGTTATTTATCCGGGGAAAACTGTATCATCCGGGGGAAAAGTATATTGTTTAATGACTTTATCTAAGACAGCATATGCCAGGTTTTCTAATCCAGACATTTCCTGTTTACCAAAATACGCTCTGATTAGTTTGAGACATTTATAATCAAATTCAGTAATTTTTATTGTGAATATAACCGGTTTAGCAGGATCACGATTTGTTAGTTCAATTTCTTCATCCATTTTGTTTTATCGGTTTACCACCACCGGAAGTTTTACGAAAATGACCCCCTAACCCCCTGAAGGGGGAAACAGGAATAGTAAAGTATTTATAAAAGACAGTAAATAAAACACCACCGATAAAACAGAATAGATGCAGGTAGAAGTTACTTGAGTGAATGAAGAATGATACTATAAGGCTGAGAGCAATGCTTAAGTAGAATAAATACGTTTTTTTGAAATTAAAGTACGGAAGTATCATTCCGATCATAGCATAAACAACGCCACTAACACCCACGGTAGGTTTATCGAAAATACACAATGGAATAAAAGAGGTAAGGAAGGCCAGTGCGAATGGTACAACATAGAAATATCCTTTTCTGTAGAAGCGTTTCATTATTATCCATGCACTTACAAACGAAAACGAATTAATCAGTAAATGAATAATGCCGGCATGTAGGAACATGTAGGTAAGGTGTGGAATAATACCTATCCAAAACCCCTCCGCTTCGCTCGTTCCCTTAGAAAGGGGACAGTAAGAAGAGAAGCCCCATATTTCTAAAGGTGGGTTAATAATGTAGACAATGATGAATATGAGGACGAATAGGTATTTCATAAAAATGATAATTAGTTAGTTTTTACGTTTTAGAATTTTATTGCGATGAAATACTCTACTTGTGCGACAAAGTGTTCTTGAAAAATATTTCTTCATAATTTTTTTAGACATAAAAGAATTATATACTCCTTCAACAGCGCGCATCATTATCCAACCTAAATTTATATGACTATATAATGGAGCAGTATAAATACTATCATAAATACACCATTGTCTTTTAGATGGAATCCAAAGAATAAGATACTTTTCACGTATTCTTTTAAGTAGCTTTGTTTTCATAGTATCTATTTTACAATTTTATTTATCAACTCAATCGGAGTACAATTGTATTTTCCGGCTAATTCGCATATTGTCATAGCCTGATTCTTTTGGGTTGTAAGATTAAGTTTTTGCTCAATTTCATAGAATATACCATTTCTACGCATTCCTGCTATGGATATTTTTGAAACGTCCATAGTTCCCGGCACACATTCTCTACACCAAAAATTTTCAGCGTCTAATTCTTCTTCATGTTCTTGATAGTACTTATCAATACTATCAAAATTGAGTAAAGCCAC
>OCZT010000584.1_pt1 | contig 36554 bp, 33 predicted proteins | sample 1539031 | NCBI WGS metagenome assembly OCZT01 (sample SAMEA3539308, study PRJEB22396) | soil metagenome | biome: tundra; feature: field; material: soil | place: USA | collected 2010-05 | depth 0.15 m | reverse complement strand
ATTGGTTCAAGCTGTGGCGCAATCTCGGAGGTGGTCGGAGACGCGGGGATCATCTATCCCGAAAGGGATCCTGTTTTGCTTGCCGATGCGTTGAATAGGTTACTCAAAGATCCGCAAATGCGCCGCCGTCTTGCCCACGATGGGCGCAGGCGCGTCGAGGAAAACTATTCGTGGACGACTGCGGCGACAGGAATATTCTCTCTCTACAACGAGGTCTTAGCGGGAAAAGACATATGGTGAACTGGCAGCTCCTCGATGACAAAACGGCCTCGAAGGTTTGGGATGAAAACCTGATCCGTTTGCTTGATGCCTCGCCTTTCCAGACATACTCCTGGGGAGAATATAACCGCGCTCTTGGCTGGCAGCCTTACTACTTCGCGGCTCTTGACGGCAAAAGTCAGATTGTCTCGATGTGTATCGGCCTGTTGAAACGGTATCCCTTTGGTGTCGGTTTGATGTGGTGCGTGGGCGGTCCCATGGGTGATGTCGGTACGTGGGACGGGAACTTTAGAGATTTCGTTCGGGAATCGACAGGTCTAAAACACCTGTACGTTCGCTTCCGCTGCGATCGCGAACGACGTGTCAAAGACGTATTGTGGCTAAACCAGCAGGGCTGGACCAGATCTGGTTTTATGATGACGTCGAGCCTGACTATGGAGCTGGATATCTCACAGGCCCCCGAGCGACTGCTCACCAGAATGTCACAGAGATGGCGCAGAAATTTAAGGCGCTCTCAAAGAAATAATCTGGTCGTTAAATCGACAACTCATCCGGACATTCAAATGCTTTGCCGCGCCTTCGAGGAAATGGAGGCTCGCAAAAATCTGCCGCCGCTTTTTTCCAGGGAGAAACTCGACGCCCTATTTAAACAGGTCAGTAAGAACCTGGTTTTTCTTCAGTGCGAGGATGTGCGCGGCAATGTCCTTGGCTTTCGTGGGGTTTTGATCCTGGGACAACACGCATGCGGTTATTTTGCTGCAACGACCGACCAAGGACTTAAATCGGACGCCTCCTACCAGATCCTCTGGGAATCGATTCTGAGATGTAAGGAGTTGGGGGCGACGCGTTTCGATCTCGGTGGGATCGATCCCGCTGCAAACCCCGGGGTTTTTAACTTCAAAAAAGGAACCGGGGCACGCGAGTTAGAGTCGCTCGGCGAATGGGACTGGGCCACATCCACATGGCTGCGATTATTTGGAAATTGGGCTATCAAGCAAAGACAAAAGACCAAATCGATGAGGACAGAAATTGCCTTGCCGACGAAACTCACCCCTTTAAAATGGCTCGAAAGCCCCCGGAGTTTTCCAGCTAGACTTCCGCATTCGGGCGCGAAATAAGAACTCGCATCGGCCACCTCTCAATCGAGGTCGAAAAATCATCCTTTCAAGCGCGAATATCTGTGGGAATCCAGCGTTATTAACCCTATTTACCGATGGGAAGAATTCGATGGATCGCATAACTCAAGCTCTACCCGGGCATGTCACAACTCCGAGCAGCTTAAGTCTCCGCGATATCGCGGTGGGCTTGTTTCGTCGTAAATGGCTGATCATATTAACCTTTATGACGAGCCTTATAGCCACGGGACTTTGTGCCTGGTATATGCCCGCAAGGTACGAATCGAGGATGAAATTCCTCGTTAAGAACATGCGCGCCGATGCCCCGGTTACGACCGGGAATGATCAGACGATCGACACCAATGAGATCTCGGAATCGCAGATCACTTCGGAAATGGAACTGCTCAAGAGTAGAGATCTGTTAAAGGAAGTCGTCAAACAGACAAATCTTGCACGTTTTGAGGCCAAAGGCAGAGAAGTGACGGATGTTGATACCGAGCAGGCCGTCTACCGGCTCGAAAAGGAATTAGTCCTAGCACCGGTGAAGAAGGCAAACATCATCGAGGTCAGCTATAGCTCTACCTCGCCGGAAACAGCCGCGTTCGTCTTGAACAAGCTGAGCGAACTGTATCTGGAAAAACATCTTAGGCTTCATCGCCCGCCCGGCACATCGGATTTCTTTAAGAACCAGGCCGGACAATACCAAAACGATCTTCGCGACGCCGAAAACAAGTTCAGCAATTTTCAGCAACAAAAGGATGCCGTCGATATAGACCAGCAAAAGGAACTGACGCTGACCAAATTGACCGATACGAGTGCCAAGCTAAAGGACCTCGACGGCAAGATCGGTGAGGGTGAAAAAAGGATCGCCGCACTTGAAAAGCAACTCGCCGGTATGGATCGTCGCGTCACGACCCAAAGTCGAGTTCTGCCAAACCAGTATTCGGTCGAGCGGCTCAACACAATGCTTGTGGAGCTTCGCAACAAGCGCATCCAGCTGCTGACAAAATTTCAACCTGACGATCGCGTCGTCCGCGAGACGGACGATCAGATCAAAGAGACGGCCGAAGCCTTGAGCAAAGCGGTTGGTTCAACCGCGGTCGAACAGGCATCGGACATAAATCCTTTACGCCAGCCGCTCGAAACCGAACTGGCAAATGTAAAGGTCGATCAAGCCGGTAACGTTGTTCTTCGAAAGAATCTGCAAGAGCAGGTCAAAGGGTACCAGGACAAACTGGCGAGCCTGGCGGGCGCAACACCGATCCATAACGACCTTTCAAGACAGGTCAAGCAGGCAGAACAGACGTATGAGCTCTATTCGAAAAAGCAAGAGGAATCACAGATCGAGGACGCTCTTGACGAAAAGAAGATAACGAACATCTCGGTTGCCGAAGCACCGATCGTGCCGCTTACCCCGAACAAAACCAATCTGATGCTGGTCATCGTAATTGGTTTATCTTCCGGATTGATGCTGGCATTCGGCAGTGCATTTGTCACCGAGCTTCTGAGAGAGACATTCCTGACACCTCGTGAACTGCAGCTCTTTACCGGGCACCCGGTACTCGCAACCATCCCGATCGAGCGGAAGAAGAACCGAAGAGCCGACTTTGTTATATCGGAACAATTTTTTGAGGCCGATGAGGACGAACCGCAGTCGCCGCACGAACAAAGCGATGAACGTTACACGGTTGATGCAAGTCACATAGAGAACATGATGCCGCCGCGGGTCCAGACGTATCGGACTCAACCGGCGGAACGCGTTGAGTTCCATGAGGCCGTACCGGTGGCACCAATTGACGTTGATGAGATCGAACCGGCGGACGTGCAGCATGTTGAAAACGTCGATGGGCAACGCATCGAATGGGCCTAGGCCAAATAGATCGAGAGACTTATGGATTCGTATCTCCAACTGATATTAAAAGGGATCAAGCCGGGCCGAAAGGCCGCCGGCAATAGCGCCGTCGTGGCGTTTACGTCGGCTCTTCCGCGGGAAGGCGTAAGTTATGTGACGCATTCGTTTGCTATGGAACTTGCAAAACGCACGCGCCGCCAGACGATCATCGCCGATGTCAATACTCTGCAGAAGGTAGACATTTTTCATCACAGCCGCGTACCGCGTTATTGCTGCAAAACGGACGTTCCATACCTGTATGTCCTGCAGGATGACGCAGGCGGACCGATCGAAGAGGAAAACTCGCAGCAACTGAGACCATATACCACCGGCAGCGAGGTCGACCAGGGCATCAGCAATCTTCAGACGCTGCGCTATTCGTTTGACTACATCCTGCTCGACTGCCCGTCAATGAAGGAGTCGGGGGATGCGGCATTTTATGCTCCTGCGGCGGACGGCGTGGTACTGGTTGTCGAGTCCGAACGGACACGCAAAGAGCAGGTCCGTCACGCACTAAACACGATCGAGATGGCCGAGGCCAACGTGCTCGGCTGTGTTTTGAACAAACGCCGATACCCGATCCCGAATTGGATATACAGAAGGTTGTAAAGAAGAATATGTGTTCTAGAAGTGCCATTTTAAGTGTCATGTGTCTGCTCGTGGTCGGGTTATCGGTCGGTGCGCAGACGAAGAGTGTGGTAAAGCAAGCTGTTGAAACGGGCGCTCCGCAGTTGCGGACGGCGAGCGAATATCGTTACCAGCTGGTAGCGGGCGACGTGTTGGATGTGAGTTATCGATATACGCCCGAGTTCAACCAGACCGTGATGGTCCAGCCAGACGGTTATGTCGTGCTCCAGATAGTCGGCGATGTAAAGATCGGCGGCTTGACTATCGAACAGGCTCGCCAGGAGATCATCAAGAAAGCAACCGTTCGTCTCAAAGACCCCGAAATAACGATCGTCTTAAAAGAATTTCAGAAACCCTACTACGTCGTAGCAGGTGAGGTCGCGCAGCCGGGAAAAGTCGAAATGCGTGAAAACACGACAGCTCTTCAAGCGGTGATGATGGCCGGTGGTTTCAAAGATTCGGCACGCTCGTCGCAGATCGTGATATTCCGCAAACTCAACGAGCAAATGGCCGAAGTAAAGACCATCGATCTGAGAAGCATAAAAAAGACGAGCGACCTTGAGAACGATCTGACGCTTCAGCCGGGCGACATTATATATGTGCCCCGCAATACGTTTAGCAAGATAGAAAAATTCATCCGGCTGACGAGTATCGCGTCGATACTGACCCCGATAATTCCGTAAGGCGCCCGGGGATTTGGTTGTGGGAGAAGAATGACATTACGACAAGGACAACTATCTCTATTATTTCTGAATTTCTCAGATCTCGCCCTATTGCTCGTTTCGCTCGGGGCGGCAATAGTCGTCAACTATGCCCCGGGATCGGAGCAGGGCGTTTCGGATTATTCGATAGATTTCCTCTCGACCCGTATCAAGCTTGGTAACGCGATACTTTGCGGCGCTTTATTGGTAATTTGGCACTTTTGCTTCAAGCTATACGGACTCTATTACTCATATCGCCTGCGGACCGTCGAGGAAGCTCTCAAGCACATCATCAAGGGTGTCGGATCGTCTGCGATAGCACTGCTTATCGTCGCTCAGATCGGCGGTTGGTCCACGATCACATTGTGGACGGTGTCGTGTTTCGCGGTGATCGCGATAGCGTTCATCAGCGGTCTTCGGATGGGCGTAATTCGCATGTCACGCGTCTTTCGCAAGCGGGGCATAAATACCAAAACTCTTCTCGTTATTGGCGGGGGCGCACGTGCCGAACATCTCATCCGTACAATGAACGGCAAGAGTGAGCTTGGATACAAGATGCTTGGCTATCTTGACAGCTCACCCGCATACAGCCATCGCCCGGTTGCCGGTTTGCCATGGCTGGGTGATTTCGCCGATCTTAAAACGATCATCGCGACCGAGGTCGTCGATGAGGTCGCGATCGCTCTCCCCATAAAATCACAGTATTCGCAGATTATGAGCGCCATCGCTCAACTGGAGGAGCAGGGGATACTTGTTCACCTGCTGTCCGATTTCTTTCCGCACCGTCTCGCGAGTTATCAGCCGGTAGACTTTCAGGGAATGCCTTTGCTCAGCTTACGAAGCACACCTGCGTTTTGCTGGAAGACCGAGGTCAAGCGTCTGCTCGACCTGGCCATCTCGGCTACCCTCTTAACCTTGTGTGCTCCGCTCTTTGCATTGATCGCCATAATGATCAAGCTCGATTCACCGGGGCGCGTATTCTTCATACAGGAGCGGATGGGCTATAACAAACGCCGTTTCTTTATGGTCAAGTTCCGCACGATGGGTACGGACGCCGAGGCCCGCATAAACGAGATAGAGCATCTCAACGAAAAAGACGGCCCGATCTTCAAGATAACCAACGACCCGCGTATTACCCGTGTCGGTAAATTCCTGCGAAAGCTCAGTCTCGACGAATTGCCGCAGCTTTTTAACGTTCTGCTCGGCGATATGAGCCTTGTCGGGCCAAGGCCGCTGTCGATCCGCGACGCGATGAATCTCGAAGAGTCGTGGCAGAAACGACGCTTTAGCGTCAAGCCCGGAATGACGTGCCTCTGGCAGATCTCAGGCCGCAGCAATCTCTCGTTTGACGAATGGGTCGAGCTCGATCTGGAATACATCGACACCTGGTCGCTGCAGCTCGACTGGTGGATCCTGATGAGGACACTTCCGGCCGTGATCTCTGCACGCGGCGCCGTCTAGCAAATTCAAGTGATCCGAAGCGTCAAACTTGTATTTTCTACGAATGTAGTCTTCCTCGCTTTCAGCGTGGCGACGAGCCTTCTAAGCGCGTGGGCCCTGGGAGCCGACGGCCGCGGCAGTCTTATCGTTGTCACAATGTGGACGTCGGTATTTTCGCTGATCGCGACCTTGGGTCTGCCTCAGGCACACAGATACTGGGTCGCTCGCCGCCCCGAATGGAATTCGGAAATATTTTCAAACACGCTCGTTTACACCGTCGCTATCAGCATCGTGACGATCCTTTTCTCATGGCAGCTCGTGCCTCTTATAGTGCGCGAGCAAAGACCCGAGATCATTCGTTTTGCACAAGTATTTCTATTTAACATCCCGGTTATCGTCCTGTCCGAAATGCTCCGGGGCCAACTCGAAGGCGGAAAGCTTTTTGAATGGCTCGGTGCCGCACGTCTGGCATTTATTTCAATCCAGGCAACTCTTTACGCCGCACTCTATGTTTCAGGTCATCTGACGCTGACGGTTGCTCTCTGGATAATCGTCGGCGGTCAGATCGTCTGTGCGGCGATTATGCTGCTGGCGATCCTAATAAAGCTTCGTCCTCGTTTTCGTCCGAGCTTTGGCGTTTTTCGAACTGAAATACATTACGGCGTTCGCAGCTATGCCGGTTCCCTTACCGAATTTGCGGTTTGGCGTCTCGATCAGATAATGCTTACTGCACTTGCGGCGAGCACCGTGATCGGGCTTTACGCAGTCGCGGTAGCGATCGCCGAAATAACGGTAACTCTTGGGTCGTCCGTCTCGGACGCGCTCGTACCGGAAGTTGCATCGTCGAAAGACATTGCAACAACATCGCATTTGCTGGCGAGGTCCCTTAGGCTGAACCTTTACGCACAGCTTATCGCGCTTGTACCGCTGTGGATCGCCGCTCCATATCTGCTGGGAAACGTTTTTGGTGCCGAATTTATTGGAGCTACAGGGGTTTTAAGAATTTTATTAATTGCCTCCGTCTTTTGGAGTGCGGCCCTGATCATCGTCAGTGGCTTAAACGGTCTTGGACACCCAGGCTTGAGCACCCTGGCACGACTCGCATCGGCAATTACGACGGTCATATCGCTCCTTGTGCTGCTTCCGACGTGGGGAATGGTGGGTGCGGCCGTTTCATCGCTGCTGGGTTACGGCGTGATGTTGGTCGTGGGACTTTTCTTCTTGATCAGCAGGACGAATTTGAGTGTCCGAAGTGTCTTGCTTCCGCGTCGCGATGATATCCGCTTCGCCGATATCAGATCTGCACTTGGACCTCCATTCCGACAGCCCGAAAGGCTTGGGGCCTGATAGAACGTTACCACGATAGTAAACTGTACTTAGACAAGAATCTCTAATGAGCAGCGGAGAAAGAACATTGAGACGGCCGTGGTTGCGCGTTCCATTTCTGGGATTCGGGCTTCTGCAGGCGTTCACCGCGTCGTCCGTCTGGGCCATCTTTTCCGGCGGCCAGATCTTACGAGCTTTCGCTCTCGGTTCGGCCGCCTTGGCACTGGTACTCCCTCTCCTGATAAGTCTCGAGGCCGGTCTTACGGCAATAATGCTTTTCGAGCCGTTTCGCGGCATCCTGCGCCGGATGCAGTATTTGATCGTCCCGTATTCGGACGTTGAACCTATCCATCTGTTAACGCCATTTGCGGCTTTCATGGCTCTTCTTATTTTGTTGAATCGCGAAAAGCTCAGCGTCCTATTCCAAACGCCGCTCGCCAAGGGTGTTACCGCTCTCGCGGCGATCTGTTTTCTGCAGATCTTCAATCCATTGCAGGGGGGCTTGTTTGTCGGACTCTCGGGGGCCCTCTTCTTTCTCGTGCCGATGGTTTGGTTTTACTTCGGACAGCACTCGACGCCCGAGTTCTTTCCGCGGATGATGCGGCTTATCGTGGTCGTCGGGATAGTGACGTCTCTCTGGGGCGTTTACCAGACTGTGTTTGGCTATCCCGAATTCGAGCTGTACTGGATACACAATACCGACCATATGGAGTCGATCGCTGTTTATAACGTGACGCGTGCCCTGGCGACATTTAGTAATTCCGAAGAATGGGGACGCTATACCGAGATCGGTTGTCTGATCGCTATGGGGCTCGGACTCTCAAGAACAGAAGGCAAGTTTAGATTTGGGTGGTTTATCTGCGGCGGCGTTCTTTTCGTGATGCTTGCCCTGACCGGACAGCGAAGCTCGATCTTCGGTCTCTTTCTCGGTCTGGCGCTATTGTTCCTGACCGGTGCACGCACCCTCGGAAGCGGGTTTTTGCGAGTAGTTTTATTGGGTGTCCTGCTGGCGGGCTTTCTCGGACTTTCGAGCCGTATCGCAGGTGATGATACATATGAGCCGGACACCTCAAACGCCGTCAATACGATGCTTTCGCATACGACAAAAGGTACGCTCGATCCGACCAATGAGTATAGTTTGGGGGCTCGCTTTGAGACCTGGCACGAGATAGTTACCGAGCGTTTACCGTCTAACCCGTTAGGCGTCGGTATCGGCGACAGCACGCTCGCCGGGGCGCGGGGTGACGAGAACGAGCGACGGCCAACCGATAATCATTTCCTTACCATTGCCGTGTCCGCGGGCATACCGGCACTATTATTGTTCATCTGGATATTTTGGCGTGCGTTCCGAGTAACTATCAAGATCTGGCGAAACAGCGAACGTGATTCGGCAAACTTTTCACAAATGCGGATCGCGATCGCCCTGCTCGGGGCCTTTGTCCTCGGCAATTTCTTCGGAACATCTTTCGGCATCTATTCGATCGCCCCGATCGGCTGGCTCCTATTCGGCTGGATCAGCGCCCGGGGGAGAGATGAAGGTGTTTGAACCGTTCGGAGTGACGCCTTTAGGCGGCTTCCTTCATTAGAGCTCGGTTTTCCTTTAGGGAATATCCTACGGACGGAAATGCGAGTGTAAATGAGCGTGCCTCCTCTTCTTTGCACGATGATCTTTTTCTCAGCGGGGTGCCGTAATCTTTTCGACAGTTTCAAGTCAACCATTCGACAACCGGATCTTGATAGGCAAGTACATCTAAGCAGTCATCAGTCGTGTAAATAGCGTAGTGAGTAATTGTCCACTTCTCAGGAAACAGTCCAGCTGATGTCTCATTCAGGTATTCTAGATAGCTTGAGTTGAGGACAGTGTATAGGTTTCCCCCATCCGTATCCTTCAATGAACACCATATTTTCGAAAGGTAGCTTTCATCTGTGTTTCTGTATGAGAGATAGAAATCAAAACTTATTCTCAATATTTTGCTGTCGTTGGAACCGCCTTTCAACAAGATCCTGAATCCTTCAAAATCATCGTGGATCCCTTCGACTGACAAATCGTTGGGTATCCCATCCAACGGTTTCCAAATTGTCAATATGTCTTTGTTGTGCATGCGTTTGCAGCTTCACGTGCCGGTTGCTCATTCTATCATTTCCGAACATTGGACTAGAGATCAACAGCGACGGAGCCGTTCCGCACATCGAGCGGCAAAGCCGAGATGCATCGGTATCTCGTCCCCTTCGCTGCCGATTCCATTATTGTCTCGGCACGACACATTTGTATCACAGCAACAACGATCGAAATCTTCATAAAATGGTCCCGTTTTGTGAGATTATGGGCTCATTTTGTGACAATATGGGCCCGAGTTGTGAAATTATGGGCCCAAGTTACGAGATTATGGGACCAAGTTGCGACAATATGGGCCCGAGTTGCGAGATTATGGGACCAAGTTACGAGATTATGGGACCAAGTTGCGAGATTATGGGACCAAGTTGCGAGATTATGGGACCAAGTTGTGAGATTATGGGACCACTTTATGACTGAACAAGGCGTGTTTCCGGCATAACAAGAATCCACCTCCGAGATCAAAACTGACAAAAAGCCCGCTGCCTTTCGGGTATTTTACAAGATAAAATACCTATACCCAGATATAAAATAAGTGTTGACAACTGTTTCATTTTATGCAATACTCGTGGTGGATATCGTAATACACGTATCTGATGTACAGAAAAAACATAAGGAGGTTCAATAATGAACTTTCGCAATTTAACAGAGCCCGCATTGGCGGACTTTGCACAAAGCGTTGCTACGCTGCTCGCGGGGACCCAGCTCGCCGCCATCGACAGCAACGTTCGGACCGATCTTGCAACTGCGATCGGAACTCTGCCGGCTACACTCTCGACCGAGGTGGTTGCCGTCAATACCGCCGAAGCCGAGCGAATGGCAGCCGTCAGCTCGCGTAAGGCAACTCACAAGCAGATCATCGATCTGATGAGCCAGGTCCAGAAAGCCCTTAAGGCGGCAATAGCGCCAAAAGAGCAATTTGACCTATGCGGTTTTGATTTCGCGGCGATCCCCGTCGGATCTTATATACCGCGGGACCCGTCGGAACTCTCGGTCGTCGGATTTTCAAACGGCGAAAACCGGGCCAAGTTTGTTGGCAACAACCGCGGCAAGGTGCATTACGAGATATGGCGGCGCCAGGGCGATTCGGGTCAATGGACGTTTCAGAGATCGATAACAAAGCAGAGCTTTGTCGATTCACCTGTTACACCGGGCCAGTATTACGAGTACCGGGTCCGTGCCGTCGCGGCCCGGGCGATCTCGAACTTCTCAAACTCCGCCGTGGTCTACGGGGTGGCGTGAGGGAAGGAAGATCTTTGATCTTTGATCTTTGATCTTTGATTTTGGGTCTTGGACTTGGTTCTTGGGACATGGGACATGGGACTGGTCATTTGTTGGGTGGGATCAAGTAAGAATAGCTGAACGGTCCCCGGGTCGAGAGCAATAATAGCTGATCACAGGTTCATACAATCAAATCGTTATATCAAGGGCGCCGATGGTGCCCTTTTAAAGTGAAAAAGGGGGAAAGGGGGAAAGCTCGGTAGTGTATCAGCTGATGCACTACCGAGAGCTCGTTGATTACATCCTTTGAGTCTCTGCGACTTTGCGTTAAAGGTCTTCTTTCAATCTTTACTTCTGAAAACTTATAAAATCCCCAAAAGAGAGTATTAGCCGCAGATCTGCGCAGATGGAGCGGATCAGAAAGAGCTGATGGCAAAGAAGTTCATTGTTCCTGTACTCACCTTTTTACTTTTTCACTTTACGTGCGACTTCAACACCGCCTTGGTCTGTTTTGATCTAAAGGCGTGAAGTTTCTTGCGCAGGTCGGGGCGGGAGTTTGCGAGGATGGCTATAGCGAGCAAGCCGGCGTTGCGGGCGCCGGCGGGACCGATCGCAAGCGTGCCGACCGGGATGCCCGCGGGCATTTGAGCGATCGACAGCAATGAATCGAGGCCTTTCAATGCCCGGCTTTCGACGGGAACGCCGAGAACGGGTAAGACAGTTTGCGAAGCACACATCCCGGGCAGGTGTGCGGCACCGCCGGCACCGGCGATGATGACCTCGATCTCCCGCTCCTCGGCCGATTTGGCAAATTCGAAGAGCAAGTCCGGCGTGCGATGGGCGGAAACTATCTTTGCCTCGTACGCCACGCCAAACTCGTCGAGGGTTTCAGCCGCCGCTGTCATCGTCGGCCAGTCCGACTTGCTGCCCATGATAATGACGACTAACGGAGTTGCGGTTTTAGATTTCCTCGACATATGGCTGTATCACGATCCCGCCAAGCCGCGCCTCTTCCGCCCAGCATTTAATCCCGTCGATAAAGCAAATGTGGCTTGAGCGTTCCTCGCGCGTGTCGCGATATAGTGCGGCAAAACCGCCCGAAAGCGCAACATTCGAAAAGGTAAGCGGCCGGTCGTCCTCATCCACCGTACGAGCGTAACATGCTTCGCAGACGTAATGGAGGTAACGCTCTGAAGGTGTCACGTCAACCGAACAAATTGGACAACTTTGTTGACCGGCCATGATCCGCTAATTCGAATACCCTTTCACACCGTCGAAGTTGTAAAGGTTCTCGGTCTTTATGATGTCATACCCGTGGACAACGAATCGTTCGAGCAGAGCGAGGATCTGCCTGAGAGTCACCGCATCACCTTCGCCTGATTCGGCGACAAAGCGGCAGCGCCAATGGTCGACCGTAAATGTGTCGGAGAATCCGCCCGGGTAAACCTTTACACCGCGATTTGCGATGGCCTGCAGCTTCAGGTTGTTGCCGCTTAACTGTTCGACCGCCGCCCCGAGGTCATTGGCAACGCCATAATAAGCACCCTTCCACCAGTCGAGAAAAACGTCGACGCCGACCAGATCTTTCGTCTGACGGTCGGGCATCGTGCAGATGGGCTTCGCATCGGTCTCAGCGACGTTGGCCGTATACGTAACAGCCTTGAGCTTTTCGGGCTTTCGCTCGATCCGTGCAACAACCGCCTCGGCAAATTCCTTTGTACCGACCTTTTGCGTCGATATGCCTTCTTTGTACATATCGTATGTGTGAACGCCGTCCTCGATAGTCCGCAGCCAGGCATTGTGGGCACGCTCCGCGATATCTGGTTGATTGATATGAACGAGCATCAGGATCGATCCGAGGAACAAACCCGATGGGTTGGCAAGATTTTGTCCTGCACGTCGCGGGGCGGAACCGTGGATGGCTTCGAACATCGCGACCTTTTCACCGATGTTGGACGAACCCGCGAGTCCGACCGAGCCGGCGATCTGCGCCGCCACGTCCGACAGGATATCGCCATACAGATTTGGTATCACGATGACATCGAAATTCTCAGGCGTGTCGGCAAGCTTTGCGGCGCCGATGTCGACGATCCAGTGATCCGATTCGATATCGGGATATTCCGCAGCGATCTTGTCAAAGACCCGGTGAAACAGACCGTCGGTCCGCTTCATGATGTTGTCCTTGATAAAGCAGGTCACCTTTTTGCGGCCAAACTTTTTGGCGTATTCGAACCCGTAGCGGACGATCTTTTCGGATCCTGGCCGAGAGATCAATTTCAGGCATTGCTCGACCTGGTCCGTCTGTCGATATTCAATACCGGCATAGGTGTCCTCTTCGTTCTCGCGTACGATGACCACATCCATTTTCGGATGTTTTGTCTCGACGAACGGGTGGTACGAAACGCACGGGCGGACATTCGCGTAAAGACCGAGCGTTTTGCGAACGGCGACATTGAGCGAGCTGTAGCCGCCGCCTTGGGGGGTCGTGATCGGGGCCTTTAGAAAGACCTTTGTCCGGCGCAGGCTCTCCCACGATTCGGGGGCGATACCAGCTGCGTTGCCTGAGAGATAGACCTTCTCGCCGATGTCGATTGTCTCGATGTCGATGCGGGCACCGGCTTCTTTCAAAATGTGAAGTGTTGCGGCCATGATCTCGGGACCGATGCCGTCGCCATGTGCAACTGTGATGGGGGTATTGGACATATGAGTATTCCTCTTATAAATAAGCGATGGGGATCAAACTTATAATTTTATCGAAAATACCGGGGGTTAGCAAAAACCGATCAGGTTGCGGAACCGATGGCTTCGGCAAGGTTGCGAGTGGTGTATCTTGATAAGCCTCTACCGAACAGACCGCTCCTAACGGAGCTAATTGAATTTTGGTTCATTCGGTTCCTATAAACAGACCGCCCGTATCGGGCTTAAGACGGAATAACAAACGTTTCAGCTCCGTTAGGAGCGACCTGTCTGTAGAAACGAGGTGAAGAACAAAGCGCCCAGCTCCGTTAGGAGCGGCCTGTTCTGTCGGGCGATGCTTAGCTGGAAATACCTCCCTTGTGCCCAATTAAATACCTTGATCCGCGACTATTTTGATTAATCGCTAGGATCTGTGTTGTAATCTGCGGATAGTCGACCCGTTTCGGCTTCAATCAAAACTTATAGGACAGGAAGGGACATATGCCGCGAAGTTTGAGGAGATCTCTTTTATTGATGTTGGCATGCTTGCTGATGATCGGTGGTGCTTTGAGCCAGACACGGGACCAGGTGCCGCAAGCCAAGCGAGCTAAACGCGTATCCGCGCCAATCAGAACAATACGAGCGGCAGATAGCCCCCCGGTAAGATCGCCGGCACCGGATCTTGCAAAAGATCCAACTCTTTATGTAGTCGGCTATGCACACCTGGATACAGAGTGGCGTTGGGAGTATCCACAGGTAATCCAGGAATATCTCACGAAGACGATGCGCAATAACTTCGCGCTTTTTGAAAAATACCCGCACTACATTTTTAATTTTACCGGGGCCAATCGCTATCGTCTGATGAAGGAATATTACCCATCCGACTTTGAAAGGTTAAAGCAGTACGTGGCCGCCGGACGCTGGTTCCCGGCCGGCTCGTCGATGGAAGAAGGCGACGTTAATTCTCCGAACGCGGAATCGATCATTCGGCAGATACTCTACGGCAACAATTGGTTCCGCAAAGAGTTTGGTATGGCCAGTGACGAGTATATGTTGCCCGATTGCTTCGGCTTTCCCGCCTCCTTGCCCAGCATTCTTGCTCATTCCGGCATCAAGGGATTCTCGACGCAAAAACTATCTTCAGGTTGGCAGCCCGCACCGCACGTTGGCGGTCCTGACTCACCGGAAAAGACGCCGGTCGGCATCCCGTTCAACGTCGGCGTTTGGGAAGGCCCGGACGGCAAGACAGTGATCGCAGCGTTAAATCCGCTAAGCTATGGCAGCCAGGTCAACTACGACATTAGCAAGGCTCCGCCACCGCCGCCGGGGCCTGATCCCAAACTCACGCCGCAGCAGAACCAGGCCCGGACGCGAGCGTTGGAGGATTGGACAAAAAGGATCCAGATCAATGGCGCTTTGACGGGGATCTTCGCTGACTATCATTATGTCGGAACCGGCGACGTCGGTGGCTCGCCCAACGAAAGCTCGGTTAAATTGATGGAGGCGATCACAACCAAGGGCAAGGCCACTTTGCCGGCGCCATTTCCGACCGGAGGGCAGCCGCCGACGGGCCCGGCGGTCAAGGTCGGAGACGGTCCGGTGCATGTCGTCTGGTCAAAAGCCGATGCGATATTCCAGGACATCTCAAAATGCTGCTCAACAACGCGTTTGCCGCGTTACAAGGGTGACCTTGAACTTATTAATCACTCGGCAGGCTCGATCACGTCTGAGGCGTATCAGAAGCGCTGGATGCGGAAAAACGAACTGCTGGCCGATGCCGCGGAAAAGGCGTCAGTCGCCGCAATGTGGTTGGGCGGTCGACCCTATCCGCTCGACCGACTAAACAACGCCTGGACGTTGGTGATGGGCGGCCAGTTCCACGATCTGTTGCCCGGCACGTCCACACCCAAGGCGTTTGAGTTTGCATGGAACGATGACGTTATAGCGATGAATCAGTTCGCGGGAGTGCTCACCAGTGCGACGAGTAGCGTTGCCTCAGCTCTTGATACCAGGGGCAAAGGAACAGCGATAGTTGTCTATAATCCATTGAATATTCCACGTGAGGATGTCGTCGAAGCAAGCGTTGCTTTCCCAAAAGGTTTGCCGAAAGCAGTGCGCGTGCTGGGGCCGGATGGAAATGATGTGCCCGCCCAGCTTAGTAACGGCAAGGTGTTATTCCTGGCGCGCGCTCCCTCCGTTGGTTTTGCCGTCTACGATGTTCAGGCAGCCGAAGCACCCGGAGGCTCGACACTCAAGGTGACAGGATCGTCGCTGGAGAATGACAGGTATCGCGTTACCGTTGACGCAAACGGCGACGTGTCTAGTATCTTCGACAAGAGGATCAACCACGAACTTCTTTCTGCCCCGATCCGCCTCGCTATTTCTACCGATAACCCACGCCAATGGCCTGCATGGAATATGGACTTCGAAGACGAACAACGCGCGCCGCGCGGTTACGTCAGCGGACCCGCAAAGATCCGCGTCGTCGAAAGCGGGCCGGTCCGCGTTGCCGTCGAGGTCGAGCGCGAAACGGAGGATTCGCACTTTGTGCAAACGATCAGCCTCGCCGCGGGCGATGCTGGCGATCGAGTGGAATTTGGCAACGTGATCGATTGGAAAACCAAACAGGCGAATCTAAAAGCAACTTTTCCCCTTGCCGCGACGAACAAGCTCGCGACCTACAATTGGGATATCGGAACGATCCAGCGGCCAACCGAAGAGGAGCGACAATTCGAAGTCGCTTCGCACCAGTGGATCGATCTGACAGACACGAGCGGATCTTTCGGTGCGAGCGTTCTCACAGATTGCAAGAACGCGTCTGATAAACCTGATGACAAAACGCTGCGGTTAACCCTGATACGGACACCCGGCACCCGCGGCGGCTATGCGGATCAGGGCACACAGGACCTTGGCCGGCATGAAATTCGATTTGGCATCGCCGGTCATGCAGGTGACTGGCACGAGGGGCAGACCGACTGGCAGGCTTATCGTCTGAACCAACCGCTGATCGCGTTTCAAAGTCCCGCGCACGCAGGTGAATTGGGCAAGAGTTTTTCACTTTTGAAACTCAACAGCGACCGGGTGCGCGTAATGGCGCTAAAGAAAGCGGAGCTGAGCGACGAGGTGGTTGTCCGCCTGGTAGAAATGGACGGCAAAGCGGCGAGCGACGTACGCCTCACATTTCCCGCCCCTGTGATCGCGGCGCGAGAGGTAAACGGCCAGGAGCAACCAATCGGTCCGGCGACGGTTGCCGGCGGCAGTTTGGTGACCTCGTTCAGCCCATATCAGCCGCGGACGTTTGCCTTGAAGCTCGGAGCCGCTCGCACGAAGGTGCAAGCAACGCAGTCACAGCCGGTCGCACTCGACTATGACATGTCCGTTGCCTCGCGTTTGGGTCGACCCGCCGATGGAAGCTTTGATTGGAATCCCGATAGCCAAGGTGCATCCCAGGGCAAAGCGCTTCCGGCTGAGATGCTGCCGCGCGAGATCGTCTATGGCGGGGTCCGCTTCAATCTCGCTCCTGCCGGAAATGGGAAACCTAATGCTGTTGTGCCTCACGGGCAGACGATCACACTGCCCGCCGGAAACTTCGATCGGGTATATCTGCTGGCCGCCGCGGCCAACGGCGACCAGAAAGGCACCTTCCGGATCGGAGATAGAACCGCGGAGCTTACCGTTCAGGATTGGACCGGGTTTGTTGGGCAGTGGGATGATCGAATATGGAAGACCACCGAGGAAACGATCCCGCCGCGCCAGGGTGCCCCGTCAGGAACGCCGGTTCGCACCCGCACCAATACGTACGGTGAGATGGTGGGAATAAGGCCGGGCTTTATCAAACGCGACGATATCGCCTGGTTCACTTCACAACGTCGTGCAGCGGACGGCAGCGCAGAGCCGTATATGTATTCATATCTTTTTGCCTACGCCATCGATATACCGAAGGGCGCAAAAACTCTCGTGCTGCCGGATAACGAGCGGATCCGCATTCTGGCCGTCAGCGTCGCCGATGAGCCCTGGGTCGTAACACCTGCCCATCCGCTCTACGATACGCTCGAACGAAACGAACGATAGTTCCTATCCCCGGATCAACGGCCGAGGGGACGAAAAAGGAGGACGATAACAAATGCGCAAAATCACGATGCTCCTGATCATGCTGGTTTCGCTTACCGCTATTGGTTGCAATCGCGCGGGCCAACAAGGCCCCGGAGCAAAAAAGAAATTAACCATCGCGGTAATTCCGAAGGGGACGACGCACGCGTTTTGGAAGAGTATCCATGCCGGCGCTAACAAGGCGTCGAGGGAATTGTCCGAACAAGGAACCCAGGTAGACGTGATCTGGAAAGGACCTCTGCGTGAGGACGATCGCGAGCAGCAAATTCAGGTTGTCGAGGGTTTCGTATCGCAAGGCGTCGATGGCATCGTGCTGGCGCCATTGGACAATCACGCACTGGTACGGCCGGTTGAAGAAGCAAAGCGTGCTAACGTGCCCACCGTGATCATTGACTCGGGGCTGGAATCGACGGACATAACCAGTTTCGTGGCTACGGACAATCGCAAGGGCGGTAGTTTGGCTGCCGATCGCATGGGTCAACTCCTGAATGGGAAAGGTAAGGTGCTGATGCTCCGTTATATGGAGGGATCGGCGAGCACTGAGGACCGCGAGGCAGGCTTTGTCCAAGAGCTTAAGGATAAATATCCGGGCATAGAATTGATCTCCTCTGACCAGTATGCCGGTGCGACCGTTGACACCGCCAAACGTACCTCTGAAAACCTTCTCAATCGTTTTGCCGACCAGGTGCAGGGTATCTTTACGCCGAATGAATCTTCGACGGGAGGTATGTTGCTCGCACTTCAGGATATTAAGAAAGCCGGCAAGATCACCTTTGTTGGCTTTGATAACAGCCCCACGTTCGTCGAGGCGATGAAGACGAAACAACTGCAGGGCATCGTGGTCCAGAACCCGTTCAACATGGGCTACCTTGGTGTTCGCACGATGGTCGATTCGATACTCGGTAAGTCCGTGGAAAAAAGGATCGATACGGGGGTAACAATGGTCACGCTCGATAACTTGTATTCGCCGGAGATCCAGACTCTGTTGAACCCGCCACTTGATCAATATCTGACCGAGTGACGTGGCTTCCAAAGACTTTGACGCCGGCGACGCAAAGAGGCACAGACGCGAAGAAATAAAATCTTGAATTTGGCAACTTTGCGGTCTTTGCGCCTTTGCGTTAAGAACTCTTCGCCCGCGTGTCAGTTGGTGAGCGATCGTATTACGGTCTCGAAGAAAGTTGAACCGGCACGGCGGAGTCAAGCCGACAACGGATTAAAGAATGTTCAACAAAGTTGTTGACACGTAAATAAGCGTTGACTATACTTTGTTGGAAAGCTTCGATAGCCGAAGCTCTCGCCGATTTCCCTCAAGCCCGCGCTTCAATATCTATATCCTTAAAAAATAGCTGGGTTTAGACTGCCCGAGTTCCCTCGAAGCTTCAGTCCAATCCCTCTTCTTCTGCCATCTCATCCCCAACGGAGAACTCCATACGAAAATGAAAAGAATCAGTCTTGTATTTGCAATTGTCCTCACCGCCGCGTTGATCCTTGCGACGGTGGTTTCCGCCCTTGTTAACAATGGTGGTTTCGAGACCGGAACCTTTGGTGGTTGGACAAAGACCGCCTTCATAAACAATGGTTTTAGCTTGGCCCCCGGCTCCGGCGGCTCAGACTTGAGTGCGATCGTGGGCGGCCCGGCGACGTCGCCGTTGAGCCTATCGGATCCAAACAGCAGCGGAGCCATCAAGTATCCGGGATATGGACATTATACGGCACGTGTTAACAGCCAAGCTTCATACAGTGGCGGCGGTTTCGGAAAAAACGGGAACACGATAACGCAAAATGTGGCAGCCTTTTTAGATCCGGCCGATAACCTCGCCCATATTCGTTTTACCTATGCGGCTATAATGGTCAATCCTGTCAGCAGCCCTCACACGGCGGAACAAAAACCTTATTTCAGGGTCCGTGCGATAAACACGAGTAATGCAAACGACGTTCTTTACGATTTCGCTTCTTATGTAAACGAACCCGGCAAGAATTGGCAAAACGGGCCAGTCTTTTCGGGATCAGATACCTGGCAATATCTCGATTGGAATTATATAGATCTCGCATCAAGTCCGGCTCATCCGGTAAATGCCGGCGATATCATCACTCTTGATGTGACGGCGGCCGGTTGTTCGCTTGGCGGCCATCCCGGATATGTTTACATTGACGAGATCACCGACGGCGATATCGCGGGACCGTCGATCAAGGCGATCGCGCCGGCGGCGGCACCCAGCGGAAGTTCGATCATCTATACATACGATTACAAGAACGGATCGGGCGTTTCTGTCGATCCGACGATCACATCCACCCAGCCGGCTGGCGTCACATTCACCACCGTATCGGATCCAGTGCATTGTTCGCTTAGCGGGGGAACCGTAACCTGCAACTTTACCGGTCTTGCGGCGGGTGCGAGTAGTTCGCTTACGATCACGGGTACGGTCACAGCCGCAAACGGATCGCAGATCGCACACGGCAATTACGATATTTCAGCCACCGGGTTTCCTACGATCAGCGGTCAGACCGTATTTACGAGTGTTACTACGGCTGATACGACGACAGCGGTAGGATCGTCGGCTAATCCATCAAAATTTGGACAAAGCGTGACATACACCGCAACGGTTACACCGGTCGGATCCGGAATGGGAACGCCGACGGGAACGGTACAATTTGTTTTGGACGGCTCGAGTTTTGGTGCACCGATATCACTAAATGGTTCCGGGTTAGCCCAGATAAGCACTTCATCCCTCGGTGTCGCGTCCCACACCGTCTCGGCACAATATGGCGGAAGCGGCACATTCAATCCAAGCAGCGGCAGTCTGTCCGGCGGTCAAACCGTTAATAAGTCTGACGCGTCAGTGACCATAAACTCATCGTCGAATCCGTCGGTGTCGGGACAACCGGTATCAGTTACCGCGACCGTGGCGGCGGTAGCGCCCGGGGCCGGCACACCAACAGGTACCGTCACATTCTCGGTCGACGGCAGCCCCGTATGCTCAAACGTAGCGGTTGCCGGCGGCAACGCATCGTGTAATTTGCCTACTTTGTCGGTCGGTAGTCACACAGTGACCGCAACTTACAGCGGCGATGGAAATTTTAACGGCGGCAATGGAACTCTTTCAGGCGGCCAAACAGTTAACAAAGCTAATTCTTCGGTTTCACTTAATTCTTCGGTCAATCCCGCAGTCTCAGGCGAACCACTGGTTATTACCGCTAGTGTCGGTGCGGTCGCACCCGGAACTGGAACACCGACGGGAACGGTGACGTTCTTTGTCGACGGTAATCCAGTCTGCACAAGTGTTCCCGTTTCAGCCGGTCAGGCAACCTGTAACGTTGAAGGTCTCGGCGTCGGAACCCACACGATCACCGCCCAATATAGCGGGGACTCCGGATTCAACGATGGAAGTGGCACTTTGACAGGCGGCGAGAACGTTAATAAAGCCGATTCATCGCTCACCCTAGGTTCAGCGCCAAATCCGTCGGTTTCAGGACAATCAGTCACGATCACGGCAACCGTCGCGGCAACAGCTCCGGGTACAGGTACTCCGACCGGAACGGTTACGTTCAATGTCGACGGCGGCACCGCTTGTTCCAATGCTGGTCTTGCGGGCGGTCAGGCGACGTGTTCCGTATCTTCGATCGCGGTCGGCAGTCACACGGTCACCGCCCAATACAGTGGCGACACCCGCTTCAATGGAAGCAGCGGCACCCTTGCCGGTGGACAAACGGTGAACAAAGCTGATTCGAATATTAGCTTGAATTCGTCAGCCAATCCCTCGGTTTCAGGCCAGCCAGTTAGCGTTACTGCGACTGTCAGTGCTGTCGCGCCCGGCACGGGAACACCGACCGGCACGGTCACATTTTTCGTCGATGGCAGTCCCGTCTGTTCAAATGTGAACCTTACGGGCGGCCACGCATCTTGTAGTCTTCTGAGCCTTGGCGTCGGAAGCCACACTATAACGGCACAGTACTCCGGCGACGGCAGCTTTAACGGCGGTAACGGAACGCTTGCCGGCGGTCAGATAGTAAATAAATCGGATTCGGCGGTAACATTGGCGTCGTCCGCCAGCCCCGCGGTCTATGGACAAACAGTCGCTGTCACCGCAACGGTCGGCCCGATAGCTCCCGGATCCGGCACGCCGACGGGTAACGTTACAATTTTTGTCGATGGTAATCCGGTTTGCCCAAATGTACCGCTGTCTGGCGGACAGGCGTCCTGTGATCTGCCGGTCTTAGGTATCGGCAATCACGTTGTGACCGCTCAATACAACGGTGATGCCAATTTCAATGTCAGCAACGGATCGCTTGCCGGCGGCGAAACGATAAACAAGGCCGACTCTGCTTTGGCGCTAGGATCATCCGCCAATCCGTCCGTGTCGGGGCAATCGGTAACGATCACCGCATCCGCTTCAGCCGTGGCGCCGGGATCAGGTACTCCGTCCGGCAGCGTCACATTTTTTGTTGACGGCAGCCCTGTGTGTACGAATGCCACTCTTTTAGGTGGACAGGCTACGTGCTCGACGTCGTCGATGTCGGTAGGAAATCATACGATCACCGCGCAATATGGCGGGGATACAAACTTCAACAGCAGCAGCGGTTCGCTTGCCGCGTCACAGACGGTCAACAAGGCTGATTCATCAGTGGCTTTGAATTCATCCGTTAACCCTTCGGTCACGGGACAGTCGACAACCGTAACCGCAACAGTTACGGCGGTTGCACCGGGTTCTGGCACTCCGACGGGTAGTGTCAGCTTCTTTGTCGACAGCAATCCCACCTGCTCGAGCGTCGCTCTTGTGGGAGGTCAGGCAACCTGCTCAGTCGCACTGTCAGCCGGCAGTCATACGGTCACAGCGCTGTACGGCGGCAACGGTAACTTTAATGCCGCAAACGGAACCCTTGCCGGCGGCCAGATCGTAAACGCGGCAGAGACCTCGGTTGGCCTTACGGTCTCTAACAATCCAATCGTTGCCGGTCAGCCAGTAACCCTGACGGCATCGGTTGCTGCCGTTGCTCCCGGAGCGGGCACACCGATCGGAACCGTGAGTTTCTTTATGGATGGTATCGCGGTTTGTACTAATGTATCGCTGTCGTCAGGACAAGCTTCGTGCACGTTCTCGTCGAACCTGGCTGGAAATCATGTGATCACCGCCCAGTACAATGGCGATGCCAACTTTAACGGCAGCAGCGGTTCGCTTGCCGGGGGCTTAAATATAAACAAAGCAAACACCACGGCGGCGGTTGTGGCGTCACAAAATCCGATCACGTTCGGCCAGAGCGACAACTTTACGGCCACCATTACACCGGTCGCACCGGGAAGCGGTACACCGACGGGCTTAGTCTCGTTTGAAGTCGATGGGACGCTTTATTGCCAGAACACGCCTCTTTCGGCGGGGCAAGCAACTTGCATGGTCCCCAACCTATTAGCGGGAAATCGCGTTATCGGTGTCCATTATTACGGAGACGCAAACTACAACCCAAGCGCCGCGTATATGACAGGCGGATTCCTGATAGTCAACAAAGCGGGCACAGGTGTAAGTATTACGAACGCCGCAGCCTTGGGATCTATGACTAGTGTCGGCCAGGCATATGCCGTAACCTGGAGCATTTCTGTGATCGCACCCGGAGCCGGAACACCCACCGGAAACGTCACTGTCTCTGACGGCACAGACACGTGCTTTGCAAATGTATCGTCCGGAACATGTCTGTTAACGTCGACCACGTCGGGTGCGAAAACGATAACGGCGACATATGAGGGTGATTTGAACTTCAGCTCAAGCACCTCTGGCGGCGTTCCACATTCAGTTGGCGTAGTGATCGCTGGTAATATTCGGCAGTTTGTTGCTGGCGGCGTACCCGTCGCTCTTCCAAATGCCCAGGTTACACTAAGCGGTTCGGCTGGCGACGCCCAAACCACAGATGCAAGCGGCAACTATGCGTTTGTAGACTTGCCGGCAGGCGGTACGTATGTAGTAACGCCGTCGGGTTTTGGCAATACCTACGAGCCGCTCAGCCACAGCTATTCGAATGTAACAACGAATATCACTAACGGAAGCTTCACCGGCTTCGATCCCAACAAATTTCCGCGTAACCTGAAAGTCGTTAACGGCTACGCCATGCCGGGGCAGCCCGTCACTATGGGGGTCAACCTGGTGAGCATGGGTAACGAAGCCTCGATCTCATTTAGCCTTAGCTATGATTTCAATCCGCTTCACGGACCGGTTGTGCATTGCGGTTCCGGCGCACCCGGTTGCGCGATAACAGCGGATAATTCCACCCAGGGCAAATTGGGTATCGTCGTTATCCCGGCTACTCCACTCATCGCCGGTGAACGACAGATCGTTACCATAACCTTTGACACATTTGCGACAAACCTTTGGAATACCCCGATAACCGTCACCGACGATCCAACGGCGAAGAGCATATTGGATGCAAATGGAGATCCCCTTGCATCTGCCTATACCGACGGGGACCTGGTATTCGCACAAGGACTCGAAGGCGATGTAGCGACTCGCAGTACGGGCGATGCTCTGCTACTTTCAAATGACGTGGTGACGGTTCGGCAGTTTGTCGTCGGGAACTGGACACCTAGTCGGTTGATGAATGAGTTTCAGCGGGCCGACACCGCGCCGCTGCCCACAAAGGGAGACGGACAGTTAGATGCTACCGATGTTATCCAAGCCAGGCGGTTTATCGTCGGATTTGACGGGACACGGTCATCAGGCGGGCCATTCAATCAAAGTGCCCAGGTGATCGCAAGACCTAGCAACTTAGCAAATACTGCCCGGGCATTGCATATTGCGTCCGCCGAGGCGGCCCCAGGTAGGCAAATTGCGATTCCCCTAGATCTTGATTCACAAGGGGACGAAGATGGGATGAGCTTTACATTAAACTTCGACCCGCTAAAACTGAGCAACCCTAATGTTACGCTTGGCGGCGACGTTTCATCCGATACTATTCTTACCGTTAATAGCAGCGAGGCGGATCGGGGGCGAGTGCGAATACTTTTAGATTCGCCGGACACGATCGCTCTATCATCATTGAGCCGATTGCTGACCGTGACGTTCGACATTGTCCCAGATGCCGCGGGAGGACCGACTTCAGTATCGTTTGGGAATGATCCGACGCCGAGCAGCGTATCCAATGCAAAGGCCGAGGTATTGCCGACAAATTACATTAACGGCGTTATTACCATATCGGGACCAGCACTACCATCGGTCGAGATCTCGGGTCGCGTATTTTCGCCGGATGGCCGGGGGTTGCGGAACGCCGAAGTGGACCTCGTTGATTCTAACGGCGTTGTCCGAACTGCTGTTACCAGTTCCTTTGGTTACTACGGCTTTGGAAACGTCGAGCGTGGGTCGTCGTATACGATCGGTGTATCGTCTAAGCGGTTCCGCTTTACATCGCGAAACATCCAGGTTATGGATAATTTGTCCGATGTAGATATTACCGCGGAGCCATAACCTATTCTTCATACTTCCCAAGTATTTGCGGCCCTTCATTCGAGGGGCCGTTTTTTTAAACTGACGCCGAGCTGACGTTGGATATTGCATGCAGGCAATACATAAAATTAGAATTCCAAACTCACGGCCTTGCTGAAAGCTGAACCGGTACGCTCGGTTCAAGCCGGCAGCGGTCGGTCACTGTAACCCCGGCTTTGCTTCTGGCTGCTTTGGCAGCGCTCGACAATGTCCTTTCATCGACACGAAGCAAACCGCATTCGACCTCGCCAAGCCTGAGACGCATGCCATCCAACTGGGTTCGCAAAAACTGAATGTCCGTATCGTTGTTCGTGGGTAATTGCGGTGTAATACGCGTAACCCTCGAATCCTGTTCGAGCCGCGTCAAGCGTGATTCGATGGTGTAAAAGCGCTGCTCCATCTGATCGACGCGGCGCGAAAGAAACGGATCTTGCTGAGCAAGCGCGGTCGGAACCACGAAACCGCCAAACAAACCCGAAAATACGCTGTAGATGAGCGTCACAACACCAAAGATCGCGAAACCATAAAGCAATGACTGCCTCGCCGTTTGTCTGCCTTCGACTTTCATAATAATGCCCCTTTTATGTTTACCTTCAAATATTCGCCGGCCATACTGATACTTTGAGTTGGATTCTCAGTTCACCGCTTTCCGTTTTCCGTTTTCGGTTCTCAGCTTTCAGTTTTTACCTTAGAGCGAATCGATCTTCCGGGCGAGTTCTATGTCGACGGCCGTAATACGTCCGCGGTCGTGGGTCGTCAATGAAATTTCCGCATACCCCCAGCCGAGTTTGATGTCAGGATGATGATCGGCGGCTTCGGCCAGTTCGCCGACACGGTTGACGAAACCTAACGCCTCGGCGAAATTGCCAAATTTGAATTTCTTTACGATCTGGCTGTCATAAACCGTCCATCCGTCCAAACCTTGAAGTTCGGCCATCAACTCTTCGTTATTTAAGATCGTTCGTTCCATAGGTCAATCAGCCAAAAAATCAAATTCTCCCCGTCAACGGTTCCGTACAGAACAGGCCGCTCCTACGGAGCTGGATGGGTTGTTCTTCATCTCTAATCTGCAAACGGGTCGCTCCTACGGAGCTGGCAACCTGTCATTATTTGGTTCTAAGCAACGTAGGGGCGAACTGTTTGTAGAAATTCGATAAGCTCCAGAGGAGCGGCCTGTCTGTAAAGGTCCTGTCGTTCGATAGAGATGTACACCGAAGATATGTCTCACGCGACTTTTCCGAAGTCCTCGCTCAGAAGTTGTCCCTTTGGTTTTCGAAATCATCCACCGCGTTCGTTCCATGCCTTTTCGGACTCCCGTTAATATTACGTTATACTTAATGTTTTTGGATGTCATCTCTTTTGCGACAGGCTCTCGTCGATTGCGTTAAGGCCGGCACGCTCAAGAAAGGACGCCCTTATAGCAAGTAACCCGTAATATGCGCATCTGGTCAGCAATTCTGTTGTTTTCGCTACTCGCCTTGTCAGCGGCCTGTTCTGGAACGCGACAGTCGGCGACGCCGCTTGAGACCTTCAAAACATACGTCAAAGCTTTCAAACAAAAAGACACGACGGCCATGAAGCTTCTGCTTTCGAATGAAACGATAAAAATGCATGAGCAGGAGGCCAAAGCCCAGGCTGTAACGGTTGACGATATCGTAAAGCGCGAGACGCTGTTTAATGAGAACCAGCGATCGATCGAATACCGCAATGAAAAGGTTGACGGTGACAAAGCGACGCTCGAGATCAAAAACTCATACGGCTCGTGGGAGACAGTGCCTTTTGTTCGTGAGGAAGGCGTTTGGAAGATCGATAAGAAGGGTTATGCCGATCAAATGATGCAGGATGTCGAAGACAATGATCGCAAGTTTGATGAGTTGATCAACGCCAACCGGCCGCCGACATATTAAGATCCGAGGTCTATTTAGTGGCAACAATAAAGCCTTTTCATGCTTTGCGACCCGACCCTGGTCGCGCAAAACAAGTTGCGTGTGTGCCGTATGATGTGGTGCAAACGTCTGAGGCACGTGAGTTCTTACAGGTCGATCCGCTCAGTTTTCTCCAGGTAACGCGTGCCGAGGCCACGTTTGCTGTCAGCGAACGGCCGTCGACTGAGGAGATCTTTGCAAGAGCGAAGCTAAATCTCGATCGGTTTATTCAAAACAAGATCTATCACGTTGACAACGAACCGGCCGTCTATGTCTATCAAATTGCCTCGCCGGAACACACACAGACGGGGCTAGTCGCCTGTTGCTCGCTGGATGAATATGAAAACGGTGCGATCAAGAAGCACGAAAACGTCCGACCTGACAAAGTCGAGGACCGCACTGAACATCTGCTTGCCTTAAAGGCCCAGACCGGTTTGATACTGCTTGCATTTCGCGGGACCTCCGATACGCATTCGCTTTTCAAAGAGGCGATTGCGGGCGAACCGTTGTACAGCTTTACGTCTCCCGATGGCTTCGACGAGCGCGTGTGGCGGCTCACCGATACTGCTCAATGGATCGAGGCATTTCAAAAGGCCGGATCACTGTATGTGGCGGACGGTCATCATCGGATCGAAAGCGCATGGCTCGCCCGCGAGCGGCTTCGCGCGGCGAACCAGCATCACACGGGCGATGAAGATTACAACTTTGTCGTCGCGGGCATGTTCCCCGCAGAAGATCTGCGGATATTGTCATACAATCGCGTCGTCAGGGAACTTAATGGCTTGAGCACCGAGGGGTTTCTTGAAAGGCTCGCGGAAACATTCACAATTGAAGAAACGAGCAAAAAGAGCCCTGCGTCGCGCGGTGAATATTACATATATCTTGATGGCAAGTGGCGACAGTTAACGCTTCGCATCCCATACGAAAAACAACCCAGCGCCGCCGACGATCTGGATGTTTCGATATTGCAGCGATATATATTGCATCCGATCCTTGGTATCGAAGACGTCACAACAGACGAACGCATCAGCTTCGTCGGCGGACTGCGATCGATCGATGAAATCGAGCGTCTTGTTGATAGCGAAAGGGCCCGGGTTGGATTCAGCCTCTATCCAACTACGATGGACGATCTGCTGACGGTTTCGGACAAGAACGAAATAATGCCGCCCAAATCGACCTGGTTCGATCCAAAACTAAAGGACGGTCTGCTCGTACATCTAATATGATCGGCAAAGAAGAACTGGCGAGTCTTAGACGCAGCTATGCCAGCAAGACATTGACCAAAGCGTCGGTCGCGGCAGATCCGTTTCATCAGTTCTCAGTCTGGCTGGACGAGGCTCTCCGCTCTGAGATCATCGATGCTAATGCGATGACGCTCGCCACATCGACAAAGGACGGCCGACCGAGTGCCCGCGTCGTGTTGCTTAAGTCGTTTGATAAAGACGGTTTCGTTTTCTACACGAACTACAAGAGCAAAAAGGCCCAAGACCTTGCCGCGAATCCATACGCATCTCTTCATTTCTTCTGGCCCCAGCTCGAGCGTCAGATCGAGATATGCGGAACGGTTGGTAAGGTCAGCCGCGAGGAATCCATTGAGTATTTCGCGTCAAGACCCCCGGACAGCCAGCTCGGAGCATGGGCGTCGAACCAAAGCAGCCAAATACCAGAGCGAAAAGTGCTTGAGGAACAGATGGCACAATTAAAGACGAAATACGACGGCGCCGAAATACCATGCCCCGAATTTTGGGGTGGCTTTCGTCTAGTGCCTGACAGCTTCGAATTCTGGCAAGGTCGAGCCAGCCGGCTCCACGACCGTATATGCTATGAGAGGAAAGATGAAGGTTGGGAGATAATTCGATTGTCGCCGTAAACTATTCGGTCTGCCGCGGGTCCGTTAGATCTCCTGTTAAGCGTATAACTGAAATCGCTATTACCGTTGAAAAGCTGCTCGTGTTTATTGAGGAAGAAGAGAACATTCCGGTCGCCAACCAATAAAGAGATCGTCCTTTCCGGTTTGTCGGTTAAAGGACGGCGTTTCTTGATTTTTGTCGCATGCTCGAAACAGATCGACTCACATTTCGAAGACTAACGCCTGACGACCTGCCGTGGCTGATCGAAATGCGCTCGCCCGAGCCGGTAAACCGTTATCTTGGCGGCACGACAATGCAAAATCCCAAGGCGCTCGCTAAAAGGCTAAAATTCTATATATCGTGTTATGAACAATTCGGCTTTGGATTGTCGGCCATGGGTCTGAAAGCGACCGGCGAAATGATAGGTACGAGCGGTCTGCAGCCGCTTGAGGATACAGGCGAGATCGAGGTCGGGTATAATCTGGCAGAAAAGTACTGGCGTCAGGGATATGGTTACGAATGCGCGATGGGTTGGTTAAAATATGGATTCGAAGAATGCGGTCTTGAGCGCATAGTCGCCGTCTCGTATCCCGAAAACATCGCGTCATGGAAGATAATGGAAAAATGCGGCATGCGATATGGAAAGAATGAGCTGCATTATGGGATCGATTGTGTCTTCTACGCGATGTCGCGGGAAGATTTTATAAGACGAAATGCGGCATGATCGGTGGCCGTTAAGAAAGATGAAAAATATAAAATTTACATCCCTCGTGTTACTCCTGCTCGCGGTTTGTTTCGCGTCTGTTTCCGCTCGTGCGCCGAAGAGCCGTTGGGCGACGTCCAACGCAGGAAAGCTGCACTATTACGATGTCGGGAGCAGCAATAAGAAGGCCCTGATCTTTGTTCACGGCTGGACTTGCAACGCAGATTTTTGGAAAGACTCGTATTCGGCGTTTCCGGAGTACCGCGTGATCGCCATCGATCTGCCCGGGCAAGGCCAGAGCGAAAAGCCGCAAGCGACATATTCGATGGAATACATGGCGCAGGCGATAGAATCGGTGATGAAAGCGGCCGGGATCAGGCAAGCCGTTCTTGTCGGACACAGTATGGGAACGCCGGTGATCAGACAATTCTATCGGCTATATCCGGATCAAACTCTCGGCCTGGTTATCGTCGACGGCGCGTTGCGTCCGTTTGGGCCAAAGGCGCAAATGGATGTCTTTTTCGCTCCTTTAAAGGCGAATTACAAAGACAACGGGCCAAAATTTGTCGATGGCCTTCTCGGTCCGACGCGAGCAGATCTGAAACCCGCCATTCGCTCGGCGATGCTGGCGACGCCGGACTATGTTGCCATAGGTGCGATGGACGGGATGCTCGATGAAAAGATCTGGACAAATGATAAGATCAATGTTCCGGTGCTGGCAGTGATGAATGCAAATGGACAGTGGCCGGCCGACAACGCTGATTATTATCGAAGCGTTGCACCGAAGATCGATTACGAAGCATGGACCGGCGTCAGCCATTTCCTGATGATGGAAAAACCAAAAGAGTTCAATGATCTCGTTCGGTCGTTTATCAAGACCAACAAACTCCTGTAGAAAATGAAGGTTACTCTAATTACCGGTGCGTCGAGTGGAATCGGAGAGGGATTCGCCCGCCGGCTCGCGGCGGAAAAACACAACCTCGTTCTTGTCGCGCGTTCCGAAAAGGCGCTCCATGAATTGTGCGATGAGCTGATGTTGAAACATCACATCATTGCGCACTATGTCGTGCTTGATCTCACCGATGAGGGGGCCGATAAAAAGCTTTTCGATGAAACCGAACAGCATAAGTTTGAGGTAGATTGGCTGATCAACAATGCAGGTTTTGGTTCGGTCGGCGATTTTTTGAAACTCGATCTCGCGACCGAGCTCAAGATGATAGATCTGAATATTAAGTCACTGGTAGCACTAACACATCGTTATTTAAAAAGAATGCGTGAGCGGAACGGTGGAACAATAATTAACGTATCCTCGGCAGCCGGTTTCCAGCCCCTTCCCTTTATGGCGACATATGCCGCGACAAAAGCATTCGTCACGTCCTTTTCAGAGTCGATCGCCGAAGAAAATCGCCCCTTTGGCATCAAGGTGCTCGCCCTTTGCCCCGGCTCGACCAAGACCAACTTCTTTAAAGCTTCGCACATCGACCCGCCTATAAAGGTAAAGGGCCAGCAAACGGTTGACGAGGTCGTCGACACCGCCTTGAAAGCGGTCAAGAGCGGCCGAACGAGAGTAGTCTCGGGTTTTGTCAATTACATCGGGTCCGTGCTCGGCACCATAGTTCCAAGCATAGTTACGACCCGCGTTATGGGCAAAGCGATGCGGTCACACTATCAAGCGGATACTAAGGAATGAAAGTGATATCAAGAGTGTTTATCGTGCTCGGATCGGTAATGGCAGCTTGGCATAGTTGCCACTCTCTACGGCGTCTCGGTCGCGATGCACGGTGTCGAAGGCGCCGAGAGCGACGGTATCGGGAACATAGCATGGGGTCTGAGCTCTGCTTATTATTGGAACTTTGTTGGGCTTGTGGGATGTGTAATACTCATATTCGGCTTCATCTTTAGCATTATTAATTACCGAAATAAATGAAATTCACCGTCCTCGGCAGTGGCTCGACAGGAAACGCTGTTCTTATTTCGAGTGAGACGACAAACGTGCTCGTCGACGCCGGTTTAAGCGCACGCGAGATAGTCCGCCGGCTGAATGAGGTCGGCGTCGATTGCGACGCCCTCGACGGCGTACTCATCACACACGAGCACGGCGATCATGCTGGCGGTCTGCGTGTGCTGATGGGGTCACTCGGTTGTCCGGTCTATATCTCGCGTGCGACCATGGAAGCATTTTTCGACACCCGTGCGGGCGGTCAGAATGGCGACAGCGAATCTTACAAACGGCAGGCATCACTCAACGAGCGGACCGTCGAGATCGAATCGAGTAATGAATTTACGATCGGCGATATCGATTTCGAACCCTTCAGCGTTCCCCACGATGCGATCGACAATTTTGGCTTTGTCGCAAAGAACGCCGGGTGCAAGGTCGCAACTCTCATGGATTTTGGACATATCACCGATCTCATCCGCGAAAAGCTCTGCGGCTGCGACGCGATAATCATCGAGTCCAATCATAGCCGCGACATGTTGCGGGCATGCTCGGTATACACCTGGGAATTGAAACAACGTATCTTGTCCCGCGTCGGACACCTCTCGAACGAAGATCTGAGCGATTGGCTTATGAAGGATTTTGACGGCTCGGCAAGGCATCTGGTGCTGGCCCACCTCTCGCAGCGTGCCAATGAACCTCACCTGGCAAAGCTCACCGCCGAAACCGCGCTGCAAATGCGGGCACCGCTATTCCGGGCTGAAACAAAGGTCAGCCTCTCACACCACAAGCAGCCAACCGATTGGGTATATCTTTAGGCCGCAACCCGTGGAGAGCGTCTTTTTGCAGACCAACTAGCGATCAAAGCAACGGGCAATCCGACAAGCACCGCGTGACCGATCATTGAATTTAAGAAGTTGGATAAAGTGTACGGTGCGACGAGCCCGATCGCGGATAGGGGTACCACTATGTACTTCATCACCAAGTGGGCGGCGATACCGTAAACCAGACCTGAGATGATCGGATGCTGCAGCAAGATCGGAATGAGTCGAACGATGCCGAAATAAACGGTTGCGATCGAAAGTGCAACCGTGAAATGAAGGAACATACCGAGTATCGCCGTATTCCAGCCACCGGCTCGTGCCGAATCGCTTCCCAAAAGTCCGGCCGCAACACCCTGCCAGAGCCGCTCGAAAGGCAATCCACCGTAAAGTCCAAAGAAGAGCGTGGCGTCAAAAAAATCCAGTACGCCAATAGCGAGACCACCATAGACGATCGTTTCAAAAGCGCTCGGCCGGGCGTCCATCTCCATCGTTCCCGTATCAAAACAAGTTTTGCGATCCGGTCGGTTCCGAAACGACGCCATGGAACGAGAGACGATGTATCGCACACGGACCGTGAGCGCGAATCGATTCCCAATGGATGGGCGCGCCATAACCTTTGTGGCTGCTAAAGCCATACTGCGGGTAAACATTGTCGTATTCCCGCATCAAGTCATCACGAAAGACCTTTGCAAGTACAGAGGCTGCCGCGATCGACGCCGACAGCGAATCGCCGCGGATTATCGGCCGCTGCGGCAGCGGGCATTGTTTGAGCTGTATCGCGTCTATAAGTAGAAAGTCGGCTTGGGGAACCAGCTTTTCGATCGCGGCAATCATCGCCCTCTTGGTCGCCTCAAGAATGTTGATCCGATCTATCTCGTCAGCCTCGATCTGGCCTATGGCATATGCGAGACAATCGTGCCGTAACTCGGCGGCGATGCGCTCGCGAACGTCGGGTGTGAGTTTCTTTGAATCGTTGAGGCCCTGAGGCAAAGGCTTGGCAGGATCGAGAATACACGCAGCGGCAACGACCGGTCCGGCAAGACAGCCACGTCCTACCTCGTCAAGACCCGCAACATAACGGTAACCGAGGCCGAAGGCTTGCCGCTCAAAATCCAGACCGAGCTCGGTCACGTGAAGATCGTCAAAAAGCGAAACGCCGGACGACGGATCATCCACTGCGAATTGACCCGTCGTCTCAGCGTTTATCACAAATTTACTCCTCTTAACCGGCCTGTTTACCCTTGGCACGCGTATCGCGTTCCTTGATACGTGCTGCCTTACCACGAAGATCACGCAGGTAATAGAGTTTTGCCCGCCGCACTTTACCCCGGCGAAGGACGTCGATGTGATCGATCACCGTTCCATGAAGCGGGAAAATTCGTTCAACACCGACGCCGAAGCTTACCTTTCGCACTGTAACAGTTTCACGGATCCCCCCGTGTTTGCGAGCGATGCAAATGCCCTCAAAAGCCTGAAGTCGTTCCTTGTTGCCTTCCTTAATACGGACATGCACACGCAGCGTGTCGCCCGGCTGAAAACTTGGAATATTGTCTCTTATTTGCGCCTGCTCGACGCCGTCTAGTCTGTTCATTTTATATTCGGCCAGAGGTCAGCGGCAAATCAACACCCGCTCACATTTCACCATTTTCTCCTGTTAATAGATCGCCTCTATGCGATCTCGTTTTTTCGAGCGCCTTACTTGCGCGCCATTTTTCGATCTCGGCATGATTGCCGTTCAATAAGACTTCAGGGACTTTCATCCCACGAAATTCTGCCGGTCGCGTATAATGCGGGCAATCAAGCAATCCGTCTGAGAACGAGTCATTTTCAGCCGATGTTTCGCTTCCCAAAGCACCGGGCAGCAGCCGAACAACCGAATCTACAAGCACCGCCGCGGCTGGTTCGCCGCCCGAAAGTACATGATCCCCGATCGAGATCTCGTCGGTGACGAGGGCGTCGTTGACCCGTTCGTCGACTCCCTCATAGCGGCCGCAGATCAAAACCAGATGTTCGGCATCGGCTGCGAGTTCACCTGCAACAAGCTGCTTGAACGGCTTTCCCTGCGGGGTAAGTAAAATTACCTTGGTGCCCTTTGGGTAAGCGTCGCGATCGGTCGTGCCCAATAGATTTTCAATTGCCGCAAAGATCGGTTCCGGCTTTAGGACCATCCCGTCTCCGCCGCCAAATGGCCGGTCATCGACCATCTTATGCTTGTCGGTCGCATATTCGCGGATGTCGTGAACGTTAATTCCGACGATCCCTGCGGCCTTTGCACGGCGTATGATTCCAAATTCAAAGATCTCTCTGAAGTATTCCGGGAAAATTGTCAAAACATCAATTTTCATCCCGTTTTAGAAATCCAAAAGCCCTTCCGGCGGATCGATCTTTATCAACTTCCCCTTTATATCCACCTCAGGACAAATCGCCTCGGCAAAAGGGATCAGATATTCTTTCTCGCCGCCGCCGACCACGAGTATCTCTGTCCCGCCGGGACGCATAACCTCTTTAACGGTTCCGATGCCAAGACCATCGACCGTTTCAACACGGCAGCCGACAAGCTCCCAATCGAAATATTCGTCTCGCTCTAGTTCGACCGCTTCAGATTCTTTGACACAAACCTCAGAGCCTCGCAACGACTCGCTAAGCTCGGGTGTGTCGTACCCGGCAAACCTCAAAACGACACGGCCGCTTTGGAACCAATGATCTTCAATTTTCAAATCGAGGCGATCCCTGTTTTGCTTTACCACGACGACTGCTTTCAGACCGTTAAAGCGTTCGGGAAAATCCGTCAAAACCTCGGCCACCATTTCACCCTTGAGCCCGCGCGGCCGGAGGATCCTGGCGATGGCAACCAGTTCATCCATAACGCTCCTAATCTTCGACCAGGTCGAGATGAAAGCGCTTACCCTGCTTTTGCCCCGCGACAAAAAGTATGCTGCGTATCGCCTTCACCGTTCGGCCTTCGCGTCCGATGACGCGGCCCATATCGTGCTCGGCAACGCGCACCTCGAGTCTCACATTCTTGCCGTCGGCATATTCCACCACATCGACAGAGTCGGGCTCGCCGACAAGTGACGTAATTATCTTTTCCAATGCCTTTTTCATAAATTTAGAGCCGATGCCATTCTATTCAGGCCCGCCAACTATTCGGTAACTGCCGGATTGTTCTTGATAAGGCTCGCCACAGTGTCGGTCGGCTGAGCACCGACACCGATCCAATACTGGATCCGGTCGTGGTTCAATTTCACCTCGGCCGGGTTTTGAAGAGGATCGTATGTGCCAACGTTCTCGAGATACTTACCATCTCGTTTTGACCGCTTTTCTTTAACTACAACACGATAAAAGGGTCTCTTTTTCGCGCCCATTCTCATCAGACTGATTGCTAACATAATTTTATTTTCCTTATCGCCGCTTTTTGTGCCGCTTTTTCTTCTTAATTCGTTTTGAGATCGAGTCGCCCGCTTCAGCGTCCATATCGGCTGATCCGTTTCCGTACATGCCGCCAAGACCATTCATGCCGCCGCCAAGCATACCACCAAGACCGCCCGCAAGCCCGCCAGCCATTCGCCGGCCCAGACCCCCGAGCAATCCGCCCCGATTCATTTGGGCCATCATCTTGCGCATCTGCTCGTATTGTCTGAGCAGTTGGTTTACCTCGCCGATCGTCGATCCTGAGCCGCCGGCAACACGTGTCTTGCGGCTCGCGTCGAGCAATCGATAATTATTACGCTCGCCGCGTGTCATCGAATCTATGATCGCTTCCGTCCGCTTCAGTTGGTGGTCGACAACCTCAGATTGCTCATCGGTGATCTGTACGCCGCCGGTCAACTGCTCGGGAAGCATCTTCATCAATTTCGACATCGAACCCAATTTCTTGAATTGGCCAAGCTGGTTACGGAAATCTTCGAGCGTAAACTGGTTGCTCGTCATCTTCCGCAGCTGTTCCTGGGCCTCTTCTTCGTTGATCTTGCCCTGGACCTCTTCGATAAGGGTCATCACGTCGCCCATTCCGAGGATCCGCTGGGCAATGCGATCGGGATAGAAAGGTTCGATCGCGTCGTATTTCTCGCCGACGCCGACAAACTTTACCGGCTGCCCGATGACCTGTCTGATCGAGAGGGCCGCGCCGCCGCGGGCGTCGCCGTCCATCTTTGTGAGGACGACACCGGTGATCCCCACTCTCTCATGAAACACTTCGGCCGAACGGACGGCATCCTGCCCGGTCATCGCGTCGGCAACAAACAGGACCTCGATCGGCTTTGTTTCGGCCTTGATCCGTTCGAGCTCGACCATCAGGTCGTCGTCGATATGCAGCCGTCCGGCCGTATCGATCAGCAGCGTGTCGAACCCGACCTCGGCCGCATGTTTGACCGCGCCGCGGACTAACGCCAACGGGTCATTGCTCTCTTTC
>OCZT010000583.1_pt1 | contig 36563 bp, 30 predicted proteins | sample 1539031 | NCBI WGS metagenome assembly OCZT01 (sample SAMEA3539308, study PRJEB22396) | soil metagenome | biome: tundra; feature: field; material: soil | place: USA | collected 2010-05 | depth 0.15 m | reverse complement strand
TGCTCGCAACGTTGCGCGGCAAGCGCGCAACCTGCGCAGATAAGCGGGGTCAGCGACCCCGCCCTACAACGGAAGCGACACACTCGGTCGCCATATCACTTCGCCGTGTAGCCGCCGTCCACGGGCAAATTGATGCCCGTGACGTAGGCAGACGCATCGCTGAGCAGAAAGACGACCGCGCCGCCGACTTCGCCCGCCTCCGCCATGCGGCCGAGCATCGTCATCTTGCCGTAGCGTTCGAGAAACGCCGGCGGCTGCGGTTTTTCGGGATTATAGATGCCACCGGGGGAAACGACGTTCACACGAACGCCCTTCGCGCCATAGTGCGACGCGAGATAGCGGGTGAGGTTGATCATGCCACCCTTGTGAAAAAAATAATCCGGCGAGGCGGTCATCGCGGTGCCTTCGTAAAGCCAGGGGTTCATCCCGACTATGCCTTGCATCGAGGCGATGTTGACGATGCTGCCCGCGCCCTTGGCGGCCATGGCGTCGCCGAATGCGCGGACCGTGGCGAAGAATCCCGTGGCGTTGGTGTCCATCGACGCGCGCCAAGTGGCGAGATCGTCACCGAGGGTGCGCATCGTCCGGGCGACGGCGTTGTAAACGATGCCGTCCACGCGGCCATGCTTGGCGAGCACGCGGTCGCGCAGGGCGTGCAGCGAAGGCTCGGAGACGATATCCACTTCGTCCACCTCAACGGTGCGACCGGCGGCTTGTTCGCTTTTCGCCAGGGCGGCGAGCGAGCTGCGATTACGGGAAGCGATCACGAGCGACGCGCCAGCGGTGCCGAGCGAGGAAACTAGCGCGCGACCCAGCAGCCCGGTGCCGCCGAACTGGACGATGACTTTGCCGCGGAGGGAAAAGACGAAGGACTCAGGCATAGGGGGAATGGGCGGCGGGCTTGAGGGCGGCGGGTAGCGCCGCGATGTGGCCCTGGACGAGCTCGAGCCGCTGCTTCACGTAGGTGGTCAGGCCGATCACATCGGCGCCGATGCCAATGACGTTGTGGCCCTCGGCCACGAGGTCGGTGAAGGGCGCGATCAGGCCGGAGGTCATGGCGAACTTGCCGTGCTTGCGCGCGACCGCGGCGACGCGCTTGCGGGCGGCGACGACCTCGGGCGCGTCGAGCTGGCCGACCTTGCCGATGCGATGACTGAAGTCGCCGGGCCCGAAGAGCAGGCCGTCAAAGCCGGGCACCGCGGCGATGGCCTCGACCTGTTCCAGTCCCTCGGGCGACTCGATCTGGAAGATGACGAAACGCTCGGTGTTGGAGTGATGGAGGTATTCCTCCAGCGGGATCAGGCAGAACTGGCCGTCGACGTTGCCGCCGTCGAGGGCGCGTTTGCCGACCGGATGAAAGCGAACCCACTCCACGATCTGTCGGGCCTCCGCGGCGCTGGCGACATGCGGCACCATGATGCCGGTGGCGCCGGCCTCGAGCGGACGGACGTAGTCGCTGTAGCTGCCGCGGCTGACGCGCACGATGCTGTCGATATTGTGCACGCGGGCGGCGCGAATCTGGTTTTCCAGGCCGGACCAGTCGGTCGGGATATGCTCGTTGCAGAGCCAGACGGCATCCGCGCCGCACGCGCCGGCGATCTCGATCACGCGTGGATCGGAGAGATTGGCCTTCAGGACGGTGGGGAACTGGCCGTCACGCACAAGGCGGAGGACGCGGCTGGGGCGGGTTTTCATGAAAGGAGTTGGGCCTGGATCTCGGCGATTTCGACGCGGCGGCAGTTTTCGGTGCGGCTGCGGATGCCGGCGATGAGCACACACATCATTTCCACAGTATCAACGAAAGGATAGGGGGCCTGGCCGCTGCGGACGAAGTCGATGTAGCTGAGCAGCTGGTTGCGAAAGGCGTGGTAGGTGTCGGCGAAACGGATCGGGGCCTGGGCCTTGGTGCCGCACACTTGGCCGGTGCCGAAGATCGCGCCGCCGTCGTAGATCACGGGAATCGTCACCTGCGCGCCGCTGCGGTGCTGGAGGTGCGCCACCTCGAGACCGGGCCGGGTTTCGAGGCGGACGGAGAGAAATCCGGGACCCAGGATCCGGAAAATCGGCTCGAGGGCGTGGATCCCGTACCGATCCCACGTCTTGATGGTCACCGAGGAGATCCAACGCAGCTCGCCGAGCGACGGCAGATTCGCGATCAGGGGCGTGAGCTCCGGCGCGTAGCGCATGCCGCTCGACGAAAGAATCCGCGCGCCGGCTTTCTCCCACGCGATGAAGGTGCGCAGCTCCTCCACCGTGGCGGCGAGCGGCTTGTCCACAAAGACGGGCAGGCCGGCTTCGACGAACGGGCGCGCGCGGCGGACATGGTCGGTGCCGTCGTCGGTGGAGACCAGCACCGCGTCGACGTGGCCGATCACGTCCTCGGGACGGGCGACGATGTTCGGGATGAGCGAGGCGCTCGCGACCGAGGAGGCCTCGGCGGGATTGTCCGTCCACAGGTGTGTGACTTGGACTCCCGGGACGCGCACGCTCTCGTGCGGCTGGACCCCGAGGTAGACCGGGATGCCGGCGTAGGGGCAGCCCGCCATGGCCTCGCGGTCGTAGCCGTTGATGATAGCCGACCAGGAATACGGATGCCCGTTGCCGGGGATCATGCCCAGCATGGCGAACCGGAGGGGCGCGGGTGATTGGTCAGGCATGGAGGGACGCGCACGCCACGCGTTGGCCGGAGGCGGCGGAGGCGAGGGCGGCGAGGTTGAAACGGAGGGTTTGCGCGGCCGCTTCGAGCGTGCACAGCCGCGAGGGCTGGCCCTCGAGCTGGTCGAGAAACGCGTTGGCCTGCGCGATGAAGGGGGTGTCGCGTTCGCCGGCGGACACGCTGTGCCAGGTCCAGTCCGCGGCGCCGGCGGCGAAGGTGCCCCACCGCTGCTGATGCAGCTCAATCTTCACGCTGCCATGCGCGGCGTTGAACTGGAGCGTCGTTTCGTTGGGCTGCTGGAATTGGTTGAGGGCAAACGTCGACAGCGCGGCGCCGTGCCGGGCGGAGACGTGGACCGTGTCCTCGACCTCGACGTTGGGGAGCACCAGGTGGGCGCAGTCGCACAACACGCTGTCGGCGGGGCCGAGGATGCTTTCCACCCAGTTGACCGAGTGGGTCAGCGCGTCCTGGATGGCGCCGCCGCCGGTGCGGCGGTCGCGGTAGTAGGTTTGCGCGTAGGCCGGGCGAAAGAAGGGAAACGACTGGCCGGTGACGACGGTGGCCTGACGCACCGGGCCGAATTCGCCGTGCCGCAGGAATTCCCGGGCGGCCGCGAGCAAGGCATAGACGTGGAGCACATACGCTACCGCCACCTGCCGGCCGGTGCGGTCTCGCGTGCGGATGAGTTCATCGACGCCCACCAGCGAATGGGACAGCGGCTTCTCCACCAACACGTGACTGCCCGCGACCAGCGCCGATGTGGCCATCGGCACGTGCAGATTCGCCGGTGTGCAGATGATGACGGCGTCGAACTTCGCCTGCAACGCGATCTGCCAGTCGGCGGCGACGGGCACCTTGTACGTCTCCGCCATCCGCTGCAGCAGGGCGGGGTTGGCGTCGCAGGCCGTGACCTCCGCCCGGTCCGTCGTTAGGAAACAGCGCAAATGGCGCTCACCGATGCTGCCGCAACCGATCACCAGGACGGAATGTTTGGCCATGAGAAGTGGGGAGGATTCTGCCTAGTGGCGGGCCAAGATGGTCAGGATGATCATGGCGGCTCCGACCCGCGTGTCATTTTCGGTGGCCGGCAGGTCCAGCAGCGGCGCCACCTGTGGCAGGTCGGCGACTTGATAGCGGTGCCGGAGGGTCCAGCAGGCTTCGAAACGCGCGGGCATCGCGCCGGTAAACAAGGCCTGCTTGAGTTTGGTCTCCCAGTCCGCCGTCTGGGCCGGATCGGCACCGGCGGTGAGCGCGGCGCTGAGGAGGTAGGCGGAAACATTGGCGCCGGCCGGCTCGTCGGCCACAGCCCGTGCAAGGGCCCCGCGCACGGCGGGATCCGAAGGATGAAGCCAGCGGAGGGCGTATGCCGCGCTGGTGCGCAGGGCGGGGTTGTCGGAGGTGAGCAGCCCGGTCAGTCCCTCCAGTGCCCGCGGCTCGCCCGCAATCTGCGAGGCCCAAAGCGCGAGCGCCATGGGCGCCGAAGGTGGGCCCGCGGCATTTTGACGGACGATTGCAAGCGCCGGGCCGGAGACGCGATGACCGAGCTTGCACAAGGTCTCGATCGCCTGGTTTCGATCGGGAGCCGTGACGTCGCAGTAGGCGCTCTCGGCCTTGGCGATCCAGGTGTTCCGTTCGTCGACGGAATGCGCCGTGGTCGCGAGCACCCGGCAGACGCCGATGCGAAAGGCCGACGATTCCGTGGTGGGCAGCTCGCTCAGAAAATAAGCGCGAATCGCCTCGCCCTCGCCGGCGGCGATCAACGCCTCGGCGGCGTGGATCCGGACCCAGCTCCGTTCACTCGTCATGATCTGGTGCAACACACCGCGCGCATGCGCCCCAAGCGCGTCCGGCGTCGGATCAGGCGCCGGCGCGCCCGCCGTAGCGCCCGGCGACGTCGCGGCCGCAACCAGTCCCAGCGCGAGGCCGATGGCTTGGCGCCAGCGGCAAAATCCCAGGGGCGACAGCGTGATCATGACGGGTCTTAGCGCGCGAGCACCACGAAGGCCGGGGAGGTCCGGCTGACCGGACTGCGGTCGAAATCACCGTAGAGGGTAACATCGGTGAAGCCGGCGCGATGCAGCAGGTGCTCGAGTTCGTAACGCCAAAACCAGCGCATGGAGAAATTGACGATCGTCTCCTTTGGGCCGGCGCCGGTTTCCTCGACGTAGCGCATGGTGAGATGGAGCAGTTGGCCGACGCGGTCGCGGGTCGCGGTCATGAATCGCTGCACGGTGCGTCCCTCGTGGGCGAAGGTCAGTTCGAGCGCCTCGGGTTCACTGTCCTTCGCCATGTTTTCCAGCTTGGGATTGAAGACATCGAAGGCAAACAGGCCGCCGGGCGCGAGGTGCGCCCGCACGCGCGCGAGGCAGGCGAGTTGCTGTTCGACGGTGTCAAGATGCTGGAACACCCGAAAAGCCGAGAAGATCAGCTGGAAGCGTTGTCCGGCCAAATCGAACGATTCCATGCGGGCGCAGGTGAGGGTGATCAGTCCCGCGCCCGGCTTGCGGCGAAATTGCTCCAGCATCGCGGGCGACAAGTCCAATCCTGTGCAGGCAATGCCGCGCGCGGCTATTGGGAGCAAGGAGCGACCCGTGCCGCAGCCCAGCTCCATCACGGGGCCGCCGCATTTGACCGCCAGATCCTCATAAAACGCCACATCCGCCCTGACCGTCGAAGCGGTACTGTAGGCGGAATCATAAAACCGCGCGGTGTATTCGTAGGATTGGGTGGTACTCATGCGAAGGCAGGTTAGCGCAGGAGCCAGCGGGCCACGCAATCGCCGCCCGGTCAATTTGGAAGAAAGGCGGGTTGGGTGACCGGGAAGGATAGGTTTGGCCGGACGGGAACCTTTGGTCGGTTCGCGCTACGATGATTGGGTATGAAAACCACGATTCAATCCTCCCTCCGCGGGGCAGCTTTTTTGCTGGCCACGTCGCTCGCCGCCACCCTGACGGCCCAGACCACTGAAACGACAAGTTCGGTCACCACCACGGCCGCTTCCTCGACCACCGACGCAACCAAGCTCGCGCATCACGACCATGCTTTCATCGAGAAAGCCGCGAAGAGCGGCATGAAGGAAGTCGCCGTCTCGCAAGCCGTCATGGGCAGCCTGACGAACCCGCAGGTGCGTGAGTTCGCGAACTCCATGGTGGCCGATCACACCGCGGCGAACAATGAACTCATGAACCTGGCCGCCCGGAAGGGCGTGGCCCTGCCCGCGGCGGATCCGAAGGCCACGGAAAAGTGGTCCGACAAGAGCGGCAACGTCGACAAGAAGTACCTCCACGAAATGATCGGGGACCACGAAGACGCGGTGAAACTGTTCGAGAAAGCATCCAAGAGTGATGATGCGGACATCGCGGCCTTTGCCCAGAGGACCCTGCCCACGTTGCAGCATCACCTGCAGATGGCGAAGGATCTGAAGAAGACCCTGTAAGCAGGCGAACTTGGGGTCACACCCCGAGCTGCCGCCAGGTTGTTTGAGAAGCCCTTTTGCTCGATGAGCAAAGGGGCTTTTTGCAAGAGGAAGAGTGCCGCGGTGAGCGGCCTTCCTTCATCCCGCCGGGGCGGGCTTCGGCGAGGCAAGCTGGACGCGCGGCCCAAGAACTGCTTGTTGATACGTGATCATGCCGCCCCGCAAAGTTGCCATTCTCACCGCCGGCGGGCTCGCGCCCTGCCTCAGCGCCGCCACGGGCGGCTTGATCGAGCGCTACACCGCCATGGCGCCCGAGATCGAGCTCATCTGCTATCGCAACGGCTACAAAGGCCTGCTGCTCGGCGACAAGATTCCCGTGGCGGACGACCTGCGCGACTCCGCCCGCGTGCTCCGGCATTACGGCGGCAGCCCCATTGGCAACAGCCGCGTGAAACTCACCAACATCCAGGACTGCGTGAAGCGCGGACTCGTGAAGGAAGGCCAGGATCCCCTCGCCGTGGCCGCGGAACAGCTCCGCAGCGATGGCATCGACGTGCTGCACACGATCGGGGGCGACGACACCAACCTGACCGCCGCCGATCTCGCGGCCTACTTGGCGAAGGCCGGCCATGAGCTGACGGTCATCGGCCTGCCGAAGACGATCGACAACGACATCATTCCCATCCGCCAGAGTCTCGGCGCACTGACGGCGGCGCGGGAGGGGGCGCTATTTTTCCAGCGGGTGGTGGCCGAGCACAGCTCCAGCACCCGGGTGCTCATCGTTCACGAGATCATGGGCCGCCACTGCGGCTGGCTCGCCGCCGCGACGACCTACGAATACCTGAAGCTGCTCGAGTCGCAGCCCTACGTTCCCAGCCTGGGCATCTCGCGCGATCGCATGTCGGTCCACGGGATTTACCTGCCCGAACTCCCCTTTGACATTGGCACCGAGGCCACGCGGTTGCGCGCGGTGATGGATCACGAAGGCAACGCCAACGTCTTTCTCAGCGAGGGCGCGGGCGTGGAGCAGATCGTGGCCGAGATGATGGCGCGCGGCGAGGAGCCGCCGCGCGACCCGTTCGGCCATGTGAAGCTGGACCAGATCAATCCGGGCCAGTGGTTTGGCGAGCGGTTCGCCAAGCTGCTGGGCGCGGACAAGGTGCTCGTCCAGAAGAGCGGCTATTTCGCCCGCGCGGCGGCGGCGAACAGCGCGGACTTAGGGCTGATCGACCGCTGCGTGCGGCACGCGGTCACCTGTGCGCTGCGACGCGAAAGCGGCGTGGTGGGCGAGGACGAGGAGCGGGGCGGCGAGTTGCGGGCGATCGAGTTTGCGCGCATCAAGGGCGGGAAGCATTTCGACATCCGCACGCCGTGGTTCACGAAGCTGCTGGTGCAGATCGGGCAGGCGGCGCCGAAGGATGCGGCGGCGTAAGGCGGGAGCTCTGAGGGTAGGGCGGGACCGCTGGGCCCGCCGTTTGGCGCACAGGTTATGCCCGGCGCGCCCAGCGGTCGCGCCCTACCTCGGAAATATCACCTTTTCATCCACGGCAGCGCGTCGAGGTCGACGTTGCCGCCGCTGAGAATGAGGCCGACCCGCTGGCCGGCGACCTTGAGCTTGCCCTCGAGCAGCGCGGCGTAGGGCACCGCGCCGGACGGCTCGACGACGATTTTCAGGGTTTCCCAAAGCTGGCGCATCGCCGCAACGATTGCCTCCTCGCTGACGGTGACCACGCCGGACACGAGTTGCTGCATCAGGGCGAAGTTGGGCGCACCCACCGTGGTGCGCAGGCCGTCGGCAATCGTCGCCGCGTGCTCGAGCGGGACGATGTGGCCGGCGGAAAACGAGCGGGCGGCGTCGCCCGCTTCGGCGGGTTCGACCGCGTAGACTTTGATGGAGGGCCGCAGTCCCCGGACGGCGATCGCGGTGCCGGCGAGCAGTCCGCCGCCCCCGACCGGGCAGAGGATCAGGTCCAGATTTGGCGCGTCCTCGAGCAGTTCGAGCACGGCGGTGCCCTGGCCCGCCATCACGCGCTCGTTGGTAAACGGGTGCACCATGACGGCGCCGGTCTCCGCGAGGATGCGGGCGCAGGTTTCCTCGCGGGCCTGCTGGGTGGGTGCGCACAGCGTGACGCGGCCGCCGTAGGCCTCGACGTTACGGATTTTTATTTTGGAGGAATTCGACGGCATCACGATGAAGGCGGGAATGCCGCGGAGCCGCGCGGCGCGGGCGAGCGCGGCGGCGTGATTGCCGGAGGAGTGGGTGGCGACGCCGCGGGCGGCCTCGGCGTCGGTGAGAGAAAACACGGCGTTGGTCGCACCCCGGGCCTTGAACGCACCCGTCTTCTGGAAGTTTTCGCACTTGAAGAACAACGTGCCGCCGCAGCGGGCATCGAGCGTGGCGCTCGTCAGCACGGGCGTGCGGTGGATATGCGGCCGGATGCGGGCGTGGGCGGCTTGGATGGCGGCGAGATCGAGCGGCATGATGGAGAAGGGATTAAGCGCAAAGAAGCGACGAGGCAAAGGACGAACCTGAAGCAGGGGTTAAAAACCTCCGTCTCCTTACTCCAGTCTTTGCATCGTTGCGTCTTTGCGCTTAATGATCGGCCCATGGTCAAAAAACTACTCCACACCCGGATGCGGGTGAACGATCTCGCGCGCACCGTAAAATTCTACGAGGACGCGCTGGGCTTGAAGCTGACGCGCCAGCAAACGTCGCCGCGCGGCGCCCAGCTGGCCTTTCTGCAAACCCCCAACAGTGACGAGGAAATCGAGCTCTGCCAGCTGCCCAACAGCCCCAGCGTGCAAGTCCAGCCGGACCTGATGCATCTCGCGTTTGAGGTGGACGACCTGGCGGCATTTGCGGCGCAGCTCGCGAAGAAGGGCTACAAGCTGAGCGATGGTCCGACGCCAACCGGCAGCGGCTCGGTCATCGCGTTCATCGACGCGCCGGAGGGCTACGAGGTGGAGCTGATCCAGCGCGCGAAGTGAGCGGCGAGCCCGCCAGTCCGCCGCTGGCAAGCTGAGTGAAAGCCTGGCCGGATGCGCTGGCGTTCGTCGCGGGACTGGCGCTGGCGTGGTTCAACGTTTGGCAGACGAAGGACCTGGTCTGGAGCCTGTGGCTTTCCAGCCTGCTGGTGGGCGACTCCATGATCATTTGGGACATCTTTGGCCTGCCCGTTTCGGCGTTGAAAATTGCAGTGGGTGGCGCGCAGCCGGTGGATTTTCCCGTGGCCGGCACACTCCTGGTGTTCGTTGGCCGGTTGTTCCTGCTGGCCTTCTTCACCGTGCATTTCGGCATGTTTCACTTTGTGCACGCGTCCATCCTCAACGCTTTCTTTCCCGTGCTGCCCGGCCGGCATGGTTTCCTCGACCTGCACATCTTTCTTCGCGTGCTGACGGATTACTGGCCCTTTGTGCTGGTGGCGGCGGTGGCGGAGCGAAAGGCCTTCCGGCGCGTGACCGGGGTGGCCAGGAGCGGCGGCTTGATGCAGCCCTACAAGAACGTCGTCCGGTTGCACCTGCTCATCTTCTTTTTTGCCTTCGCCAGCATTGCGAAGATCGGTGGATTCGCCGTCTACGCCGTAGTCTATGCCGTCTATTTCTTCCCCTGGCGGCTGGTGTTTCCCGGCAAAACCAAGCTGGGCACGGCCTAGATTTTTGCGGGTTTAGAAGTAGGGCGGGTCTGTGACTCGCCTTTGCGCATGAGAGGGCCGGTCAGAGACCCGCCCTACCTACCGCCGTGGAGGCGCTCATAGGCGAAGAGGTATTGCTGGGCGAGGCCGGCGAGCGGGCCAAAGTGCGCGCGGCCGAACTGCGCGACCTGCGCGGGTTTCCAGCCGTGCAGGCCGTAGCGCGCCGCCATCGCCTTGAGAATCCAGGTATCCACGGGAAATGCCTCCAGCCGGCCGGCGCCGAAGAGCAGCACGCAATCGGCGATTTTTTCCCCGACGCCGGGCAGCGAGCAGAGCCGCTCTTTCGCGTTGGCGTAGGGCATCGCCGCCGTGGCTTCGAGCCAGCCGGGATTCGCGGCGAGGAAACACGCGGTTTGATGGATGAAGCGGGCGCGGAAACCAAACTGGCACGCGCGCAATTCCGCCTCCGGAATGAACGCGAGTTCGGACCATGTCGGAAGTGACGGGTGACGTGTGACGAGTGAGCCTCCGTCGCCAAGCCTATGGCGGGCAGACGAGTCCGGCAGGAGCGGGGTACCGTGGCGCTCGGCGAGCAGGGCGAGCATCTGCTTGATCTGGACGATTTGCTTGGTCGCGCTGCAGAGGAAGCTCAGCAGGGTCTCGCCGAAGGGCTGGCGCAGGATGCGGAGTCCCGGAAAAGCCGCGAGACAGGCGGCGAGATGAGGGTCGCTGCGCCACGGGAGAGAATCAGCGAGCTCGCACGGATCGCGGGTGGCGTCGAAATAATGCGTGAAAGCCGGGCCGGTCGGCCCAACGAGCTCAGCAGGTGCAGACCAACTTAGGACGCCGGGAGTGTCGAACGAGAGCCGGACGACGCTCTCACCGAAAACGCCGAGCCAGATCCCGTCGTGGCAGCGCCAGCGGAAGGCCTGGCCGCCGTCGAGGGTCTCGGCGAGCACGGCGGCCGTGGGCGGAGCGCGGAGCGGCAGCGGTTGCCAGGCCGACCAGCCGGGATCGGTCGCGCGGGACCCGGAGCCGGTCACTTGTCGGGCTTTTCCCAAAGGAAGCTTTTCGCCACGCCGAGCAGGCGGCCGTCGGTCGCGACGATCTCGATTTTCCAGGCCACGGGATGAACCTTGGGCCCGGCCCAGTCGGCGCCGGTGAGCCCGAGGTTGAACACCGTTTTGCCCGCGGGCAGGACGATGGGAAACGTATACACCAAGGCGTGGGGCGAGGCGGGCGTGATGACCGAAAGGATGAGCTTCGCCGAGGGTTGGGCGGGGCCCGAGTTGGCGGCGCGGGCGAGAAAATAGAAGCCGGCGCGGGTGTCGGGATGCGAACGCAGGAGCACTTGCGAACCGCTGTTTTCCTTGCCGTCGAAGTATTCGGAAATCCGCTCGAACGAAGCGGTCTCGCGCCACGCCGGCCATACGCGGACGAATTCGACCTCGGCGGCGCGCAAAATGCCGGCCGAACCGAGCAGCAGGGCGAGCGTGAGGACGAGGCGCATCGGGAAGAAGTTGAGCCGGTGGCCGGATGGGTGCAAGTGCGGGGACGGGGCGACCGATATAGGGCGGGGTCGCTGACCCCGCCTTTGCCGTGTATAGATCTTGTTTCTATTTTGTCATTCTGAGCGCAGCGAAGAATCCAGTGAGAGTTCGTCGCAGACTTCGATTCCATCCAACTGGATTCTTCACTTCGTTCAGAATGACAATCCGGGGTTGGCAAGCCGCTCCACCTTTCACGCCGACTGGCGGGGTCAGCGACCCCGCCCTACTTTGGGCGACCGATGCTACGGCGCCATCAATTCCACGAGCTGATAGCGGTGGATGCCGAGGGGCGCCGACACCCAGTTTTTCACCGCGGGGTTGATCAGGTAGGTGCGGGCGCCGAAGACGAGTGGCGCGCAGGCGGCATCATCGAGCACGAGCTTTTCGGCCTTTTGCAACAGAACGAAACGGGCGGAGGGATCGGCCGTCACCGAGGCCTGGTCGAGCAGGGCATCAAAGGCCGGGTTGCTCCAGCCGAAGACGTTGTTGGCGTTGCCCGTGCGAAACACATCGAGAAAATTGATCGGATCGGGGAAGTCAGCGGTCCAGCTCCGCAGGGAGAGGGTGTGGCTCAGGGTTTGCTGGTTATCGATCCACGTTTTCTGGTCGTAGGGCTCGATGGTGATCTCGACGCCAAGTTCGCGGCGCCACATCGCCTGGATCGTTTCGGCCACGCGAGGAAGTTTGTCGTCGTTCAGCGCCTGCATGGGCAGGGAAGGAAGGCCGCGGCCGCCGGGATAACCGGCTTCGGCCAGCAGGGCGCGCGCCGCGACAAAATTCTCGGCCTGCCCGGCGGGTGCGGCATAGCCACCGCAGTTGGGCGGGACGACCGTGTGCGCCGGCAGGCGGGCGCCGGCGAACACGCTCTGGGCGATGGCCGCCCGGTCCAACGCGAGCGCGAGGGCGCGGCGCACTTTGGGATTGTTGAGCGGTGCCTTGGTCGCGTTGAAATTGATCATGTAGAGCTGCAGCAACGGATCGATGCGGAGCTTTGCGGGCGCTGTCTCGCGGTAGCTTGGGAGCTTGGAGGGGGGGAGGCTATAGGTGACGTGCAGTTGCCCGGCTCGGAAAGCCAGCTCCTCGGCCTCGGATTTTTCGATCGGATAGAAGATGACCCGCTCAAGGTGGTTGCGCGCGGCGTCCCAGTAGCGGGGATTCTTGGTGACGATCAGGCGGGCATTGGGCTGCCACTCGGTGAGGGTGAAGGCCCCGTTGCCCACGAGTTTGCCCGGCCGGGCCCACGGCGAGGTGCGGTCGTCGCTGCGGCCGGCCTGTTCCACCGACGCGCGGTGGACCGGCAGGGCGGTGGTGGCCATGATCCCGAGGAGATAGGGTGTGGGATGAGTGAGGGTGAGGCGCAGCGTGGCGTCGTCGATCGCTTCGACGCCGACCGTGGAAAAGTCCTTGGTCTTGCCTGTCGCGAAGGCCTCGGCCCCGCGGATCGGAAACAAATAATAGGCGTAGAAATTGCCGAGCGCCGGGGTGAGAAAGCGTTGAAACGAAAAGGTGAAATCGCGCGCGGTCAGGCGGTCGCCATTGGACCAGCGGGCATCGACGCGCAGATGAAAGGTGTAAACCAGCCCATCGGGTGAGATGTCCCAGCGCTCGGCCACGCCGGGCACGGCCGTGGCGGTCTTTTCATCGTAGTTGGTGAGGCCTTCGAAGAGCGCGCCGACGATATTGTAGTCGGTGGCGGCGTCGTAGAGTTGCGGGTCGAGCGTGGCGGGTTCGTTCTGGTTGCCGACGAGCAGCGTGTGGGTGCGGATACCCTCCTCGGCGGGGGTCTCGCGTTTCGCGCAGCCGGCGGCCAGCAGCGCGAAGATCACCAGGGAGAGGAAGGGCAGGCGGCGAAGCATGGGTGATTTTTAAGCGCGAAGACGCGAAGGACGCGAAGCAGATTATCTGGAATAGAACGGCCGGTTATTGGGTAGGGCGAGTCGTCCTCGACGAGCCGTGCCAAGATAGAGCCGCGGCGCCCTCGCCGCGGGTGCCTGGACGCAGCGGGGGCGCCGCGTCTCCATTCGGAGTTAGGAAGCGCTCGCTGAACCCTCCAGCATGGCCTCCTCGCGCTCGCGGCGAAACTGACTCGTGTAGAGGTCATAGTAGTGCCCGCGCCGCTGCAGCAGCTCGGCGTGGGTGCCGGACTCCTCGATGCGGCCGCCGGTGATCACGAGGATGCGATCGGCGCGGCGGATGGTGCTCAGCCGGTGGGCGATGACGAAGCTGATGCGGCCGGAGAAGATCGTCTCGAGGCCGCGCTGGATGAGCTGCTCGGTCTCGGTGTCGATGGAGGACGTCGCCTCGTCCATGACGAAGATCTGGGGGTTGGCCAGCAGCGCGCGGGCGAAGGACAGCAACTGGCGCTGGCCGGTGGAGAGGCGGTTGCCGCCCTCGCCGACGGGCGAGTCGTAGCCGTTTTCCATCTGCAGGATGAACTCATGGGCGTTGACCAGCTGGGCCGCGGCCTCGACCTCGGCATCGGTGGCGTTGAGCCGGCCGTAGCGGATGTTCTCGCGCACGGTGCCCTTGAAGAGATGCGGGGTCTGCAGGACGATGCCGAGCTGGGACTGCAGCCAGCCGAGCGCCCGCTCGCGATAGTCCGTGCCGTTGACCAGGATCTGCCCGGACACGGGCTCGTAGAACCGGCACACGAGCGAGACGATGGTGCTCTTGCCGCCGCCGGAGGGACCGACGAGGGCGATGGTCTCGCCGGCGCGCACCGTGAGGTTGAAATCGTGCAGCACGACGGGGCCGCTCTCGTAGCGGAAGGTGACATGGCGGAACTCGACCGTGCCGATACGGTGCGGCTGGCCGTCCAAGGCAATTTCCGAATTCCGATTGCCGATTGCCGATGGAGCCGGAACGGAAGGAGACGATTGAATTTGCTGGCTGGCGATCCGCTGCCTGACCGCGGGCGAGTCCTTGATGGCGGGCTCGGTCGCGAGCAGACCCATGACGCGCTCGCCGGCGGCCTGCGCGCCCTGCATTTCGGTGAGGCGCTGGGCGAGCTGGTTGATGGGGTTGAAGAACTGGCCGGCAAAATTCACGAACGCGACGAGCGTACCGAGGCTCATCGCATGGCCGGCGGTGAGATAACCACCGCGCCAGAGCGCGAGGCCGGCGGCGAGGCTGCCGAGCGTCGTGACGATGGGAAAATAAATGGACGTCTGGCGGGCGTTCAGCACGGAAGCGTCGAACATCTGCGTCGAGAGCTGCTGGAACTCGCCCAGATTTTCCGCCTCGCGCACGAGCGTCTTGGTCGTGCGGACGCCTTGGATCGACTCATTGTAACTGGCGGTGATTTGCGAGTTGAACTTCCGGATTTCCCGCGAGCTCAGGAGCATCTTGCGCTGAAAATACTTGGAGATGATGGCGAGGGGCGGCACGACGCCGAGCACGATCAGGCCAAGCCGCCAGTTCATGTAGAGCAGGCTGGCCGCAATCATGATCACATAGGTCAGCCCCCAGATGATATCGAGGAAGCCCCAGCCGATGACGCGCGCGAGCCGGTCGCAATCGCTGGTCAGGCGCGAGATGAGCCAGCCGACCGGGCGCGTGTCGAAGAACGCGAATTCCAGTTCCTGCAGCTTGTCGAAGCTGTCGCGGCGGATGTCGTGGGCCACGTGGGAGCTGAGGCTGCCGGCCAGCCGGATGAAAACCCAGACACAGGTGCAGAGAACGAGGGTCAGGGCGAGATAGGCGGCGATATACCGGGCGAACGGAGCCGAGGCGCCATCGCGGATCACGCCATCAATCACCCAGCGCGTGAGCTGGACGAAGATGGCGTCGCAGGTGGCCAGGATGACCGCCGTGATAAAGAGCGGGATCAGCAGGCGCCGGTACCGCAGGGCGCGGTGGAAAATTTTCCACCACAACCCGGTGTCGAGCCGGGCCTGATATTCATCCTCCTGGTGAAATTGGGCGGACATGGTCAGGCGGGTTTGAGGTCGGTTTTAAAATCCGTTTCCACGTTGGTCTGGATCAGCCAGAGCCGGCGATAGAGGCCCTCCTGCGTGGAAAGCTCGGCATGCGTGCCGGTCTGGATGATGCGGCCGTGGTCGAGCACGATGATCCGGTCGGCATGGGCGAGCGTCGAGAGGCGGTGGGCGATGACGAGCGTTGTGGCCCGGCCGCGGCGTTCCTGCAGGGCATTGAGGATGAGCGACTCGGTCTCGGCATCGATGGCGCTCATGGCGTCGTCGAGGATGAGCAGCGGTGGCCGCTTGAGCACGGCGCGGGCGATGGCGACGCGCTGGCGCTGTCCGCCCGAGAGCGTGATGCCGCGCTCGCCGATGAGCGTGCCGTAGCCGTGCTCGAAACCGAGGATGGTGTCGTGGATCGACGCGGCGCGCGCGGCGGCCTCGATCTCGTGGTCGGGCGCGTCGCCGCGGCCGAGGCGGAGGTTGTCGCGCAGGCTCTTGGAGAAAAGAAACGGCTCCTGCATGACCACGCCGATCTGCGAGCGCACCCATTGGCGCGGCAAGGAGGAAAGTTCCCGGCCGTCGAACTCGATCGAGCCCTCGGTGTAGTCATAGAGGCGCAGCAGCAGGTGCATGAGGGTGCTCTTGCCGGCGCCGGAGGGGCCGAGGATGGCGAGGGACTCGCCCGGCCGCACCTCGAAGCTAAGCCCGTTGAGCGCCCCGCGACCGGCGACCGGCAGGCCGGCGCTGGCGTGGTGAAAATGCAAATCGCGAACGACGATGCGGCCAGTGAGGGGTTCAGGTGGGTCGGCCCGTTCGACGCGGCCTTCGGCCTTGCTCAGGGCGGGAGTCGGTGTGGACACCGACTCCCGCGGCACGGCGAGGATTTCGCGAATGCGGGTGAGGGCGACCGACGTCTTGCCGAGATCGGTCAGGATGCGGCCCATCTGGCGGACCGGCCAGAGCATGATGCTGAGGTAGGCGAGAAAGGCGAAGAGCATGCCCACCGTGAGCTTGCCCTCGGCGATCCAATGCGCCCCGACGATCAGCGTGAGCCCGATCTGGCTCAGCGCGACGACATCGCTGACCGACCAGTACCACGACATGAGCCGCAACAGATGCAGGTTCCGGTCGCGGTAGCGCGCATTGGGCGCGGCGAACTTGCCCCGCTCGAACTCCTGCCGCGCGAAGGCCCGCACCACGCGGATGCCAGTGAGATTTTCCTGGATGACGGCCGTGAGCGCGCCCTCGGCCTCGGCGACCTCCTTGAACACGTGCTTCACCTGGCGGAAATAAACATAGGCGTAGATCGTGATGGGCCCGACGAGGGCGAACGACACCAGGGTCATCGGTACACTGAGGGAGAGCAGCAGGGGCAGGGCGGTGGCCGCGAGGATGATGGCGTTGCCGATGTCCATCACCTGGGTGGCGAGAAACTGGCGGACGGTCTCGACATCGCTGGTGCAGCGCTGCACGAGGTCGCCCGTGTCCGCCCGGTCGTGATAGCGCGCGGGCAGGTGGTTGAGGTGGTCGTAGAAATCGTTCTTGAGCCGGCGGGCGATGCCGTCGCTGGCGAGCGAAGCCTGCCAGCCCTTGAGGTAGCCGAAGAGGCCGCCGGCGCCGCTGAGCAGGACCATCGCCAGCGGGGCGAGCCAGAGATGGGCGCGCAGGTAGTCGGCGCCGCCGAGGAGGCGCAGCAACCCGGCGATGAGGACGGGCGTACCGGGCCCGACGGTCTTGCCCCCCACCGCATAGTCGATGGTGGCGCTGCCGACCAGAGGCACGCCGTAGTTGAGCAGCGTGACCAACATCAGGCAGCCGAGCGCGCAGCCATACCGCAGGCGATGCCCGCGCATGAGCGACCAGATGACGTGAAATTGGGACGACATGGGGACGGAAAGGCGAAAACCGGGAGGCGAAATTCGAAAATTACAGAGGGAAAAGGCGGCAGAGGGAAAATCAGGACGTAGAAAAACCCGCTCGGGTGGGAGCAGGCTGGCGGAAACCGGAGGTTCCGAAAAGCCCGCTCTCGGCGGCGGGCTGGAACTCGACTCAGGTGGTCGAGTGGCCCGCGGGCGCGACGAGGAGAATAAAAGTGTGGTCGGCGCGGGGCATCATGAGGGAGCGGGGTTCGGGCGGAGAAAAGGAGCGGGCGGCACCGCTGGCAAGCCGGGAATTCATAGGTGAGATAACCTTCGTTGTTCCGGAAAGGGTAGCGCAGGCGTCCCGCCTGCATGTGGACCGATGCGGGCGCGGGACCGATTTCAGATCAGTCCCTGAAATCACGGGTCGGGAGACCCGTGCCACTCCAGAAACCGGCAAGCGTGGCATGGGTCTCCCGACCCATGTTGGCAGGCGGGATGCCGGCGGTACTTGGCGTTGCGTCGGCCGGGTGGATGGGAAAACTATTTCCTAAGAAACCGGCCAGGCGTCCGTCTAACCCGCAGAACCTCATGTCCACCGACCACCCGACCTCTCGGGCCCAGACGCATGAAAAATCCGGATTACTGGAACGCATCTTCGCGGAGCAATCGGCTCCACTCACCCGCTACGCCGCCCGCCTGCTGCGTGATCCCGATCGCGCCCGCGACGTGGTCCAGGACGCGTTCGTCAAATTTATGGCGCAGCCGGCCGCCGCAGTGGACGGACACGCGGTGGAATGGCTCTTTGCCGTCTGCCGCAACCGCGCCCTCGATGTCCTGCGCAAGGAGAACCGCATGAGACGCTTTGAGGAAGGTGAGATGGAGCGGACCAGCGGGGCGGATCCGCGGCCGGGCCGCGCCCTCGAGGCGGCCGAGACGCACGCCTCCGTGCTGCAGATGATCGACCGGCTGCCGCCCAACCAGCAGGAGGTCGTCCGTCTGAAGTTTCAAAACGGTTTCAGCTACAAGGAAATCGCGCGCATCACTGAGCTGTCGGTGACGAACGTCGGTTTTCTCATTCACACCGCGGTGACCCGTTTGCGCCGCGAATTTGCCGCCCAGCGGCCCTAGACCCATGACCACACTTTCCAAGTTTTCCCCGGATGATCCCCGCCTGACTGCCTTTGCCCTCGGCGAGCTGGAGGGCGAGGAACTCGCCGCGGTCGAGGCCGCGCTGCGGGACGACCCCGCGGCGCGTGCCGCCGTGGAGGAGATCCGCGCCACGGCCAGCCAGCTGGGGGCGGTGCTCGGGGCGGAAGCGGCGGCGGACCCGGTGTCCGCCGGGGCGCCACCGCTGCGGAGGGCCGCGATTGTGCCGGGGCAGGACCTGCACAAGCTCGATGGCGGTCCGCTCGCCAAGGTCATCAAGTTCCCGCAAGTGTATTATATCGTCGGCGGGCTCGCGGCGGCGGCATTTGCCGTGCTCGTGGTGCAATACCAGTCCCCGGTAAGCCGGCAACGCGCCGAGAAAAAAAGTTATTTCGAAGTCTCCCTCCCTGCACCGACGGACGACGGGCGGAAGAACGAGCCGGAGCGTGGACGGGCGGTGGACGCCATGGCCAAGATTTCGGCGCAGGCGGTGCAGGACAAGAAGCAGCGTGACGAACTCGTCTCCTCGAACGAGCCCTCGGGGGCCCTGGCTGGGGCGACGGGCGCCGCCAAATCGTCAGTAGCGTCGGCGAACGCGTTCAAGGAACTGCCGCCCGCGTCGTCCCCGGTCGCCGCCGCTCCGTATGAGTATGGTGCCGTGAGGGCGGACTCAGCTGGCGGGCGGGTTGAGGCGGATGACGCTTCAGGCAAACTCGACGCCAATGGGCCGGTCGCGCTGGCCCAATTCTCGGTCGGCGCCGACAAGGACCAAGGCTACGCGAAGGCCAAGGCGCCGACCGGAGGCTCGCCGATGGACCTGGAAGTCCAGCGCCAGCAATCGCAACCGCGCAATATTGGCGCCCTCGGATTCCAGGGCGGCGGCAACCTGAAGAACGCCCAGTATCGCGCCTACATCCAGTCCAACAGCGACGGCGCGCAGTTCAATGCCCTGAATTCGGGGCAGCTGGCCGATGCGGCCCGGGCCAAGTCGCTCTCCAATACCGAGGGCTACGCCTACCAGCACGACAACGACTTTCTCGGCGCGGGGGAAAACCCGCTGTCGACATTCTCGATCGACGTGGACACGGCGAGCTATGCGAACGTGCGGCGGTTTCTCACCGGCGGCCAGCTGCCTCCGCCCGATGCGGTGAGAATTGAAGAGCTGGTGAATTATTTCCCGTATCGTTACGCCCCGCCGCCGGCAGCGGAGCGCAGTGACGCGAGCGCGGCTCCGTTCGCGGCGTCGATGGAGGTCGCCCAGGCGCCGTGGGCGCCGGAGCACCGGCTCGTGCGCATCGGGCTCAAGGGTCGCGAGGTCTCCCTGGCGGCCCGCGGTGCGGCCAACCTGGTTTTTCTGCTGGATGTCTCCGGCTCGATGGACGAACCGAACAAGCTCCCGCTCGTGAAGGAGTCGATGCGCCTGCTCGTCGGCAAGCTGCGGCCCGATGACCGGGTGGCGATCGTGGTATATGCCGGCGCGAGCGGCCTGGCCCTGCCGTCCACGCCGGTGGCGAAGTCGGCCGAGATTCTCGCGGCGCTCGACGCGCTCACCCCGGGTGGCTCGACCAACGGGGCGATGGGCCTCCAGCTCGCCTACGATATCGCCAAGGCGAACTTCGTGGCGGGCGGGCTCAATCGCGTGATCCTCTGCACGGATGGCGACTTCAATGTCGGCGTGACGAGCGAGGGCGACCTGACGCGGCTGATCGAGGAAAAGGCGAAGTCGGGCGTGTTCCTGACCGTCCTCGGCTTCGGGATGGGCAACTACAAGGACGCCACGCTCGAGAAGCTGGCCGACAAGGGCAACGGCAACTACGGCTACATCGACACGCGCCGCGAGGCGGAGAAGCTGCTGGTCGACCAGGTCAGCGGCACCCTGGTGACGATCGCGAAGGACGTGAAGCTGCAGGTGGAGTTCAACCCCGCGCAGGTCGCGAGCTATCGTCTGATCGGCTACGAGAACCGGCTCCTGAAGAAGGAAGACTTCAACAACGACGCGGTGGACGCCGGCGAGATTGGCGCCGGGCACACCGTGACGGCGCTGTATGAAATCGTGCCGGTGGGCGCCGAGGGGAAGGCCACGGCCTCCACGCCGGCAGTGGACGAGCTGAAATACCGGAGTGCGGAAACGCGGAAGGCGGAAGGCGGAAATCGGAAATCGGAAATCGGAAATCCGAAATCAGCAGAACTCCTCACGCTCAAGGTGCGCTACAAGGAGCCGACGGGTGCCGTCAGCCGGAAGCTGGAGTTCCCGCTGACGGACTCAAGCGCGCGGTTTGCGGATGCGAGCGCCGACTTCAAGTTCGCGGCGGCGGTGGCAGAATTCGGGATGATCCTGCGCGATTCACCGCACAAAGGCACCGGCACCCTGGCCGACGTGCTCGCGTGGGCGCAGGCCGGCACGGACAGTGACGCGGGCGGCTATCGGGAAGAATTCATCCGGCTGGTCCGGCAGGCGCAGGCGCTGATGCGGTGAGTGATAGCTGGTGATATTTCTTAACCGCGAAGATCGCGAAGGACGCGAAGCTTCAGGTCTCGATCAGGGATCACACGGATTCGATCCGGATAAGAACCGCCATCCTTTCTGCAGGAGCTAACGAAGAGGACAGGCTTTTGTAGGTCGGGCTTTACGCCCGATATATGGCGTCTGGATATCGGGCGTAAAGCCCGACCTACTCAACGTCGATTCAACTGCGCCGACGCCGGCGGAGAGCAGGGAAAACGAGCGCACCCAGGCCCAGTCCCAGCAACGCGTACGTCGAAGGCTCGGGCACGGGGGTGAAGCTCAAGAAGAGATCATTGCCCGCCATGCTCACATCGAACCAACCGCCCCCGAGGCTGTTGGTGAAGTTCGTGCTCACCAGGGAGATGTTGGCCCGATCGAAACCCGTCACGCCGTCGGAGTGGGCGACGAGCCAGGCATAGTTGGTGGCGGGATCGAAATCCGCGACCGCGCCGGCGACGCCGGTCGCGTCGAGTGAGGACAGGTTGAGCGTGAGGGGAGATCCGAGCGTGGCGGAGAACGTCAGGCCGCCCGTGACATTGATACTGTCGAAATCGGCGCCGCGTGCGCCACCGGCCGTTTGCACCTCGACATTGAACGTAGCGCCCGGAGCCAGCGTGAGGCCGCTGTTAAACGACAGCAGGCCGACGGGGGTGCCGGGGGAGAGACGGGTGCCGGCCACGATGGTGATGGCCGTGCCGAAGGTCCCGTTGCCGGTGAGCGTGCCGCCACCGCCGCCGAAGGAAACAACATTGGGCAAGGTGACGCCGGAAGCGACGTTGAGGGTGCCGCCATTGACGGTCACGGTTCCCCGCAGCGCGGAATTATTCCCGGCCACCAGCGTGCCATTCAGGATGGTCGTGTTGCCGCCATAGGAATTGGCGCCATTGAGCGAGAGCCGCCCGATCCCGTCCTTCACCAGGCTGCCGGCGCCGGTGATGACGCCGGAGTAAGAGGCGTTGTTGAGCTGGTTGATCGTCAGCGTACCGGACCCCAACTCCAGGCTCGTGCCGGAACTGCCGCTCAGCGAACCCATCGCCGGCGCGAGGGAAGTGAAGAAGGCACGGCCATGGAAGCCGCCCGCATTGTCGAGGAACAGGCTGCCAGTGCCGGCCGCGGTGTCGGTGGCAAAAATGAGGTCGCCGCGCCGCACATTGAAGTAGCCGTTGTACATCGAATTGTCGCCGCTCAGCGTGACCACGTTGGCGTCGAGTTTATCCAGACCCTGGCCCGTGAGGCTCGTGAGGTTGCCGGCCAGCGTAAAATTGTTGGCTCCGCCAATGTAGAAGTGGGGGGAAGAAGTGAAGACGATCGCGTTGGGGATCACGAAGCCCGGAGCAGTGGTGCTTAACCCGGCGGGCTGGTTTTCGACGACGTGGGAGTTGATGGTGAGCGTGCCCGTGCCCAGGGCGTTGGCGTCGCCCAGAATCAGCTCACCCGACTGCAACGTGGTGCCGCCCGAGTAGGTATTGGGTCCGGTGAGGGTGACGCTGGGGCTGAAGAATTGCCCGGCGGGGGCGACGCTGGAAATATCGTTGCCGTCCAGTCCGATCACGACGCTGTTGGTGCCAGACAGTGTGCTCGAAACCGTCAGATGGCCGTCGCGGAAGCCGGTGAAGCGGTACTCCTGGTTGAAGGGCGTAATCGTCCCCGTGAACGTCACATTCGAGGCGGTGCCGAGGAAGGCGTTGTGGTCGAAAATGGAGAAGTCCATGTTGTCACTCACGATCCGGCTCGCGCCGTCAGCATCGAAGCCCACGACGCCAAAAGTGTCGGGCGTGTAGAACAACGCAAAATACGCCGCGGCGGTGGGGACGCCGGCGCTTTCGGTCTGGCCGATGTAGCCTTTGGTATCGGCGTAGAGATCGGCACCGCCGGGGATGGAGTTGGGCCCGGTGAAAATGATCGCGCCCGAAACGGCTTCGGTTTCGCCGGTGTAAGTGTTGGTGCCGCTGAGGAAAAGCCGGAGACCGTTGGAGACCTTCACGTCGCCGGACCCCGTCAGGTTGGAGGTGACCGTGAGCGTGCCGCGGCCGCCGAATTGATAGTCGCCGCTTTGTGGGGTGATGGTGCCGTCGAGAATGGCGGCGGTGGCCGTGCCGAGCCGCGCGGCGGAATTGAACCCGACGAGATTGATCGGGCCGGCGAAATGCGCCGGGTTCGCCGCGTCCGGCGAATCGAACCCCACAATCCCCGTGGTGGCGCCCTTGTTGAAGAGATCGAGGAAACCGGTTTGCAGGTTCGTGGTGACAGCGGAACCCAGGTAGGCCGACCCGGTGGATTTGAGCGCGCCCGATCCCGGCACCGAGTTCATGAAGATCACGGTCCCGCTGGTCACGCTGGTGCCGCCCGTGTACGTGTTGGTGCCATTGAGAATCGCGGTGCCGCCGCCGCCGGAGAAGAGGAGGCTGGTGCCGGTGACGTTGCCGTCGAAGTACACCTGACTGAGCCGATTGATGCTGATGGTGGACCCGGTCGTGTCCGTGTTGCCGGCGAACCTGAGCACATCGCCGACGGCATAGTAGAAGTTGATCGTGCTGGACACCCCGAAGAGGGGGCTGGCGCCGAGGGAAACGTCATTGTAGAGGGTAACGTTGCGATCCGTGTCGCGGGAGTTGACGCTCAGTCGGCCGCCGTTCAGTGCGAGGATGCCGGCGCTGCCGTTGGCGCCCAGCGCGCCATTGCCGGCAACGGAGAGCTGGCCCGCGCTGAGGGTGATATTGCCCGTATACGTGTTGGCGTCGTCAGCATTCGCGATCACGAGGGAGCGGCTGCCCGTCTTCACGATGTCGCCGCTGCCCGCGAAGGTGCCGAGGATATAGATATCCCCGCCCTGCACGTCAAAATTGTGCCCGCCCGCGGCCAGCGAAAGGGTGAGTGAGGAAGAAAACACGAGGGAAGGGCCGGAGCCAGCGATCGAACTGATGTCGCCCGTCACCGTGAGGGTGGGGTTGCTCACCCCAGTCAGGGAATACCCCGTTTGCGAGGCACTGAGCGTGATATCTTGGGCGGTGAAATTGCTCGTGAAGCGCGGCGCATTTCGCGGCGAGTCGCCGAAAAACAAGCCCTCCCCGCCGGAACCGCTGGGAGCGCTGCCGCCGAGCCAGTTGCTGGGCACCGTCGTGTCGTTGTTGGCACCGAGACCCGTCCAGGTGTAGGTCGGTGTGGACCGGCTGGTTACGGCCGTGAGGGCGAGGCTCAACGTGCCGAGCAGAACGAGCCGGAGGAGTTTCATATAGGGGAAACGCTGACGCTTTGCGATTTCCGCCGCAAGGCGCATACCGCTCCGGGCCCTCTGCTACGTAAAGACCGTCGCTGCCCCGGCAGTATCCACACGCCACCAGCAAGCAGCGCAGACGTTGAGGGTTCGGGGAGGAAATGGGTAGGATCAAATCCAATGACGCCCCCCGTAAAAAACCGTGAAGTGGTAGGACTGGTTTCCGCAATCAACGCAAGCCGTCGTGATGCACCAGCCGACGGGCGGTGCGCTGGCTTTGGCTTCCTTTCAGACGGCGCGTCAGTTTGTGGCCGGGCTACTTCTTTTCGGGCATCGCGGGGGACGTGGCGTCTCTCTTCGCGTCGGCTTTGTCGTCGCAGGCGGCCTTGTCGGTGGCGCAACCCTTGTCGTCCTTGGCGCCATTGCAGCAGCTGCAACAGCAGCAGCAGCACGCTTTGGCGTCCTTGTCGTCGCATTTGGCGGCGGACTTGCAGGCATCGCCGCCAGCGAAACTGAGCGAGGCGAAGGAGAGGGAGAGGAGGGCAAACAGGGTCTTTTTCATGGTGGGTTGGAGGGAACCGAAAATGAACCTGGGCGACCGATCTCCGCAAGGTCGTTCGCGAGGATCGCGCGGGCCGGCAACCCGTTTCCGGCCGGCGCAAGGCAGGTTCACAACAGCGGATGCAAGCTCTGCCACACGGTATCCGCCACCTTCGCCGCACCAGCGGCGTTGGGGTGAATATTGTCGGCTTGGTTGAGGTCCATGTGGCCGCCGACATCGGCGAGGAGAAACGGGATCAGCACGAGATGATTTTTTTCCGCGAGGACGGGATAAATGGCCGCGAAAGGCCGCGTGTAGTCCTCGCCCATGTTGGAAGGCATCTGCATGCCGGCGAGAACGATCTTGGCGGCGGGATATTTGGCGCGCACGCGGTCAATGATGCCCTGGAGACTGGCCTGGGTGACGGCCGGCTCGATGCCGCGCAGCCCATCGTTGGCGCCGAGCGCGAGCACGAACACGTCGACGGGCTGGCGCAGGATCCATTCGACGCGACGCAGCCCGCCCGAGGTGGTTTCGCCACTGAGCCCGGCATTGACGACGCGCCAGGGCAGCTTCGCCGCGGTGATTTTTTTCTGGATCAGCGCGGGATAGGCTTCGCTGGCCGGATCATCGAGCCCGTAGCCGGCGGTGAGGCTGTCGCCAAAAAACACCACGGTGCGCGTTTCCGCGGCGCGCACCCACCCCGCGGCGAGCGCGAGGCAGAGAAAAATGATCCGGGAAAGGCGAGCGCTCATGCAGGAAATCGACCGCTTGAACTAGCTTTCGTGCCTTTTCGCGTGTTTCGTGGCCAGATTCTTTTATGAGCGCGCCAACGATGCTGAAGGTGGAACGGCTGACCAAAACCTACCGCGCGACGGGCGGCCCGCTCACGGTGCTGCACGACGTGTCCTTCGAACTCGCGGCGGGCGCGAGCGTCGCGATCGTCGGGCCGAGCGGCAGCGGCAAGACCACGCTGCTCGGCCTCTGCGCCGGCCTGGACCGGCCGACGTCCGGCACGGTGAACCTCGCCGGCGAGGCCATCGGCGGCATGGACGAGGATGCCCGCGCCCTGGTGCGCAACGCGCATGTCGGCTTCGTGTTTCAGAATTTCCAGCTCATCCCCACGCTCACAGCGCTCGAGAATGTGCTGGTGCCGGTGGAACTGGCCGGCGATTCCACCCGCGAGGCCGAGGCCCGCGCCCTGCTCGCGCGCGTGGGACTGGGCGAGCGCTGCGACCACTACCCGGTGCAGCTTTCCGGCGGCGAGCAGCAGCGTGTGGCCCTGGCGCGGGCCTTCATGAACCGGCCGAAGATCCTGTTCTGCGACGAGCCGACGGGCAACCTCGACGACGACACCGCCGCGGCCATGGTCGAGTTGATCTTCGGCTTGAACCGGGAGCGCGGCACGACCCTGGTGCTGGTGACGCACAACCCCGAGCTCGCCAGGAAATGCCAGCGCATCATGCGGCTCAAGGGCGGCGCGGTGATCAGCGACGAGACGGCCTCGCCCGCGAATCACGCGAATTGACGCGAATTTCCAGAGGAAACGCCATGAGCGAGCTGATCTATCCCGAGGAGAGTTACAAAATTATCGGAGCCTGTTTCGAGGTCTACAACGACAAGGGCTGCGGGTTCCTGGAGCCAGTCTATCAGGAGTGCATGGAGATCGAGCTGGGTCTGCAGGCGATTCCCGCGCGCCCGCGGGTGGCGCTGCCGCTGGCCTACAAGGGCGTGCCCCTGAAACAAAACTACCGGCCCGACTTCGAGTGTTACGGCAAAATCATCCTTGAGCTCAAGGCGGTCGAGCAACTCGCCGATGAACACGTTGCCCAAGTCCTGAATTACCTCAACGCCACCGGCTACGAGCTTGGGCTGTTGGTGAACTTCGGCCGCCATCCCAAACTCGAATACAAGCGCATCGTGCGTACGAAACACTGATGTCCTGCCGGGTTTTATTCGCGTCTATTCGCGTGATTCGCGGGTACACCTCATGAACTTCGTGTTGAAAATGGCCTGGCGCGATTCGCGCGCGTCGCGCCGGCGCTTGGCGCTCGTGTCGCTTTCCGTGGTGCTCGGCATCGCGGCGCTCGTGGGCATCGCCTCCTTCGGGGACAACCTCGCCCGCACGATCGAACTCCAGACCAAGTTCCTGCTGGGCTCGGACCTCAGCGTCACCTCCGCGAAGCCGTTTCCGGAGGCCACCGTGACTTATTTTCAAACGCTGGGCGGCGAGATGTCCCGGGAGGTCTCGCTCAACTCGATGATCAATTTCCCGGGCCGCGGCAACCAGCGGCGCTTCGTGCAGGTGCGCGCGCTGGAGGGGAATTTCCCCTTCTACGGCGAGCTGCTCACGCTGCCCGCGAATGCCATGGACAAGGTGCGCACGGGGAAATTCGCGCTGCTGGACGAAACCCTGCTGGTGCAGTTCGGAGTGCAGATGGGCGACGAGGTGAAGATCGGCAAGGCCACGTTCCTCGTGGCCGGCGCGCTCAAGGATGTGCCGGGAGAGCCCTCGGCGGTCTCCATGTTTTCGCCGCGGGTCTATGTCTCGATGGGCGCGCTGGACGCGACGGAATTGCTGAAGGGCATCCGGTTCGCGCGCTACCGGGTTGATTTCAAGCTGCCGCCCGGGCGGGACGTCGAGCCGCTGGTGAACGACCTGCGCGCGAAGTTCCGCGGCCAGCGGTTGCAATTCGACACGGTCGAGGAGCGCAAGCAGCGCCTCGGCGACAACCTCAAGGATCTCTATGCGTTCCTCAGCATGGTCGGTTTCATCGCGCTGTTCCTCGGCGCGGTCGGCGTGGCCAGTGCGATGCATGTCTACGTGCGGCAGAAAATCGCCACGGTGGCCGTGCTGCGCTGCCTCGGCGCGAGCGCGCGCACAAGTTTTGCGATCTATCTCGTCCAGGGGCTCGGCATCGGCTTGCTGGGCGCGGTGCTGGGCGCGGCGGTGGGCGTGTCGGTGCAGCTGATCCTGCCCGCGGTGATCCAGGACTTCCTGCCGTTCCACGTGGACTTTTTCGTGTCGTGGGCCGCGGTGGCGAAGGGCACGTCCGCGGGGCTGGTCATCTGCCTGCTGTTTACACTGCTGCCGTTGCTGGTGGTGCGGCGCGTCTCGCCGTTGCTCGCGATCCGTTCGGCGCAGGGGGAGGCCACCGGCCACGACCCGCTGCGGCTGGCGCTGTTCTTCGTCATCGCGGCGGCGGTGCTGGGCTTTGCGGTGCTGCAGACAGGCCATTGGGCGGCCGGCCTGGCCTTCACGCTCATGATGGCGTTGAGCTTCGGCGTGCTCGGGGGTGTTGCGGCGCTGGTGTCCTGGGCCGCGCGGCGATTTGTGCCGCGGAAGCCGCTGCCCTACGTGTGGCGGCAGGGACTGGCCAACCTCCACCGGCCAAACAACCGCACCGTCCTGCTGCTGCTGTCCCTCGGCCTCGGCACGTTTCTCATGCTGACGCTGGTGCTCACGCGCGCGACCCTGCTGAACAAGATCCTCGGCGTCGGGGGCGGCGAGCGGCCCAACCTGATGTTCTTTGACGTCCAGGACGACCAGATCACGCGCCTGGCGGCGCTGCTCCGGGAAAATCATGCGCCCGTGCTGGCGCAGGCGCCACTCGTCACCATGAAACTTTCCACGCTCAAGGGCCGGGCGGTCGAGGATCTGCTGAAGGACGACAAATCCGGCCTGCCGGCGTGGGCCCTGCGGCGCGAATACCGGTCGAGTTACCGGGGCGAGCTGGCCGACACCGAGAAGATCACCGCCGGGAAATTCATCGGCCGCGTCGCGCCCGGCGAACGGCGCGTGCCGATCTCGGTCGAGGAGTCGCTGGCGAAGGACCTGCAGCTCAAGCTGGGGGACGAGTTGACGTTCGATGTGCAGGGCGTGCCGATGGCGGTCTACGTCGCGAGCCTGCGCAAGGTCGAGTTTCAGCGCATGCAGCCGAATTTTTTCGTCCTGTTTCCCGAGGGGGTGCTCGAGGGGGCGCCCAAGACGTTCATCGTGGCGGTGCGGGTGGAGTCGCCGGTGGAATCGGCGCACGTGCAGCAGGCGGTGGCGAAGGAGTTCCCCAGCGTGTCGGCCATCGATCTCGCCGTCCTGCTGCAGACGTTCGAGAAAATCCTGTCGAAAGTGGCGTTCGTCATCACTTTCATGGCCGCCTTCACCGTCGTGACCGGCATCATCGTGCTGGCCGGCGCGATCCTGACCGGGCGTTACCAGCGGATCCGGGAGACCGTGCTACTGCGCACGCTGGGGGCGACGCGGCGGCAGCTGATGCAAATCCAGCTGGTCGAATACGCGGTGCTCGGCGTGCTGGCGGCGATCACCGGCGGGGTGCTGGCCGTCGTGGCCAACCTGCTGGTCGCTAAATTCCTGTTCAAGACCGATCTGGCGTTCTATCCTGGGTTGCTTCTCGGGTCCGTCATCGCCGCGACGGCCATCACCATTGTCACGGGCCTGGTCACGAACCGGGGCGTGGCGGGCCACCCGCCGCTCGAGGTCCTGCGCCAGGAAACCTAGCGCGCGGCCGTGAGAATGCAGGGCGGGGGCGCTGACCCGCCTATTGCGAGCTGAAAGGTGGAGCGGCTTGCCCTCAAGACGCTGGTTTGAAATGCCGCCCGATCCAGCGCGTTGGGACAACGCGCTCCACCCCAGGCCGGCGGGGTCGGCGACCCCGCCCTACAAAATTCCCGCTTGTCACTCATCACTCGTCTCCCGTCACTCGTCGCCATGCGACGCGTCGTCACGTTTCACTACACGCTGCGCGACCCCGCGGGTCGCGTGCTCGACACGTCGGCGGGCGGCGAGCCCATCATTTACCTCGAGGGCGGGGGGCAGATCATTGACGGACTCGATACGCGGCTGCGGGCCGCCGCCGCCGGCGCCAAGCTTCGCGTCCAGGTTCCCGCCGCTGAGGCTTATGGCGCGCACGACGCCGCCCAGGTGCAAAAGGTGAAGCGCACCGCACTCCCGGTGGGCGGCGAGTTGCGGGTGGGCGAACAGTTCCAGGCGGGCGAGGATCGCTTCGCACCGGTCGTCAAGGTCGTGGCGATCGACGGCGACGACGTGACGCTCGACGCCAATCACCCGCTGGCAGGCAAGGACCTCACCTTCGAGGTTGAGTTGGTCGCGGTGCGGGCCGCGACGGCGGAGGAGTTGAAGCACGGCCACCCTCACGGGTCCGATGGAGCCGGGCATTGCCACTAGGCGGGCAACACCCCAGCTTTCCCGGCGCATGAAGATCCTTGGCATCGATATCGGCGGTTCCGCGCTCAAGGGCGCGCCCGTGGACACGAAGACGGGGCGGCTGCTCGCGGAACGCTTTCGGATCGAGACCCCCGAGCCGGTCACGCCCGCGGCGATGGCGAAACTCGTCGCCGGGATTGCGCGGCATTTCAAGTGGCGCGGACCCATCGGTATTGGGTTTCCCGGGGTCATCCACGGCTCGCGCATCCTGACCTCGGCGAATCTCCATCGGAAATTCATCGGCTGCGACGGCGGGAAACTTTTCGCGAAAGCCACCGGCTGCCGGGTGACGCTGACCAACGATGCGGCGGCGGCGGCCCTGGCGGAGATGACGTTTGGGGCGGGCCGCGGCTTCCAGGGCAAGACGCTCCTGCTCACGCTGGGGACCGGCATTGGCTCCTCGCTCTGCTATCACGGCATGGTGGTGCCCTGTGAATTCGGCCACCTGCCGCTGCATGGGAAATCGGCCGAGCGGTCTGTCTCGTCGGCCGCCCGCAAGCGTCGCGGATTGTCCTGGGAAGAGTGGGGGGCCGAGCTGGGCGGCTACGTGCGGACGCTGGAGCAAATTCTCTGGCCGGAGCTGATCATCATCGGCGGCGGCGTGAGTGCGAAGAGCCGGAAGTTTTTCAAATATATCAAGCCGCGCGCGCGGCTGGTGCCGGCGAAGTTCCTGAACGAGGCCGGCATCGTCGGCGCCGCGCTGTCAATCGGGCGCCACGGGTCATGAGAAACCCGAGCTCGCAAAGATGCAGCACTCCTTCTTCTCATTTCTCCGGTCCTTCGCGAAAGGTAAGAGGTGAAGCATGACCTCGACTCCCTCGACTCCCTCCGCACGGGTAGTGCGCGCAAAAAGGTAAAAGGTAAGCATGACCTCTACTCCCCATTTGACCGGGAATCTTAACCCCGTGATGCTTTCAACGATGAAATCCCTGGAAGACAAACTGAAGGACTGGAAGAACCCGGTCGAGATGCTGCGCAACGCGCCGGTGGGCGCCTATGTGTTTCCGATCCAACCGGAATTCAGCAATTGGCGCGACGAACAGGAGGCCTGGCAGAAGTCCGCCGCCCTCTTCGATCTCTCGCTCCACATGACCGATATCTATTTCGAGGGACCGGATCTCATGCGGCTGCTCTCGGACCTGGCGGTCAACAGCTTCGCCACTTTCGGGCCGGGCAAGGCCAAGCAGATCGTGTGCTGCAACCCCGAGGGGTATGTCATCGGCGATGCAATCCTCTTCGGCCTCGGCCAGAACAAGGTCAACATCAGTGGCCGTCCGTCCGTGCCCAACTGGGTCGCCTACAACGCCGAAAAGGGTAAATACGACGTCAAGGTCACCCGGGACGTGCGCTCGATCCAGAACGCGGGACGGCGCCGGACCTTCCGGTTTCAGATCCAAGGCCCGAATGCGATGGCGATCCTGGCCAAGGCCGCCGACGGGCCCGTGCCCGAGGTGAAGTTCTTCAATATTGCCGAGCTGTCCATTGCCGGGCGGACGATCAACGCCCTCGGTCATGGCATGGCCCGCACGCAGGGTATGGAGCTCTTCGGTCCTTCCGAATATGCCGAGGACGTCCGCGGGGCATTGCTGAAGGCCGGAGCGGGACTTGGTCTCCGCCTGGTCGGCGGCCGCGCTTATTCGACGGTCTCGCCCGAGTCGGGTTGGATCCCTTCGCCGATGCCGGCGATCTTCAGCGCCTCGTTGAAGGCCTACCGTGAATGGCTCCCGGCCGATGGCTTCGAGGCCAACGCGTCGCTCGGGGGCAGCTTCGTTTCGGCGAGAATCGAAGACTATTACCAGACACCCTGGGATCTCGGCTACGGGCGCCATGTGAAGTTTGACCACGAGTTCATCGGGCGCGCAGCCCTCGAGGCGATGGCGGACAAACCCCACCGCGAGAAAGTCTGGCTGGTCTGGAACCGCGATGACGTGCTCCGGATTATTCGGAGCACCCTGGGGAGCGGTGATCGCAACAAGCATCTCGAGCTGCCGGGCGGCCAGTATTCGACCCTGCCCTTCGACCGCGTGATGAAGGGTGGAAAGCTGGTCGGGCTCTCGACCTACAACGTCTACACCTCAAACGTGCGGGCGTGGTTCTCGCTCGCGATGGTCGACCAGGCGGCGGCGGTGGACGGTTCCGAGGTCACCGTGGTTTGGGGCGAGGAGAACGGCGGCACGGCGAAGCCTTCCGTCGAACGCCACGTCCAGACCGACGTGCGCGCGACCGTCCACACTTCGCGACCCGAGGCGCAGGCGCTCTGACCGGATCGGCCCGACGCGCGGCGGCCTTTTACGGCCGCATGCGCGTGGAGCAACTCTTCCGGTCCGCCTGCCGCGCAATCACTCCCCACCATGACGGATAAATTGCCCCATCGCTGGAGTCTCGAGGTCGTGCCCGCACACGCTGACCGGGTGTCGATGGCGCGGGGATTGGTTGACGAAGTCTTCGTGACCATGATTCCGGGAGCGGAGATCAAGGCCGCGCTCGCGGCGATCGAAACGATCGCCGGGCAGGGATTCACTCCGGTGCCGCATCTCGCGGCCCGCGAATTCAAGAGCGAGGCCGAACTGGATGAGTTCCTCGACGGCATTCATCGCCTCGGAATCCGCAAGGCGCTGATCCTGGCCGGCGGTGCGGGCAAGGCGGCCGGGCCATTTGCGGAGACCCTGGACATTCTGCGGACGAAAGCCTTTGAGCGCGCGGATCTGCGCGTGGTCGGCCTGGCGGGCCACCCGGAGGGCAATCCCGCCGACGCGAACTCGCGCCAGAGCCTGCAGAAGAAGCTGGAATTTCTCCACGCCGCCGGACTCGGCGTGGAGATCGTCACCCAGTGGAGTTTTTCCCCCGAGCATGTCAGCGGCTATATCGCGGAGCTGCGCGCGACCGGCGTCACTGAGACCGTGGCGGTCGGCGTGGCGGGTCCGGCTTCGCTGGGCACGCTGCTGAAATATGCCAAGACCTGCGGCGTCACCGCGGCGAAGGAAGTTCTGCGCAAGCAGGGCTTCAGCTTCGGCCGGTTGCTCGTATCGAACAAACCGGAGGCATTCGTCGCCGCGGTCAAAGGGAGCAACCGCTTCCATCTCTACCCGTTCGGCGGACTGGAGAAGTGCGCGGAATGGCTCGCGGCCCAAAAGTAAAGCGTGATCCCTAATGTCCATCGGGAGGCAAGACATGGACCCATCTGATCTAGTGCATTCCTTGGTTTTCCCAGTTATCTGGATTGGGTCAAAGGACATTAGAGTGTCAGATGACATGTTGCATTTTCGGACTTGTGACTTGGGCTTATTCAAGGGGGGATTCCGAAAGAAAGGGGTCGTGGTTGATGCAACGCTCATTTGTCGGGAAGTTATCTCGACTAGCCGAGCGGGTTACGCCGCCCCTCTATGGGGCTTTCGACTGCCCGGCTTAAGGCACATTTTGGTCGATTACGCCTGGGCGGACAAACCGCCCTGTGTGATAACTTTGGATGAAGTTAAGAGGTTAATCATTGAGACAAAACGAAGCAGCGGAATGTACGTGGGAATGGCGGGAAGCCCAAAGTCTTACGAACGGATGATTTCAAATCTTCAGAGCTACGACGAAATTGTTAGCCACTTCGGGCAGCCTTCTAAGAAGAACACTCTGTCCAAACTTTGGGCGGGGCCTTTCGATGGATAATACGCTGATGTTGCGCGCGCGAAAGTCCTGATTGCCGGGCAGGGAAGAGTGGGGACTTTGCTTGCGTGGGAGCTGGAACGCGCGGGCATTCGTTTCTCATCGTCCAAGCCGGATACGAACCTGCGGCTTCGCGAGTTGGATGAGGCACGCGCCCGTCATTCGTCGCAGGCTTTATCGCGCCGGATTCACCGTTCGTCGCAGGTTAACGTCCGTTCGTCGCAAAGCTGTGCTTATCCGCTTGAACCGGCCTGAATAGCGGCGAAGAACGCGGTAAGATTATGGAGCGCCGCTGGGTCAAAATCACCATTCTCGCCTTGGTCTGGGCCTTTGTCGGCCTGTTGTTGGCGGCGGAGATGTATTTCAATTTCCGCGCGAGCATGCCGAACCAGCTCGTCGTATTCTGGGACCTGGCCATGCCGCAGTTTGTGCGGGCGGTGATGTGGGGCCTCGTGGCGCCATTGATTCTGATGGCGCGCGAAAAGATGCCGCTCCACCGCGGCCACTGGTTCGGCGGCGTGGCCTTTCATTTGTTTTTCAGCTTCCTGATCATGGCGGTCTTTTATCTGGGCCGGATGTATTTCGGCATGTTGGGGTCGGACGAGCCGATGAGCCCTTTTTGGGAGGCGTCGGTGAATGGTTTCTACGGCCGCAACATCATCGACATGGCGTTCTACTGGGCGGTGCTCGCCTTCGGCTTCAGCAACGAGATCTACCGCAAGTATCGCTCTGAGGAGTTGAAGACCGCGCAGCTGGAGACGCGCCTCATCGAGACCGAGCTCAAGGCCCTGCGCCAGCAGATGCACCCGCATTTTCTCTTCAACACCCTGAACACCATCGCGGTGCTTGTGCGCGAGCAGAAGAACGACGAGGCGGTCACGCTGGTCGCGCGGCTCAGCACGCTGCTGCGCATGACCCTCGACAACACGGGGGTGCAGGAGGTCACGCTGCGCCAGGAGATGGACTTCCTCGCGCGCTACCTGGAAATCCAGCAGGCGCGGTTTTCGGACCGCCTGCAGGTCTCGATGGCCATTTCGCCCGAGGCGATGGCGGCGCGCATTCCCAATCTCCTGCTGCAACCGATCGTGGAGAACGCCATCCTGCACGGGATCGCGCCCCGTCCCGGTCCCGGCCATGTCGATTTGCTGGGCCGCGTCGAAGGCGGCAACCTGCACCTCGAGGTCCGCGATGACGGCCTGGGCTTCGATGGCACCAAGCGCGCGAAGGAAGGCATCGGCCTCGCCAACACGCGCGAACGCCTGACCAAAATTTACGGCGCCCGCGGCCAGCTCCTCCTGCGCAGCGAGCCCGGCCGCGGCGTCTCCGTCCAAATCGTCCTGCCCTACCGCCCATGAAAGCCCCGAACCTCGCCCCCGCCCCGGCCAGTCCCACGCCCGGCCGCATCCGCGCCGTCATCGTTGACGACGAACCCGCCGCGCGCCGGGGCATCCGCCTGCTGCTGGAGCGCGATGGCGGCGTGGACATCGTCGGGGAAGCCTCCGGCGGCGCCGAGGCCGCCGAACTGATCGCCCGAGAGAAACCCGACCTCGCCTTCCTCGACGTGCAGATGCCGGGGTGCGACGGCTTCCAGGCGCTGCAGCGCGCGGGCGCCGCGCACGCCCCGGCGGTGATTTTTGTGACCGCCTACGACGAGCATGCCCTGCGCGCCTTCGAGGTGAACGCGGTCGATTACCTTCTCAAGCCCTACGATGACGCGCGCTTTGCCGCGGCGCTCCAGCGGGCCAAGGAGGAGGTGCGCCGCCGCGAGACCGACACGGTGAACTCGCGGCTGCACCAGCTGCTCGACTACCTGCAGCACGTGCCCCGGCCGCCGGCGGCGGAAACCGCGGCCAACCGGATCCTGCTCAAATCGTCGGGCGAAATCTTCTTCCTCAAGGCCGAGGAGATCGACTGGATCGAGGCCGAGGGCGACTACATGAAATTCCATGTCAGCGGCCGGACGCACCTGATGCGCGAGACGATGGCCCGGCTCGAGGCGCGCCTCGACCCGAAGCGCTTCATCCGCATCCACCGCTCGACCATCGTCAACATTGACCGCCTGCGGAAGCTCAGCCCGTCCTTCGCCGGCGAATACGCGGTCATTCTCCACGACGGCACCAAGTTGAAACTCAGCCGCGGGTATCATGAGCGCATCGCGTTGCTGCTGAAGCAATCGCTGTGATGGTGGAGAGGTTAGAAAGTAGGCCGCCCGCTTGCGGGCGCTTCCGGGAGCGCGAGCAAGCTCGCAGCCTACGAGATAGCTGTGCGATGAATGGCCCGAATCGTGCGCCGAAAATTTCCCGCGGACGGGAACGGCGAGACCGAAAATGAGACGGTTCGGGGCATTTCGTGGCAGAGATATTATGACAATTTTTGCCATCGGCGCGCGCGTACCTTGATCGGGCGCGAAAGCGCTGCGGTTGGTCGCATTTCTGCGACCCGGGAATCCGTCATGCGGTTCTGGGGGCGTGAAACTGCTGTTGCGCCTGCTGTTTTGTTTGCTGCCGTCCGCCGGGTTGGTCGCGGCCACGCCCTCCGCCTTCGCACTGCGTGCATCGGCGCGACCGGAGGCTGCGGCCCCACGTCCCGCGGGAAGTGTTTCGCTGGAAAATGCGTGGCGGGCGCAGGCCCTCCTCGGAGCCGAGGTCTGGTCGCGGGTGATTCGCGTGGAAAACACCGGGCGGCGCCGCGCCTACCCGGAGACCGTCTATGCGCTGGTATTCGAGGAGGGCGGGGTGCTGTGGTTCTACACCGACACCGACGGCACGCAGAGCCTGTCCGCGAACCCGGGTCGGCTGGCGGAGGAGAAATCCGATTTCGTGCCGCTGCTGCGCGGCATCGAGCCGGGCTTTGCGGCGTATGAGGTTTTGCCTCTCGACGTGGCACGGGTCTCCCGACCCGTGTTCGGCACTCACGGGTCAGACCCGTGCCACTTTCTGGATAGCGCGCTGCCCAACGGGTGCTTCATCGAGTGTCTCGGGGCCTTGCGGGAGCAAGTCCGCCGGGGCGAACCGATCGAGCGGGCGCGGCTGCTCTCCTGTTACTTCGACACGCCGGCGGGCCGGCGGGGGCACACGGTGCTGACCTACGAGACGCGGCGGGGCCTGTTCCTGCTGGACCCGGGGCGGTCGCCCGCGCCCCGGTCCGTGCCACGCGTCTGGGCGGACGACCCAATGGCGCTCGCCCGGGCCGCGCTGCAGGGCGCCGACGTGGCACGGACCG